>Ga0308159_1004799_pt1 | contig 12014 bp, 10 predicted proteins | sample PhyCR1_FD_201040 | JGI IMG/M metagenome (GOLD analysis project Ga0308159, IMG submission 201040) | Phyllosphere microbial communities from UC Gill Tract Community Farm, Albany, California, United States - DLSLC.R1 | ecosystem: Host-associated > Plants > Phyllosphere > Unclassified | place: USA...
CTGTCCAGATGCAGGCTGTTCCATTTGCCCACGGCTTTTGGCAGCCAGGTCACCGGTACATTGCCCGCCTTGCATTTCCAGGTCTGGCCTTTTTGTACCCATTCAGTGCATGGGGCCAAAGCGTCGCTCAACCAGGCCGCGATGGCCTTATGGTCGACGTCAGTGTCTTTCAGGTAAATCTCGATATCGGGTTGGCGCATGGATGCCTCGTCAGAAAGTGAAAAAATCCATTCGCGGATTCAGTCGGATGCCCTGTGAAGAGCATCTTCGTAGTGTTTTATTGCAGTACGAAATAATCGTAGCGCATGGAAACCGTGACCTCGAAAGGCTCGACCTGCTCGATGACGTTCGCTCGCCGTTCAGCACTGGCGCGCCAGCCGTGGGGCGTCATGGCCAGCAGGTTGGCGCGGGCCTGACCGTCAACCAGCGTCAGCTTGAAACGCAGGGTTTCGCTGTGCGCAAGGGCCATGCCTTCCGGCACCAGTGCCAGGTGCTTGTCGTCTGCATAGTCGCGTACTTCGTCGTAAAGCCGCTCGCGCAGCTCCATCAAATGCTCGTTGGTCGGCCCGACGCGCATCAAACCGCCCCCCGGTGTCAGCAAACGCTTGGCCTCGTTCCAGTCCAGCGGACTGAACACACTGGCCAGAAACTGGCAGCTGGCATCCGGCAAGGGAACACGGGCCATGCTGGCGATCAACCAGGTCAGCTTCGGATTGCGACGACAGGCGCGCTTGACCGCCTCCCGAGAAATATCCAGCGCGTAGCCATCGGCGTCCGGCAAGGCGTCGGCGATTTGCGCGGTGTAATAACCCTCGCCACAACCGATGTCCAGCCAGCGCGCCGGAGCACGTTCGGCGGCCAGTTCAGCCAGGCGCTTGGCAACGGGTGCGTAATGGCCCGCGTTGAGGAAATCCCGGCGGGCTTCAACCATGGCCTGATTGTCCCCAGGATCACGGCTGTTCTTGTGCTGCACCGGCAACAGGTTCAGATAACCCTGACGCGCACGGTCAAAGCGATGGTTGGCCGGGCAAGCCACGCCATTGGCCACCGCCGTCAGCGGGGCAGAGCAGATCGGGCAGGTCAGCATCAGGCGAGCAACTTGACCAGAGTCTGATAGTAGATCTCGGTCAGCACGTCGAGGTCGCTGGCCAGGATGCGTTCGTTGACCTGGTGGATAGTCGCGTTGACAGGCCCCAGCTCGACGACTTGAGTACCCAGGGTCGCGATGAAGCGCCCATCGGAAGTACCGCCGCTGGTAGACGCCTTGGTCTCGCGACCGGTAACCGCCTTGATGCTCGCCGAAACTGCGTCCAGCAAATCACCCGGCTCGGTAAGGAAGGGCAGACCAGACAATGCCCAGTCCACGTGCCAGTCCAGGCCGTGTTTGTCGAGGATGGTGCTGACCCGTTGTTGCAGGCCTTCGACGGTGGATTCAGTCGAGAAGCGGAAATTGAACACCGCCACCAGATCACCCGGAATCACATTTGTCGCACCCGTGCCCGAATTCAGGTTGGAAATCTGGAAGCTGGTGGGCGGGAAGAAATCATTGCCTTCATCCCAATGCTCGGCGGCCAGTTCAGCCAGCGCCGGGGCGGCCAGATGAATCGGGTTGCGAGCCAGATGCGGGTAAGCCACATGGCCCTGTTTACCGCGCACGGTCAGGGTTGCGCCCAGAGAACCGCGACGGCCGTTTTTCACCACATCGCCTACCAGCGTGGTACTCGACGGCTCGCCGACGATGCACCAGTCCAGACGCTCGTTACGCTCGCGCAGGCGCTCCACCACCGCTTTAGTGCCGTGATGGGCCGGGCCCTCTTCGTCGCTGGTGATCAGGAACGTGACCTTGCCCTTGTGGTTCGGATGGTCACCCACGAAACGCTCGGCCGCCACCAGCATCGCCGCCAGGCTGCCTTTCATGTCTGCGGCGCCACGGCCACAGAGCATGCCGTGTTCGTCGATCAACGCATCGAACGGATCAGTCTGCCAGGCTTGCACCGGGCCGGTCGGCACCACGTCGGTGTGCCCGGCGAAGCACAGCACCGGCCCTTCATTGTTGCCATGGCTGGCCCAGAAATTATCCACATCTTCGATGCGCATCGGCTCCAGCTTGAAGCCCGCGTCCCCTAGGCGTTGCATCATCACCGCCTGACAATCGGCGTCGATAGGCGTGACCGAAGGACGACGGATCAGGTCGCAGGCGAGTTGCAGCGTGGGCGAGAGGTCGGCTGGGGCCGTCATGAACAAAACTCCAAATTTGAAAGCGCTGCTATCCGTAGGAGCTGCCGCAGGCTGCGAACCGCGGTGTGTGCAGGCTTACGCCTTCGCAGCCTGGGGCAGCTCCTACCGATCGTATGAAGTGCGCGAAAAAGGCGCCTATCTTAAAGCAAAACGGCGAAGGGAGGCCGCCGTTTAGTGATGTGCGGGGCACGCAGCAGTGTCCCGTACATTTTCTGACCAATTACCCGCCATTAGGGTGCTCTCTGCCCGGCGAGGGCCTATAATGCGCGCCGGTTTTTGGGGTATTGGTCATGAGTTCAGAAGATCCGCGTTTTGCTGGTATCGCCCGTTTGTACGGCATCGAAGGCCTGGACCGCTTGCGCGCGGCTCACGTGGCGGTGGTGGGTATCGGTGGCGTAGGTTCTTGGGCGGCGGAAGCCATGGCCCGCTGTGGCGTAGGGGAAATTTCCCTGTTTGACCTGGACGATGTCTGCGTCAGCAACAGCAATCGCCAGCTGCACGCATTGGACAGCACCGTTGGCCGGCCCAAGGTCGAGGTGATGGCTGAGCGTCTGCGGGCGATCAATCCCGATTGCGTAGTGCATGCCGTCGCTGATTTCGTCACCCGTGACACCATGGCCGAATACATCACCCCTGATCTGGATTGCGTGCTGGACTGCATCGACGCTGTGAACGCCAAGGCCGCGTTGATCGCCTGGTGCAAGCGCCGCAAGATCCAGATCATCACCACTGGCGGGGCGGGTGGGCAGATTGATCCGACGCTGATCCAGGTCTGCGATCTGAACCGCACGTTCAACGATCCGCTGGCTTCGAAAGTCCGTTCGACTCTGCGTCGCGACTATGGCTTTTCCCGCACCATGAACCGCCATTACAGCGTCCCGTGTGTGTTCTCCACCGAGCAGCTGCGCTACCCAAAACCGGACGGCAGTATTTGCCTGCAGAAGAGTTTTGTCGGTGATGGAGTCAAGCTGGACTGCGCCGGTGGTTTCGGCGCGGTGATGATGGTAACCGCGACCTTCGGTATGGTCGCGGCGACCAAGGCAGTGGACAAGATTGTTGCAGGAGTGCGCCGCCCATCCGAGCGGGCCAAGCCTGTTTCGGTACCGCCGCCTCAGGCTTTGTCAGCCGCTAACTGACGCATCTTTTGCAGCACGGCATTCAGGCCGTTGCTGCGTGAAGGGGATAGCTGGCGACTCAGACCTAACTGTGTGAACCAGTCCGGCAGATCGACTTGCTGGAGTTCTTCTGCCGACAAGCCGTTGACCCGCGCCAATAGCAGCGCCACCAGACCCCGGATCATCCGTGCATCACTGGCGGCGCGAAACTGCCAGTGGCCGTCGGTCATATCGCCCAGCAACCAGACCTTGCTTTCACAGCCATGGACCAGGTGCTCTTCAGATTTTTCGTCGTCAGTCAGTGCAGGCAATCGCTCGCCCCATTGCATCAGCAAACGGGCACGCTGCTCCCAGCCTTGAGGCTGAGCGAAGGTGTCCAGAGCAGTTTGTGCATCCACGGGCAGGCTCATCGCAGTAACTCCAAGGCCTGATCCAGTGCGTTGAAGAAATGCTGCAAATCGCTCTCGTCGTTGTACAGCGCCAGCGACACCCGAAGCGCGCCTGGCAGGCCAAGGCTTTTCAGCAGCGGCATCGCGCAATGATGCCCGGCACGAACAGCGATGCCTTGTTCAGTGAGCAGATGGGCGAGGTCAGCGTTGTGTACGTCTTCGACGACGAAGCTCACCAGCGCCAGTTGCGGTTGCCCCAACACCTTAACGCCGTCCCGTTGGCGCAGGCCATCGAGCAACAGGGCGTGCAGATGCGCTTCATGTTCCAGCACCGCGGCCTGATCTAGACCGTTCAAGTAATCCAGCGTTGCGCCCAGACCGATCACACTGGCGATCGGCGGTGTACCCGCTTCAAAACCCAGCGGGGCAGGGCGGAATTTAGCGTGCTGGTAATCAGTGGTCAGGACCATCTCGCCACCAAACTGCCAGTGTTGCAGACGCGGCAGCGCCTCGTTGCGCCCGTACAACACGCCGACGCCTTCCGGGCCGTACAGCTTGTGGCTGGAGAACACGTAAAAATCACAGCCCAAGGCCTGCACATCGTGGCGACCGTGGACCACACCCTGTGCGCCATCAATCACAGTCAGCGCGCCATGAGCTTTGGCCATCGCCAGTAGTTCAGGCAGTGGCTGCCAGGCACCCAGCACGTTGGACAGCTGACTGACGGCCAGCAAACGTGTGCGCTCGCCGATCAGTTGTGCAGCGGCTTCAAGATCAATCAGTCCTTGAGCGTTGAGCGGCAGCACGACGAGCTTCAAGTCGTTGCGCAAAGCCAGTTGCTGCCAGGGCAGCAGGTTGGCGTGGTGTTCCAGGGCGCTGATGACGATTTCGTCACCGGCGACGAACTCATGCTCCAGCCCATAGGCCAGCAGATTGAGTGCGGAGGTTGCGCCATGGGTAAAAATGATCTGGCCTGCTTCACCGGCATTCAGCCAGCGGGCAACCTTGCTGCGGCTGTCCTCGAAGGCCTTGGTCGCGTGAGCGCCGGGCAAATGCTGGGCACGATGAACGTTTGCTGCGCCGTTGGCGTAGTAGTGGTTCAAGGCGTCGAGCAGGGCTTGAGGTTTTTGCGTAGTGGCGGCGTTGTCCAGATAGGTCTGGCCTTGCCGTTGGAGGGCGTCGATGGCTGGAAAGTCAGCGCGCCAGGGAGAAGAAAGGGACATTTACGTTGACTCGGTGAGTCAGGCCCGACCCGAAGGTCGGACCTGATGCAGCATCGATCAGTTGTGAGCGTGCAGTGCTTCGTTCAGCTCGATGGCCGACTTGTGGGTTTTGCATTCCACAGCGCCAGTTTGCGAGTTGCGACGGAACAGCAGGTCGGATTGACCGGCCAGCTCACGTGCTTTAACGACTTTCACCAGTTGATTCTGGTCATCCAGCAGCGCGACTTTGGTGCCCGCAGTCACATACAGACCAGACTCGACGGTGTTGCGGTCGCCCAGCGGAATGCCGATACCGGCGTTGGCGCCGATCAGGCAGCCTTCGCCCACCTTGATGATGATATTGCCGCCACCGGACAGAGTGCCCATGGTCGAGCAACCGCCACCCAGGTCGGAACCTTTGCCGACAAACACGCCAGCCGATACACGGCCTTCGATCATGCCCGGGCCTTCGGTGCCGCCGTTGAAGTTGACGAAACCTTCGTGCATTACGGTGGTGCCTTCGCCGATGTAAGCACCCAGACGAACACGAGCGCTGTCAGCGATACGCACGCCGCTCGGCACGACGTAGTCGGTCATTTTCGGGAACTTGTCGACGGAGAATACTTCCAGCAGCTCGCCTTTGAGACGTGCTTCCAGCTGACGCGGAGCCAGTTCGCCCAGGTCGATGGCGCCCTGGCTGGTCCAGGCAACGTTTGGCAGCAACGGGAAGATCCCGGCCAGATTCAGGCCGTGTGGCTTGACCAGGCGATGGGACAGCAGGTGCAGCTTGAGGTAAGCCTCAGGCGTGGACGTCAGCGCAGCGTCTTCGGCGAGCAGGGTCGCGACCAGAGGCTTGTGGCTTTCAGCCAGGCGAGACAGCAATGCAGCCTGTACCGCGTCAACGGACTTGACGGCGTCGGCCAGGTTCAACGCCAGGTCGGTGTTGAAAGTGATGGCCTGGTTGCCACCGGTGTAACCCAGCACTGGGGTGATAGCAGCGATCAGCTCGGCCGATGGGTTGATCAGAGGCTGGGCGTAAAAAACTTCCAGCCACGCGCCTTGACGGTTTTGAGTGCCGACGCCGAAGGCCAGGCTGAACAGGGAAGTGGACATGCAAATACCTCTTACGAATTTAAAGGGCTATCTCAGTCAGGCGATAGCCGCTGCATACAGGTCTGGTTTGAAGCCAATCAGGGTTCTGTCACCGAGATCAAGCACCGGGCGCTTGATCATCGAGGGTTGAGCGAGCATCAGCTCAATCGCCTTTGCCTGGTCGAGATCGGCTTTTTGTCCGTCGTCGAGCTTGCGAAAGGTGGTGCCGGCGCGGTTCAACACAGTCTGCCAGCCGTGCTCATTGCACCACTGGGTCAGGTGTTCGCGGTCAATGCCCTGCGTCTTGTAGTCATGAAAATCGTAACTCACCGGTTTCTCATCGAGCCAAGTGCGAGCCTTCTTCATGGTGTCGCAGGCTTTGATGCCGTACAGGTGCAACTTGTTGATTTCATCAGCCACGAGCTTGCCCCCTTTGAGACGGTTTAAAAACGGTGACGGATTATGCCACGGACGCGGCATAACCGGGGATACCCGTGGCGCGACAGCTTAAACCGCTAATGTGGCGTTTTGTCGATGCGCAGCCCTTGTTCCTAGTGGGACCGGCTTTAGCCGGGAAGGCGCCGGTACAGTTGCTACATCGAGTTGTCTGAGCTATTGCCTTCCCGGCTGAAGCCGGTCCCACAGGAAAATTGTGGTACCGCATTCACCACTCAACGCTTCTGCACGAAATCCCGAATCCGCTCGGCCGCTTCGATGCATTCGGCCAATGGCGCAACCAGGGCCAGGCGCACACGTCCAGCGCCGGGGTTGAAGCCGTCTACTTCGCGGGACAGGTAAGAGCCTGGCACCACGGTGACATGCTGGTCGACGAACAGATCCCGGCAAAACGCTTCGTCGTCACCACCGACGCTCGGCCACAGATAGAAGCTGCCATCCGGGCGTTGCACGTCCATTACCGGGGTGAGGATGTCCAGAACGGCGTCGAATTTTTCCCGATACAGGTCGCGATTGGCCCGTACGTGGTCCTCGTCGTTCCAGGCTGCAATGCTCGCCAGCTGAGTCTGAATCGGCATCGCGCAGCCGTGGTAGGTGCGGTACAGCAGGAAAGCCTTGAGGATTTCAGCGTCCCCGGCCACGAAGCCCGAACGCAGGCCCGGCAGGTTTGAACGCTTGGACAGGCTGTGGAAAACCACGCAGCGCTTGAAGTCCTGGCGACCCAGGGCAACACAGGCGCTCAGCAGGCCAGCGGTTGGCGCCTGTTCGTCGAAATACAGCTCGCTGTAGCACTCGTCGGCGGCGATCACGAAGTCGTGTTCGTCTGCCAGAGCGATGAGCTTTTTCAGGGTTTCCAGCGCAATTACCGCGCCAGTCGGGTTGCCGGGCGAGCACAGGAAAAGAATCTGGCAACGCTTCCAGACGTCGACAGACACTGCATCAAAGTCAGGGTTGAAGCCGTTTTCATCCAGGCAGGGCAGGTAGTGCGGAGTTGCGCCAGCCAGATAGGCCGCGCCTTCGTAGATCTGGTAGAACGGGTTCGGGCTGATTACCAGACCATCGTCGCTACGGTTGACCACGGTCTGGGTGAAAGCGAACAAGGCTTCACGGGTGCCGTTGACCGGTAGCACGTTACGCGCCGGGTCCAGCCAGCCGCTCGGTACGCCAAAGCGGCGCTCGCACCAGCCCGCAATGGCTTCACGCAGGGCAGGGACGCCCAGAGTGGTCGGGTAAACTGCCATCTGGTCCAGATTGTCGACCATGGCCTGACCAACAAACGCCGGTGAACGGTGCTTGGGCTCGCCAATGGACAGCGCAATCGGGCGCTTGTCCGGGTTCGGCGTCACGCTGCCGAGCAGGGCACGAAGCTTCTCGAAAGGGTAAGGCTGGAGCAGTTGCATTGCACTATTCATGGGGCTGGGTTCTCAAGAGCTGGCGCTCGGGACGGGAGCGCCGTAATCGATTCATTCAAGGCCTGGGCTTGCTCAGATGCTGAGACGAAACTCGCTGCCAGGCTCGTGATTGACGCTCAGTTGTTCAACGATTGCATCTTGCAGACGGCTGCACAGTTGCGGGTCGGACAACGGTTGGTTGTTGGCGTCGGTAATAAAGAACACGTCTTCTACCCGTTCGCCAAGGGTCGAAATCTTGGCGTTCTGCAGTGACAGGTCGAACTCCAGGAAGATCTTGCCGATCCGCGCCAGCAGGCCGGGGCGATCTGGTGCGGCAAGCTCCAGAATCGTGACCGGCCGCTGAGCGTCGTTGTGGATCGTGACTTGCGGTGCAAAGGCGAAATGCTTGAGCTGACGCGGCACGCGACGCTTGATGATCGTCGGGTAGTCATCAGGATTGTGCAGCGCTTCGTAAAGGCCGTCGCGAATCTGCTTGACCCGCTCCGGATTGTCGCCAATGGAGCCGCCATTGTTGTCGAGCACAATATAGGTGTCGAGGGTGAACTGGCTGCTGGAGGTCAGAACTCTGGCATCGTGAATGTTCAGGTTCAACTGGTCCATGGCCGCCACCGTCACGGCGAAGAAGTCGTGCTGGTCGGGCGCATAGATGAATATCTGCGTGCCGCCTTCGAATTCCCGCTGGGTGGTTTCCTTGATCAGGACCAATGGGCCGCCGTTTACCGGCTGCTGCAAAATGGCATCACTGTGCCAGGCAACGTCGCCCGCCGTGTGGCGCAGGAAATAGTCGTCACCCAGTTGCGACCACAATTGCTCGACGTCGTCCGGATCTGTGCCATTGCGCACCAGAATATCCAGCGCCGCGGTTTGCGTGCGGCGGATCTGCTCTTCCCGGTCCACCGGGTTTTCCAGCCCGCGACGCAGGGCGCGCTTGGTTTCGGTGTAAAGCTGGCGCAACAGACTGGCACGCCACGAATTCCATAGGGTCGGATTGGTGGCGTTGATGTCGGCAACGGTCAGCACATAGAGATAATCCAGGTGCACTTCGTCGCCCACGAACTGGGCAAAATCGTGGATTACCTGCGGATCGGACAGGTCCTTGCGTTGAGCGGTGGTAGACATCACCAGATGGTGGCTCACCAGCCAGACTATCAAGCGGGTATCCCAGTTCGGCAACTGATGCCGCTCGCCAAACGCCTGTGCGTCCACCGCCCCCAATTCCGAGTGATCGCCGCCCCGACCTTTGCCGATGTCGTGATAGAGGCCAGCCAAGTAGATCAGCTCGGGTTTTGGCAGCTTGGCCATGATCTTGCTGGCCAACGGGAATTTCTCTGACACCTGTGTGTACTGCAGCTTGCGCAGGTGTTTGATGAGGTTCAGGGTGTGGGCGTCCACCGTGTAGATGTGGAACAAGTCATGCTGCATCTGCCCGACGATATGCCCGAACTCCGGCAAATACAGGCCCAGAATGCCGTAACGGTTCATGCGCCGCAGGTTGCGGTGTATGCCGATTTCGCACTTGAACAGCTCGATGAACAGGCTGGTGTTGCGGATATCGTTGCGGAAATCATCGTTGATCAAATGTCTGTGCTCGCGCAGCAGCCGGATCGTATCGGCGCGCACGCCTTTGATTTCCGGGTGCTGAGCCATGAGCACGAAAATCTCGATCATGGCGAACGGCGTGCGTTTGAAGACGTTCAGGTTGGTGGCTTCGATATAGCCATCATGTAGCTGGAAGCGCGAATTGATAGGCTGGGTCACAGCGCCTTCGTCGTCGGTCAGGATGACTTCTTCGAAATGCTGAATGATCAGGTCGCTCAACTCAGCGATGCTCATGACCACCCGATAGTACTTCTGCATGAAGCGCTCTATCGCGAGCTTTGCGTCGTTGTCCTGATAGCCCAGCAGGTTGGCGATGCTGCTCTGATAGTCGAACAGCAACCGGTCTTCCGAACGACCAGCCAGCATGTGGAGGGCGTAGCGCACTTTCCAGAGAAAGTCCTGGGACGAGGCGAGCAGGTTGTTCTCGCTCTCCAGCAGGAAACCTTGCCCGGCCAGTGCATGTAGATTCAGGGTGCCGTACTGGCGTCGCGCAACCCAGAGGATGGTCTGGATATCCCGCAGCCCACCCGGCGAGCCTTTGACGTTGGGCTCCAGGTTGTATTCGGTATCGTTGTACTTGTGGTGACGGGTTTTCTGCTCAGCACGCTTGGCCAGGAAGAACTCTTTGCTCGGCCACATCTCCCGGGTGCTGGTCACGTCCAGCATGCGCTGGCGCAGACGCTCGGGGCCGGCGATGGTGCGGCTTTCCATAAGGTTGGTAATGACCGTCAGGTCGGCGCGACCTTCCTGAGCGCATTCATCCACCGAGCGCACGCTTTGACCGACTTCCAGGCCGATGTCCCACAGCAGTGTCAGAAAACGCTCGATGGAGTCACGGAAAACTTCGTGATCGGCGCTCTCCAGCAAGATCAGCAGATCAATGTCCGAATAAGGATGCAACTCCCCACGCCCGTAGCCGCCAACGGCCAGCAGGGCGATATCCGCTTCCTCGCTCCAGTCGAACTGGTCCCATGCCTGTTGCAGGATGTTATCCACGAACCAGGCGCGATCTTCGATCAGGCGGCGAATGTCGCGGCCTGATTTGAAGCGCGAGTCCAGTACCTCCCGCGCATTGCGGATGGCCTTCTTGAAGGCAGCAATTGGACTGGCTTTCAGGGCCAGTTCGGCCTGGAACTGACCTCGGTCGAACAAATCGGGATCCACTTGCGGCATGGAACTGCTTTCCTTTTATCTATATCGAGCGCGGTAGCGGGCTGAAGCGCGTCAGGTCTGATCGTATGGCGAATCAGGCCGAAGTGCGGGCGATGGTGTCGTCGCTGCGCAGGGTGAAAATCTCATAACCGTCAGCAGTGACCAGGATTGTGTGCTCCCACTGGGCCGACAATTTGCGGTCCTTGGTGATCGCTGTCCAGCCGTCGCCCAGCAGGCGTGTTTCAGCCTTGCCCTGGTTGATCATCGGTTCGATGGTGAAGGTCATGCCCTCAGCCAGCTCCAGGCCTTCACCGGCTTTGCCGTAGTGCAGCACCTGCGGCTCTTCGTGGAACACCTTGCCGATGCCGTGGCCGCAGTATTCGCGGACGACTGAAAAGCCACTCTTTTCAGCGTGCTTTTGAATCACCTCGCCAATGTCACCCAGTCGGGTGCCCGGGCGAACAATCTCGATGCCTTTATAAAGGCATTCCTGAGTGATCTTCGAGAGGCGCTCGGCCCACTCCGGCACCTTGCCGACGTGGAACATCTTGCTGGTGTCGCCGTGGTAGCCATCCTTGATGACCGTTACGTCGATATTCAGCACGTCACCGTTCTTCAGCGGCTTGTCGTTAGGGATGCCGTGGCAGACCACGTGGTTGATCGAAGTGCAGATCGACTTTGGATAGCCTTTGTAGTTAAGGGGAGCCGGGATCGCCTTTTGCTCGTTGACGATGTAGTCGTGGCAGATGCGGTCCAGCTCTTCGGTGGTGACGCCAGGTTTGACGTGAGCACCGATCATTTCCAGGACATCGGCAGCCAGACGACCGGCAATGCGCATTTTTTCGATGTCTTCAGGGGTTTTGATGGTGGCGGTCATTACGATCTCTCTCGGCACGCAAAGCGCGCGGCTAATACGGAAAGCGGCGATTCTAACAGACGTGAAGGGTGGGGGATTATTGGTTCCTTATATGGGGAGGCTGGATTGGGGGTGTATCCAACCGATGTTTGCAGTCGCCTATGGCAGCGGTGCTTACCCGCGATAGGGTACGGGTGGTTTACCTTAAAAATCCTGCGCCAGCAAAGGTGCTTCAGCCTGCGAACAAGGCCCTCCCACAGCCCCCATCTTTTTCGGTTTCCGTTTTCCGACTTTTCATGGTATAAAATGCGCCGCTTTCCGGGGTAAGCCCCGCAAGCACTAACCCACACACGTGTCGACACGATGACCTGGGTGCCCTCGGCTCGAAGCCGCTGGTTGGTCATTGGGATACGTGGAGGCCTAACCCGACTTATCAAGGAACTATCATGTCCCAAGTCAATATGCGCGATATGCTGAAGGCCGGTGTGCACTTCGGTCACCAG
>Ga0308159_1004801_pt1 | contig 12005 bp, 9 predicted proteins | sample PhyCR1_FD_201040 | JGI IMG/M metagenome (GOLD analysis project Ga0308159, IMG submission 201040) | Phyllosphere microbial communities from UC Gill Tract Community Farm, Albany, California, United States - DLSLC.R1 | ecosystem: Host-associated > Plants > Phyllosphere > Unclassified | place: USA...
ATGCAATTTTAAAAGAACCACCGAAGCGCCTCGCTTCAGTCCAACCAACTTACCGGACCACCACCTCAGTGTCAACCAGTATTTTAGTTTTATTTAGCAGCGCCTCAGTCTTTACTTCCCAACCACTTTAACAACTCAATGGCGGGGCGTTGCATTTAGCGATGGCTTCATCGCTGGTCAACCCTCCGTCACCAAATTATCTGGTGGCCGCCTGCGCCGGTCCAAGAAAGTTTCAACCCTCTCGGCGCCAACGGCAGGGGGCGGCTTCTAATCCCGCCGCCGCCCCCTGTCAAAGGGGTATTTCAGAAAGATGACGCCCTACGAAAGGCGCCAGACGTCACGCCGCCTTGGCGAGCGCAGCCAAGTGCACCTCAAGCCCATCCACACCGGCCGTCACCCGCAAGGCGTTGCCGTCCTGCACAGTGCCTTCCAGCAGCATTCCGGCCAGCCGATCCTGCAAGTTGCGCTGGATCACCCGCTTCAGCGGCCGCGCACCATAAACCGGGTCATACCCAGCCTCGGCCAGCCAATCGCGAGCGGATTCATCCAGTTCCAGCGTGATCTTGCGGTCTTCCAGCAGCTTCCGCAGACGGCCGAGCTGGATCTCGACGATCGAGCCCATATCCTTCCGCGCCAGCCGCCGGAACAGCACGACCTCGTCCAACCGGTTGAGGAATTCCGGCCGGAAACGGCCACGCACCACGTTCATCACTTGGCCGCGAACCAGGTCGATATCCTCGCCATCCGGCTGCGCCGCCAGGATCTCGGACCCCAGGTTGCTGGTCAGCACGATCAGGGTATTGCGGAAGTCGACTGTCCGCCCCTGCCCGTCCGTCAGCCGCCCGTCATCCAGCACCTGCAGCAGAATGTTGAAGACGTCTTCGTGCGCCTTCTCCACCTCATCGAATAGGATCACCTGGTACGGCCGGCGCCGCACCGCTTCGGTCAACGCGCCACCTTCCTCGTAGCCGACATAGCCGGGGGGGGCGCCGATCAGCCGACTGACCGCGTGCTTCTCCATGTATTCGGACATGTCGATCCGCAGCAGCGCCTTCTCATCGTCGAACAGGAACGACGCCAGGGTCTTGGTCAGCTCGGTCTTGCCGACACCGGTCGGGCCCAGGAACAGGAAGCTGCCGATCGGCCGGTTGGGGTCCTGCAAGCCGGCACGGGCCCGCCGCACGGCCTTGGATACCGCCTCAAGCGCTTCCTCCTGCCCCACCACACGGTGACGCAGTTGATCTTCCATCCGCAGCAGCTTGGCGCGCTCGCCCTCCAGCATCTTCTCCACCGGCACGCCGGTCCAGCGGCTGACGACGCCGGCGATGCTTTCGGCGGTCACCGCCTCGTTCACCAGGGTCCCCTCCCCGCCGGCCGCGATCTTCTGCTCCAACTGGGGAATGACGCCATAGAGCAGCTCGGACGCCCGGCCGAGATCGCCCTTCCGCTGCGCCACTTCCACATCGGTGCGCGCGCGGTCCAGCTCTTCCTTCGCCTTCTGGGCGTCGGCCAGCTTGCCCTTCTCAGACTGCCAGGCGGTGCTCAGGGCGTCGGATTTCTCCTCCAGCTCCGCCAGCTCCTTCTCCAGCTTTTCCAGCCGGTCGCGGCTCGCGGTGTCCGTCTCCTTCTTCAGGGCCTCGCGCTCGATCTTGAGCATCAGCACCCGACGGTCGATCTCATCCAACTCCTCCGGCTTGCTGTCCACCTGCATCCGCAGGCGGCTGGCAGCCTCGTCCATCAGGTCGATGGCCTTGTCCGGCAGGAAACGGTCGGTGATGTAGCGGTTGGAGAGCGTCGCGGCGGCCACCAAGGCAGAGTCCGCGATGCGGACACCGTGGTGCAGCTCATACTTCTCCTTGATGCCGCGCAGGATGGAGATGGTGTCCTCCACGCTCGGCTCACCCACGAACACGGGCTGGAAGCGACGGGCCAGGGCCGCGTCCTTCTCCACATGCTTACGGTACTCATCCAGCGTGGTGGCGCCGATGCAGTGCAACTCACCCCGCGCCAGGGCCGGCTTCAACAGGTTGGAGGCGTCCATCGCCCCATCGGCCTTACCGGCGCCGATCAGGGTGTGCATTTCGTCGATGAACAGCACCACCTCACCGGCAGCGCCCTCGATCTCGGTCAGCACGCCCTTCAGGCGCTCCTCGAACTCGCCGCGATACTTGGCACCGGCCACCATCGCGCCGAGGTCGAGCGCCAGCACCCGCTTATCGCGTAGCGCTTCCGGCACGTCGCCATTGGCAATGCGCAGCGCCAAACCCTCGACGATGGCAGTCTTGCCCACGCCGGGCTCGCCGATCAGCACCGGGTTGTTCTTGGTGCGGCGCGCCAGCACCTGAATGGCGCGGCGGATCTCTTCGTCACGGCCGATGACCGGGTCCAGCTTGCCGCTGCGGGCCGCCTCGGTCAGGTCGCGCGCATATTTTTTCAGCGCGTCGAACTGCTGCTCGGCACTGGCGCTGTCCACCTTGCGGCCCTTGCGCACGGCCTCGACCGCACCCTCCAGCTTCTGCGCGGTTGCTCCGGCGGCAACCAGGGCCTTGCCGGACGGCGTATCGCTGGCAGCCAGCGCCACCAGCAGGCGGTCCTGCGCCACGAAGCTGTCGCCGGTCTTGGTCGCCTGTTGCTGGGCGGCATCCAGCACGCGCACGATCTCGGGCACGAATTGCGGCTGGCCGGCACCGGCGCCCTGCACCTTGGGCTGCTTCGCCACCTCGGCGTCCACGGCGGTCTTGACCGGCACGGGGTCGGCCCCGGCGGCGCGGATCAGGCCGGCGGCGGCACCCTGCTCGTCATCAAGCAGCGCCTTGAGCAGATGCTCCGGCGTCACCCGCTGGTGATACTCACGAATGGCGATGGTCTGGGCGGCCTGCAGGAACCCGCGGGCGCGCTCGGTGAATTTCTCGATGTCCATATCTGGCCCCTCCTATTGAGCGGACCGGCCCCGGCTGCCCCTGAAAGGCGACACCCGGCACCGTTGTCGCTTTCGATGTGGTAAAAGGGTGGCGGCTGCTTCAAGGCCCCACGTCGCTAAAATCGTTCCAAGAAGGCAGGATCGCCATGCGTGTCGAGACACTCTACCGCTACCCCGTGAAGGGCCTGACCGCCGAGGCCCTGGAGATCGTCGAGCTGATCGCCAACGAGTGCATTGCCGACGACCGCCGCTTCGCCCTGGCCCAGGGCGACGCCCCGTTCGACGAGGCCGCGCCCGGCTTCCTGCCCAAGCGCCACTTCGCCTGCCTGATGGTGAATGAGCGCCTGGCCCTGGTCTCCGCTGCCTACGACAGCCATAGCGGCGTGTTGCTGCTGCGCATCCCGGGCAGCGAGCCACTGACCGCCGATATCCGCACCGAGGAAGGCCGTACCGCCGTGGCCGCGGCCCTCACCGCTTACATGGGCGAGGAAGCCCGCGGCACCCCGCGCTTTGTCACCGCCCCCGGCCACGCCTTCGCCGATGACCGCAAGAAGGGCGTGACGCTGATCAACCTGGCCAGCATCGCGGCGCTGGAGAAGGCAACGGGCCTAAAGCTCGACCCGCTGCGCTTCCGCGCCAATGTCTATTTTAGCGGCTTGCCGGCCTGGGCGGAGTTCGGGTGGGTCGGCAAGGAAGTCCTGCTTGGCGGCGCCCGGCTGTTGATCGAGAAGCGGACGGTCCGCTGCCCGGCCACCCAGGTGAACCCCTCGACCGGCGAGCGCGACGCGCCCGTGCCGAAGCTGCTGCGCGAGCATTTCGGCCACGCGGACCTGGGCGTGCATGCTGTCGTGGTGGAAAGTGGCCGGGTCGCCCTGGGGGATTCGCTGGAAGAACTGCCGTAGAGCCTGATGCGTTCACGCGCGGGCTCTCCGTCGATGCCTGGCCACGTGATCCAGGCTTCGCGGTGATCCCACCGCAAGCCTTCACGCTCCATGGCGCCTCAAACGCAAACGGGGCGGGCCAAGGCCCACCCCGTCAACCGCATCCCCGGCGTCAGCGCCGGTGAAGCGTAACGCCCTTTACTGGGCGACAGCCTGGGGCTGTTCGTCCGAATTGTCGGACTGGTAGGAAGAGGATTGCTGCACGACCTCGGCACCGCCGCGGTTGTCGCCCTCATTGCCGTCGTCGTCTTGGCCCTGGTCGTCGGGGCCACGATCGTCTGGGTTCCGGTCGTCATGGTTGCCCTGGGGGCGGCGCGGCTGCTGCGGGGGCTGGTTCTGCTGCGCGGCCTGGGCCATCGCGTTCAGAATACGGAAGTAATGCTCCGCGTGCTGGAAGTAGCTTTCCGCCATAACACGGTCGCCGGAGCCGGTCGCATCACGACCAAGCTGCAGATACTTCTCAAACAACTGTTGAGCGGTACCCCGCAGCCGCATGTCCGGACCACTCGAGTCGAACACGTGGTTGCGGTTCATCGGCTGGTGGTTGCTGCTGTTGCCAGCCTGGCGGAACTGACCGCCACCCCCGCCGCCGCCGCCCCCGCCCTGACGATGGCCGCCACGGCCGCGCATGCGTTTCATGTTCATCGGTATTGCGTTCGCCGTCTCATGCTCGCGTTGTCCAGCACAGCAGGGGCGGAAATGCCCCCGGCCAGCCGGTATGGTCGCGGATGGTGGTTATGTCGCTGCGGTGCCGGGCATCATGGGCCAAACTGGCCACCGTGACATTCCCGGCTGCTCCAGGCCCGCTACCGCGTTGCCTGCCGCTGTTTGGTACCCTAGCCGCGCGTTACGTCCTCGCCAAACGGTTTTTTTAGCCTCGCTGGAGGATCAGGGCGCGCTCCACCCCCCCAAGATCCGCATGGCTGCCCAGGACCGCCAGCCCCGCCTGCTCGGCCAGGCGCGAGACGGTGGGGCCCTGGCCCTGGCCTAGTTCCAGCACCGCACGTCCACCGGGCAACAGCAGGCGCGGCAGGTCGGCCACGATGAGCCGGTAGGCGTCCAGCCCGTCCGCGCCGCCATCCAGCGCCCGGGCCGGCTCGTGCAGCGCCACTTCCGGCATCAACCCAGCGATATCAGCGGTTTCGATGTAAGGCGGGTTGGAGAGAACGAGGTCGAAACCGCCCGCCAGAGCCGCCGCCCAGCTTCCTGCCAGGAAGGTGCAGCGGTCCGCTAACCCGTTGGCCGCCGCGTTCCGTGCCGCCAGCGCGGAAGCGTCCGGGGAGAGGTCCACGCCCACCCCGAAGGCGCCGGGATGCTCGGACAGTACCGCCAGCAACAGGCAGCCCGTGCCCGTGCCAAGGTCAAGCACCCGGCCCGGCGCCGGTCCCTGCAGAGCGGCCTCGACGATCGCTTCCGAGTCGGCGCGCGGGATCAGCGTGGCGGGGGAGACTTCCAGCTCCAGCGTCCAGAAACCCTGGTGGCCAAGGATGAAGCCCATCGGCTCATGCGCCAGCCGGCGCTGCAGCATGTCGGCGAAACGATGCGCCGCCTGCTCCGGTACCGGTGCCCGCGGCTCCCGCAACAGGGCCGAGCCATCGACCCCCATGGCGGTGGAGAGCAACAGCCGCGCCTCCATCCGGGGGTTCTCGATCGCCGCCGCGCGCAGATGCTGCCCGGCGCGGCACAGGAAGGCGCCAACGCTACCCTTCGGGTCCGGGCAGTTAGACACGGCGCGGCCTGTCAGACATCGGCGGCCGCCAGCCGCGCCGCCTCATCCTCGGCGGTCAGGGCGTCGATGATGTCGTCCAGCTCGCCCTGCATGATGCGGTCGATCTTGTGCAGGGTCAGGCCGATGCGATGGTCGGTGACGCGCCCTTGCGGGAAGTTATAGGTGCGGATGCGCTCCGACCGGTCGCCGGTGCCGACCTGCGCCTTGCGGTCACCCGCACGCGCCGAATCCACCGCCATGCGCTGCTGGTCATAGATGCGGCTGCGCAGCACCTTCATCGCCTTGGCGCGGTTCTTGTGCTGGCTTCGCTCCTCCTGCATCGCCACCACGGTCCCGGTGGGGATGTGAGTGATGCGGACGGCGCTGTCCGTCTTGTTGACGTGCTGGCCGCCGGCACCGGACGCCCGGTAGGTGTCGATCCGCAGGTCGCTGTCATTGATCTGCACATCCACCTCCTCCGCCTCCGGCAGCACAGCCACCGTCACGGTCGAGGTATGGATGCGGCCCTGGGTCTCTGTGGCCGGCACGCGCTGCACCCGGTGCACGCCGCTTTCGTATTTCAGGCGGGCGAAGACGCCCCTGCCCTGCACCTCGGCCGTCGCGCCCTTGATGCCGCCGACCTCGCTCTCGTCGTAATCCATCACGTCGAACCGCCAGCCGCGCGTGGCGGCGTAGCGCTGATAGGCGCCGAACAGCTCGCTGGCGAACAGCCCGGCCTCATCCCCGCCAGCGGCGGGGCGGATTTCCAGGATGGCGTTGCCCTCATCCGCCGAATCCTTCGGCAGCAGCATCAGGCGCAGCTCGCGCTCCAGCACCGGCACGGCGTCGCGCTGGGCGTAGTACTCGCCCTCCGCCAGCTCCCGCATCTCGGGGTCGGCCATCATCGCCTCGGCCTCGTCGCGCGCCCGCTCGGCGGCGCGCAGGGCGTTGACCTTGTCGACCAGCGGGTCGAGCTCGGAAAGCTCGCGCGCCAGGGCTCCGACCTGCGCGCCATCCGCCGTTTCCAGCAGCGCGCGCAGCTCGTCCGCCCGGTAGAGCAGCCGGTTGAGTTTTTCAGCCAGTCCTGGACCAGAAGCGCTCATGAAGTGGCGTCGTCATCCTCGAAGCCGGCCTCGATGCCTTCCATCATCTGCTCCAGCATCGCGTCCTCGACGCCCGCGGCGGCCAGGGCGGGCAGCAGGCCCGGCGTCCCCACCCGCTCCTGCGAGCCATCCTGCAGGTTGCGGACGACGAACACGCCCTCCGCCACCTCGCTCTCGCCGATGATGATGGCGGCACGCGCGCCGGTCTTGTTGGCGCGTTCCATCCGCTTCTTCAGGTTGCCCTTGTAGGCGATCTCGGCCGAGATGCCGCCCTGGCGCAGCATCTGCGTCAACTGCAGCGCCTCGCCTTCCTGCGCCTCGGCCACCGGGATCACGGCGACGGGGCGGGTGGCTTCCGGCGCCTCGGCCAGCAGCTCGCCCAAGCGCTCGACACCCGCGGCCCAGCCGACGGAGGGGGTGGCGGGGCCGCCCATCTCCTGCACCAGGCCCTCGTAGCGGCCGCCACCCATCACGGTGCCCTGGGCGCCGAGCCGGTCGGTGACGAACTCGAAGGCGGTGTGGCTGTAGTAGTCCAGCCCGCGCACGATGCGCGGGTTGCGGCGGTAGGGCACGCCGAACTGGTCCAGGTAGTTCAGCACCTTGTCGAAGAAGCCCTTGGCCTCCGGCGTCAGGTAGTCGTCGATGGTTGGCGCGGCGGCGACCAGGCGCTTGTCGCCCTCATCCTTGCTGTCCAGGATGCGCATCGGGTTCTTTTCCAGCCGCAACTGGCTCTCGTTGGAGAGGCTGGTGGCGTAGGTCTGGAAATAGGCAATCAGCGCGGCGCGGTAGGCATCGCGGGAGGGCGCGTCGCCCAGCGTGTTGATCTCCAGCACCACGCCGTCGTCGATGCCCAACTGCTGGATGATCTGCCAGCCCATGGCGATCACCTCGGCATCCGCCAACGGCTCGGCCGCGCCCAGGATCTCGGCGCCGATCTGGTGGAACTGGCGGAAGCGGCCCTTCTGCGGCCGCTCGTAGCGGAACATCGGGCCGGCATAGAACACCTTGCGCGGCAGGCCGCCCTGGGTGAGCCCGTTGCTGACCAGCGCGCGGCAGACGCCCGCCGTGCCCTCCGGCCGCAGGGTCAGGCTGTCCCCGCCCCGGTCCTCGAAGGTGTACATCTCCTTGGAGACGACGTCCGACGTCTCGCCCAGGCTGCGGGCGAAGACGCTGGTCGCCTCGAAGATCGGCGTCGCCCACTCCTCCATCGCGTAGAGGTTGGAGACGTGGCGCGCGGTCTCGACCACCTGATGGTGGCGGCGGAAGGTCTCGCCGATGAGGTCTCGGGTCCCGCGTACCGGCTGCATTCCACTCACTCGTTCTTACTCCGCCGCCTGTTTGGCCAGTGCCATGGCCGCCGCGATCTCGGTGGCCTTCTTCTCGACCAGGTCCACGATGTGGTCGACCATCGCCTCGCCATCCACCGTGTGGTCGGTCTTGCCGGCGTGATAGACCATGTGCCGCCCAGCGCCACCACCCGTGACGCCGATATCCGTCATCAGCGCCTCGCCCGGCCCGTTCACCACGCAGCCGATGATGGAGAGGGTCAGCGGCGTCTCGATATGCGCCAGCCGCTCCTCCAGCGTCTCCACCGTCTTGATGACGTTGAAGCCCTGCCGCGCGCAGGAGGGGCAGGAGATGATCTTCACGCCGCGATGACGGATGCCGAGGGATTTCAGCATGTCCCAACCGACATGCACCTCCTCCTCCGGCTCCGCGCTCAGCGAGACTCGCAGCGTATCCCCCACCCCGGCCCAGAGCAGCGAGCCCATGCCGATGGAGGACTTGACCGTGCCGGTGCGCTTACCGCCTGCCTCGGTGATGCCGATATGCAGCGGGTGGTCGCAGGCATCGGCCAACTGCTGGTAGGCGGCCACGGCCAGGAAGACGTCGGACGCCTTCACGCTGATCTTGAACTCGTGGAAGTCGAGTTCCTGCAGGTGGGCAGCGTGCCAGAGGGCGGATTCGACCAGCGCCTCCGGGTTCGGCTCCCCATACTTCTCCAGCAGGTGCCGCTCCAGCGAGCCGGCATTGACGCCGATGCGGATGGAACAGCCATAGTCGCGCGCGGCCTTCACGACCTCCTTCACGCGCTCCTTGCTGCCGATATTGCCCGGGTTGATCCGCAGGCAGGCGGCGCCGGCCATCGCGGCCTCGATGGCGCGCTTATAGTGGAAGTGGATATCCGCCACGATCGGCACGTTCACCTCGTGCGCGATCTCCTTCAATGCCGCCGTCGATTCCGGCGTGGGGCAGGAGACGCGGACGATATCCACCCCCGCCACCTCGGCCCGGCGGATCTGGGCGATGGTCGCCGCGGCATCCTCGGTCGGCGTGTTGGTCATGGTCTGGACGGTGATGGGCGCATCACCGCCGACCAGCACCTTCCCGACACGGATCTGCCGGGATTTCCGGCGCAGGATCTGCTGATACGGACGATAGGACATGGCGGCCGGGACCTCCCGCTACGATCTGCCGCCGATATGGCAGCGCACGGCCCATTGGCCAAGGCACCTTTCCGGCAGGCAGCCGCCCGGGATCAGCGGGTCGGCAACTGCCCAGCGGCGGCTTCGCGCATTCTGGCGGGGTCCAGCAGGATATTCCGGCGCACGCCGACCAGCCCGTTGGTCGCGGCGGAGGCGGTGCCATCCACCTCGATTGTCAGGCCTTCCACCTTGCCGGTGGTCATCACCAGCGTGCCGCCCTCCGGCACCTCGAAGGTGTCGCCGGCCGGCAGGACGCGGCTCAGCACGCTGCGGCCGGTCTGCGCATCGCGGATCTGCACCCAGGAATCTTCCTTGGCGCGCAGCACGATGCGGTTGGTGGTGGCGGCCGGCTGCGGCGGGGTCTGCGCCAGCGGCGGCGGCGCGGGCGCGGCAGGTGCCGGCTGGCCGCCGGGCGAGGCAGGCTGGACCGGAGCCGGCTGGCCCGGCGTGGCCTGGCCGGAAGCAGATTGGCCGGGCGCATTTTGGCCGGGGGCAGGCTGGGCAGGCGCCGCCACGGAGGGCTGCGGCGGCCGGGCGCCATTCGGGGCCGGCGCCGGCACCACGGTAGCAGGCACGGTGTTGGCGGGCGGGGTCGCGGCCGGCGGCGTCACCTCCGGCAGTGGCGGCAGACCGGCCTCGCGGGCCGATTGCTCCAGGCGCGGCGGCAGGGCCGGCACTTCCTCGGCGGTGCGGGTGGAGCCGCTCCAGTAATACCAGCCGGCATAACCGACCACGGCCAGCACGGCGCCCAGCATGATCACGGCACCGGCCGGCACGCCGCGATCGGGCACCGGCTCGGGGAACACCAGGTCCTTGGCGGGCGCGGCGACGCCGGCACCCTCGCGGAAGCGGCGCACCATCTCCGGCGCATCCAGGCCGAGGATCTGGGAATAGCTGCGGACGAAGCCGGTGGCATAGGCGATGCCGGGCAGGTCCCGCACCCGCCCTTCCTCCAGCGCCGCCAGGTAGCGCCGGTTGATGCGGAGCTCCTCCGCCATCTCCTCCAGGCTCACGCCGAGGGCGAGGCGCGCATCGCGCAGTTCCTCGCCCACCCGGGCGGCCTCGGCACTCTGGGTATCGGGGCGGGGGTGGCGCTTCATGTCGTAGGGCAAGCGAAGGTCACCTCATCTCGCCGCGCGGGAAGCGGCGAACCGCGAGTGGCAGGCATGGCCACCCCCTGTCGGCGGCCACTGAAGATCAGGCACGCTGCCGGCCACGCTCCCGGGCAGAGGGAGCATGGCCGGTCAGGCTTTCAAGCGCCAGCGCGCCGTGCGGTCAATGCGGCCTGGGCCTGCTCCAGCAGCTCGGCGATGATCTCCACCGCCGGCTGCTCCCGCGTCACCATGCCGACGCTCTGGCCCGCCATCAGGGAGCCGTTCTCGACATCGCCATCCACCACGGCCTTGCGCAACGCACCGGCCCAGAAATGCTCGATGTCCAGCTGGCCGGCATCCTTGGCCACCTCGCCCGCCTTGTAGCGGCGGATGATCTCGGCCTGATGCTCCAGAAAGCGCTTGGTGCCGCCATTCTGCAGGGCGCGAACCGGGATGACCGGGAAGGAATCGTCCAGCTGTACCGTCGGCAGCGCATCGCGCGCTGCGCCACGGATGAAGGCACGCTTGAAGTTGGGGTGCGCCACGCATTCGGTGGCACAGACGAAGCGGGTGCCGATCTGCACGCCAGCCGCGCCCATCTCCAGGTAGGAAAGGATGGCCTCGCCACGCCCGATGCCGCCGGCCACGAAGACCGGCACGTCGCGGATATGCGGCAGGATCTCTTGCGCCAGCACGGTTAGGCTGACCGGGCCGATATGGCCGCCAGCTTCCGAACCCTCGATCACCAGCGCATCGGCGCCGGAGCGGACCAGCTTCTTGGCCAGCGCCAACGCGGGCGCGAAGCAGATGACCTTGGCGCCGCCTTCCTTGGCCATCTTGATGGCCGGGCCGGGCGGGATGCCGCCGGCGAACACGATGTGCCCGACCTTGGCGTCCAGGCAGACCTGCACCAGCTCCATCAGGTTAGGGTGCATGGTGATCAGGTTGACGCCGAAGGGCTTGCTGGTCATCGCCTGGGTGCCGGCGATCTCCTCCGCCAGCCGGTCCGGCATCATCGCGCCGCAGGCGATGACGCCGAAGGCCCCGGCGTTGGAGAGGGCGGCGACCAGGTTGCGCTCGCTCACCCAGCTCATGGCCCCGCCCAGGATGGCATAGGGCGTGCCGAGGAAGGCCGCGCCGCGCGCCATCAAAGCGTTCAGGCTGGGGTCGATCTGGGTGGGCAGCGCATCCATCGGCATCAGCCTTCCGCGTCCAGACCGTAGGCGGTGTGCAGGGCGCGCACCGCAAGCTCGGTGTATTCCAGGCCGACCAGCACGCTGGTCTTGATCTCGGAGGTCGAGATGACCTGGATGTTGATGCCCTTCTCGCTAAGCGCCTTGAACATCGTGGCGGCGACGCCGGCGTGGGACCGCATGCCGATGCCGACAATGCTGATCTTGGCCACGTCCGGGTCCGTGATCATCGCTTCGTACTGGACCACGGGCCGGGCCTTCTCCAGCACTTCCTTCGCCCGCGGCAGGTCAGTCTTGCCCACGGTGAAGGTCATGTCGGTGGTGCCGTCGGCGCCCAGGTTCTGGACGATCATGTCCACGTTCACATTGGCGGCCGAAAGCGGCACGAACACCTCGGCGGCGATGCCGGGCTTGTCCGGCACCCGGCGCAGCGTCACCTTCGCCTCGTCGCGGGAATAGGCGACGCCTGTCACCAGCGGCTGTTCCACGATCTCATCCTCATCAACGACCATAGAGCCCGGCTTGTCCTCGAAGGAGGACAGCACCTGCACCCGAACCCG
>Ga0308159_1004802_pt1 | contig 12002 bp, 9 predicted proteins | sample PhyCR1_FD_201040 | JGI IMG/M metagenome (GOLD analysis project Ga0308159, IMG submission 201040) | Phyllosphere microbial communities from UC Gill Tract Community Farm, Albany, California, United States - DLSLC.R1 | ecosystem: Host-associated > Plants > Phyllosphere > Unclassified | place: USA...
CCTGGCGGAAGCGGATGAGAATGTGCAGCGCGCCATCGCCGGGCGCCCGATCAGGAAGCGCATCCATGTCCCGGGACGTATCGTCAACTTTGTCGTCTGATCGCGCCATGACCCGCCGCCGTGGCCTTCTCGGGCTTGGCACGCTGGGCCTGCTTGGCCTGTCCGGCTGCGGGTTCCGCCCGCTTTACGGGCAGCGCGGCGCGCTGGGCGCCAACAGCGCGGTCTCGGCCGAGTTGGGTGCCATCGACGTTGCCGTCATCCCCGAGCGCAGCGGCCAGTTGCTGCGCCGGGCGCTGCGGGAACGACTGTGGGCCGGCGGGCAGTCCTCGCCCCGCTACACCCTGACGCTCGGCCTGCAGCTTGCAGCCGAGCCGGAGGGCTACCGCACCGACGGCCTGCCGACGCGCATGCGCTACAACGCCACGGCCAACTGGTACCTCGCCACCAAGGAGGCACCGCCCCGCATGGTGCTGACGGGGTCCGAGCGGGCGATGGACGCCTCCAACATCCCCGACAACCAGTTCTTCGCCGGCGACGCATCTCGCGAGGCGATGATCTCCCGCCTGATCGACCAGTTGGCCGAGGACATCGTCACCCGGTTGGCGGTGCGGTTGCAGGAACAGCCTACGGGCTGAACCAGTGGCCAAGCTGGATGCCCGCCGGGTCGCTGCCTTCCTGAAGGACCCCGGCCCGACCCGCGCCGTCCTGCTGCATGGCGAGGATGCCGGGCTGATCCGCGAGCGTGCGGACGCCCTGCAGCAGGCCGTTGTGGGCGGCGATGACCCGTTCCGCTACGCCGACCTGCCGCGGGACGCCGCCGCCAAGCCCGGCGCCCTCTCCGGCGAGATGTCGGCCCTGGCAATGACCGGCGGTCGCCGCATGGTTCGCGTCCGCGATGCCACCGATGGGCTGACCGTCGGGGTTAAGGACGCTTTGAATGCCCCAGGAGATACGCTGCTGGTGCTGGAGGCCGGTGAGCTACCCGCCCGCGCCAAGCTGCGCGCCCTGCTGGAGAGCCACCCACAGGCCGCTGTGATCGCTTGCTACCGCGAGCGTGGCGCCGAGCTGGCCGGCACCATTGCCGCCCTTCTGCGAGAGCAAGGCGTTAGCGCCCAACCTTCCGCGCTGGAATGGCTGGCCGGCCGCCTGGGCGAGGACCGCATGCTGCTGCGACGCGAGGTCGAGAAGCTCGCCCTCTATGTCGGCGAAGGCGGCACGCTGGGTGAGGAAGACGTGCTGGCCTGCATCGGCGACGGCTCCACCCTCGATCTGGACGAGGCGCTCATTGCCGCAACTGCCGGCGAGATCTCGGTGGCCGACCGCGCGCTGGACGTGGCACTGGGCGAGGGGGCCCACCCCGTCATGGTCGTGCGGGCTGCATTGCGGCATATCCAGCGCCTTCACCTCGCCTCCCTCGCCATGGCGGCCGGCGCCCCCCCCGGCGCGGCCCTGGAAGGCCTGCGCCCCCCGGTCTTCTTCCGCCACAAGCCCGGCTTCGAACGCGCCCTACGCCGCTGGAACCCTGCCACCCTGGCCGCCGCCGGCGATGCGCTGCTGGAGGCCGAAAAGCGCACCAAATCCAGCTCCGCCGCCCGGCCGATCCCGGACCAGGCCATCGCCCGCGCTGCTGTCCTGACACTGGCGCGCCAAGCCTTCGCGGCCCGTCGGCGGAGATGAGGATGCGTGCTTGTGGGTTGTCCTAGGGGCGTGAAACATTGCCGGGGACGGACCTGTACTGCCGGCGTCATGACGCAGCATCTTGGCGGCCCGTGTCTCGCTTCGGCTGAGGGGTAGGGAAGGCTGGGGAATGAATTCCCCAGACCCCTTCTTTTTTCTGTGAGTTAGCGTGACGCTTCAGGACCGAGAGCGGACGCTTCTGATGATATTTAATATAAGCCACGCGGGCTGAACCGTCAGTCGCCGGAGGTCCAGTATCTCTGGCGCACCCAGCCGTCTCTTAAAACCGCGCCTCTCAGCAGCCACATCCGAAAACTCGAAAAAAGAAGATGGGGTCCGGGGAATTCCTTCCCCGGCCTTTTCCTCTTCGTGGCTTCAAGAAGCCTCAACGCAAGTGCAAACGTGTCAGCGCCCCGGCGTCAGCAGTCGGATCAACCCATCGAGCTGATCCAGATCCTTGTAGGCGATGCTGACCTGGCCGCCGCGGCCGCTGTGACGGATGGCGACTTTCAGGCCCAGCTTCTCGGTGAGGTCGCGCTCCAGGGCGCGGGTATCCTTGTCTTCCGGTGCGGCGGCAGGACGCGGGCGTTCGGCGGAGGCGGCGAGGGCCTCGGTCTGGCGCACGTTCAGCCCGCGGGTCACCACAAGCTCGGCCAGCTTGGCGGGGTCGGGGGCGGTCAGCAGAGCGCGGGCGTGGCCGGCGGACAGGCTGCCCCGGCCGAGCATCTCCCGCACCTTGGATGGCAGGCCAAGCAGGCGCAGCGTGTTGGCGACATGGCTGCGGCTTTTGCCGACAGCGCGGCCCAGATGGTCCTGGGTCAGGCCGAATTCGTCGGTCAGGCGGCGGTAGCCCTGGGCTTCTTCCAGCGCGTTCAGGTCCTCGCGCTGCAGGTTTTCCACTAGGGAGGCCGCCATGGCGGCGCGGTCGTCCATGTCGTGGATGACCACGGGCACGTCGTGCCGCTGTGCAAGCTGGGAAGCACGCCAGCGGCGTTCACCGCCGATGATCTGGTAGGTGCCGGCATGGCCGGGCTTGGGCCGGACCAGGATGGGCTGCAGCACGCCATGCTCGCGGATGGAGGCCGCAAGCTCTGCCAGGCCGGATTGGTCGATCGGACCGCGGGGCTGGAAGGGGCCTGGCTCCAGCGCCTCGATCGGCAGGCTGCGGGGGGCCTGATTGGCGGCGGCCGGGTTGGGCTGGTCTCCCAGCAAGGCGGAGAGGCCCATGCCCAGGCGGTTTGGCTTGCGTCCGCTCATGCGGTGTGCGCTCCGGCAAGTTTGGCGGCCGCGCGCTCGCGCCGCAGGAGTTCGGCGGCCAGCTTGATATAGGCCTGGGCGCCGGTCGATCTCATATCGTACAGCAACACGGGCAGGCCGTGGGACGGTGCTTCGCTGACGCGGATATTGCGGGGGATGACGGTGTCGAACACCTTGTCCCTGAAGAAGGCGCGAACATCGGTCGCCACCAGCTCGGAGAGGTTGTTGCGGCGGTCGAACATGGTCAGCACGATGCCGTCCAGCCGCAGGGAGGGGTTCAAGACCCGCTTCACCCGCTCGATCGTGCGGGTGATCTGGGAGACCCCTTCCAGCGCGAAGAACTCGGTCTGCAGCGGGATCATCACCGATTCCACCGCCACTAGCGCGTTCAGCGTCAGCAGGCCGAGGGAAGGGGGGCAGTCGATCAGGATGAAGTCGAAGCCCTTCAGCGCCTCGGCTCCGGCATCCAGAGCCTCACGCAGGCGGTGCTCGCGGCTCTCCATGCCGACCAGTTCGATCTCGGCGCCGGCCAGGTCGTTATCGGCAGGCAGCAGGAACAGGTTGGGCACCTTGGTCTGCTGCATCAGCTCGCCCAGCGGGCGCTCGCCAATCAGCAGCGAATAGCTACCCTTACCACGCTCGGCCCGCGGCAGGCCAAGTCCGGTGGAGGCATTGCCCTGCGGGTCCAGGTCGATGACGAGGACGCGCTTCTTGGTTGCTAGGGCGGTGGCCAGATTGATGGCGGTGGTGGTCTTGCCCACGCCACCCTTCTGGTTGGCAAGAGCGATACGGCGGGTTGTGCGGTCAGGCCCCGGCACGGCAAATCCTCGAAAGGCGGAAGATGGAAGCGTCGGGTTCGGTGCTGCTCTTGAACCGCTCGGCCGACAATGTCCAGCCTGGGGCGGTGGCCTCCAACTCATCCAATGCCGTGCGGCCCTTGGGGAAGATCGCGACGCCATTAGGTGCCAACAGGCGCTCGGCCCAGGGTAGCATCTTCTCCAGCGGGCCCAGGGCGCGGGCGGTCAGCACAGCCAGGGGCGGCAATGCAGCGGCTTCGATCCGCTCCGCATGGACACGGACATGGGTCAGGCCAAGCTCGCCGACCACCGTTTGCAGGAAGGCGGCCTTGCGCCGGTCGGACTCTACCAAGTGCATCGGCCGGTCCAGCGCCATGGCCAGGATCAGGCCTGGGAAGCCGCCTCCGGTGCCGATATCGCCCATGGGGCCATCGCCAGGCGGGACCAGGCCAAGTAGCTGCAAGGAGTCGACGATGTGGCGCTGCCGCAGCGCCTGCTCCGTCGTCGGTCCGATCAGGTTGATGCTGGCGTTCCAGCGCAGCAGCAGGGGGATGAAGGTATCGATCCGCGCGGATGTTTCACGTGAAACATCGGCCGCAGGGAGGTCGAGGGCCGGTGGGTGTTTCACGTGAAACGCTCCGTCTTGCGTAGGTGGACGGCCAGGGCGGCCAGGGCGGCGGGGGTGATTCCGGGAATGCGGCCGGCGCTACCCAGCGTAGCCGGGCGGGCCGTGGAAAGGCGCTGGCGCATTTCGTTGGACAGGCCGGCGATGACGGCGAAGTCGATCTCATTGGGGATAGGGGTGCGCTCCTCCCGCTCGATCATACGCAGCTCTGCTGCCTGGCGGTGCAGGTAGGGGGCGTAGAGCGCCTCGGCTTCCAACTGGGTGCGGACGCCGGTGGGTAGCTCGGCCAGCCAAGGGAAGGCGCGCTGTACCGCCTGGGTGTCGGTCTCCGGCAGCGCCATTACCTCCAGCAGGTTCCGCCAGCGGCCATCCTGGTTGATGGGGATGCCGGCGGCGTTCAGGGCGGCTGGGGTGCCGCCTTCCGCCCGCGCCCGCTCCAGCGCCACGGTCACGGCAGCGGCGAAGCTGCGGTGCTTGATGGCGCGCTCGCTGCCGACGCAACCCCAAGCGATGCCGGTCTCGGTCAGCCGCATGCCGGCGTTGTCGGCGCGTAGGGCCAGGCGGTGCTCGGCCCGGGCGGTCAGCATGCGGTAGGGCTCGCTGACGCCCTGCAGGGTCAGGTCATCGACCATGACGCCCAGATAGGCGGCGGTGCGGGGCAGGGTGCGGGCCTCGCTGCCGCCGGCCAGGGCTGCTGCGTTCAGCCCGGCCAGCAGCCCCTGGGCGCCGGCTTCCTCATACCCCGTGGTGCCGTTGATCTGCCCGGCCAGGAACAGCCCCGGCACGTCGCGCACTTCCAGCGTTGGCCGCAGGGCGCGTGGATCGACGTGGTCGTACTCGATGGCATAGCCGGGGCGGAGGATCGCTGCCTTCTCCAGCCCTGGGATGGAGGCGATGAAGGCCGCCTGCACATCCTCCGGCAGGCTGGTGGAAATGCCATTGGGGTAGATGGTCGGATCGTCCAGCCCCTCCGGCTCCAGGAAGATCTGGTGCCGCTCCCGCTCCGCGAAGCGCACCACCTTGTCCTCGATCGAAGGACAGTAGCGCGGGCCGACGCCCTGGATCTGGCCGGAATGGATGGGGGCGCGGTGCAGGTTGGCGCGGATCAGCGCATGGCCGGCCGGGGTGGTGGCGGTAATGCCGCATTCCACCTGCGGGTTGGTGATGCGCTCGGTCATCCAGGACAGTGGCTCCGGCACCACGTCGCCGGGCTGCATCTCCAGGCTGGCCCAGTCGATGGTGCGTCCATCCAGCCGGGGCGGCGTGCCGGTCTTCAGCCGCCGCATTGGCAGGCCCATCGCCTCGATGGCCAGGGCCAAGCCAATGGCGGGCGCATCGCCCACCCGGCCCGCCGGGCGGCGCGTCTCACCAATATGGATTTCGCCGCGCAGGAAGGTGCCTGTGGTGATGACCAGCGCGCCGCAGCCGATGCGCGTACCCTCCGCCGTCAGCACCGCGGCAATGCGGCCGGAGGCATCGCGCTCGATCCCTTCCGCCGCCATGGCCAGGATGGTCAGGTTTTGCTGTGCCGCCAGTAGCGCCTGCACAGCCTGGCGGTACAGCTTGCGGTCCGCCTGGGCGCGGGGGCCGCGCACGGCTGGGCCCTTGCTGCGGTTCAGCAGCTTGAAATGGATGCCCGCCGCGTCGGCGGCACGGCCCATCAACCCGTCCAGCGCGTCGATTTCCCGCACCAGATGTCCCTTGCCTACCCCGCCGATGGCGGGGTTGCAGGACATCTCGCCCAGGGTTTCCAGTTTGTGGGTCAGCAGCAGGGTCCGGGCCCCGCACCGGGCGGCAGCGGCGGCGGCCTCGGTGCCGGCATGGCCGCCGCCCACCACCACCACATCGAAATTCATGTCGCGCATGCTGGCGGGTATACCGCCCCGCGCGTCATTTTCCGATGCAGAAATCCCCGAATACGACGTCCAGCACATCCTCGACGCCAACATGGCCTGTTAGCCGCCCGAGGGCGCGGACCCCAGCGCGCAGGGATTCGGCAGCAAGTTCCGGCAAAGGCGCGGCCACGGCCTCATCCAGCCAGGATGCCGCCTCTTGCAGCGCCGCGCGGTGCCGGGGGCGCGTCAGGCCCGCTTCCTCCGACAGGCCCGCCCGGGCGATGGCGGCTTCGGTCAGCGCCGCCTGCAGGCTCTCCAGCCCCACACCGGTGCGGGCCGAGATCGCCAGCGGCACCTGGCCGCCGATCAGCGCAGGCGGCGGCGCCAGATCGGTCTTGTTGACGACCGGAAGGACCCCATGCGCCACCAGCGCCAATGTCTCCGTATCCAGCGGGCTATCCGCAGCGAAGACGGCCAGGACGATATCCGCCTCCTCCGCCCGCCGGCGGGCGCGGCGCACGCCCTCGGCCTCGATCTCGTCCGGTGCTTCCCGCAGCCCGGCGGTATCGGCCAGCAGCACCGGGATGCCTCCCAACTCCATCCGCACCTCGACCACGTCTCGCGTCGTGCCAGCCTGGGCGGAGACGATGGCCGCCTCCCGCCCCGCCAGGGCGTTCAATAGCGAGCTCTTGCCGGCATTCGGTGCGCCGAGGATGGCGACCCAAAGCCCCTCCCGCAGCCGCTCCCCCCGCCCGCCATCGTCAAGGTGCGTGCGGATCTCGGCAGCCAGAGTGGCAGCGCCGACCTGCATCTGCGCTTCGAGATCGTTGGGCAGGCCGTCCTCGGCGAATTCGATCGCTGCCTCCTGGTGGGCCAGCAGGCGGGTCAGCCGGCCGGCCCAGCCCGCATAGCGGGTAGCCAGGGCACCACCCGCCTGCCGTAGCGCCTGGCGACGCTGGGCCGCCGTCTCGGCATCGATCAGGTCGGCGATGCCCTCGGCCGCCGTCAGGTCCAGGCGACCATTCAGGAAGGCGCGGCGGGTGAATTCCCCCGGCTCGGCCGGCCGGGCGCCGCAGGCCACCAGGGCAGCGCTGACACCCTCCCGCACCGCCCGGCCACCATGCAAATGCAGCTCGGCCGAATCCTCGCCAGTGTAGCTGTGCGGGCCGGGGAACCACAGCACCAGCGCATCGTCCAGCGTCTCGCCCGTTCCCGGGTCACGCAAGCGGCGCAGGCTGGCCATCCGCGGCTGCGGCAAGCCTCCCGCCAGCCGCCGCACCACCTCCGCACACGACCCGCCCGAAAGCCGTAGCACCGCGATGGCCGCGCGGCCGGAGCCGGATGCGAGAGCGAAAATGGTATCGGTCATCGGGGGAACTCCATCCGCCAGGCCTCGCCGGGCGGATTACCGGGGGAGGAGGAGGATGGCCATTTCTTTTGGAGGATTTGGGGAAGGGAAGGCTGGGGAATGAATTCCCCAGACCCCTTCTTTTTTCTACGAGTCTGACGTGGTGTTGCGGGAATGAGGGCGGGCTCTGCCTGACTTCGATAAGGGACCACGCAGGCTGAATCATCGGTCACCGGAAATCCAAGACCTCCAGCACACCCAGCCATATCTCAGGCCCGGCCTCTCAACAGTTACACCTCAAAAACTCGAAAAAAGAAAAGAAGGGGCCTGGGGAATTCTTTCCCCAGCCTTCCTGCCAACCGGGCATCTCCGCAAAAGAAAAGGGCCACCCGCGTTGGCGGGCAGCCCTTTCCAGCCGAAGGGGGAAGTCCCCCTTTCATGATTAGCGCGCGCGGTTGACCGCGCGGTCGGCGGCGGTGCCGGGTGGGTTGCCGGGCATGCCGTCCGCCTGGGTGGGGTAGGCGCCGGAGTTGTTGGTGCCGGCGGCACGGTCCAGGGCGCGGGTCGCTTCGGTGCCCGGCGGATTGCCCGGCATACCGTTGGACTGCGTCGGGTAGGCGCCCGAGGTGTTGGTGCCGGCGGCGCGGTCCAGGGCGCGGGTGGCTTCGGTGCCGGCCGGGTTGGCACGGGTGCCGTCCGACTGGGTGGGGTAGGCGCCGGACGTATTGGTGCCGGCCGCACGGTCCGCCGCGCGCGTTGCGGCGGTGTTGGTGTTGTCGCAGGCCGCGAGGCCCAGCATCAGGGCGGACACGGCAATGGCGGACAAGATCTCGCGCTGGCGCAGCATGCTGGATAGCTCCCGTTAAAATCGGCCTGTTTCAGACCGTCACAAGCCGAGAACGCCCTGCCCGGCTTTGGGTTCCATTTTGCAGCGTGAGGAAATTTCATGGTGGGCGAGGGGATGGCTGAAACGCCAGCGTCGCCGCGCAACCGTTGCGTCAGAAGCCGCGTTCCAGCCTCGCAACGGCTATCCGCGAACTTTCCTGTCCCGCAGCGCCAGATGGCCAACTGGGTGAGGGAAGGGTCGCTGACCAGGCCGGAACACCCAATTCGCCTGCGCTTACGGTCTTCCCGCATCCAGACAAGGAGCCATCGATCATGCTCACTCGCCGCATCCTGTTCGGCGCTACCCTGGGTTCCGCCCTGGCGGCCCCTGCCATCCTTCGCGCACAGGTCGCCGTCAGCGGCGATATCGCCCGTATTCTGGCCGGCACGTCCGAATTCTCCCGCTTCGTCGAGCTGGCGCAGCGTTCGGGCGAGATCGGCCGGCTGCAGGGCACGCAGGCCCTGACCGTCTTCGCCCCCACCAATGCGGCGTTCGACCGTGCACCTGTGGGCCTGCTGCAGGACCTGCTGGGCCAGACCGGCGGCAGCCAGAGCGGCTCGCCCGACCAGTTCCGCCTGACGGCGCTGGTGACGCACCACTTCATTGCCGGCGTCGCGACGACGACCAGCATGCGCGGCGCGATCCGTGACGTGCCGTCCCTGAACGGTGGCCTGGTGCGCATCGACGGTACCGGCGCGGTGCCGACAGTGGCCGTGGCCCGCCCGTCCGGCGGCCCGTCCAGCAATTTCGGCACGGGCGCTGGTGGCCAGAACATCCAGCCGCCGGCGCGCATTGTCCTGGCGGACCTGATGGCCAGCAACGGCATCGTCCAGGGTATCGATAACCTGCTGCTGCCCTGATCCTTCGCGTTGCCGATGGTCCGCGGGGTTGGGGAGGAGGCTCCCCAACCCCGTTTCCATGTTTGCCGCGTGAGTGCGGTTTGCTGCTTCGGAGAAGGCCGGGGAAAGAATTCCCCAGGCTCTTTTTTTCTGAGAGTCTTTTAGGTGTCGCTGCGGAGGCGTCGGCTTTTAAACCCCTGCCAGGGGTTGGCTCCGGTAGTCCATGACCTGCGACTAACGGCTCAGCCCCGATGGTCCGATCTTCGTTATTGGTCCACCTCCCAGTCCTAAAGCCCCACGCCAAACCCGCAGAAAAAAGATGGGGTTTCAGGGGAATTCTTTCCCCTGACCTTCCCCTGCTCCAGCCTGTCTGTGATTGCCCCCCTTTAGCTATCAGCGGCGGGTCCGGGAGAAGCCGTCACCCGAACCTCCGCGGGAAGCCCAAGCCGCCAGACTGAACGGTGGTCGCATACACGCTGCCTTGGTCACTAGGCCAAGCGCCTGAACAGGCAAGCAGCCCGTGGTGGGTGAACCCTTTGGGCCCTTCCATACTGCGTCTTGCCATGGGTCCGCAGCGGCTCAACATCGCCCTTTGCGAACGCGTCAGACACGGCATCCCGCAGGTGCGAAGCGGCTCCCTAGTCGGGTCGGGGTTGGGCCGTCATGATGGAGGTTGAATCACGTTCCGTTTTTCCTTTCTGCCGGAAGTACGATCTCCATGGATGACGCTAAAGCGGCTGATACCCGCACCACTCGCATTACCGCCGAGGAGGCCCTCGCCCTCCATGCCGAAGGCAAGCCCGGCAAGCTGGAAATCCGGCTCACCAAGCCGCTGACCACCGCGCGTGACCTGAGCCTGGCCTACTCCCCCGGCGTGGCGGAGCCCTGCCTGCATATCCACCGGGACCCATCGCTGGCCTACGACTACACGGCCAAGGGCAACATGGTCGCCGTCATTTCCAACGGCACGGCGGTGCTGGGCCTGGGCAATCTCGGCGCCCTGGCTTCCAAGCCGGTGATGGAAGGCAAGGCGGCGTTGTTCAAGCGCTTCGCCGACGTCGACTCCATCGATCTCTGCATCGATACCGAGGACGCGGACGCCTTCGTCAACGCGGTGCGCTACCTCAGCCCGTCCTTCGGCGGCATCAACCTGGAAGACATCAAGGCGCCCGAGTGCTTCGTCATCGAGCAGCGGCTGCGCGAGCTGATGGATATCCCGGTCTTCCATGACGACCAGCACGGCACCGCCATCGTCGCCGCCGCAGGCCTGATCAACGCCTGCCACCTGACCGGGCGCGAACTGGCCGACACCAAGCTAGTGATCAACGGCGCCGGCTCGGCCGCCATCGCCTGTGCCGAGCTGGTGAAGGCCATGGGCATCCGGCCCGAGAACATCCTGATGTGCGACACCAAGGGCGTGCTCTGGCGCGGCCGCACGGAGGGGATGAACCAGTGGAAGTCGGCCCACACCGTCACCACGGACCGCCGCACGCTGTCCCAGGCGCTGGATGGCGCTGACGCGTTCTTCGGCCTCTCGGTGAAGGGTGCGGTCACGGCGGACATGGTGCGCTCCATGGCGCCGAACCCGATCATCTTCGCCATGGCCAACCCGGACCCCGAGATCACGCCGGATGACGCCCACGCGGTGCGCCCGGACGTCATCATCGCCACCGGCCGCAGCGACTACCCGAACCAGGTCAACAACGTCCTCGGCTTCCCCTACATCTTCCGCGGCGCGCTGGACGTGCGCGCCAGCACCATCAACGACGCCATGAAGGTCGCCGCCGCCGAGGCGCTGGCCATGCTGGCGCGGGAGGATGTGCCGGAGGAAGTGGCCGGTGCCGGCGGTGGCAAGGGCCTGCGCTTCGGCCCGCAGTACATCATCCCGCATGCCTTCGACCCGCGCCTCATCGCCCGCGTCTCCCCCGCCGTCGCCAAGGCGGCGATGGAGAGCGGCGTGGCCCGCAGGCCGCTGATGGACCTGCAGCGCTACGCACGTGAGCTGGCGGGCCGCCTCGATGCCGGCATCTCGGCCCTGGAAGCCATCACCGAGCGGGTTCGCGCCAACCCGCAGAAGGTGGTCTTCGCCGAAGGCGAGGAAGAGAAGGTCATCCGCGCCGCCATCGCCTTCCGCAACGCCGGCTACGGCACCCCCGTGCTGATCGGGCGAGAGGAGCGCATCAAGGCCACCGTGGCGGGGCTCGGCATCCCGCTGCCGGACGGGGTGGAGATCCACAACGCCCGCCTCTCCGGCAGCAACCTGCGCTATGCCGAGTGGCTGTACGAGCGCCAGCAACGCAACGGCCTGCTGTTCCGCGACTGCCAGCGGCTGGTGAACCTGGACCGGAACGTCTTCGCTGCCTGCATGGTGGCGCTGGGCGATGCGGACGCCATGGTCAGCGGTGTCACCCGCTCCACCGGCGTCACGCTGGAAGGGGTCACCAAGGCGATCGACACCGCCCCCGGCACCGTGCTGTTCGGCCTGACCATGCTGCTGGGCCGCTCCTCCGGCAGCACCCTGATTGCCGATACAGCCATCCACGAGCGCCCCGACGCCGCCACCCTGGCGGAGATCGCCATCGGTGCCGCCGCCGCCGCCCGCCGCATGGGGCTGGAGCCGCGCGTGGCCTTCCTCTCCTTCTCCAACTTCGGCGCGCCCGGCGGCACCATCACCGGCCCCGTGCAGGACGCGGTGAAGCTGCTGGACGGCCGCGGCGTGGACTTCGAATACGATGGGG
>Ga0308159_1004803_pt1 | contig 12002 bp, 14 predicted proteins | sample PhyCR1_FD_201040 | JGI IMG/M metagenome (GOLD analysis project Ga0308159, IMG submission 201040) | Phyllosphere microbial communities from UC Gill Tract Community Farm, Albany, California, United States - DLSLC.R1 | ecosystem: Host-associated > Plants > Phyllosphere > Unclassified | place: USA...
TTGCCTGGTGCCGGAAGGCGCCTTCTACGTGTTCCCCTCGATCCATGGCTGCCTCGGCAAGACCACCGCCAGCGGCAAGAAGATCGAGACGGACGAGGATTTCGTCACCGCGTTGCTGGAAGATGAGGGCGTGGCCGCCGTGCATGGCTCGGCCTTCATGTTCCCCGGCCATTTCCGCGCCAGCTACGCGACCGACGATGCCTCGCTGATCGAGGCCTGCACGCGCATCCAGCGCTTCTGTGCCGGCCTGAAGTGAGCGGCCTGGCGTGACCACGGCCGAGATCCGCTTCCGCCCCGCGGCGGAGGCGGATTTCGCGTGGTATCTGGACCTCTCCATCCGCACCCTGCGCGACCAGTTGGAAGCGCTGGGGCGGTGGGACCCGGTCCGCCGCCGGACCCGCGCGCGGGCTTCCTTCGATACCGGCGAATTGCGGGTGATCGAGCGTGCCGGGCAACGCCTCGGCACTGTGGCGCTGGGCATCCAGGACGACCACGCCGAGATCCACAGCTTCTATCTGGAGCCTGCGTTGCAGGGCCAGGGCACCGGTGGCGCCATCCTGCGCCTGCTGCTGGCAGAGGCCGCAGCGCTGCGCCCGGCCCGCCCCGTGCGGCTGGAAGTGCTGAAGCGAAGCCCGGCCGCGCGCCTGTACGAGCGCGCCGGCTTTGTCCGCGCCGCCGAGCAGGACTATGACTGGCTTTACATTCTTCCCCTATCTCGACCGGAGTCGAACCCAGCGATGCCTGCTCTCGCCGAACGCCTGAAGGACGTCACCGTCTCCCCCATCGTGGCGATGAGCACGCGGGCCCGCGTGCTGAAGGCCGAGGGCAAGCAGGTGATCAGCCTGGCCGTGGGCGAGCCGGACTTCCCGACGCCGCCGCATGCGGTGGAAGCCGCGCATCAGGCGGCGCTGCGCGGCGAGACCAAATACCCGGCGCAGGATGGCGGCGTGCCGCTGAAGACGGCCATCCAGGCCAAGTTCAAGCGCGAGAACAACCTGGACTACGCGCTGGACGAGATCTGCGTCTGCAACGGCGGCAAGCAGGTGCTGATGAATGCCTTTCTGGCCACCATCAGCCCGGGCGACGAAGTGCTGATCCCGGTGCCCTACTGGGCCAGCTACGGCGAGATGGTGAAGCTGGCCGGCGGCAAGCCGGTCTTCGTCAACTGCCCTCAGAATAACGGCTTCAAGTTGCGCCCCGAGGATCTGGACGCCGCCATCACGCCGCAGACCAAGATGCTGATGCTGAACTTCCCCAACAACCCGACCGGCGCCGGGTGCTCGCGGGAGGAGATGCAGGCCCTGGCGGCGGTGATGCTGAAGCACCCGCATGTCTGGATCCTGACCGACGACATGTACGAGCACCTCGTGTTCGACGGCTTCAAGTTCTGCACGATCGCCGAAGTGGAGCCGCGGTTGAAGGACCGCGTCATCACTGCCAACGGCGTGTCCAAGACCTATGCGATGACGGGCTGGCGCGTCGGTTATGCCGGTGGCCCCAAGGCCGTCATCAAGGCGATGGTGAACATGCAGGGGCAGGTGACCAGCGGCGTCAGCGGCATCACCCAGGCCGCCGCCCTGGCCGCGCTGGAAGGCCCGCAGGAACTGGTGGCCGAGCGTGCCGCCATCTACGCCCAGCGGCGGGACCTGGTGGTGGAGATGCTGAACCAGGCGCCCGGCATCGTCTGCCACAAGCCGGAAGGCGCCTTCTACGTCTACCCCAACATCGCCAGTTGCCTGGGTAAGACCACGGCCGGCGGCCGCGCGATCGAGACCGATGCCGACTTCGCCCTGGCGCTGCTGGAGGAGAAGCTGGTGGCCACCGTGCATGGCGGCGCCTACGGCATGAGCCCGTACCTGCGGATTTCCTACGCCACGGATACGGAGAGCCTGCGCGAAGCCTGCACCCGCATCCAGGATTTCTGCAAAGGCCTGTCGTGAGCGCCGTGCTCCACAGCACCGTCATCCGCCCCGGCCTCGACAGTGACGAGGCCGGCTATATCCGCCTGATCGGCGATGCCTGGGCCGAGTACCCCAACTGCATCCTGGACGTGGATGGCGAGGTGCCGGAACTGCGCGCCCTGGCCACCTATTTCGCCAAGGCCGGCGGTGCCCTGTGGGTGGCGGAGGAGGCGGGGCGGCTGGTCGGTATGGTCGCCACCAGGCCGCTCGGCTCCGACAATGCCTGGGAAATCTGCAAGATGTATGTGGAGAAGTCCCAGCGCGGCACCGGCCTTGCGCACACGCTGCTGGGCGGGGCGGAGGAGCACGCCATCCAGGCCGGCGCGCACCGCATCGTGCTGTGGACCGATACGCGCTTCGATGCCGCGCACCGCTTCTATGAGAAGCGCGGCTTCGTCCGCTCCGGCTCCATCCGCATCCTGGACGATATCTCCAAGTCGCTGGAATTCCGCTACGCCAAGCCGGCGCGCGGCGTGGTGGTGGAGGCGCTGGACGCCGCCGCCGCCGCCAGCGCCGAGCGCCGGCTGGCGGAAATCCTGGTCGCCTGCGTCAATGCCGGCGCCAGTGTTTCCTACTTGCCACCGCTGTCGCTGGAAGCGGCGCGCGGCTTCTGGCGCAAGGTCTCCGGCGACGTCGCCATGGCCAACCGGCTGCTGCTGGTGGCGTGGGTGGATGGCCGCATGGCCGGCACGGTGCAATTGGACCTCGGCACCCCGGCCAATCAGCGCCACCGTGCGGAACTGGCCAAGCTGCTGGTGCACCCGGATTTCCGCCGCGCCGGCACCGGCCGTGCGCTGATGCAGCGGGCGGAACAGGCAGCGCGCGGCATCGGCCGCACATTGCTGACCCTGGATACCCGCGCCGGCGATGCGGGGGAGGCGCTGTACCGCGAACTCGGCTGGCTGGAAGGCGGGCGCATCCCCGACTATGCTGTCGACCCCGATGGGCGGCTGCACGATACCATCCTGTTCTACAAGAAGGTCTGAACCGATGATCTCGGCGGAATGGTGCCGCATGATGGCGCGCTACAACACCGAGATGAACCGGCGCTTCTACGCCGCCGCCGCCCGCCTGCCGGATGCGGCGCGGCGGGAAGATGGCGGCGCCTTCTTCGGCTCCCTGCACGGCACGCTGTGCCACCTGGTGTGGGCCGACACGATCTGGATGTCCCGCTTCGATGGCGGGGAGGGTGTCTCCGTCGGCATCGCCGACAGCCCGCGCATGATCGAGGATTTCGATGCGATGTGGGCGGCGCGCCAGGCGACCGACGCGCGCATCGCCCGCTGGGCGGAGGCGTTGCAGGACAACGCGCTGGGCGGCGAGCTCGGCTGGTACAGCCAGAGCGCGGGCCGGCAGATGGTCCGCCCGATGGTGGCCACGGTTACGCATCTCTTCCTGCACCAGAACCACCATCGTGGGCAGGCGCATGTGCTGTTGACCCGCCACGGTGAAGATACCGGCGCGACGGACCTGCCTTTCGTACTGCCCTGACCCGCGGCAACCCGGCGCCACGCCGTCTGTTCCTCCCCTGACTTCCACAGCGGAAAGGAGGACACGACATGCCCGATATCCGACAGGCCCATATTCTGGTGCTGGCGACCGATGGCTTCGAGCAATCCGAGCTGCTGGTGCCGGTGGAGCAACTGCGCGCCAAGGGCGCCACGGTCCACGTGGTGGCACCGGAGCAGACACAGCAGCCCGGCAAGATCGTCGCCTGGGATGGCGAGGCCACCCCGCCTAATTGGGGCGAGGTGGTGAAGGTAGACAAGGCGCTCTCCGCCGTGAAGGCGGCTGATTATGACGCGATCGTGCTGCCCGGCGGCCAGATCAACCCGGACAAGCTGCGTGGTGAACCGCAGGCCATCGCGCTGATCCAGGACTTCGCCCGCAACGGCAAGGTCGTCGCCGCCATCTGCCATGCGCCCTGGCTGCTGGTCGAGGCCGGGCTGGCCAATGGCCGGAACATGACCTCCTTCGCCTCCATCAAGACGGATGTGAAGAATGGCGGCGCCAACTGGGTGGATCAGGAAGTGGTGACCGACAAGGGCATCGTGACCAGCCGCTCGCCCAAGGACCTCGACGCCTTCGTAGCCAAGATCGTCGAGGAAATCGGCGAGGGCAATCACGGCGATCGGCTGGCCGCCTGACGCCTTGACGTCTATCGGGCGAGGAAGGGCTCCAGCGCCGCCAGCACGGCGTCCGGGGCTTCCTCCGCCAGGTAGTGGCCGCTGGGCACGGTGCCGCCACTGACCGGGCCGGTGGCGTATTGGCGCCATAGCTCCAGCGGCTGGTACCACTGGCCGATCTTGCCCTTGGCGCCCCACAAGGCCAGCAACGGGCAGGCAATCTTCTGCCCCGCCGCGCGGCTGGCGCGATCATGCGCCAGATCGATGGTGGCGGCGGCGCGGTAATCCTCGCAGATCGCCATCACCGTGCCGGGCTGCCGCAGGGCGGCAAGGTAGTCCGCCCGGGCCTCCGGGTGGAAGAAGCTGCGGTCCTTGGGTTCGCGGCCGGTGTGCAGGTCGAACCAATCCTCCACGTCGCGCAGGATCAGGCGTTCCGGCAGGTCGTGCGGCTGGGCCAGCCAGAACCAGTGGTAGTACCCCATGGCGAAGGCCATGTCGGTGCGCTCGAAATGCTCGATGGTGGGGACGATATCCATCACCGCCAGCCGTTCCACCGCCTCCGGTGCATCCAGCGCCATGCGGTGCGCTACTCGGGCGCCGCGATCGTGACTGACGACGCCGAAGCGCGGGAAGCCCAGTTTGCGCATCAGCCCGACCATGTCCGCCGCCATCGCCCGCTTGGAATAGGCGGCGTGGTCCGCGCTGGGGCCGGGCTTGCCGGAAAAACCGTAGCCGCGCAGGTCGGCGCAGATGACGGTGTGGTCCCGCGCCAGCACGGGCGCGACCTGATGCCACATCATGTGCGTCTGCGGATTGCCGTGCAGCAGCAGCAGCGGCGGCCCCTTGCCACCGCGGCGCAGGCGGAGCGTCTGCCCGCCGACGACTTGCTCCTCCAGCGTGAAATCCGCGAACAGCATGTCAGCCTGCTCCCAGCTCGGCGCCCGGGCCGAGGATGAGATAAACGCTCAGCCCCACTCCCAGCACGCCCATCAGCATCGAGAGCCCCGGCCAGAACGGCTTCGGCCCCCGGATCACCAGGAACACATTGAACAGCAGAGATAGAGCGAAGCCCAGCGCCACATGGTGCAGCGGCCGCATGTAGACGCCCCAGATCAGCATGCCGATCCACAGGAAGAAGGCGAGCTTGCCCAGCAGCCGCCAGAACAGGTCCCCGCCTTCCGAGCTTGGCCGCAACTCCGGCACGTTGGACCGCGAATGGATGAACGCCGAGCCGGAGAGCAGCATGAGGGCGGGAAGGTAGATTTCCATGAAATGCCGGTACCGCGTGCCATGCCGCTTGCCAAGCCCGCGTCGCCACACCGCGCGGCAACCGCGGCGCGGCGCGGCTCGTTTCACCCAGGGCGCGGTGAACGCGGCGGTGGCACGCCTGACCCTCACGGGGCAGGCAGAAGGGCGGTGAGCCCGGACCGGTCACCCGGATGCGTGAATCATGCGGCTGAACAGCACTGAGGGATGGCCCGCACCCCGTTGAACGGGCCATGCTTCAGCGGTAGCGGAGAACGGACCATGAGCAAGCTTGTCTACGAAGTCGTCCAGCATGACGGCGGCTGGGCCTACAAGGCGGACGGCGTCTTCTCGGAAAGCTACCCGACGCACGACCTGGCCGCGAAGGCCGCGCATGCGGCGGCCGACCACCAGCAGCGCTCGGCCGAGACCGAGGTGATCGAGTACCAGGACAAAAAGGGCGAGTGGCATACCGAGACGGCGAAGGGCAACGACCGGCCCGAGACCTCCGTCAAGGATTGAGCGGCAACGCCGGGGGCCGAATTGGTCCCCGGCGACTGACGGCACCCAGGACGGCTGAAACGCAGAAGGGGCAGCGCGATGACCGCGCTGCCCCTTCAGTCAGGCCAAGATCGTCAGTGCTGTGGAAACGTACGGACTAGAGCCAACAGCTCGTCCGGAATCGGCTCTTCCGCCGCCTCGGTGTACTGGGCCTTGAGGGTACGCTGCATCCACTGGTCCATGGCGCGCTGCTCTACCGGAGCCGGCTGGCTAAAGCGTCTCATGACCTTAGAATTCCCTTTGCCCGCTTCATGGTGTTCGCCACCCACGTTGTGGCGCTCCTTCCTTTGTCGGAGGTTCCAACACCGGAAAGGCTTCAGGGTTCCGCGTTATTTTCACAGGGCCGGAAAGATGTGGCCGCCCGGCAACAGCCAGGGCCCAGACAAAAAAAAGGCCGCCAACCCGAAGGATAGCGGCCGAAGTCAAAACAGGGAGGCTTCACGTCTGGGAGACGAAGGATCCTGAGACCCTTTCCGGCTCAGCACCGGATGACCGAAACATAATCCCCGTTTCGGTCATGCTCCCACTATGAATATCACCGTACGGCCATGCGCCCAACGCATGGTGAACTTTTCACGACGATGAGATCGCCGCCAGCTCCGCCACCAGGAAGTCCCGGAACACACCGACGCGCTTAGAGTGCCGCATTTCCTCGGGATAGACGAAGTAGGAATCGATGCGGGGCGACTTCAGCTCCGGCAACACCTGCGTCAGGTCGGCCAGCTCACCCATGTAGTCCGGCAGGGCAGCGAGGCCGAGACCGGAGCGTACCGCATAGAGGATGGCCGGAAGGCTGTTCACCTCCACCGCCGCGCGGCGCGGGCTGCCGGGGCGGCGTCCGGCTTCCACCAGCCAGTTGATGCTCTCCACCGGTGGGCGATAGTCGCCATAGACGACCAGCCGGTGGTTATCGAGGTCCTCCGGCCGCTGCGGCATGCCGGTCTGCTTCAGGTATTCGGCCGAGCCGACGATCTTGTAGCCGAAGGTGGCGATGTGGCGCTGGATCAGGTCCGGCTGCTTCGGCGGATGCATGCGGATGGCCACGTCGGCCTCCCGCATCGCCAGGTCCAGGTCGTCGTCGTCCAGCAGCAGCGTCACCGTTACGTCCGGGTGCTGCGTCATGAACTTCTTCAGCCGCGGGGCCAGCCAGGTGGCGCCGAAGCCGGTGGTGGTGGTCACCTTCAGGCGGCCGGCGGCACGCTCCCGGCTTTCGGTCAGCAACGCCTCGGTCATCGCCAGCTTGGCGAAGACTTCGCGCACGGTGCGGTTCAGCGACTCGCCCTGTTCGGTCAGGATCAGGCCACGGGCGTGGCGGTGGAAGAGCGGCACCTGCAGGGCCTCCTCCAGCGCCTGGATCTGGCGGGAGACGGCCGACTGGCTGAGGTTCAGCGATTCACCCGCATGGGTGAAGCTGCCGGCCTCGGCGACGGCGTGGAAGACGCGGAGCTTGTCCCAATCCAGCGGCATGCGCGTCAGGCCGCCCGGTTCTGGGCTTCGGCCTGGTCCTCGCTGGCGGCGAGGAACTTCTCGGCCTCCAGCGCGGCCATGCAGCCCGTGCCGGCGGCGGTGACCGCCTGCCGGAACACGCGGTCCTGCACGTCGCCGGCGGCGAAGACGCCCTCCCGGCTGGTGCGGGTCGAATCGGGTTCGGTCACCAGGTAGCCCTCCGCGTCCATATCCAACTGTCCCGTGAACAGGCTGGTCGCGGGCGAGTGGCCGATGGCGACGAAGACGCCGTCCACCGCCAGCTCGGACCGCTCACCGGTCTTCACATCGCTCAGCACCAGGCCGCGCGCGACGGGGGCGTGGCCCCCGGTCTGGGCCAGCACTTCCTCCGTCACGCTGTTCCAGCGCACGGTCACATTGGACTTGGCCAGCAGGCGCTGCTGCAGGATGCGCTCCGCCCGCAGCGAATCGCGCCGGTGCACCAGCGTCACGTGCTTCGCCAGGTTGGCCAGGTACAGCGCTTCCTCGACCGCCGAGTTGCCGCCGCCGATCACCGCGACATCCTTGCCGCGATAGAAGAAGCCATCGCAGGTGGCGCAGGCGGAGACACCGAAGCCCGACAGCTCCTTCTCGCCCGGGATGCCGAGCCAGCGGGCCTGGGCGCCGGTGGCGATGACCACGGCCTCGGCCTCATAGGTGTCGCCCGAATCGCCCACGGCGCGGTACGGGCGCCGCGACAGGTCGATGGAGGTGATCAGGTCATACTGGATGCGGGCGCCGACATGCTCGGCCTGCTCGCGCATCTGCTCCATCAGCCAGGGGCCCTGGACGGGCGCCGCGAAGCCGGGGAAATTCTCGACCTCAGTGGTGATGGTGAGCTGGCCGCCGGGCTGCATGCCGGCGACGACCAGGGGTTGCAACCCGGCGCGGGCGGCGTAGATGGCCGCGGTATACCCAGCAGGGCCTGCACCGAGGATCAGCAGGCGGGTACGATGCAGTTCGGGCAAGGTCTTGGTCCTGGAAACACTCACGGGGCACAAGATATCGGCAAGATCGGTGAATACCGCAACCCGGATGCCTTGAATACGCGAGGCTATGCAAGGATATTGCGCTTGAAACGCCGCGCGAGCAATGAACGGTTCAATTGATGCCCGATTCCATAGATAACCTTGACGCGGTCGACCGGCAGATTCTGGCGGAACTGCAATCCGACGGCCGCATGACGAATGTGGAGCTGGCGCGCCGCGTGGATCTTTCCGCCCCGCCCTGCCTCCGCCGAGTACGGCGGCTGGAGGAAGCCGGCATCATCCGCGGCTACCATGCCGAGGTCGATCCGGTGGCGCTGGGATGGGAAATCACCTTCTTCGCGCTGGTGGGGCTGGAGAGCCAGAAGCAGACCCTGCTGCAGGCCTTCCAGGAGGAAGTGAAGCAGTGGCCGGAGGTGCGGGAGTGCCACATGATCCGTGGCGGCGGCGACTTCCTGCTGCGCGTGGTGGCACGCGACACGGCGCATGAGAACGCGCTGACCAACCGCCTGACCTCGCACGCCACCGTCTCCCGCGTGCAGACGCTGCAGACGATCCACACCGCCAAGCAGGTGCCGGGCGTACCGCTGGAGATGTAGGTGAGCCGGCGGCCGGGGAAGGGCTTCCTCCCCTGGTTTCACACCACTGACCGCGGCGGCCCTAGGCCGCCACGCGGCGCCCTTTGGTCCAGGCCCAGGCCAGCGCCACGGTGGCGACGAACCACGCCAGCACCAGCAGCGGGTGCAGGAAGATGGTCAGCAGGGTCATGAACAGGATCGGGTTGACCAGGCCGGCCAGGAAGATGCCGATCGTGTAGCCATTGACGACCTCCGCCACATCCCGGCCCCACAGCCAGCAATGGTTGAAGGTGCCGGCGCTGGACGTGCATTCCGCCAGAGCGGGCAGCAGGAACAGGGCGATGAGGTTGCTCAGCAACGGCACGGCGAACATCACCGCCAGCAGCAACAACGGGCCGCCGACAAGTAGCAGCGCCCAGCCAAGCCGGCGGTGCCGCTGCCGGCGTTCCGGCGACAGCGGCACCTTCACGCGCGCCACGGTCAACCTCTGCGGACCACGTATTGCGCGGCCGCCAGCGCGGCGATGATGGCGTTGCCCTGCGCCGAGTCGCGGACCTCGATCATCAGCTCCAGCTCGGTCGACTGCACCGTGGGGGCGCCGAACAATTGCTGGTGCTTGACCTCGATGACATTGCCGCCGGCATCGGCGATGCGGCGGGAGATGTCGGAGAGCATGCCGGGGCGGTCGGGGATATCGAAGGTCAGGCGCAGCAGCCTGCCATCCCGCAGCAACTGCCGCAGCAGCACGTTGGACAGTGCCCGCGCATCGATATTGCCGCCGCAGACCGGCGTGCCGACCCGCTTGCCGGCGAACAGGGAGGGATGCGTCAGCAGCGCCGCGACGCCAGCGGCACCGGCACCCTCCGCCACCACCTTGGCGCCTTCGGCCAACAGGGCGATGCCCTGCTCCACCGCACGCTCCGGCACGATCAGGACCTCGACGCCCAGGCGCTTCAGCAGGGCATAGGGTGCCTCGCCGACATCGCGCACGGCGATACCCTCGGCCACCGTGGGGCCGCCGACGGCTACCGGCTGCCCGGCCAGGCGCTGCGCCATGGCAGGATAGCCCTCGACCTCGACGCCATAGATCTTCACGCGCGGGTTCAGCTCGGCAATCGCGGCCGCGCAGCCGGCAAGCAGGCCGCCGCCGCCGACCGGGATGACCAGCGTGTCGATCTCCGGCGCGTCCTCGACCATCTCCAGCGCCATGGTGCCCTGGCCGGCGATGACGCCGGGGTCGTCATAGGGGTGGATGAAGGTCAGCCCCTCGCGCAGTGCCAGCTCATGGGCGTAGGCGGCGGCCTCGGCCAGCATCTCGCCGTGCAGCACCACCTTGGCGCCCCAGCCCTCGGTGCGAGTCACCTTGGTGGATGGGGTGAATTTCGGCATGACGATGGTGGCGGCGATGCCCAGTAGGCTGGCATGGCGCGCCACGGCCTGGGCATGGTTGCCAGCGGACATGGCGACGACGCCGGCCGCGCGTTCCCGCGCCGTCAGCAGCGCCAGCCGGTTGGCGGCGCCACGCTCCTTGAAGGCCCCGGTGGCCTGCAGGTTGTCCAGCTTCAGCCAGACGTCGCAGCCCACCGCGCGCCCGACGGCGTGGGAAGGCAGGGTGGGCGTCCGCAACACCGCACCCTGGATGCGGGCCGCGGCGGCCCGCACCTCGGCCAGCCCGATTACAGGCAGGTCGGCGGGTTCCACCAACGGCCGCTGCATCAGCGGAACCGCACCTTGGCGATCTCGTAGGCACGGGCGCCGCCCGGGGCCGGCACCTCCACCGTATCGCCGACCGACTTGCCCAGAAGGGCCTTGGCCAACGGCGAGGACATGGAGACGGAGCCGTTCTTCATGTCCGCCTCATACGCGCCGACGATGCGGTAGGATTTCTCCTCCTCCGTCTCCTCGTCGATGATCGTGACATAGGCACCGAACTTCACCTGGTCGCCGGAGAACTTGGAGATGTCGATGATCTCCGAGGCCGGGACGATGGTCTCCAACTCGGCGATCCGGCCCTCGATGAAGGACTGGCGCTCCCGCGCGGCATGGTACTCGGCGTTCTCGGAGAGATCGCCATGGGCGCGCGCTTCCGCGATCGCACGGATCACGGCGGGGCGTTCCTCAGCCCTCAGCTGACGCAGCTCCTCTTCGAGCCTTGCGTGGCCTTCGGCGGTCATGGGGAACTTCTGCACGGCGTGCCCTTCCTAACAAACGATGGCCCCATCGGTAGCGCCGGCCGGGCCATCTTGGCCGGGCCGGCACCGCCGGTGGGGCAGGGACTATAAAGGGGGCTAAGGCCGCCTCCATCACGGAAGCGGCCCCACCCGGTCAGAACGAAGGGGGAAAGTAAGCCTGCACCGGCGCCACATCAAGGGTTCCGGCCTTGAGGGCGGCAATGGCGTGCACCACGGCCCGCGCGCCGGCCATGGTGGTGTAGTGCGGCACGCCATGCGTGAGCGCGCTGCGGCGGATATCGAAGCTGTCCGTCACCGCCGCGCCGCTGCCGGTGGTGTTGATGACGATCTGGATCTCGCCATTGCTGATGGCATCCACGCAATGCGGGCGGCCTTCCATCACCTTGTTGACCACGGAGACCTCGAGCCCGGCCTCCCGCAGCTTGGCGGCCGTGCCCCGGGTGGCGACAAGAGCGAACCCCATCTCGGTCAGCCGGCGGCCGAGCTGGACGGCGGTGTTCTTGTCCCCGTCCTTCACCGAGATGAAGGCGCCGCCGCTCAGCGGCAGGTTCACGCCGGCGCCAAGCTGGGCCTTGGCAAAGGCGCGCTCGAACGAGGTGTCGAGTCCCATCACCTCGCCGGTGGACTTCATTTCCGGGCCCAGGATGACGTCGACATTGGGGAAGCGGTTGAAGGGGAACACCGCTTCCTTGACGGCGACGTGGCGGCTGATCGCCTCGTCATCCAGCTTGAACTCGGACAGTTTCGCGCCCGCCATCACGCGGGCACCGATCTTCGCCACGGCCACGCCGGTCGCCTTCGCCACGAACGGCACGGTGCGGGACGCGCGCGGGTTCACCTCGAGCACAAAGATCTCGCCGTCCTTGAC
>Ga0308159_1004804_pt1 | contig 11999 bp, 10 predicted proteins | sample PhyCR1_FD_201040 | JGI IMG/M metagenome (GOLD analysis project Ga0308159, IMG submission 201040) | Phyllosphere microbial communities from UC Gill Tract Community Farm, Albany, California, United States - DLSLC.R1 | ecosystem: Host-associated > Plants > Phyllosphere > Unclassified | place: USA...
GTATGGTCGGCGATGGCATCAACGATGCCCCCGCATTGGCCCGTGCCGAGATCGGTTTCGCCATGGCCGCCGCCGGCACCGACACCGCGATCGAAACCGCCGATGTCGCCCTGATGGACGACGATCTGCGCAAGATCCCTGCGTTCATCAGCCTGTCGCGCAACACCGCGAGCATCCTCAAACAGAACATCGCACTGGCGCTGGTGATCAAGGCGATCTTTCTTGCGGTAACCTTCGCCGGGCTGGCCACCATGTGGATGGCGGTGTTTGCCGATATGGGCGTGAGCCTGCTGGTGGTGTTCAACGGTTTGCGCCTGTTGCGCAAATAACAATGAGGGATGGTTGTGCTGAGTGCCGAGCTGAAAGCGTTTTACATGGTCGCCCGCCTGGGCAGCATCACGCTGGCGGCGAAAAAACTCGGCCTCAGCCAACCGACCGTGACCACGCAGATTCGCAATCTGGAGAGTCAGTATTCGGTGGAACTGTTCTACCGGGGCGGGCGCCGTTTAAGCGTCAGTGACGAAGGCGCGCGCTTGCTGCCGATGGTCAAGACCCTGTTGCAGCAAGAGGCGGACATCGAGTTTTTCCTGCGCAACAGTGGGCAGGTGCAGGGCACGCTGCGCATTGCCGCGACGGCGCCGTATTACATCCTCGACCTGGTGAAGACCTTCCGCGAGCGTTTGCCGCAGGTGGAAGTGTCGGTGGAAATCGGCAACTCGCAGCAGGTGCTGGAAGCGCTGGAGGATTACCGCGTGGATGTCGCGGCGTCGTCGCAGCTGCTCGACGATACGCGGTTGATTCGCCGGGTGCTCGGCACTGATCCGCTGGTGCTGGCGGTGCATCGCAATCATCCGTTGGCCTCGCTTGAGCATGTGACGTTGAATGCGCTGGCCGGGCATACGTTGTTGATGCGCGAGTCGGGTTCGACCACGCGGCGGTTGACCGAAGAGTTGCTGGCCAGCGCCGGAGTAAGCTTCGGGCCGTTGCTGGAGATCGGCAGCCGCGAGTCGATTCGCGAGGCGGTGCTGCGCAATATCGGCATCAGCATCATCGCGCGGCAGGAAGTGCCGCATGATCCGCAACTGCGCGTGCTGACCATCGAGAATGCACCGCAGATTCCGGAGTATCTGTATTGCCTCAAAGAGAGGAAGGGCGCGCGGTTGCCGGCGGCGTTTCTCGGCTTGGCACAAGAGATGTCTCCGGCATGAGACCTTCAATGTCTGAAAAGGCCTCTTCGCGAGCAGGCTCGCTCCCACATTGGATTTGGGTTGTGAACACGATCCCCTGTGGGAGCGAGCCTGCTCGCGAAGGCGTCAGCCCAGGCAAAACACAATCTGAACCAAAATCCCCGAATACCACTATCAGCCGTTTTTGCCTCGCTGCCACATGACGGACGCATTACAACTCTAGGATTGGCCTCATCCGTTTGATGAGGCCTGTCCATGAATCCTGCCATCGCAACTGCCCTGACCAACCCCGGCGCGCCGATGAAAGTGCGCGGCGTGCACAAGCGTTTCGGTGCGTTCACTGCGCTGGATAACGTCTCCCTCGATGTCGCCGCCGGCGAACTGGTGTGCCTGCTCGGCCCGTCGGGCTGTGGCAAGACCACATTGTTGCGCTGCATTGCCGGTCTGGAGCGGCAGGACAGCGGCGAGTTGTACCTGGGCGATCGCGATGTCTCGCACCTTGCCCCGCAAGCGCGGGATTACGGGATTCTGTTCCAGTCCTACGCGTTGTTTCCCAATCTGACGGTCGAGGCGAACATTGCCTACGGCCTCGCCGGCAGCGGGCGCGATGAAGTGCGCCGGCGTGTCGGTCAGATGCTGGAACTGGTCGGCCTCAGCGGCAGTGAGAAAAAGTACCCAGGCCAATTGTCCGGCGGTCAGCAACAGCGTGTAGCGCTCGCTCGCGCATTGGCGCCGTCGCCGTCGCTGCTGTTGCTCGACGAACCGATGTCGGCCCTCGACGCGCGGGTGCGCGAGCACTTGTGCACCGAGCTGCGTCAGCTGCAACGCAACCTCGGCATCACCACGCTGATGGTCACGCACAATCAGGACGAGGCGATGTTGATGGCCGATCGCATCGCGGTGATGAACAACGGCCGCGTCGAGCAGTACGCCACGCCGCAGGAAATCTACAACCGCCCGGCCACGCCGTTCGTGGCCGAGTTTGTCGGCCAGGGCAACTGGCTGCCGTTCCAGCGCAGCAGCGACAGTCACGCCCAGGTCGGCGGGATGAATCTGCGGCTGGCCGATGGCAGCGTGCACGGCGCTTCGGGTCGACTGTTCTGCCGCCCGGAGGCGATCAACGTCAATCCGCTGGTGCACGAAGAGAACCTGTTCCCGGCCAAGGTTCGCGAAATCACTTTTCTCGGCAACCGCTGCCGCATGAGCTTCGAACTCGATCAACTGCCGGGCCATGCGCTGCTCGCCGAACTCGCACCAGAAGCCATGCCGCGCCTCGGCGCCCAGCAGATCATGGTCGCCTTGCCGCCGCGCAGTTTGCAGGTGTTCGCCTGATGAACAGCAACCTCGCGCTGCCGCTACCGCACAAGCAGGTGCGACAGTCCTCGAAAGCCGAGATCAGCGATCGCCTGTTCGTGGTCGGCGGCAAAGTCCTCCTGCTGGTGTTGCTCGGCCTCGCGGTGCTGTTGCCGTTGCTGGCGATCTTCTGGCGCGGTTTCAGCAATGACGCCGGGCAGGGGGGTGGCTGGCTCGCGGCGAAGGAGTTGGTGACCAGTGCCAATTTCCATTGGCTGCTCGGCAACAGCCTGAAAGTGTCCCTCAGCGTTGCGGCCATTGTCGTACCGCTGGCCTACCTGTTTGCCTACGCGCTGCAACGCACGCTGATTCCGGGCAAAGGCATCTGGCGCGGGATTTCCCTGCTGCCGCTGATGGCGCCGTCGATGCTGCCGGGGATTGCCCTGGTCTATCTGTTCGGCAATCAGGGCATGTTGCGTGGGCTGCTCTCGGACAATATCTATGGGTTCTGGGGCATTGTGCTGGGCGAGGTGATCTACACCTTTCCTCATGCCCTGATGATTTTGCTCTCGGCATTGTCGCTGGCCGATGCACGTCTGTTCGATGCCGCGTCGAGCATGGGCGCCAGTCCGGCCAAGGCGTTTCGCAGCATCACCTGGCCGGCGACCCGCCAGGCGGTATTCGCTGCGTTCTGTCTGGTGTTCACCCTGACCATCACCGATTTCGGTGTGCCAGTGGTGGTCGGGGGCGACTATCAAGTGTTGGCGCTGGAAGCCTACAAAGCCGTGGTCGGCCAGCAGCAATTCGGTCGCGGCGCGTTGATCGGCATGGTGCTGTTACTGCCGGCGCTGTTCAGTTTCGGTGTCGATGCGTGGTTGCGTCGCCGCCATGGCGACTCGATGAGCGGACGCGCGCAGGTGTTCAAGCCGCTGCCGTCCAGGCTGCGTGACGGCTGCTATCTGGCGATCGTTTTGCTGATTTGCGCCGCGCTGCTGCTGGTGTTCGGCATGGCGGTGTTTTCGTCGCTGGTGAAGTTCTGGCCGTACAACCTGTCGCTGTCGCTCAACCACTATCAGTTCAACGAGACCGCCGGCGGTGGCTGGCTCGCCTACGCCAACAGTCTGAAAATGGCGCTGGGCACCGCGCTGATTGGCAGCGTGCTGATTTTCACTGGTGCCTATCTGATGGAGAAAACCCGCACTCAGCGCGGGCTCAACCTGGCTTTGCGCATGCTCAGCTTCGTGCCTATGGCGGTGCCGGGGCTGGTGCTTGGCCTGGGTTACGTTTTCTTCTTCAACCTCAGCGGCAATCCGCTGCATGTGCTCTACGGGTCGATGACGCTGCTGATCGTCTGCACCATCGCGCACTATCTGACTACCGCACAAATGACCGCGACCACCGCGCTGCGCCAGCTCGACGCCGAGTTCGAAGCCGCCGCGCTGTCGCTCAAGGCGCCGCTGTACCGGCATTACCTGCGCGTGACCGTGCCGATCTGCCTGCCGGCGTTGCTGGACATCGTGCGCTACCTGTTCGTCTCGGCGATGACCACGGTTTCCGCCGCGATCTTCCTCTACAGCCCCGACACCATTCTCGCGGCGGTGGCGGTACTGAACATGGACGACGCCGGCAACGTTGGCGGCGCGGCGGCGATGTCGACCCTGATTCTGTTCACTTCGGCCGGCGTGTCGCTGTTGCTGGCGTGGGCTTCGCGCGGCCTGTTGCGCCGCTCCCAGGCCTGGCGGCAAACCGCGCCCGGTCACTGATTGCAAACCCGATCAACTCATCTACAGGAAAACGCTCATGTTCAAGCCTATGGCCCTGGCCGCTGCTGTGCTCGCGACTTTCAGCCTGAATGCCTTCGCGGCAAAAACCGAGTTGACGGTGTACACCGCCCTCGAAGCCGAACAACTGAAGTCCTACAAGGAGGCCTTTGAAAAGGCCAACCCGGACGTCGAGATCAAATGGGTGCGCGATTCCACCGGGATCATCACCGCCAAACTGCTCGCCGAAAAGGCTCGTCCGCAGGCTGACGCGGTGTGGGGACTGGCGGCGTCGAGCCTGGCGATCCTCGATCAGCAAGGCATGCTGCAAAGCTATGCGCCGAAGGATCTGGACAAGATCGGCGCGAATTACCGTGACGCCGCCAACCCGCCAGCGTGGGTCGGCATGGACGTGTGGGCCGCGACGATTTGCTTCAACACCGTCGAGGCCGAGAAACAGGGTTTGACCAAGCCAGTAAGCTGGCAGGACCTGACCAAGCCTGAATACAAAGGCAAGATCGTCATGCCTAACCCGGCGTCGTCCGGCACCGGTTTCCTCGACGTCAGCGCCTGGTTGCAGACTTTTGGCGAGAAGCAGGGTTGGGCCTATATGGACGGCCTGCACCAGAACATCGGCCAGTACGTTCACTCCGGCTCCAAGCCTTGCAAACTGGCTGCGGCCGGCGAATTCCCGATCGGCATTTCCTTTGAGTATCCGGCCGTTCAGTTGAAGCGCCAAGGCGCGCCGCTGGACATCATCCTGCCGAAAGAAGGCCTGGGCTGGGAGATCGAAGCGACAGCGGTGCTCAAAGGCACACCGCATGAAGAGGCAGCGCAGAAACTCGCTGATTTCTCCGCCAGTGCCGAGGCGATGGATCTGTACAAAGAGAACTTCGCCGTGCTCGCCCAGCCGGGGATCGCCAAACCGCAGACCGAACTGCCCGCCGATTACGAGCAGCGTCTGATCAAGAACGACTTTGCCTGGGCCTCGAAGAATCGCGACGAGATTCTGACCGAGTGGCGCAAGCGCTATGACGGCAAGTCCGAGAAAGTCGCTGCCAAGTAAGATTTCTATCGACTGACGAGGCCCCTTCGCGAGCAAGCCCGCTCCCACATTGGACTGTGTTCACAGCACAATTCCCTATGGGACTGGCGAACTCTCGCATTGGATCTTTAGTGAACACACATGTTGTGGGCACCAAAATCACCTGTGGGAGCGGGCTTGCTCGCGAAAGCGGTCTTTCATGCAGGACAATCCCATATGACACAACACAAAGACCTGCTCATCGTCGGCGCCGGCATCCTCGGCCTGTCCCACGCCTACGCCGCGGCCAAGCGCGGCCTTAAGGTCGCCGTATTCGAACGCACCGCCACGCCCCTCGGCGCTTCGGTGCGCAACTTCGGCCAGGCGCTGGTCACCGGCCAGCCGCCTGGCACCATGCTCGAACTGGCCAAGGCCAGCCGCGAGATCTGGGGCGACTGGGCGCAGCTCGCCGGTCTGCAGATCAAGCGCAATGGTTCTTACCTGTTCGCCCGCAGCGAAGCCGAAGAAGATTTGCTGGAAGCGTTCTGCGCCGCTCGTGCGCTGGAACACGGCTACAACGTTGAGCTGCTGCGCGGCGCTGCACTGCGCGATCTGTATGGCGGCCAGTTCAGCCATCACCGCGCCGCGCTGCATGGCAGGGATGATCAACAGTTATATTCACGCGAAGCGATTCCGGCGCTGATCGACTACCTGCGCCGCGATCTCGGTGTCGAGTTTCATTTTTCCACGCTGGTGCGCGAGGTTGAGTCGGGGCGACTGCGCAGCACTGTCGGTGACTTCACTGCAAAGCAGATCATCGTCTGCTCCGGTCACGATTATCAGACCCTGATGGCCGAGCCGATTGCTGCGCTCAATCCGCAGGTGTGTCGTTTGCAAATGCTCCGCGCCAGACCAAGCATCGAGTTGCACCTGCAACACGCCGTGCTCACCGGTCTGAGCTGCGTGCACTATGGCGCCTTTGCCGATTTGCCGGAAGCCGCAGCGCTACAGGCGCAGATCATCCGCGAGCATCCACACCTGCACGCCAACGGCATTCATCTGCTGATCAGCCCGACACCGTATGGCGAACTGATCATCGGCGACTCGCACCATTACGGCCGCGATGCATCACCGTTCAACGCCGAGCAGATTGACGACTGGATGCTGCAACTGGCCGAGCAGACGTTGGGCTGCACGCTCCAAGTGGTCGAACGCTGGCAGGGCGTCTATGGTGCCCGTGGACCGGGGCCGTTTTCATTCCTGCGCCCGGCACCGGGGTTGAGCGTGGCGCTGATGCACACCGGCGTCGGCATGAGCGTCGGCCCGGCGATGGCCGAGCGCAACATTGCGCAGTTGCTGGAGGAGGCATGAATCCGGAGCAAGTGGTGGCGCGGGTGTTCGGCTTGTACGAACGCTTCGGCGCCAGTGATTACATCGGCGAACCGGTGTCGCAGCTCGAGCACATGTCGCAAGCGGCCGAGCTGGCCATGGCCGAGGGCTGTGACGATGAAGTGGTGCTGGCGGCGTTTTTCCATGACATCGGCCATTTGTGTGCCGAGGGCGCGGACAACATGGGCGGTTACGGCGTGGTCAGCCATGAACGGCTCGGTGCGGCTTATCTGCGTGAGGCCGGTTTCAGCGAGCGGCTGGGGCGGCTGGTCGAATATCACGTTCAGGCCAAGCGCTATCTGACGTTGCGTGAGCCGGGGTATTACGCGCGGTTGAGTGAGGCGAGTCGGCGCACGCTGGAATATCAGGGTGGGGTGATGAGTGAGGCTGAGGCGGATATGTTTGAAGCAGATCCATTGTGTGCGTTGAGTTTGCGCATGCGGCGCTGGGATGAGTTGGCCAAAAAGGAGGCCGTGCCGGTGATGGATCTTGCGATGCTGAAACGCAAGGCCTGCGCCGTTATGTCTTGAGTGATAGGCAAGGTCGGTCCGGATGAATCGTCCTACGGGATAAAAAGAACAGTCGTGCAGATAATCCGGGACGGACGGGCTAGGTTGATTGTCCGCTCATCTCACGAGACTGATCTGTATGCGTTATTTGAAAGTAACTGCTCAAGACCGGAGTACCACCAACAGGGCTGATACCGTGCTCCTGCATTTTTTCGAGGAAAGCAGCGGTGCCGAAGACACACTCGTGCACCGCGCCTATGCACTGGATATCACCGCTGATGGAAAAGTCGATTTCCAGGCTGGCGATGCAAACTCCGACGGCAAGGAAGATATCAAGGACGAGCGCCTGCTCAAGTCCTTTGCCAATACTTACCTGCAACTCAACTGGTTCAATCACGGTAATACCTGGGACCGGTATCTGAAAATTTTTACCGAGGATTTCGCCGAGGACGGTTCGCCGGATACGGTGCGCCTGCATTTTCATGAGGGCACAGGCAAACCTCAGGATCACACCATCGTCTACACCGCATCCCACTACGACACCGACAATGATGGAACGCTGGACTGGATCATCAGTTTCGATGTGGATAACGATGGTGATCAGGATGCCGTGGATCGCAAGCTTGTTTCGCAGCTGAGTACCCGTTATGTGAAGTTCAAATGGCGCTGATGATCTGCCGCATCAGATCTGTTGCGCCAACGCTTCAACCTGCTCCTGCCTTTGCGCCTGATTCAGCTTCGGATGGGGATTGAGCGACGACCACTGCGGATGCGCCCGGGCCTTGCCCAAGGCCTCGGGCAACTTGCCCTCGCGCCAGGTTTTATCCACAGGCGTGGCAACTTTAATGCTGTCCATCGCCGCATGCCCGCGCTGATCCAGCGCCAACAGCAACTGGCGCTGGCGCAATGCCAACAAACGCAGCACGGCGTCATCCACCGTCAGTTCCCGCTGGCCTTTGATCTTGCCGAGCAGGCGACTGCCGTAACTGCGCGCGGTTTGCAGGGCGCCGCCGGCGATCGCCCCGGCCAGCGCTGCTGCGCCGAGGGTAATGCCGCCGACCAGCAAATCCACGCCAGCCCCGGCCGCCGCACCGGCAGCAACGCCGCCGCCGACCCGTACGCCGAGCTGTTTCAGTGTTTCCGGGTTGAACAGGTCATCGCCCCAACGCCCGTCGAGCAACGGCAAATCACTGGCCGCCGCGTCCTGCGGGCGAAACGCGTAGAGCTTGAGCAACGCCTCAACGCACTTCTGCTCGCGCTGGCGTACGGCTTTGCGCAATTCACTGATCGCTTGCTGCTCCTGCTCGGCTTCGCTGACGACACTGCGCCGGCACGCGGCGCAATCGATCAGCAATTCGGCAATCAAGCGCGCGGCACTTTGCTGACGGGCGAGGCGCTGCGCCTGTTGATCGGCGATCAATCGCTCCAGTTGCGGCCGGGCATTTTCCAGCAGCAGTGCGAGGCTTTCGTACAAGCGCCGCTCGCCATCCTCGGGCGGCGCTACGCTGTCGAAACGCACCAGGGCGTGCAGCCCGAGCCGCGCCAAGGCTTCACGCCAGTCGGGTTCGCGATGGTTGGCGCTGCTCACGAAATTCAGCACTGGCAGCAGCGGTTTGCCACAACTGGCGAGCACTTGCAGCTCGTCGCGGTACTTGGCCAGCACCGGCTCGCGGGCATCGATCACATACAGACCGGCGTCGGAGGCGAGCAGCTGTCGCAGCACCTTGGCTTCCTGTTCGAAACGCTGGCGCGCCTCGCTGCCGTCGAGAAACCGCGCCAGCCGCGCCGGGCCGTCGAGGCGTTCGCCGGGGCGTTCCAGACGTTCGAGAAAATCGAGCAGGGCGATTGCATCTTCCAGCCCCGGCGTGTCGTACAGATCGAGCAACGGCTCGCCATCCACCGACAACCGCGCGCCTTCGACATGCCGTGTGGTACTCGGCCGATGCGAGACTTCGCCGAAGCCGACGTCACGGGTCAGCGTGCGCAGCAGCGAGGTCTTGCCGACGTTGGTGTGGCCAACCACCGCCAGTTTCAGCGGCGCCTTGCGTGCATCAGTCATGTCCGCTCTCCAGCCAGTTCATCGGCGCGCAATCGGCGAACGGCAATTCCAGTTGTTGCAGCGCCGCGTGCCAGTCGCCCAGACGTTGGCCATCCAGCGCTTCGCCGGGCGGCGCTTGCAGCAGCCAGACCCGAGTGGCGCCGGCGTTGCGCGCCAGCTCAGCGATCAGCGCGAGGCTGCCGCGATCCGGCGAACGCCGCGGATCACAAGCAATCGCCAGGCGCGCCGGCGGGAAGCGACTGAGTTGTTCGAGCAGTTTGTGCCGCGATTCGCGGCTGTCGAGGATGCCGGCGTTGCTGACGCTTTTTGGCAACGGGGGCGGCCACGGGCGTTGTTCGTCAAGTTCGATGGCGACCAGCAACGCGCCTTCGCTGGCGAGTTCGCCGACGTTGCTCTCGACACGATGCAGTTGCGCAGGCGCAGGGTCGTTGACGCCGAGGCGTTCGCTGGTTGGCATCAACCGTTCGCGCAGTTGCGCGTAGCCGGGCAGATTCAGGTCCAGGCGCAGCGCGGCTTTGCCGCTGTTCCAGCGCCACAGGCAGAACAGCGCGAGCAGCAGGCGCGGCAGCACGCCGTAGACCACCAGCACGCCGACCAGCCAGGTCGCCCAGGCCTGTCGTGCGCTTTCAATATCCAGTGCGCTGTCGCCGCTGGCCCGGATCATTTCCTCAGTCGGCACGTTGAAGCCAAGCAGCGACGGCAGATAGCCGAGGGCCTGGGTGACGTGGATGAAAGTGTCGGCGCCGAGGATCGTGGTTTCCCAGACGAAGCCGTAGCGCCGCGTGGCCATCAGCGTCAGCAGCAGGATCAACGCGCTGAGCATCGCCAGCAGCCACAGGCCATTGACCAACGCGCCGAGTGCCCAGCGGTTGAGCTTCTTGCGTTGCAGCAGCAACAGCAGGGCCGGCGCCAGTTGCGCGGCTTTGGCATCGCGGGCGAGTTTTTCGCTGAGCCACAGCCACAAACGCCCAAGCGTGGCGCCGTGTTCGCCAGCGAAAATCAAACCCAGCGCCCAGCTCAGCAGCAAAATCAGATTGATCCCCAGCAGACTGCCCAGCGCCCAGAACACATTCACCGGCGTCTGCCCGAGGGCGGCGAAAGCCAGGCCGGCGCCGCTCAGCACCGCGAAGATCATCAACAACACCAGCGCCAGGCGCGCGCCTTGCAGCCAGTGCTTGAGCGCGGCGGTCAGCCCGTCACGCTCGGCCAGCCATGACGCCCGGCGCGCAATACGGCTCGGCAGATCGCCGCCAGCGGCGCGGGCCAGACGATTGGCTTCCAGATCATCCAGCGGCCCCGCGTGTTCTTCGCGCAGGCGGATGGTTTCGGTGAGCCAGAGGTTTTGCAATGGAGTCAGTTCAGTCACGCGGCGTCCCGTCGCTAAATCGAGCGCTGAGCATAACCGCTGTGGCGCTTATCGGGGTAAGCGCGGCTCTGGTATCCTCGCCGGCATGACTAAATCACTGCCCCTCAGCCTGATCGCAGCCCTCGGTGAAAACCGCGTGATCGGCGTCGACAACAGCATGCCCTGGCACCTGCCGGGGGACTTCAAATACTTCAAGGCGACCACGCTCGGCAAGCCGATCATCATGGGCCGCAAGACCTGGGATTCGCTCGGCCGGCCGCTGCCGGGGCGCTTGAACATCGTGGTCAGCCGCCAGCCTGATCTGCAACTCGAAGGCGCCGAGGTCTATCCGTCGCTGGAAGCTGCCGTGGCCCGCGCCGAGGAATGGGCGAAAGCCCAGGGCGTTGATGAACTGATGCTGATTGGCGGCGCGCAGTTGTATGCGCAAGGGCTGGCGCAGGCCGATCGGCTGTACCTGACCCGCGTGGCGCTGAGCCCGCAAGGGGATGCGTGGTTTCCGGAGTTTGATCGGAGTGAATGGAAGCTGGTGTCGAATGTACCGAATCCGGCAGAGGGCGATAAACCTGCATATAGCTTTGAGGTTTGGGAGAAAGCCTAACAGCTTCGCGAGCAGGCTCGCTCCCACAGGGGAACGCATTTCAGTGTGGGAGCGAGCCTGCTCGCGAAGAGGCCCGCTCAGTCGCTGAGAAGCTTTAAGCCTGGGCCAACTCTGCGTGTTCATCGGCATCCAGCAATGCTTTATCCGTCTGCTCCATGACCTGACTGGTTATCGCCCCAGCGGTAATCGAGCCACTCACGTTCAACGCCGTGCGACCCATATCGATCAGCGGCTCCACCGAAATCAGCAACGCCACCAGTGACACCGGCAAGCCCATTGCTGGCAGCACGATCAGGGCGGCGAACGTTGCGCCGCCGCCAACTCCGGCGACACCGGCCGAACTCAACGTGACAATCGCCACCAGCGTCGCGATCCACAGCGGATCCAGCGGGTTGATGCCGACCGTTGGCGCGACCATCACCGCCAACATCGCCGGGTACAGGCCTGCGCAACCGTTCTGGCCAATGGTCGCACCGAACGAGGCAGCGAAACTGGCGACCGACGACGGAATGCCCAGACGACGGGTCTGCGCTTCGATGCTCAGCGGAATGGTCGCCGCGCTGGAGCGGCTGGTGAAGGCGAAGGTCAGCACCGGCCAGATCTTGCGGAAGAAGCGCAGCGGGTTGATCCCGGCGGCCGACACCAGCACGCCGTGCACGACGAACATCAGGCCCAGGCCGATATACGACACCACGACGAAACTGCCGAGCTTGATGATGTCCTGCAGGTTGGAGCCGGCGACCACTTTGGTCATCAGCGCCAGCACGCCGTAGGGGGTCAGCTTCATCACCAGACGCACCAGACGCATCACCCA
>Ga0308159_1004806_pt1 | contig 11994 bp, 13 predicted proteins | sample PhyCR1_FD_201040 | JGI IMG/M metagenome (GOLD analysis project Ga0308159, IMG submission 201040) | Phyllosphere microbial communities from UC Gill Tract Community Farm, Albany, California, United States - DLSLC.R1 | ecosystem: Host-associated > Plants > Phyllosphere > Unclassified | place: USA...
CATTACTAAAATCATCAAGCAGCTTCCGCTTTCAGTTTTGAAGCGCAACGCCAAACTCGAAAGAAGAAGATGGGGCCCGGGGAATTCCTTCCCCGGCCTTTCGACGCCAAACGCCCACGCTCGCGCAGCCTGAAGTCCGCGCCTCCACGTCCGAATCCCCCCGGCACACCCAGGCGAGGCTTAAGGCGCGGGGCACCGAAGCCGCTTTCAGGCCGACTTCCCGCCACCCCGCAAGATAGCCTTGCCATCCACATGCGAACGATAATAAGAATCACTCTCATATAAATCTCGCCGGAGAGTTGCCCATGCCATTGCTGGAGGTGAAGGACCTCACGGTTCGCTTCGATACGGGGGGCGGCACCGTCCATGCGGTGAGCGGGGTGACCTATGCCCTGGAACCGGGCGAGACGCTGGGCGTGGTGGGGGAGAGCGGCTCCGGCAAGAGCGTGCACGTGCTGTCCATGCTGGGGTTGATCCCGAAGCCGCCCGGGCGGATCGCCGGCGGGCAGGTGATCTTCGAGGGGCGCGACCTGCTGACCATGCCGGAAGGCGAGTTGCGGCAGATTCGCGGCAAGAAGATCGGCGTGATCTTCCAGGACCCGATGACCTCGCTGAACCCCGTGCTGACGGTGGAGACGCAGATCGCCGAGGCCATCACCAGCCACGGGCTGATGTCCCGCAAGTCCGCCAAGGCGCGGGCGGTGGAACTGCTGGACCTGGTGGGGATTCCGGAGCCGCAGAAGCGGGTGACGCAGTATCCGCACCAGTTCTCCGGCGGCATGCGCCAGCGCGCCATGATCGCCATCGGCGTCGCCTGCGAGCCGAAGCTGCTGATCGCGGACGAGGCGACCACGGCGCTCGACGTGACGGTCCAGGCGCAGATCCTCGACCTGATGAAGGATCTGAAGAAGAAGCTGGGCATGGCGATGATCTGGATCACGCACGACATGGGCGTGGTGGCCGGCCTCGCCGACAACGTGCAGGTCATGTATGGCGGCCGCATCATGGAGCGTGGTCCCGCGCGCGCCGTCTTCAACGATACGCGCAGCGCCTATACCTGGGGCCTGCTGCGCTCCCTGCCCGACCATAGCGAGGGGCGGGTGTACGAGACCCACACCCCCGGCCAGGCCAAGAAGCGGCCGCGGTTGCAGCAGATTGCCGGCGCGCCGCCGGACATGACCAACCCGCCGCCGGGTGACCCCTTCGCGCCGCGCAACCCCTTCGCCACCGAGCGCTGCCACCGGGAGGTACCGCCGCTGGTGCAGGCGCGGGATGCCGCGCCGGGGCACCTCGTCGCCGCCTGGTACGACCTGCCGCGGGCACTACTCACCAACCCCACCGGCGCCGTGCCGGCCGCCGCAGGAGAAGCCGCATGAACGCCAAGGCCGCACCGCTGCTGCGCGTGGATGGGCTGACCAAGCACTTCCACACCAGCAAAAACCTGTTCGGCAAGCCGACCCATACCGTGAAGGCGGTGGACGGCGTCTCCTTCGAGATCGGCTATGGCGAGACGCTAGGGCTGGTGGGCGAATCAGGCTCCGGCAAATCCACCACTGGCCGGCTGATCCTGCGGCTGGAGGAGCCGACAGCGGGGCAGGTGTATTTCGAGGGGCAGGAGATCGGCAAGCTCTCCAGCGGCCAGCTCTCGCCCATCCGTAAGAAGCTGCAGGTGGTGTTCCAGGATCCGTTCTCCTCGCTCAACCCACGCCTGCGCGTCGGCGACAGCGTCGGCGAGCCTTTGCAGACCCACGGCCTCGTCAGCAGCGGGTCGGACAAGCGGGACAAGGTGGCGGCGCTGTTCAAGCAGGTCGGGCTGGACCCGAAATTCATGGACCGCTTCCCGCACCAGTTCTCCGGCGGGCAGCGGCAGCGCATCGGCATCGCGCGGGCCATCGCGCTGGGGCCGAAGCTGATCGTGGCGGATGAGCCGATCACGGCGCTGGACGTCTCCATCCAGGCGCAGATCGTCAACCTGTTCCTCGATCTGCAGGAGGAGCTGGGGATGGCCTATCTGTTCATCGCCCACGACCTCGGCATGGTTCGCCACCTGTGCCACCGCGTGGCGGTGATGCTGCGCGGACGGATCGTGGAGATGGGCAGCACGGAACAGGTTTTTGCGAATCCGCAGCACCCCTACACCCAGGCGCTGATCTCCGCCGCGCCGATCCCCGATCCGGACCGGGAGGCGCTGCGCCGCCGCATTCCCTACGACCTGGTGCCGCCGCCGCCCGGCGCGGTGCTGCGGGAAGTGGACCCCGGCCACTGGGCCCTCTCGGCAGCTTGAACGCAGGGGCTGTCCGGCAAACCTGGGCAGCCCGCCGACGTATCGGTAAACCAGGGGGCATGACCGGAACGTCTTTTCGCCGCGTTGCCCTGATGGCAAGCCTGGCCGTGACCCTCACGGCCGGCGCCGCCCTGGCTGAGGGCAGCTTTCCCAACACGCTCTCAGACACCGACCGGCAGGGGCTGGAGGCGTTCGCCGACACCCGCGCCCAGGCCATCGAGACCGCCCGCGCCAAGGGCGAGGCCGCCGACGTGGCGCAACTGGAGCGCGCCCTTCAAGGCGAGGCCACCGCGCTGGCCCCCGCCGCCATGGCGGGCGACTGGCGCTGCCGCTCCATCCAGTTCAGCCAATACCTGGCCGTCGTCGCCTATGCCGAGTTCCGTTGCCGCATCACCGACGATACCGCCGGGCTGCGGCTGGAGAAGCTGACCGGCTCCCAGCGCACCTCCGGCACCTTCTACGACATCGGCGAGACCCGGCTGGGCTATGCCGGCGCCGAAGCCTGGGGCAGCAACGAGCAGCCCTACCGCTACGGCCAGGACCCGGAGCGGAACCAGGTAGGCTACCTGGTGCCGGTGTCCGCCCGCCACCTGCGGCTGGAGTTGCTGGACCGGGGCGGTCGGTCGTTCTCCATCCTCGATCTGCGGCGCTGAGTGGGGGGCGGGGTACCGCTTTTCGTCGTACGGGGGAGAAGGCCGGGGAAGGAATTCCCCGGACCCCATCTTTTCTTTTTTCGAGTTTTTGTTGGCGTGGCTGTTGGAAGGTTCGGTCTTGAGAGACGGCTGGTTGCGCCGGAGGTCCAGGACCTCCGGCGACTGACGGTTCAGCCCGCGTGGCCTGTATTAATACATCAAGAAGCGTCCGCTCTCAGTCCCGAGACTTGACGCTCAAATTGCAGGAAAGAAGAAGGGGGCCGGGGAGTTCTTCCCCGGCTTTGTCATATCCCCACAAATAGTCCCGTCCCCTGCCGGCCACAGCACCGCTCTCAATGCGCAGTGCTGGTCCCTATCTGCACCTCCGCAGGGGCGAGTGCCTTGTTGATCAGGATGCAGTCGATTTCAACGAGGACCGGGAACTTGCCTTCGTTGTTGGGAACGAAGGCGCTGACGACGAAGCCTTTCTCCTGGCAGGCGGAGAGGGTGGCAGCGAAATCGGCGGAGCCGTCGTAGAGGCGGAGGATGGCCAGCTCGGTTTGCAGCCCAGCGAACGCGGACAGGCTTTCGCCGGCGCCGTCCATGACCGCGAGGTCGTTGCCCTGGGTGTCCATTTTCAGGAACGGGCGTTTGAAGCCAAGCTGGGACTGCCAGAGCTGCATCTGCGCATGAACGGTCGAGCGTTCGACCTGGATTTCACGCACGATGTCGTTGGCGGCCGAGAAGGTCTCCGGCTGGTTCTCGGCCGGGCGGCGGAGGGAGCTGAACTCGTTCTCACGCATGACGTGGAAGGTGGCGGTGCCGGCCTCCCGATCCAGCGCCATGGCCTGGATGTGCCAGTCCGGGTCCCGCGCGGCACGTTCGCGCATGGAGGCGGCGAGTTCGGGGATGGGCTCGAAGGAGATGATGGGGCCGCGATAGCCGACTTGCTCGCGCAGCATCGTCGCATACTGGCCGGCATTGGCGCCGACGTCGAAGACGCAATCGATGGTCAGATAATCGAACAGGCGCCGCAGATGCAGCCGCTCGGGCAACAGGTGCAACTCGTGGGAGGGGATGATCAGGTTGCCGGAAAGGCGCTCCAGCAGATTGGCTGCTTGCCGCTTGAGGCTCATGGATATGTCGCTCCCACGGGCGTCGGCGCCCTTCATTTTACATGGTGATGTATCGAGGCGGAAAAACTGACAGGCGTTACACGGTCAGCCTATTGAATGAGGCCGTTCAGGACAATTTTTTCTTAGCCATTATAGTTTGGGTGCGCGTGATGCTATTGCGCGCGCGCCATTGTGTTTGGCGCCTTGTGCCGCTGCATGGCGGGCTACGGCGGCCGGATTCAGGGCGGACCGGGGGTACGGGTTGCCGCTTGTCATGGCTGGCGACATGGGCATGACCGGCCGGCAGGTCCGTGGCACTCTCCCACCTGCGCGCGCCAGAGGAAGATCGATGCGAATCCTGCTGCTGAACGGCAATACCGATGCGGCGATGACCGCCCGCATGGCCGGGTTGGTGGCGGCCGCCCTGCCGCGCCTGGGCCTGCCGGCCATCACGCTGGTGCCAGCGACAGCGCGGTTCGGCGCCCGCTACATCGCCAGCCGTGCCGCCGCGGCCATCGCCGGCCATGCGGTGCTGGAGGCGGTGGCGCAGCATCAGAGGCAGGTGGATGCCATCGCCATCGCCTGCTTCGGCGACCCTGGCCTGGCGGCGGCGCGGGAAATCTCGTCCGTTCCGGTCACCGGCATGGCCGATGCCAGCCTGGACGTGGCGCTGGAGATGGCGCCGCGCGTGGCGTTGCTGACCGGTGGCACCGCCTGGGTGCCGATGCTGGAGGAATTCTGCCTGCTGCGTGGCCTGGGCCGGGACCGCGTGCGGGTTCATGCCGTCACCCCCACCGGAGACATGATTGCGCGGGAGCCGAAGCGTGCCCTGGGCCTGCTGGCCGCCGCGGCGGCGCAGGCGGTGGCGGAGGGCGCCGGAGTCGTGGTGCTCGGTGGTGCCGGGCTGGCCGGGCTGGCGCCCCGGCTGCAGCCGCTGGTGGCCGTGCCGGTGCTGGACAGCCTGGAATGCCTGTTGCAGGTCGCGGCACAGGCAGCGCGGCTTCGGCCCATCCCGCCGCCGGGGCCGGCCCCGACGCTGGGCCTGGCGGAGGCCCTGGCGCGCAGCCTGGAACATCCGCGCAAAGCTGAAGGCTCTTGACGGCAGCGGCCCCGCCGGGCACGCAAAAGGCATGTCCAGCGACCCGACTCCCGTGAAGCATTCCGCGCCCTACCACCGCCTGCTGGGCATGGAGGTGGATGAGTGGCGCGAAGGCTTCGCCCGCATGGTGATGCTGGCGGGACCGGACCACATGAACCGCAGCAACATCGTCCATGGCGGCGCCATCCTGTCGATCATCGACCAGGCGGCGGGCATGTGCGGCCTGTGGTGCAGCGTGCCCGGCAACGCCCGCAAGGCGGTGACGATCGACCTGGATTGCCGCTTCACCGGCCAGGTGCCGGCCGGGCGGGTCGTGGCGGAGGCGAAGATGGTCTCGCACGGCCGCAACCTCTATTTCGTCCGCACCGAGGTGTTCAACGCGGCGGGCGAGATGGTGGCCTTCGGCAGTTCCACCCACCGCTGGCGCAAGGGCAGCGAGACGGTCGAGGGCAGCCCCGCCACCTAAAGGGTGAATGCCGCAGGCCGGATCGGCCGAAGGCGGAATCACTTGCTCAGGCGAAGGCCCGACACATGTCCCGTGACTGTCCGGGGCATGGATCACGCTGCCCGGCGGCCATGGAGCGCGGGCGCAACCGGATGGCTGACGGACCGTTCCTTCCCTGACACAGCAGGGAGACATCGCCATGGCCAATGCCGAGCCGCCGCGCAACGAGGACGAGATGCGCATCAAGGTGCGCGAGATGATCCAGGACATCCAGGTCGCCATGATGGTGACGACCGATTCCAGCGGCCACCTGCATGGCCGGCCGATGCGGGCGCAGAAGCCCGATGCGGACGGCAAGACACTCTGGTTCTTCACCCGCGACGACAGCCCGAAGATCGCCGAGCTGGAAAGCGACCGGCATGTGCTGCTGGGCTATTCCGACCCCAAGGGGCAGGACTTCGTCTCCGTCTCCGGCACCGCGCGGGTGGTGCGGGACAAGACCAAGAACAAGGAACTCTGGACCGAGGACCTGCGGACTTGGCTGCCGGAAGGCCCAGAAGGCGACGGTATCGCGCTGATCGCGGTGCAGATGGAACAGGCGGAGTACTGGGACGCCGCATCCTCCAGCCTGACCTTCGCTTTCGGTTACGCCAAGGCGTTGGCCACCGGCAAGCCGGCCCATACGGGCGAGAATGCCAAGGTGGGCTTCACCGGGCGCTGAGGCCGGGGAAAGCGGGAGGGCCGGGGAGCAATTTCCCCGGCCATTTTTCGTGGGCGGGTTGTGATTGGGTCCTGGGTCAGCCGGGCTTGCGCCACACGCCGCGTACGACCTCGGCGGGGCCCTGATGCTTTGGGCCTTCATCGAGATGCACGCAGCCCTCCAGGCATTCCACGACATCCAGCGTCGCAAAGGCACGTTCCGCCAGTTCGCGTGTCCAGAGCAGCGCGGCGTCGCGCGGCCCGCCGCTGCGGCGGCCTTGCTGGGCGGGCGAGAAGCACTCCAGCACCAGCAGGCCACCGGGCGCCAGGGCACGCAGCGCGCCTGCCACGACCGCGGCACGGTCCTCCGGCGGCAGGTGCAGGAAGATCCAGGCGATCAGGCCGAAGCGCGCCTCCGGCCAGGACCAACGCGTCAGGTCGGCTGTCTCGGTGCGCAGCGCTACGCCCTCCGCCGCCGCCCAGGCCGCCGCCCGCGCCATGCCGGTGGCGGACCAGTCCACCGCCGTCACCGCCAGACCGCGACGGGCCAGCCACAATCCGTTGCGGCCTTCGCCATCGCCCAGCGCCAGGGCTTCGCCCTGCACCGGCAGACGGGCTGAGAGGCTTTCCAGGTAGCGGTTGGGCGCCTGCCCGAACATCCAGGGCTGGGCGTCGTAGCGGGCATCCCAAGCCCGGCTGTCGCTCACGGCGCGGGGTGCCAGCCGGGCGGCGCCAGCTCGAAACCGGCGAAGTCGAAGGCAGGGCTGACGGTGCAGCCCACCAGCGTCCAGCCTTCCAGCGGCCGCGCCGCCTGCCAGCAACCCTGCGGCACCAAGCCGAAGGGCTGCTGGCCGGCGGACAGATCCGGCCCCACCAGCTTCTGCTCGACGCCCTGGCCATCCGAGATGGACAGCGCCAGCGGGCCGCCGGCATACCAGTGCCAGCATTCCGTTGCGTCCACGCGGTGCCAGTGGCTGCTCTCGCCGGCAGCCAGCAGGAAGTAGATGGCGGTGCCGCTGCCACGGCCGCCGCCGGCGGGTGCGTCCCGCCAGATTTCCCGGTAGTGGCCGCCCTCCGGATGCGGGGCGAGGCCCAGCGCGGCGATCACCGCCGCCGCCGGCAGGCCAGGGTCCCGCAGATCCGGCGGAATCATGCCGGCACCGTCTCCGCCATGGCGGGATGGCTGGCGGCCTTGGCGAACCACGCCGCCAGGGTGGGCCGGCTGTCGCGCCAGGGCTCCGCGCCGAAGCGGAAATCCAGGTATCCCAGCGCGCAGGCGACCGCGATGCTGCCGATGTCGCGCAGCGGCCCCGGCGGATACTTCTCCAACCAGTCGAGCGAACGGTCGATGGCGGCCCTCTGCCGGGCGTCGAAGGCCTGGCGGCCCTCGTCCAGCGGCCAGGGTTGCTGGATGCGGCGGGCCACGGCGGCATCCATGATGCCGTCCCCCAGCGCCTGCAGCACCAGAGAGCCTGTCCGCTCCGGCCCCGGATCAGGGAAGAGGGGGGAGGCGGTGCCAAGATTGTCCAGGTACTCGCAGATCACCCGGCTGTCGAAGATCGGCAGGTCGTCCGACGGCACCAGGCACGGCACCTTGGAGAGCGGGTTCTGCGCCAGCAGCTCCGGCGGGCTGACATGCGGGTTGGTGGTGAGCAGCTCCAGCCGCTTGTCCAGCCCGCGCAGGATGGCGCAGATCATCACCTTCCGCACGAAGGGACTGCCGGAGGAATAGAACAGCCGCAGCGTCGGCTGGCTGAGCGGCTCAGCCACGGAAATTGTCCTTGGCGCTGCGGATTTCGGCCAGGCGCTCCACCGTCGTCGCGCGCAGGAACGGGTTGGTCTGCATCTCCTCGCCCAGCGTCACCGGCAGGGTCGGCTGGCCGGCGGCACGGGCGGCGGCGACGGCCTCGGCCTTGCGACGCAGGGCCTCGTTCTCCGGCTCCACCGTCACGGCGAAGCGGGCGTTGCTCTCGGTATATTCATGCCCGGCGCAGACCAGGGTCTGCGGCGGCAACGGCTTCAGCAGGGCCAGCGCCTTGAACATGTCGGCCGCCGTGCCCTCCAGCAACCGGCCACAGCCCAGCGAGAACAGCGTGTCCCCGCACAGCAGCACGTCGCCATCGGCGAAGTGGTAGGCCACGTGGCCCAGCGTATGGCCGGGGCTGTCGATGACCTGCGCCTCCGTCTCCCCCACCTTGATGGTGTCACCGGGAATAACGGACTGGTCCAGCGCCGGCAGCCGGTGTGCGTCCGCCTGCGCGCCGATGACCTTGGCGCCGTACTTGGCCCGTACCTCGTCCACGCCGTTCACGTGGTCGCCATGGTGGTGGGTCAGGATGATCAGGTCGCAGCGGCCACCGGCGGCGTCCAGCGCGGCGATGATCGGCGCGGCCTCGCCCGGGTCGCAGATGGCCACGGTGCCGGTGGCGGTATCCCGCAACAGCCAGGCGTAGTTGTCGGAAAGGCAGGGCACTGCCTGGACCGTCACGGTCATCGCATCGTCCTCTTCTTCATCGTCCCGCAGGAAGGACGTGTCAGGTCACGCTTCCCTCCCTATATCGGGTGCATGCGCGCGGAGGTCCACGCCCCCCCCGAGTCCCATCGGCGGGAGGTCCAGCACCGGGAACATTCCCAACGGGAATTCCCCCACCGGGATTTTTACGCATCGCCCACCGGCCGGGTGGCGGCGCGGCTGCTGCGTGCGCGGCTGCAGGAGGTGTGGCCGGACCTGACCGGGCGGCAGGTGCTGGGCCTGGGCCACGCCAACCCCTACCTGCGCCTGTGGCGGGACCACGCCGAACGCACCCTGGCCGCCGGCACCGCCGAAGCCGGCGTGCTGCCCTGGCCGCGCGGCGAGCCCAACCTGGCCACGCTGGTGGAAGAGACGGAGCTGCCCTTCCCGGACTTCTCCTTCGACAACGTGCTGCTGGTGCATGGGCTGGAGACCGCCGAGAACGGCCGCCGCCTGCTGCGCGAGGTCTGGCGCGTGCTGAAGGAGGATGGCCGCCTGCTGGTGGTGGTGCCCAACCGCCGCGGCGTCTGGGCCCACCTGGATACCACCCCCTTCGGCCAGGGGCGCCCCTATTCCCCCGGCCAGCTCTCCCGCCTGCTGGAGCGCACCATGTTCACGGTGGAGCGCCGCCAGGTGGCCCTGTTCGTGCCGCCCTTCCGTACCCGCCTGCTGCTGCGCGGCGCCGGCATCTGGGAACGCGCCGGGCGCGCCCTGGCCCCGCGCTTCGCCGGCGTGGCTATCGTGGAAGCCCGCAAGGAAATGTTCGGCGCCATGCCGGTGAACGCGCTGCCTGCCAAAGGCCGGCGGGTGCTCATGCCAGCGGCGATGCGCTTCTCGCCGGGCGAGGAGCGGGAGGAGAGGTAGCAGGCCACCGTGATTCTTCCGCTTGGCCTGGGACATGCAGGGGCGGGCCGCCGCCTGCGACCTCCGCTATGCGGGCGGTGCCTTGCGAGGAAGGGAAAGGCCGGGGAAAGAATTCCCCGGACCCCTTCTTTTTTCTGCAAGTTTGGCGGGGCGCTGCAGGACTGAGAGCGGGCGCTTCTTGTGATATTTAAAATGGGCCTTAAGGGTTGAACCGTCAGTCGCCGGAGGTCTAGGACCTCCGGCGCACCCAGCCGCCGCTGAAGCACAACAGCTCAACAGCCACGCCCGAAAAACTCGAAAAAAGAATAGAAGGATCAAACCTATAGGTTTGATGGGGAATTCTTTCCCCGGCCTTCTCCGAGCCCGATGACCCCGCTAGCTCACTTCCTCATACAGCGCCCGGGCTTCGGGGGCGGGCCCGCGCCGTTCGGCCAGTGCGACGACTCGCCACACGCGCACCACCCCGGTCTCCGCACGGCCGAAGGCCAGGGTCAGGATATCGCCCGGGCGCAGCTTGGCGTGTGGCTTATCCACCGGCTGGCGGTTGAGGCGGATGCTGCCGCGCTCGACGAAGCGGCTGCATTCCGCCCGGGTCTTGGCCACCCGGGCGCACCACAGCCACTTATCCAACCGCTGCCAGTCACGGTCCTCGGTTTCCGCCACGCCGGAAAGGCCTCAGCCCTTGCCGAGCTTTAGCTTGGCCAGCACCGCGAAGGGGCTGTCCGGGTCGGCCTTGGCGGGCTTCGGCGCATCGAAGCTGTAGGTCCGGCCCTCGTTGCCGCCACCGCGCTGGTCGCGGTCACGGTTGCCGCCACGGGGGCGGTCATCGCGCGGGCCGCGGTTGCGGTCGTCACGGTTGCCATCGCGCGGGCCGCGCGGGCGGTCGCCCTGGCGGAACTCGGGGCGGCCTTCGCGCGGCGGGCGGGGGGTGGCGTCCCGTGCCTCGGTGGGCTGGCCCTCCAGCGGGCGGGGGGCGCGGTTGCCGTCCCGGTTGCCGTCCCGGTTGCCGTCTCGGGGGCCACGGTTGGGGCGGCCGTCCCGGCGGGGCGGGCGCTGCTGCGGCGCGGCTTCGGTGCCTTCGGCCGGGGCTGCGGCACCTTCGGCCGGCGCGGTGCCATCCTGCGGTGCGGCGACAACGGGCTGCGGCCGGCGGTCGCGCTGCGGGCGGCCGTGGCGCGGCTGGCCATGGCGGCCGCGATGTCCATCCTCCCGCCGGGCGCCGACCATGGTCGGGCTGGGCGGGCCGAAGGCGTCCTCGGCCAGGGCATCCACCGGCAACAGGCGGAAGCCCAGCGTGGTCAGCACCGCCGGCAGCGCATCGGCCTTCACGCCCAGGCGGCTGGCGACGTCCGGCGGCAGCATGGCGGGGGTGCGGCGTGTCAGGTGGCCCAGCTCGCCGGCCACCCGCTCCGCCACGTCCAGGCGCAGCAGCACGGGGCCGGCCTGCACCCAGCCCATGGTCTCGGCGAAGCCACGCGGCCAGCCTTCCGGCGGCTGGATGGAGACGAGGCCGCCGCCCGGCAGCGTCGGTACGATGCACTCGGCCTTCAGCGCCCAGAGCTGTGCGCGCAGCGCCATCGGCTTCGGCTTCAGCACTTCCGGCAGGTACAGCGCGAAGCGCCCGGCACGGATGCCGATGGCCTTCAGCTTCTGCCGCAGCTCCGGGTTGATGTCGGCCTCGGTGCCACCAGGGACGAGGCCCAGATACTCCCGCAGGCGGAAGGCGGGGCCGCGCAGCGTATTGTCCTCGGCCGCCTTCTCCTCGACCGTGGCGAGGGCGGCGAATTCCTTCGCCAGCATCGCTTCCAGCCAGGCGGCCAGCTTGGCGCGGATGCGCTCCCGCTGGGCGCCGTCCAGGAACTCGCTGGGCAGGGTCTCGACCTGCGGCTTGTCCGGCGTCGGGCCGGGCTTCAGCCGCGCGATCTCCGCGCCGTCCCAGACGATGCGGTGGGTGGGGATGAGGGAGAATTCCTCGTCCTTCGCCGCCTCCAGCGCATCGACCCTGCGGGGCATTTCGCCCACCAGGGCGCGGCGCGCCGCGCGCATGACCAGCTTGCGCTCGTCCTCATTGGCGACTGTCGCATCCGGCTCGAACACGAAGCCGCTGACATGACCGACCGGATGGCCTTCCACTACCACCTCTCCTTTACGATTGACGGCGGACAGCAGCTCTTCCTCCGTATCGTCCAGCCTGCGGATCAAGTGAGCCGCGCGGCGATCGACGAAACGGGCGGTCAGGCGCTCATGCAGCGCGTCGGAAACGGCGTCCTCGGCCGCGCGGGCCTCGGACTGGAAACGGGTTGCATCGCGCACCCAATCGGCCCGGGCGGCCACGTAGGTCCAG
>Ga0308159_1004811_pt1 | contig 11984 bp, 6 predicted proteins | sample PhyCR1_FD_201040 | JGI IMG/M metagenome (GOLD analysis project Ga0308159, IMG submission 201040) | Phyllosphere microbial communities from UC Gill Tract Community Farm, Albany, California, United States - DLSLC.R1 | ecosystem: Host-associated > Plants > Phyllosphere > Unclassified | place: USA...
AAGGCCGGCTGGACCCCGCAGGACCTGGACCTGATGGAAATCAACGAAGCCTTTGCCGCCCAGGCCATCGCCGTGAACAAGCAGATGGGCTGGGACACCAGCAAGATCAACGTCAACGGCGGCGCGATCGCCCTGGGCCACCCCATCGGCGCCTCCGGCTGCCGCGTGCTGGTGACCCTGCTGCACGAGATGGTGCGCCGGGATGCCAAGAAGGGCCTGGCCAGCCTCTGTATCGGCGGCGGTATGGGTGTGGCGCTGGCGGTGGAGCGTTGAATCCGAGGATAGTCTTGATGCGATGACTGTTGTCTCGAGGAAATATGAAGAAGCGCCGGCTTGCGAGCCGGCGCTTTTTTTCATATGGCTGGCGATCACTCCAATATCGAATAATCAAGAGTTTGTTTGAGTAGTCTCGACTTGAGAGAAGTTACGGATCGTGATTTCTTTGCGCCCCGATGGTTGTGGTCGATTGGCCTGATCGAGCCACCGCCACTGGATATCTTTCGGAGAGATATCCAGCCCACGATCACGCGGGTCGTGAAAGGCCTGCCCTTCCTCGACATAGCTCTGGCGGTACCACTGGTTGAAAACCTTGGCCAGGGGGTGTCCCGGATCGACGCTACCGTGCCAGATGCCGGTGGCGGAAGCGGGGAGCAGGCCGGTGGAGTGCAACTCGCGAGCAGGCATCGGGACTTCGCGCATCACGCCTTGGGGGACACGCCAGTCGGGAGCGTACTTGGCTTCAGGTGCTTGAGGAACCGGGGTGCCGAGATAGTGGAAGCGGAAAACGCCATCATCCTTGGTGAGCCCTTCAGGGATCTTGTCGAAGGCTTCGCCGATCTCGTAGCGCATGGGGACCTGCGCGGTATTCCATGCGACTTGTCTGGGTGTGACGGGCTTGCGCAGTTGGGCGAGCCAATAACCTCCGATGACGGCATCAGTGTGCAGATGCTGGACCAGATGGCCACCCTGCGGCTCATCAGGAAGGACAAAGCCGTCGGGGATATGCGCGCGACCCTCTCGTAGTGATGCGGGCGAAGGCTTGATGTCATCCAGCGAGATCGTCTTGACGGGCTTGGCACCGTCGATCAGGGATTCTTTTTCGCCGTCCCAATAAGGGAGGACGGCAGGAGGGAGAGGGAGGACCTTGTCGAGGTTGGGGAGGCGGAGGTCGGGGTTGAGGTGGAGCATATCGTTGATGGCGGAATAACGTTCAGCACGATCAAGGTCCAGTCTTGGACCTTCTGATGTTAGGCCTCCTCGAAAATCTACTGTCAGATGATTGGCACTTACTTTGCTCCCGAATTTCACGCCCTCGTGATAAACCCTAAGTGAACGCTCCTGTTGTGCTGGTAGATCAAGACGTAACCCTAGCTCAGATGCGCCGTTCCCATTTTCTTGGGCATAGGAACATTCCAACATCTTGTGTCCAATGGTTGAGTTCGCCCAGACTGTGCCCTCAGGGTTGTCGTATGCTGCAGTAAGTTTTGCTCCCAGGTAGGCCTGAGCATCAGCACTGCCCATCTCTGCCGCGAGTGCCCAGAATGCATATGCCCTGGTGGCATCTTGCTTCACACCTATTCCATTGATGTGGTAAATGCCCATCAGGTCGAAGGCCTTTGGCACGCCCTGGCGCATAGCCTCCTCAACAAGTTGAACAGCACGCTCGGTATCTTTGACGACGCCATTTCCGCTGATATAAAGACTTGCCAAGTTGAGTGTGGCTTGCCAATGTCCCTTTTCGCTCGCCTTACTCCAGAGGGCTGCCGCCTTACTGAACTCCCGATCATCAGGCCAAAGGTCAAAGCTGGTGAGCGCCAAGCCTTTTCTAAACCAGGCCTCCGCCTCTTGGTTGAGCGCCGGTTCGGCAGATTTCTCGTAGTTACAGGTGAACTCTTCGCGATGGGGGTCAAATGTCTTTAGGGTCATGTTGCGAGGAAGGTTGCTCAGACTGCATGCGGGTATCAGTGCCGTTGAAATAGCGAAGGCAGACAGCGTCATCCAAGAAGAGATTTTGGGCGTATTCAAAAGCATTAGTGTTTGGCGTTCTAAGTTGATCGAAGGCTGGCAGTCCGCTCACCCAACAATTGGCGAAAGATTTCCGTCACTCCCTCGGCGCGTGCCTGTCAAATCCTGATCCCTCAGGCACCTTTCTTAATTGCTTCGAGATAAGAAAAGTTACGGATCGTAATTTCTTTGCGCCCCGATGGTTGTGGTCGATTGGCCTGATCGAGCCACCGCCATTGGATATCTTTCGGAGAGATATCCAGCCCACGGTCACGTGGATCGGGAAAGGCCTGCCCTTCCTCGACATAGCTTTGGCGGTACCACTGGTTGAAGACCTTGGCCAGGGGGTGAGCCGGATCGACGCTGCCGTGCCAGATGCCGGTGGCGGGAGCGGGGAGCAGGCCGGTGGAGTACAACTCGCGAGCAGGCATCGGAACTTCGCGCATCACCCCTTGGGGGACACGCCAGTCGGGAGCGTACTTGGCCTCTGGTGCTTGAGGAACCGGGGTGCCGAGATAGTGGAAGCGGAAAACGCCATCATCCTTGGTGAGTCCTTCAGGGGTCTTGTCGAAGGCTTCGCCGATCTCGTAGCGCATGGGTACCTGCGCAGCATTCCATGCAACTTGTCTGGGTGTGACGGGCTTGCGCAGTTGGGCAAGCCAATAACCACCCATGACGGCATCGGTGTGTAGATGCTGGACCAGATGGCCACCCTGCGGCTCATCAGGAAGGACAAAGCCGTCGGGGATATGCGCGCGACCCTCTCGTAGTGATGCGGGCGAAGGTTTGATGTCATCCAGCGAGATCGTCTTGACGGGCTTGGCACCGTCGATCAGGGATTCTTTTTCGCCGTCCCAATAAGGGAGGACGGCAGGAGGGAGAGGGAGGACCTTGTCGAGGTTGGGGAGGCGGAGGTCGGGGTTGAGGTGGAGCATATCGTTGATGGCGGAATAACGTTCAGCACGATCAGGGTCCAGTCTTGGACCTTCTGATGTTAGGCCTCCTCGAAACTCTACTGTCAGATGGTTGGCACTTACTTTGCTCCCGAATTTCACACCCTCGTGATAAATCCTAAGTGAACGCTCCTGTTGTTCTGGTAGTTCAAGACGTAACCCTAGCTCTGATGCACCGTTCCCATTTTCTTGGGCATAGGAACATTCCAACATCTTGTACCCAATGGTTGAGTTCGCCCAGACCGAGCCCTCAGGGTTGTCGTATGCTGCAGTAAGTTTTGCTCCCAGGTAGGCCTGAGCATCAGCACTCCCCATCTCTGCGGCAAGTGCCCAGAATGCATAAGCCCTGGTGGCATCTTGCTTCACACCTATTCCATTGATGTGGTAAATGCCCATCAGGTCGAAGGCCTTTGGTACTCCCAGGCGCATAGCCTCCTCAACAAGTTGAACAGCACGCTCGGTATCTTTGACGACGCCATTTCCGCTGATATAAAGACTTGCCAAGTTGAGTGTGGCTTGCCAATGTCCCTTTTCGCTCGCCTTGCTCCAGAGGGCTGCCGCCTTACTGAAATCCCGATCATCAGGCCAAAGGTCAAAGCTGGTGAGCGCCAAGCCTTCTCTGAACCATTTCTCAGCATCTGGGTCAAGTGAAGGCTCTATAGGTTTCTCATATCGGCAAGTCCAAATTTTCATATGTGGATCGAATGTTGGAAGGGGCATATTCCGCGGAAGGGAGTTCATACAGCCAGTCAAGAAAAGAGTAAAAGGAATAGCGAGCGAAACTGTTGTCAGGATGCGCTTGCCTTGAAATTTTTTTGAAATAGGTTTGCGGTTCATGCCACTCTAAACAGCGCAGTGCGTGCATCAGAAAATGGCAGCAAGAAGCCTGTTATGGGACTTCCCGAATCTTTTCTATGCTGGTTAGCTATCAACAATTCTTGCCAAGCTTTAAACGCAGCTTTAATTGACTGGTGACTCCCATCTCCGCCGTTGCAGGAACGTGTGTCTGCGGAGTGCATGGAAAACACCTCCCGCCGCAATTTCTCACTTAAGCTCGGATCGTCACATCCGACATTGATTTCGGCATCCACTGCCATGCTACGTAGATTTAGATTGGCGCTCCCCAGCGTAAAGAAGGCATCGTCGATGATCATCAGTTTGCTGTGTATGTAGATCTCCCGATATTTCTCGCCCTTGCTCTCCCCGGCATGATCGTAAGTCCACAAGCTGGCCACCAGCGTCCTGATGCCGAGTTCTTCCAGATCCTTCGCAATGTCGGCATTGCTACGGGGCTCGGTATTGGTGTTAGGAATTTTGGGTCCACGTACTATTTCTGGCGGGGCGCCATTGTTCCTCTTCCTGAACACATACCTCTCCAATTCTCGCGGCTGTTGTTGAACAATCAGTTTCTCTTCACTCTTCTTGTCCTGATTGGGCATCGACATGCCATGTCCTAGCTCTTTGACGGCTTCATGCGTCGCCGGCACCATATTCGGTTTTTCCGGCGTGGGGATGACCACGAAGACATGCAGATCGGGCAATTTCTTCAGTGACTGACCAGCAGCTTTCCAGCCAGCGACGTAATCACGGCGAAGCTGCTTGAGATATCGAACCCACTCCGCGTATTGGAAATACTGGTTCTCGATGTAGATGTAGTTTGTAGCGAAGCTGGTCGCCTGCCGGTAGAGTCGCTTGATGGACTTGTCACCTTCTTCAATCTGGGTCCGCACGATCTGGGCGCGGTGCCTGGATTTACCGGCGCGTATCTTGAGACCCGCTGGCGGTGAATGCAGATCGTGTTCCCGCGCAATCTTCTGCAGGCGGCTAGCGACGCGGTTCCATGCATCGACAAAGTTCTTGCTGACGTTGATCAGCACTTCGCCATTGATGCGACAGGCGTAGTCCTGGAACGGCTTGAGTCCCGGCAGTTCGTCGCCACCACCTTCCCAGGATTGGCCTCGACGCGGATCTTGGAACAGGTGCTTTTTCGTATCCCAGTAGTCTGTAACGCTGTTTAGGCCCATGACATAGCCGACAGCATGTGCGCCCCCTTGATAGTCGTAATCGATAAGAGCGGTCTTCTGGTGGGCCGTGGGGAAGAGTGTCAGGGTGCTCTTCTCTGTCAGAGAAGTCGGCGATTCTTTCTCCTGAGCCAGGCTGTTGTAGGCATCGCTGAAATCGCCGCTGCGGATCAGGAAGGTGAGCGAAGGGATCAGACCGCTTGCGGCTTTAAAGAACCAGGCGCTATTGAAATACTTGCGGCTTTCTTCTGGTGGCAAGTCGGCTGAGCTTGGTCCGCCAGAAAGAATTTCCTGAGCTCGGGTGAGCACATTTTGTAAAGTGTCGATTGGGCCAGACTCAGGGGCATTCTTCGCAACGGACGACGTAATGTGCGCGTACCAACACAGCACCCTCACCTGCACCGGTTTGCCATTGTTGTATTTGCCGGCCGCAACATCCTTCAGCAGATCCCCCCAGGTCGTGCCGCGCGGCCAGGTATGGCCCTTGCGCTCCAGCTCCATGGCGGGGTCGAAGCCCCAGCAGATGATCTCCACGCTGTGTCGCGCATTGCGGATGTCTTCCAGGATGCGGGCAAAGCCTTCCTCGCCGCAGATCAGTACCTCAAGCTGGTTGGCGTGATAGATGGGGGAGTTGCTGTCTTCCGGGCGTTCCAGCAGCCATTGGGAAGTTGCCGTGGCGCTGCGCTTCCGCAGGTCGATGGGGACGCTGCCAGGGTGGTGGGTGGTGGTCATGGTGAAAGCTCCGATAAGTGCGGTGTTCAGGCGCCGGCATGTTGCAGGCGGTCTTCAGTGCGCTCCTGCGCGCTGCGGTAGCCGGAGGCGGCAAGCTGGCTGTCGATGTCGTCGAGCGTCTCGTGCACCGGCAGGTCGAAGCGGTAGCCGTTGGGGAGCTCGATGGCGTAATCGCTGTCTTCCGGTAGATGGTTCGCGATGCGCAACTGTCCGGAGGCATCGGTCACCCCTTGGGCGACCTGCTTGCCTTGCTTGAAGAGCGTGTACGGCTGGAGGGCCAGTACGCGGCCGGCACGGGCATGGGTACGCAGGCGAACCAGCAGGCTGCTGCTGTGCTGAAGTTCTTCGTAGGTGGGCGGGGGCGGCAGTTCAGGTGGCGGGCAGTTGGCCGGGCCAAGGATATTGTGGTCTCCGGCCTGCTGCCGCCACTCTCCGGAAGTCCCGTGCTCGATCAGGCTGCCCTGCCAGCGGCTGAAGCTGCCGCCGCCATTGATCTCCGTCGATTCACGCGAGCGGATGCTGATCTTGGGGGCGGCCAGAATGATCTCTTCACTGGCGCTGAGGGTGATGCGCTTGGCGGCGGCAATTTCGATATGTTCTTCGTGCGCCTGCATCTTGATGCTGCCCTTGCCGGCGATGAGTTTCATGTGCCGTGCGGCAAAGGCGCTGAGCATGTCGCCGGCCCGCATCAGCAGCCGGCGGCCGGCGCTCAGTTGGGTATTGGTCTGGCTGACCACATCGATGTGGTCTTGCGCTCCCAGTACCATCCCCCCCTGGCTGGTCATGCTCACGCCCGCCGGTGCATCGATGGCCACCATGGACGCGTCGGGGCGTGGTGTTTCGTCGTTGTTGTCCCAGGCCTGCAATTGCTGGTGGAGCTTGTCCAGGCGTGCCAGGTCGGTTGCTTCCGCATGGTGCTCCGCTGCGTGCTGTCCGAGGCGCAGGGCGATTTGCTGCAAGGCTTGTAGGGTCTCCAGCAGGGCGCCGCGTTCCAGCATGCGACCACGACCGCGATCCTGGGACTGGGCCGTGATCAGGATGCCCTTGGCGCCGCGCATGACGCCATGGCCATCGGTACGTGCTTCCAGTCCCTGGCCACGGTCGTCGCCATGTCCGTCGAGGCGGGGCTCGGTGAGGTGGCCGAGGTTGAGTTGGCTGTGCTGGTGTTCGCTGGCAAGTTGCGCGCTGATCTGCCCACGCGTGTCATCCATGCGCAACTGGTTGTAGCGTTCACCACCTATTTCACGCGTCTTGATGCCGGAAATGAAGCGGTTGGCCGGCAGCCCGCTGGTGTGGCTGAAACGCGCCGGTCGGTTGGTGCCATTGTGAAGCACGCCGGACACGAACATCTTGTCAGGGTCGCCACCGAGGAAGTCCAGCAGCACTTCCATGCCTACCCTTGGTACTGCGTCGTGTCCGTAGCCGGCGCCCGCCCAGGTGCTGGAGACTCTGACAAACGCGCTGTCCCGCTCATGGCCACCGGGGTCGGCGCCCTGGGCGGAATCCTGCCCCTGTCCTTGCACGCCCTGCAACTGCACCTTGATGCGTCCATATTCGTCGCAATAGACCTCTTCCTTACCTGGCCCGATCACCAATGCGGTGATGGGGTGCACCACCGGCAGATGTATGCGTGGATCGTAATGGGGCGTGATGGAGGCAGTCCGACGTACGCAGGTGAATCGGTTGTGATAGCGCAGGTCACTCGCGCCCTGTGGGGCGGCCGCATCCCATGGGAGATCGGGCAGAAGTCGCTGGATGTGTACCTGCAGATCCTTGGGGAAGTTGTTCTCGGCGCGCTGTTGCAAGGCGGTGACGATGAATTCACGCTGAGTGACGTCCTGGCGCGGCATGTCGGGGTGATTCTCCAGTTCGAACCAATGCCCCACGGCCAGGTCGCGTACGCTGCCGCCGGCCTGGAAGGTTTCCGCGCGAGCTTCGTGGGCCATCATGCGTGCATCGGTCAGTCGTACCTGGTCCGAGAGGTCGTTGCCGATGTGTGGCGCATCGATGAAGCACTCGGTCAAGGCTAGCCCCATTTCGTTGCCGCTCCGTCCCTGGTCCACGATGTTGCGGCTCACAGTTTCATTGGCATGTACCAGCTTGTAGTCCCAACTGGTGCGCTGTACGTTGCCCGGGGTCAAGACCCGCTCGCGACTCCATGCGCTGATGGTGTCGCGTACTTCGGTGGCTCCATCGCGGTGATAGCGGACGCTGCCTGCGCTGGCCTGCGGCAACCGTGCCACGTGGTCACAGAACACAAGCATGTGAACCGGGCTGTAGGCCGTCGCCGGATCGTCCGCGTCCTGTGGCGTGGCGATGTACCAGGCGATGCCTTCGCGCCGGCACAGGCGTCCGATGAAATGGGCGTCAGACTCATTGAATTGGTGACTGATCTCGCGGGACGGATAACGTCGCTGGTCGAGCCGATGGAGATCGAATGAGAAGGCATGGGCCAGCGCAGGGCTGCGTAGACGCCATTCGCGCAGCAGGATGTGGAGGATGTCGGGGACGCTCTTGCGACGGAAGATGCGGCTGTTGATCCGCCCATCCATGATCGACATCGCATCGCGTAGTGTCAGATGGTAGACGCGCAGCGCACCGTCTGCCTGTCCTGCGCGGGCTTCGGTGATGATTCCGTTGATGTGATGCAGGCCGCCACGATCGTTGATCATCTCGATACCGAGCGGCTGGCCGAGCAATTCATGCAGGGGAAGATCGGGGGCGATCGAGATGCAGGTCAGATGCCCTTGCATGCCTTCGAACATGGCTTCGCGGATTTCGACGCGCTGTACCAGCAGCAACTCTTCGAAATGGGTTTCGCGCTGGCTCCAACGCAATCGTATCGGCCGGTTTTCCCGGGAGAGGATGGTCTTGGCAAAGGCTGCGGAGAGGGCGGATCGTGGGTCTATCATGGCTGAGTCGGACTCGATGGCGGCAGGTTGAGCAAACCGCACAGCATAAGTAGACGCGCCTGGTCGGGAAGGCGCTCACGAAAGAAAGGCCGGATTTCCCGATTTTCTTGTGTTCTTTTCCCAAAAAATATCGATAATTACTGCTCGCAATTTCTCCTTATCTGCTACATGGACACCACCCGCATCGACAAATGGTGCTGGGCCGCACGCTTCTTCAAGACGCGTTCGCTGGCCACTGAAGCCGTGGATCGCGGCCGCATCAGGCTCAACGGCGAGCGCACCAAGCCGGCCCACAGCGTCAAGCCTGGGGACCGCCTGGACATCGACAACGGCGCCACCGAATGGGAAGTACTGGTCATCGGCATCGCCGACAAACGCGGTTCGGCGGCGGTCGCGGCCACGCTCTATCAGGAGACCGAGGAGAGCGTCCAGCGTCGTGCGACCCAGGCCGAACGCCATCGCCTGTTCCGCGAACCCTCGGCTGAAATCAAGGGCCGTCCCACCAAGCGCGACCGTCGGCTGCTGGATCGTTCCTCGTCCTGAGCCGGCAGGGCGGCCGCCACCGCGCCACAAGCTCGTTGTAAGATAAGGGCCGCTGTCCATGGCCTGTCTTTTCTCCAACGTAGGTGTGAAGGTGCAGATGTCCCAGGTAGTCCCCTCCGAATCCGCACAGCCGATGCCGGTGGCGCGGCCGCTCCGCAAGGAATGCCCGCCCGGTGCCTGCGATTGCCAGCGCGAAGCGCTGCTGGAGTGCCTGCATGCGCCCGAGGCGCGCGTGCTGTGGCTGACCCGCGAGGAAGAAAAGCGCCTGATCGAACGCATCACCCGGGTGACGACCTATGACGAACTGCTGCACGTGGGCAGTCTCATGCGCAAGAATCTCGGCATCCATCTGCATATCAGTCCCGGTCCCAACGAAGTGCGCACCGTGCGCGGCCTGCAGATCCACCTGGCTGAACAGCCAGGCCTGTGCCGCAAGACCCGCGATACCATCCCGGCGGCCATTCGCAAGTGCCTGGAAAACAACCCCACCATCGTCTATGCCCTGCTGGACGCCCACGACCTGCTGGGTGCCACCAGCGCCCCGCCCGGGGCTTCCTGAGGGCTTGCCGGGCAGCAAAATCGCCCTTGCAAGCCGCGCTGAATTTTTGTTTGACTTTTGCAGCGCGATGAATAATAGTACGATCGTTCGAATAAATTCTGCGTGAAGGTTTATTCACGTCGCGCAGACAGGGTACAAGACAGCGGCCGCCGAGCCGCACCCGCCGAACCGGTTCCTTCCCGTCGCGACCTGACGACGGATATCAAAGAGATAACGATGACTGAGACAAGCAAGGTGACCACCGCGCCCACCCGGCCCAAGTATCTGCGCAAGGGTGAGCAGACCCGTGCCGCCATCCTGGATGTGGCCCTGGAACTGGCCAGCCGTGACGGCCTTGAAGGGCTGACCATCGGCTTGCTGGCCGAAAAGATGAAGATGAGCAAATCCGGCGTCTTCGCCCATTTCGGCTCCCGCGAGGACTTGCAGATCGAGGTCGTGCGGCTGTATCACAACCGCTTCGAGCAGGACGTGTTCTATCCCTCCATCAAGGAACCACGCGGCCTGCCGCGCCTGGAAGGGATGTTCGCGCGCTGGATCAAGCAGGTTACGGTGGAAATCGCGCTGGGTTGCATCTACATCAGCGGCGCGGTCGAATACGACGACCGTCCCGGTGCCATCCGCGATCACCTTGTGGCCATGGTCCAGGCCTGGCGCGATGCGCTGGAGCGCTGCATCAAGCAGGCCATGGAAGCCGGCCATCTGCGGCCCGACATCGAGGTCAGCCAGATGGTCTATGAAATGTATGGCCTGATCCTTGCCCTGCACCACGATGCGCGCTTCCTGCACATTCCCGGCAGCGTGGAGCGTGCCGAGGCCAGCTTCCGCCGCCTGATCGACAGCTACCGCCCGCAAGGCAGCGACAGTGCCAGCAACAGCACCAGCAACGGTGCCACCCCCGCCAGGAATTCAAAATCGGCTGCCAGGAAGGCAGCCTAAACCCGTCCGGAGACATTCATGCCCCAATACAACGCCCCCTTGCGCGACATGCAATTCGTGCTGCACGAGCTGCTCAATGTCGAGGAAGTGTTCAAAGAACTGCCACCGCATGCCGACACCAACCGCGAGCTGGTGGACCAGGTGCTGGAAGAGGGCGGCAAGTTCGCTTCGCAAGTATTGTTCCCGCTGAACCATTCGGGCGACCGCGAGGGTTGCCATTTCGATCGCGAGACCAAGGCCGTCACCACGCCCAAGGGTTTCAAGCAGGCCTACCAGCAGTACGTGGAAGCCGGCTGGGCGGCGCTGTCCTGTGATCCCGAATTCGGTGGCCAGGGCCTGCCGCTGACGATCAACAATTCCTTCTACGAGATGCTGAACTCGTCCAACCAGGCCTGGACCATGTACCCCGGCCTGTCGCACGGTGCCTACGAGTGCCTGCACGCGCACGGTTCGGAAGAACAGAAGCAGCTCTACCTGCCCAAGCTGGTCTCGGGCGAGTGGACCGGCACCATGTGCCTGACCGAAGCGCATTGCGGTACCGACCTGGGCCTGCTGCGCAGCAAGGCAGAACCCCAGGCCGACGGCGCCTACAAGATCACCGGCAACAAGATCTTCATCTCGGCCGGCGAAAACGACGTCTCCGCCAACATCATCCACCTGGTGCTGGCACGCCTGCCGGATGCTCCGGAAGGCTCCAAGGGCATTTCCCTGTTCCTGGTACCGAAGTTCCTGCCCAACGCCGATGGTTCGCTGGGTGCGCGTAATCCCATCTTCTGCGGTGCCATCGAAGAAAAGATGGGCATCCACGGCAACGCCACCTGCCAGATGAACCTGGACGGCGCCACCGGCTGGTTGATCGGCCAGCCGCACAAGGGTCTGCAAGCCATGTTCGTGTTCATGAACGCGGCCCGCCTCGGTGTGGGCATGCAGGGCCTGGGCCTGACCGAAGTGGCCTACCAGAACGCCCTGGTCTATGCCAAGGACCGCCTGCAGATGCGCAGCCTGTCCGGCATCAAGGCCGCCGACAAGCCGGCCGACCCGATCATCGTGCACCCCGACGTGCGCCGCATGCTGCTGACCGCCAAGGCCTTCGCCGAAGGTGGTCGCGCCTTCACCTCCTATGTCGCTCTGGAACTGGACAAGGAACTGAGCCACCCCGACGAACAGGTCCGCAAGGATTCTGCCGATATCGTGGCCCTGCTGACCCCGGTGGTGAAGGCCTTCCTGACCGACAATGCCTGGACGGCGACCTCCGAGTGCCTGCAGGTCTATGGCGGCCATGGCTACATCGCCGAATGGGGCATGGAGCAATACGTGCGCGATG
>Ga0308159_1004812_pt1 | contig 11979 bp, 7 predicted proteins | sample PhyCR1_FD_201040 | JGI IMG/M metagenome (GOLD analysis project Ga0308159, IMG submission 201040) | Phyllosphere microbial communities from UC Gill Tract Community Farm, Albany, California, United States - DLSLC.R1 | ecosystem: Host-associated > Plants > Phyllosphere > Unclassified | place: USA...
CGGCGAACTCATGTGGCGCCTGCATGTCGATGCCGCCACGCGCCTCGCCGACGCGCTCGTGCCCGCCATGGCCGCGCGCGGGCGGGGCCGCGTCGTCTTCATCGGCAGCCGCGTGGCCCAGGGCATGCCCGGGCGCGGCCAGTACGCAGCCACCAAGGCCGCGCTCATCGCGCTCGCGCGCAGCTGGGCGGCCGAGGTGGCGGGGCAGGGCGTCACCGTCAACGTCGTCTCGCCCGCCGCCACCGCCACCGGCATGCTCGCCGACCCGGCCCGCGCCGCCAGCGCGCCGCGCCTGCCGCCCATCGGCCGCCTCATCGAACCCGCGGAAATCGCCGCGCTCACGGGCTACCTGCTCTCCCCCGCGGCCGCCGCCATCACCGGGCAGGACATTGCCATCTGCGGCGGCTCCTCCCTCGCCCGCTGAACCGCCTTCGTTTCCGTCCCATTCCATCCCCATCCATCCCACACGGCCCGAGCCTTTCACCACCATGAAAATCATCGACATCCTCGAATCCACGCGCCCGATCAAATCCGATATCCGCAACGCCTACATCGACTTCTCGAAGATGACGCTGAGCCTCGTCGCCGTCGTCACCGACGTGATCCGCGACGGCAAGCCCGTGATTGGCTATGGCTTCAACTCCAACGGCCGCTACGGCCAGGGCGCGCTCATGCGCGACCGCTTCATCCCGCGCGTGCTGGAGGCCGAACCCGCCTCCCTGATCGATGACACCGGCGAAAACTTAAGCCCCCATAAGATCTGGGCGCGCATGATGACCAACGAAAAGCCTGGCGGCCATGGCGAACGCTCCGTCGCCGTCGGCACCATCGACATGGCCGTGTGGGACGCCGTGGCGAAGATCGCGAACAAGCCCCTCTACCAGCTGCTCGCCGAGCGCTACGGCAACGGCACGCCCGCCAACCCGCGCGTGTTCGTGTACGCGGCCGGCGGCTACTACTACCCCGGCAAGGGGCTGGACGGTTTGAAGAAAGAGATGGAGAGCTACCTCGCGCGCGGCTACTCCGTCGTCAAGATGAAGATCGGCGGCGCCACGCTCGCCGACGACTGCGAGCGCATCGAATCCGTCTTGAAAATCCTCGGCCCCGGCCAGCAACTCGCCGTGGACGCCAACGGCCGCTTCGACCTCAAGACCGCCATCGACTACGGCAAGGCGCTCTCGCAATACCCCCTGTTCTGGTACGAGGAAGCCGGCGACCCGCTCGACTACGAGCTGCAGGCGAAACTCGGCGAGGTCTACCGGGGCCCCATGGCCACGGGCGAAAACCTGTTCTCCATGCAGGACGCCCGCAACCTCATCCGCCACGGCGGCATGCGCCCCGACCGCGACTGGCTGCAGTTCGACTGCGCCCTTAGCTACGGCCTCGTCGAATACCTGCGCACGCTCGACATGCTGAAAGAGAACGGCTGGTCCCCCAGCCGCTGCATCCCCCACGGCGGCCACCAGATGTCACTCGCCATCGCCGCCGGCCTGGGCCTGGGCGGCAACGAGAGCTACCCGGATTTGTTCCAGCCGTACGGCGGCTTCCCGGACGGGGTGAAGGTGGAGAACGGGTCTGTGACGCTGCCGGCGTTGCCGGGGATTGGGTTTGAGGGGAAGGGGGATTTGATCGCGGAGATGTCCGCGCTGGCGAGTTGAAGAAAGAAATGGGCGACCGTCAGAAAATGATTGTCGCCAGCCAAAATTTGAAATTGATCGAAGAAATTATTATTTTCTCTACAAACCACGTGGGGTTGTGAGTTTCTGAGGTTAATCGGCTGGCTATTGAAATAATTATCGATAGCCGCTATCGATAATCTCTTAAGAAGATTGCGATTTCCTCCGGAAGCTCATCATGAGATATAAGACGCGGCAGTTCTCGTCGGCCTTCCGCGGTCGCGGACACGAGGTCATTGCCGTCAATATCAACTAAACCGGCTTTAACAAGACATTTCATGAATTCTCGAGCAAATGGAGGATCCACTTGTGCGGCGCCACGTTGAGTAAGTCCCCGTAGCTGGCTTTTGTGCTGCTCCGATATTCTTTCGCATATCTTCTGTATGATTGCAAAGCGGGGATGGTGCTGCAATTCATAATAAGAATCCACATCATCTGTTTTTGCGCCGTGATATTTGAAAAATCCAATTGCCCCACGTCCTGAAAGAAGAATTGGTTCTCCTTCAGAATTGGCGGCGACAATGTTGGAGTCGTTGTCTAAGAAGGAGAAATCGCATCCCTCAACCTCAACTCGATTGAAATTGTTCTCAAATATAAGGGTTGATCTAAAATTTGAGAAATTTAAATTGCAATCAATGAAAGAGCAGCGATCAAATGTCGCGTTTTCGAAATTGCTCCCTGTCATATCGATGCCGCGAAAAACTACCTCTGTCAAGGTGCTTCCACTGCAAATAAATTGTGCCGCCGTGCCAATTTCAGAGCTTGAGAACTCGACATCTCTTAGCGAAATATCGTTGAACTCAAGCCTGCCTCCAGATGTTCGCATGAGCTTACAGAGGCTAATGCGGAGACCGTCAGACCTATTTCGAAGAAGATCGAAAGCGGCTGCAAAGTAGCCGCCCAAGTCTTGTTGTGAGCGCTTGGCCCAAGAGCTTTCCATTGCATTGAGATAGAGTTCAGCCAATTTATCTGGCAGGGCTGCAATAAACGCGCGCATGGCGCGGGTAATGGGGAAGCTCAAATCAATTAATTTGCTTGAACACATTGTTCCGACAATAACTTCTGCAACTAGAAATTCGCGAAGCGAATTATGTGAAAAATGCCATACTGAGGGAGAAATACGTTCGGATCTGGTTAACGTGGTGGAGCTGCGGAGGTCTTGAAAAAGTTCATCCTTCCGGGATCGTTGTTCCTCAGGAATGAGGCGTCTTAGATCAGTTCTGAAAAGCTCATCAACTATCGCATGAAAGTTTGCTTCGGTTGCGCCTAGCATTGACTTTGACGACAGTTGAATTGCAAGCCGCTGTAATGCTTCACGTCTTTTCTCGGGAGGCATGGTTGGTGACCTCTGCAGGTCACGCAACATAAGTCTATCCATAATAAGTTTATAAATTTGCCACTCACTAAGTGAAGAGGCTCTTTGTTCGTCCGTATCTGCTGAAAGATACTCAACAAGCTCTAGTAAATATGATATGATGACAGGCTTTCCGCCCAGAGATTGCCTTCGCCCTTCTGTTTCCTCGCGAAAAACTTTCTCCAGGAGATTTAAGACAACTGCTTCACCAACCGGGTTTTCCGCGAGTTTTCGACGTACTAGAGACTTCGTTTGAGCGGAAGTCAAGTCACGAAGGTATCTTTCATTCTTGTTTAGTAGATATCGCTCTAGTAGAGCATCGACAGACTGTTCTTGGGCAAAAAATAGCTTGTCCATTTGCCCAACGAAATATCCGCTTTGTTCTAGCGATGCATATAATGCGTCGAATACATGTAATTCCTCCGCCTCAGTAAAATAATTTGGGCGACTTGTGAGTATTCCTTTTGCTCCCTCTCCTGCCAGCTCGGCAAGTGCCGCTAGACAGGCGCGGCGTTCTCTTGCGTTTAAGAACTGAGCCATTTCGTCGTAGCCGTCTAGCAGGAGAATGACACGACGATTGCGGATGAGATGGAGTAGGAAATCTACTGGTATGTGTCCCAGGTGATTGGTGTCTAAAAAGTGATGAAGGAGAGAGCGTGTATCAAATTGACGTACAAAATTTCGGAGTTCAATGCGGACTGGGATTGGATTATTTGGGGCGTTCTTGTAATTTAGTAACCAATCATGCTGCAGTTTCAGTGTTAAAGCAGTCTTGCCGGTGCCATACTCCCCAAGCACAACAAGCCAGTTCGCGGAAGTGCCAGATTCATGTAGCCACTCATTTAGCCAATCGGGAGCAAGGTGCTCGCCACGATTATCTCTAAAGTAGGGTTCTTCATAGGATTGGGCAAGCGTCAAGATGTCCTGATTGGCAAGAATTTCATCAACGTAAGGTGAGAACTTTTCAAATTGCGCAAATAATTCGGAATAAGTTCGTAGGCTAATGCCGCTCGGCTCCGCACGCTCCCGAACATCTGCAGTAAAGCCACTTGTCGAAACGCTTATGCATACACAATTTCGATCCTTTTCTCGAACCAAAGTGAATTTGGTTAAATCCTTGCCGTACTTTGTATTGTCAACATATTGAACCGTGACTTCAATGTATATCGTGGAACCAAAAGCGCCACCTTTGGGAGTTGCGATAATATCAACTTCAGCCCCATGGATTTTTTTTCCATACTGAATGTCATAATTGTTTAATGAAAAAAGCTCTCCTACAGCTTGCGGAAGAGTCGTAGCAGTTAGGGCGGAGGCTGTCCAATTACTTTTAGTTTCGGGGCGGGTATTGCTGGCAGCATTAAAAAGCGTCTTTTTCTTAGGCTGCTTGGATAACTCGACTTGCACCCCAGTCCGCTCAGTCACGCAGGGTGCAGTCACGGGATCCTTCGGCTGTTCCGCAGATTGACTCTCGGAAATTGAGGGCTCCTTTGGATGCAATGAGGAGGGCGTTGCATGAAGAGAGCTAAAAGAACCTGAATTTTCGTTGGGCTCTGGTGCAGGCCGTGAGCGCCTTGCGAATATTGTTTTGACGGGCTTAATTGCAGGCGTTGGGCTGAGTTTGTCGGCTGGCTTGCGCTTAATGTCTGAAAGCCGAAGAGTTCGACCCTTTTCTCGATTTTTGTCTGCCTGATCCGCGTTGGCTTGGGGCGGTAGGCTATCTGGCTCATGATTAGTCATGCTAGTTATCCTCTGGATTGCGCTCGTTTTGTCGCAGGTTAGAATTAATGTGGAGCGAGATGATGCGACAGATTAAGATAATTTTGCTATTGCTGAGCACGGTCGGTACTTGCAATGAGAGAATTTGTAGCCTCCTTCAATGCAAATCGATTCGCATCCACTCGCTGCTTTATTTTTGCTCAGGCAGAAATCATAAGTAGGGCTGAATGTGAAATGCGAGGTACGCAGAGGTGTAAATGAGCGGTCTTGAAAAAGCACTGCCTCAAAATTTCTTCGCTTCTATAAGTTTCACCAACACCCACAACGCCCGATTCACCGGCGTCCCCACCCCGACCGCCTTCCCTCGCTCCACCACATACCCATTGAGGTGATCGATCTCGCTCGGCTTGCCCCGCGCCAGGTCCTGCGCGGTGGACGACATCTGCCCCGGCATGGTGGCCGCGATGCGGTTCACCGCCGCACCCACGTCGCCCGGCATCTGGATGCCGTCCGCTTCGGCCACGGCCAGGCATTCGGCCACCACATCGGCGATCACGTCTGCCACGCCGGGCGTGTGCACCAGCCGGCCGTAGGGCTGCTGCGCAATCGCGGAGATCGCGTTGTATGCGCAGTTGAGCACCAGCTTGGCCCAGAGCGCGCCGCGCACGTTGTCTGAAATCTCCGTGGCGATGCCGGCAGCGCTGAACTGCTGCGCCACCGTGGCGCTGCGGGGCGAGGGCGCGATCACCAGTTCGCCGCGCCCGTGGTGGCGTACGTGGCCGGGGCCGGCCATTTCGGTGGCCACATAGACCACGGCGGCGGCGACGGGATGGGCGTCGCCCAGCACGCCGCGCACGCGCTCGTCGTTGTCCACGCCGTTCTGCAGCGTGAGCACCAGCGCGCCGGGCGCGAGGTGCGGCTGGATCTGGCGGGCAGCGTCTTCGGTGTCGGTGGATTTCACGCAGAACATCACGACGTCCGCACCGCGCACCGCGGCGGGATCGGTGTCGGCCGCCATGGGCACCTGTTCGTCGAGCGTGGCGGTCTGCAGGCGCAGTCCATTCGCGTGGATCGCTTCGACATGCGCGGGTCGGCCGATGAGCGTGACCGCATGGCCGGCGCGCGCGAGTAGGGCGCCGAAGTAGCAGCCTACGGCGCCGGCGCCCATTACGGCGATGCGCAGGGGCGAGGCTGCGGGATCGCCGCGGGTGGTGGCTTCGTCAGCGGCGCCAGCGCCGGCACGAGCGCCCGAGGCGGGCGGCGACGCGGACGTGCCTCCGGCAGGGGCATCCGATGGTGATGCGGTCATGCAGTGGTCTCTCCTCTCTGCCGAGCATCGTACGCCCGACCGCTGCTGCCGCGTCCAGGGGTTTGCGCGATAGGTGATGCGGAGCGGTGGTTGCTGCTCGGTCGAAGCTGCAAGGCGCACCGCGACCTTTCTCTCTACACCCGGCGAAGGTATCGCGCGACGTCCGCCGTTCCGTTCGGCGGAACGATGGGCAAACACCCGCGGTTTCTAAACGCATTGTTTCAACATGGTTGAGCTGGCGTGCCGCTTCGCAGCTAGCATCCGCCCCCATCGAAAACGCGACAGTAAAGGGAGGAACCATGAGCGCGGAGTTGGCGGCGACGTTTTTCACCATGGGCTATGCCCAGTCCGTGGCCCAGTCCATGGAGAAGAACCGGGTGGACGTATTGGTGCTCACGCAGGGCCAGTACATGGGCATCCTGCAGGACAAGGCCCGGAACCACCCGGCGCTGGAATTCAACCTGCGCAAGATCCTCGCCAGTTCGACGTTCGGTCAGTATTGGCAGCACACCTTCAGCCCCAACGCCAGCGAGCCGTGGGTGGGGCCGGCGGCACAAGGTGCCAACGATGCGATCGCCATCACCCGTACGCTGAATGCAATCGGCATGTCGGGCATCACCAGCTACGTGAAAACGACCGCGACCGGCACCTACATCATCATCAAGGGCTACTCGGCCCGCCGCAGCGCGGCACTGCAGGGCACGCGCTACCTCGCCACGCACCCGAAGATGATCCAGTTGGGCCTGGGCATGAAGAGCCTCCAGGGCATCGCCAAGGGCGGATTCATTCTGGGGGTAGTCGTCTCCAGCGGTATCGAGTTGATGGACTTCATGTTCAACAACGAGAAGACGATGTATGACCTGGTGGGGGGGATTGGGGTGGAGGCGGTGAAGGGTGGGTTGGGGGCGCTGGTGGCTTACTCAGCGGCTGCCGCTTTCAGTGGCGTCACGACAGTCGCCGTAGCGCCCTTGGTTGTCATGGCCGTGGTCGCAGTGGTGGCGGGTATCGGACTCAATCACCTGGACAGCCGATTCGGTGTGAAGGGTAAGGTGATCGCGGGCCTCAAGATGGTTCCGGAGCAGGCTTCGCAAGGCTTGTACTACATCGACACACGATCCCAAGCGTGGTTGGACGATCTTCGATCTGCGATGGAGCAAAGAAAAGAAGAACTGAGCCGCTCCATCAAGCGTGGCATGAAGGAGTGGCTCTGCCGAATAAGCTGCGTGCTCCATCACGGGCCTCACTGACCTGATCACATCGCCAAGTCATCCATGCACGACATCCATCAAATCCGAAGGCTTATTCGGTGGGGCATTCCGCTGTATCTCGGGCTCGTGGCAGGCGCGTTGCTGATGACCCGCAATGCCTTGGTGCCCATGGTTCACGACATCCTGTCGAAGGCGCCTGCAGTGCGGATCACGCCGGGCATGCACCTCATGCCGTGCGTCGCCGCTTTCGGCTCACTGGCAATCGTCGTCATGGTGATGCGGGCGATCCCTTGCCGCTCCAGCCTCATCAAGAAGTTCGAGCTTGCGGCCAATTTGGCGGTCGCAGCCAGCGCCATTGCGCTCCTGCTGGTCCCCGTTGTCGCCATCGTCCAGCGCTACTACATGCCCAGCATCGGCTACACCCAATGTCACGTCCTGCAGGGCCAGCCCACGCTGTGGTTCACGGACTGGGTTCGCGATCCGGCATGGTGCGTGAAGGGCAAGAGCCCGGATTGGTTGAACGAGCAGGCGCAGCGGTCCATGTCGCTCGCGCCTCTGTGAACGGTCAAATGGCGCTTGGTGTGCCAGAACAGGTATAGGACTCGATCACCCCAATCTGCCCTCCATGCGTGACGTTGCCGGAATTCGTAAAACGCTGATCTGGGGTATCCCGCTCTACCTGGCCTTGGCCACAGGTTCGATCCTGATGGTCGCCTACATCATGGTTCCGACGATGGAGGGGATTGCCGAACGCGCCCCAGTAGTTCGCATCGGACCAGCCGTGCTGGTAGCGCCATTTGTCGCTGCGTTTTGTCTCCTCGGCGGCGTCGTCGCTTCCATGCGCGCGATTCCCTGTAGCGACCGCATCATCAAGCCTTTCGAGCGTGCGTTCATCGCCACAGTGCTTGCGGGTGTAGTGGCGATGCTGTTGATTCCGGTCACCGCTGCGTTGGCACGATCGCAGATGCCGAGCATCGGCTATATCCAATGCCATGTCCTGCAGGGCCAGCCCACGCTGTGGTTCACGGACTGGGTTCGTGATCCGGCGTGGTGTGTCAGGGGCAAGAGCCTGGATTGGGTGAATGAGCAGGCGAGGTTGTCCGTGGCGCGCCCAATTCCTTGAGTCGCGCTGCCATGCACGACATCCAGCAAATCCGTAAATCACTGCTTTGGGGCATACCTCTCTGCGTTCTCGTCGGTGCGGGGTGCCTATGGCTCGGCTTCGAAGCCGTGATACGAACGATCCAGCAGATCGCCGCTGGAGCAGCGGGCGTCCGGATTGCACCTGCCGCGCAATTGGCACCCTTCGTCGCTGTTCTGTGCATCCTCGGCATCGTTGTCGGGGCCATGCGGGCGATACCTTTGAGCGACGGGTTGATCCGGCGGGCCGAGCGTGCTTTCAACATCACGGTCGCAGCCAGCGCCGTCGCATTTCTGCTGGTGCCGGTGACCTCCATCGCCCAGCATTACTACATGCCCAGCATCGGCTACACGCAATGCCATGTCCTGCAGGGTCAGCCCATGCGGGGGTTCACGGACTGGGTGCGCGATCCGGCATGGTGCGTCAAGGGCAAGAGCCTGGATTGGGTGAACGAGCAGGCGCAGCACGCGCCGCCACCATGAGGCCGCCGATGTGATGCCGCAGCGGGGCGGGGCACGGCGCCCCCGCCCCCTGGCCCCTCACGCCGCAGCCAGCAGCAGCCCGTCCGTGGCCCCCGCGTTGCCGCGCCGTGGCGAGGCCAGTGCGTTGGCGCCGCCCGCCGCATCCGCGCCCGCGCCCGACGGCAGCTGGAACTGCGACACCGCGCGCAGCAGCGCTTCCGCCTGGAACTTCAAGCTGTCGGCGGCCGCGGCACTTTCCTCGACGAGCGCGGCGTTCTGCTGCGTGACCTGGTCCAACTGCTGCACCGCGTCGCCCACCTGGCCGATGCCGGTGGATTGTTCCGCGCTGGCGGCGCTGATTTCCGCGACCAGCGTGGAGACCTGCGCGACCTGGGTCACGATGTCCTGCATGGTGCGGCCGGCCTGGGACACGAGTTCGCTGCCTGCGTTCACGCGCGAGACGCTGTTGTCGATCAGGGCCTTGATCTCGCCCGCGGCCTGCGCGCTGCGCTGCGCCAGGCTGCGCACTTCGGCGGCCACCACGGCGAAGCCGCGCCCCTGTTCGCCCGCGCGCGCGGCCTCCACCGCGGCATTGAGCGCGAGGATGTTGGTCTGGAACGCGATGCCGTTGATGGTGCCGATGATGTCGGCCATGCGGTCCGAGCCCTGGCGGATCGAATCCATGGTGCGCACCACGTCCTGCACCACCGCGCCGCCCCGCGCCGCGACGGACGAGGCGCCCGACACCAGCTGGTGGGCCCGGCGGGCCGATTCGGCGTTCTGCTGCACGGTGGAGGTCAGCTCCTCCATCGAGGCCGCGGTTTCTTCCAGGTTGCTGGCCTGCTCCTCGGTGCGCTGGCTCAGGTCGGCATTGCCGTTGGCGATCTGCACGGTGCCCGTGGCGATGGAGTCGGCGCCCGCGCGCACGTCGCCCACGATGCGCACCAGGCTGTCGTTCATGCGGGACAGGGCCGAGAGCAGCTGGCCCACTTCGTCGCGCCGGCCCGTGGCGATGCGCGCAGTCAGGTCGCCGCCGGCCACGGCCTCGGCCACCTGCACGGCGGTGTGCAGCGGGCGGGTGATGGAGCGGGCGATGAGCCAGCACAGCGCCACGGCCATCGCGGCGGCCAGCGCGCCGATGGCGATCACGGTGAGGCGGCCCTGGCTCACCTGGGCGTCCGCCCGGTCGCTGTCCTCGGCCATCACCCTCTGCTGGTGCTCGGACAGGCGATTGACGGCCTCCAGGTACTTCTGCTGAACGGGCCGCAGTCCGGTCTCCAGCAGGTCCCGGGCTTCCGCGGAGTGGTTGTCGCGCATCAGTTGCAGCAGCCGGTCCAGCTCCCGCACGTAGTCGTCGCGCGCCGCCTGGCTGGCCTTCAGCATCTCGACGCCCGAGGGAGAGCGCACCAGCTGGGCAACCTGCGAGAACAGGGTGTCGACGGTGTTCCGGCTTTCCTGGATGCGGCGGATTTCCTGCGCGCGGGCTTCCGGGCTGTCGAAGATCAGCATGTTGCGCGTGTAGCGGGACTGGGCCTCCGTTTCGTTGCCGATCTGCGTCAGCAGCTTGACCTTGGGGTAGGCGTCGCGCGTGACCTTGGTCAGCGCGCGGTTCACGTCGCCCAGCGCGCCGAGCGACAGGCTGGCCAGCAGCGCCAGCGCGGCGATCACCACGAGAAAGGCCAGGCCTATGCGGTAGCCGATCCGCAGGTTGCCGAAGAAGGAAGTGGTTTCGCTCATGCGGGATGCACCGGTGGGTGGACGGAAACGGGCGGGCCTTGCGGCCTCTGCCCGCAGGGGGGCGCCCGGTGGACCGCGCCGAGCCGGTCCTACTGTCGAGCAGGCCTGCCGATCTTATTGGCTGCAGGTGCAAATGATCGATCGATGCGAAAAAACGGTGGAATTGACACGGCAGTGTGGCGTAATTGCACAATCCGATCGGCCATGAAAAAAGCCTGCGGTCGCGCACGACGGCAGGCTTCGGCCTGGATGGCGGCCGGGCCGGAGGGGCCTTGCGGCCCGGTCCGGATCAGCGCCGAGCAGGCAGCGCGTAGGCGATCACGTAGTCCCCCCGGTCGGGCGACTGGCGCGCGCCGCCGGCGGTGATGACCACGTACTGCCGTCCGGTCTTGGGCGACTGGTAGGTCATCGGGCCGCCCTGGCTGCCCACGGGCAGGCGGGCCTTCCAGGCCTCCTGGCCGTTGCTGCTGTCGAAGGCGCGCAGGTAGTAGTCCTGCGTGCCGGCGATGAAGACCAAACCGCCCTGCGTGGCCAGCGTGCCGCCCAGGGTGGGCATGCCAATGGGAATGGGCATGCGCATCTTGATGCCCATCGGGCCGGTGTCCTGCACAGTGCCCACGGGCACCTGCCAGGCGATCCGGCGCGTCTTCAGGTCGATCGCGGTGAGGGTGCCGAAGGGCGGGGCCTGGCAGGGAATGCCGGCCACCGACAGGAAGCGGTTCTTGTTGACCGCGTAGGGCGTGCCCTTGAGCGGCACGGCGCCCATGCCGGTGTTCACGGCCTCGCCGCCACCGGAGGCCGCGCCGCGGTTGGCCGAGGGAATCATCTGCACCCACAGGCCCAGGCGCATGTCGTTGGCGAACAGGAAACCGTGCACCGGATCGACCGAGAGGCCGCCCCAGTTCATGCCGCCCAGCGAGCCGGGAAAACTCAGCGACACGTCCGTGCCGGGCGCGGTATAGAGGCCCTCGTAGCGCATCTTCTTGAAGGCGATGCGGCACAGCAGCTGGTCGAAGGGCGTGGCGCCCCACATGTCGGATTCGGTGAGCGTCTGCGCGCCGATCTGTGGCATGCCGACCGAGCGCGGCTGCGTCTCGGAATACTGCTCGCCCTGGATGTCGGCCTTCTTTACCGGCTGCTCCTGCACCTCGGTGAGCGGCTTGCCGGTGGCGCGGTCCAGCACGTAGATCTGGCCGGCCTTGGTGCCGATCGCGAGGGCCGGCACGGTGCGGCCGCCATCGACGGGGAAGTCGATGAAGCTCGGCTGCATCGGCAGGTCGAAGTCCCAGAGGTCGTTGTGCACCGTCTGGTAGACCCACTTCTCCGCGCCCGTGGTGGCGTCCACCGCGAGGATGGAGGCGCCGTACTTGTGGTTCA
>Ga0308159_1004814_pt1 | contig 11975 bp, 13 predicted proteins | sample PhyCR1_FD_201040 | JGI IMG/M metagenome (GOLD analysis project Ga0308159, IMG submission 201040) | Phyllosphere microbial communities from UC Gill Tract Community Farm, Albany, California, United States - DLSLC.R1 | ecosystem: Host-associated > Plants > Phyllosphere > Unclassified | place: USA...
ACAACCGCGTTATGGGCTACATGGTTCCGGCAAATGTCTACGAAGCGATGGTAGCGCGCCTGGACGAACTGGAACTGATTCACCTGGTAAAGGCTCGGCTCGACGCCAATGAAACACCCGTTCAAGTTTCTCTCGACAATCTGATTGGCGAGGCGAAGGCAGATATAGCCAATGGGCGCTGAGTACGAGGTTGAATGGGATCCGAAGGCGCTCAAGGAACTGCGCAAACTCGACGGTACAATACGTCTTCAGTTTCTGAAAAAGCTACAGAGCGACAGGCCCGACCACGAGTGCCAAGTGATGCGCTTCACAGTATGAAGGATTGTTACAAGATCAAATTACGCGGCGCCGGCTACCGGCTGGTATATCGCGTTGAGGATGAGCGGATTGTCATCTTGGTTCTGGCCGTCGGAAAACGCGAACGCAGCTCAGTGTACGAGCAGGCAGCGAAACGGCAGATAAATGCGAGGAGGCCGGCGCGGTGCCAGGCTTTGTCTTCAGGCTAGATTGCGCTGGAAACTCATTGGTAACCGAGCTATCACCTTTCGGTGGTCAAGGACCTCAGGACGGAGTACTCGGCCTTGAACTGCTCATCAACCAAGCATTGAGCCCTGCACAGCTTCACCTTCAAAATTTCGCCTTTTTTGAGCTAATGAAGAAGGCGCGGATGCAGCGGAGGTCGTAATCAAGGAAGACCACAAGGCTTTCGGGGTAACAAGAATGGCAGCATCAGCAACCCATTTTCGCGGAACGATCCTGACAACTCTGAAAAGGATACAGGGGTAAAAAAACAAAAGTCACGCAAATCTCACGTACATGAAAAAGGCCAATGCTTTGAACATTGGCCTAAGTCATTGAAAAATATGGTCGGGACGGAGTGATTCGAACACTCGACCCCTAGCACCCCATCTCCTTTTTCATACTTCTTGAAAGACTCCGAAATTTCACTCTGGATTTTTCTAAGCTAGTATTTACTTGAGCTCCAGCGGTGTTCTGCTCTACGAGAGTCCAGTAACGTCCATCAAGAGCCGACGTTTTTGTGGGGGTAAAAGTAGGGGGAGTCCATTTCATGGCCAAAATCACCATCAAAGAACTCGAGTCGCTGACCGCTAATGATGCCGGCCGGATCCTCCGGGAGGATGGCAATCTCGCGGGTCGAATTTCCCTGCGTAAGGACGGCGTGTCGGTCAGCTTTTTCTATCGCTATCGGTGGGGCGACCAGAACAAAGAATACGCCTGCGGGTCCTGGCCACGCAAATCCCTGACGGACATCCGCAAGGCCCGCAACCAGGCTAGGGCGCTCATCGATGAGCAGATCAATCCCAACGAGCAGAAGAAAACCGCCAAGGCACAGGCATACGCCGCAGCTAACGTAGAGGCCGAACATGCAATAACGACGAAGGTGCAAACGCTGACCGTCCAGGATCTGGCCAGCGCCTGGCTGTTGGATGGCGTCGCGCGCAAAGACGGCAATGCCGAGTTGCAGCGCCGTTTTAACAAGGACCTATTCCCGGCACTTGGCAGGACCGCGGTGAACAATGTTTCCGAACACGATGTTCGGGCGCTGATCCGCACCGTGGTCAACCGCGGCGCTCACCGTCAAGCCATCAGCTTCTTCGCCGACCTCACCCAGATGTTCAGCTGGGCTAGAAAGCGCCAACCTTGGCGGGCGTTACTGGTTGAGGGTGATCCGACTGAGCTGGTCGACATCTCCCCCCTGATCCCTGCCGACTGCGAAGCGGAAAGAAGCCGGATCCTTTCCCCGGCTGAGCTGTTGGAACTGCACACCCGCTTCCAGCAAATGACTGTCGATTACGACGCCCTCCCCGCGGGCCAAAAATACGACGGCATTCGACCGCTAAAGAAGGAAACACAGCTTGCGCTCTGGATCAGCCTGGGCACGCTGTGCCGGATTGGTGAGTTGCTCCAAGCCGAATGGAAGAATGTCGATCTCGACCGGCAGACCTGGTTCCTCCCCAGTGAAAACGTCAAAGGTACCCGGGGCAAGAAGCAGGACCACCATGTCTTCCTCTCCCCCTTCGCGCTGCATTTCTTTCAGGAACTCAAGACCCTCACGGGCGATACTCAGTGGTGCTTTCCTAACAAGCAGGATGATGGGCATGTGGACGTAAAGGTAGTGAGTAAACAGGTCGGTGATCGTCAAGCCCGGTTCAAAAACCGTAAGGCTCTCTCCAGACGGCGTCATGACAACACCCTGGTCCTGGCCGACGGCCAAAACGGCGACTGGACGCCGCACGACCTGCGCCGTACGGGCGCAACCATGATGCAGGCTTTGGGGGTCAGCCTGGACGTCATCGATCGCTGCCAAAACCATGTGCTGGCCGGTTCTAGGGTGAGACGCCACTACCTGCATCACGACTATGCCGAAGAGAAGAAACGTGCCTGGAATCTGCTGGGCGATCGACTCAGTGCTGTATTGTCCTCCGCCTACGAGCACCCTCCGGCCGAGTCGATGATTTCTTTCCCAGCCTATACCGAGAATGGATTGCTACCGACTTCATAAGTCGGCATCTTCAGTACTGAGTAATCATAGTTTCGTATGACATCGCCGAGCGCGCTATTTGGCTCGATTTCTGCCCATCATGACCGGCAAAAGTCGGCCAGCAGTTGCCAGTCGCACGTCTAAAAAAGTAGCGGCGATTCAGCCGCTGGCAACGAGCCAAAAGCAGGCACTCAACGCGTCTACTAAACCGGGGACGATTCACCTTGCGTAGTTAAACGAACTCCCACTTGTGCGGCAGCAACAGTGTAAGCCAGCCGCACATCATGGACGCAGCGCGAAGACTGCAATTTTAAAAGCGCGCGCTAAATTGCTAAGCTAATGGCACTCTGCTAGCGTCTCCTGACTTATAATCAGAAGGGAATCGTATGGACGCGCAGGGACAGGTACGCATCTGGCTACTTGAGCAGCCGGACTGGCTTCAGGAGGCTGCTGATCGGCTGCTTAAAAACGGTGATCTCACCCAGGATGACATTTCCCAGATTGCCGCACTGTTAAAAACGCCGTCAGGGCAGGCCGTCTCGAAACATCGAACATTCGATGAGCTAACACACGCTCCAGCTGGCTCTGTGCTCCGATTGCGAAGTATTGCAGACGTCACAGGAATTGAGAGCCTTGGTCCCAGGGCGCCTTTAGACTTTGGTACCGGCAATTTAACGGTTATCTACGGGCATAATGGCTCCGGCAAGTCCTGTTACACGAGGATTCTGAAAAAAGCGACAGGCAAAGCTCGCGCCAGTGATCTCAAACCAAACGTCTTCCAAGCGGCTCCAGCTTCCAGCAAATGCACCCTCAGCTTTGAACTGGATCAGTCATCGGAAAGCGTTGAATGGCATATCACCCACCCCGCGATTGAACAATTGCGGGAGATAGACATCTTCGATAGTGAAGAGGCGCTCCATTACCTGAAAAGCGAAAGCGCGGCCACGTACAGCCCGCCCATCATGGGTTTGTTCGAGAAGCTGGCCAATGCGACTGATTCGGTTAGGGACACCTTGCAGGCTGAACAAGATCAGCTTGTGAGCCAGCTCCCGGCTATCCCCGCTACCCTCAAAGACACGAGCGCCGGCAAGAGCTATCAAGGCCTTAGCGCGCTGGCACCATCAGCTGTCGATAATCTTTTACGCTGGACTCCAGAGAACGCAGGTAGTTTAGAAGCGCTCAATGAACGACTGAAGACCAGTGATCCCTCATCGCTTGCGAAACAGAAACGCGACACCTGCGTCCAAGTAACCAATATTGTCAAAGGCATCAAGATAGCCGTGGCGGCGTTCGGCGCTGAGCAGATCCAAACTATCCGCACTCAGCGATCAAACGCCCGTGACAAACGACGTATTGCGATCGAAGGCGCGCAGGCCAAATCAGCGATTTTAGAAGGCGTCGGTACGCCGACATGGAAAGCAATGTGGGAGGCGGCTCGCGCATATTCCCAAACGCCGTATCCGGACCAGCATTATCCAGTTACCGTGGACGGGCGCTGCGTGCTCTGCCATCAAGAACTATCGGCTGAAGCCCAAGATCGACTCAACGATTTCGAGCTGTTTGTACAAAGCCGCCTGGAAACAGATGCAAAGTCTGCCGAGCAAACTTACAGCGAAACTCTCCGTATGCTTCCTAACAGCCCGACGGAGGCCGAGGTACAGACGCAGTGCACTGCGGCAGCTTTGACCACGCCCGAGTGGATGGCAGCAGTGTGGGGCTTTTGGAGAGGTGTCGGAGAATCGAGGAAAGCCCTGCTGGATCACGAGCAGTCAGGCTTGGCGGGTACGGTCCCCGATGTAGCCGCGAATCTCCTTGTACTTGAACAATTCGCGCAGCAGCTGACTTTGGAAGCAGACCAATTCGATCAAGATGCGCTTCAGTTCGACAGGCCGAAAGCTGTCGCTGATAAAACCTCATTGGAGGCTAGCCAATGGGTTTCGCAGCAAAGTGAAGCAGTCAGGAAGGAACAACAGAGGCTCAAGGACCACAAGCTGCTCGACAAGCTGAAGACTAGTGCAAGCTCTCGTCGTATCTCTAACAAGGCAACCGAAATCTCCGAAAGCGTGGTTACCGAGTTGTACGTCAAGCGCTTCAATGATGAGCTGCGTGCTCTAGGTGCCACCCGAATTCAGGTTGAGTTGATAAAGACCAGAACCACTCGGGGTAGAGTGCTTCATCAACTCAAACTCAAAGCTCTCAAAAATGGTGATCACTCGCCTGACAAAGTGTTGAGCGAAGGTGAGCGTAGGATCATATCCCTTGCAGCTTTCCTTGCGGACGTTACCGACAAACCAGGTGTCGCCCCTTTCATTTTCGATGACCCAATCTCGTCGCTAGATCATGATTTCGAATGGAAAGTCGCATGCCGCTTAGCTGAATTGGCTAAAGAACGGCAGGTCCTTATTTTTACGCACAGGCTTTCGCTTTACGGAGCGATGGATGACGTTGCCAAGAAAGTTGGTGATTCTTGGAAGAAGGATAACTTCCAGCAAATGTGCATCGAGTCCTTTGGTGGAGCATCAGGACACCCTGCTGATCAAGCAGTGTGGAATAGCTCGACGAAGACCGCAAACAACATCCTGCTGACTCGCGTCAGGGACGCCAAGAAAGCGGGCGAAGATTCAGGTGCAACTGCTTACTATGCCTTAGCTCAAGGTATCTGTAGCGATTTCAGGAAATTAATCGAAAGGTCGGTTGAAGATGACCTTCTGTTTAAAATCGTCGTACGCCATAGGCGCGGCATTTCCACAGATGGTCGTCTGCCTGCCCTTCTCGGGATCACCCGTGAGGATCTTCAAAAAATTGACGAGTTGATGACCAAATACAGCTGCTTTGAGCACAGCCAGTCTGATGAGATGCCGGTACAAGCTCCAGAAGAGCCCGAACTGAAAGCCGACATTGAATCGCTCAAGCAGTGGCGAGATGACTTGGAAGGCCGAAGGAAAAAGGCAGCTTAAACTCAGAAACCACGCAGAACAATCATCTGATTGCGCCGCTTGGCGAACGGCGCAATCAACACGATTAACGGATTAACCGTTCGCTGACTACGACTTGGGGTAACCATCCGGGCATCCCACCTTGCGCTGAGGTGTAAGCGAACGGTGAACACGCCTACCGATCTCCCAAATTAAGGGCGATGGTGTCCGCTTATTTTTAAGCGGACGCGATAGCCCTTAAATGCGCCAACGAAACTCTTACTCCAAGTCGTTGAAAGCCCAGGTTGTCCAGGAATGCCTGCAGCCCGGCGCCTCCATTTCCAGCGTGGCCATCAGTCATGGCATCAATGCCAACGTGATCCGTAACTGGCTACCACTTTTCCGAGATCAACTACCCGCAACCCTGTCGGCGTTTGTTGCGGTAAAGGTCGCCCCGAAAAGGCAGGCCGAGTCATCGGTGATCATCGAGCTGCCATTTGGCGAGCACACCATCACGGTGAAATGTCCCTCTTCCGATCCCGAAGGACGTGTCAGTTTTGTCCGTGGACTTGCTTCGTGATCCGCATCGACGCAATTTGGCTGACCACCGAACCGATGGATATGCGCTCCGGCACCGAGTAAGCGCTCGCCCGGGTCGTGGCTGTCTTCGGTGCGGCGCAGCCGCACTGTGCTTATCTCTTTGCCAACCGCCGAGGCAATCGCATGAAGGTGTTGGTGCACGACGGACTGGGCGTTTGGTTGGCGGCACGGCGTCTGCATCAGAGGAGGTTTTCCTGGCCGAGTAATCGGCATGGCGACCTAATGGAGCTGAATTCTGAGCAGTTCCAGGCATTGGTGGTATCTATGTCGAGGATGTGATGGAGGGTAAAGAAACCATCTACCAATTGATAAAGCCGGAAACTCAAGCCACCATAACTGCACCTGGTTCAGCATTACTGTACTTAAATACGTCGTCAAAGAACGCTAATCCAGCATGAGTCAATACCAGATTGCCTTTTGCATTCCTGTAGGCGATCCCAGTCCCTTGTCGTTGTCGACATCAAATAGGTTTCCTGCTCTAGCGCTTTTTGGCTGTCTCGCATAAGTCCGATCAGTTCATTGGTTTCCTTGGATAGACCAACAAATCCAAGGAGATCCTGTCTCGTTTGCTCATTTAGTGAGTATTTGGAAGCGCTTAACCGGTGGGCGATATCATCAGGGTACACAAACACTACCCGGTGCCCGTCTGGCAACCCTTTGAGAAGGGTTCGATACATTGAGCCCACCTAAGTCGACATCAAAAAGGCAGTACAGCCTCTGGTATTGGCTGAGAAATGGCATATTCAGTCTGTTGGTGATCTGATTACCGGCGCTGAAAATGACATCGAAACTTTCACTTTGCTCAGCTACGCCACAGTCGGCCAGGATGTCGACGGTCTGTTTGAGAGCTAGGAAATTCTCGAGATTTTCCACCAGCAACGCCGCTGGCCGGGGAGTGTTAGGTGCTTCCCACCCATGCTTGCTCAGAAGAACTACGCTTGGATGAGGATGGACCACGCTTCGTGTTATCAAAAGCGAGCCGCTTACTGCTGCTGCGTGGCTACTTCCGTCGAAAGCAGCACCAATACGACCCGAAACTTCTGATGGAGCGTGTTCACGAATCAGCTCCGCAAAGCGATCCTCACGCAAGACAGCCACCTGATAGCTGCTTTTTCCAATTTTCGACGTTGAAAACGTATCGAACAGAAAGCCAGCACCCTTGCCATGCTTCTTCAACTCCTTAGCAAAAGCCTCAAAGTTGATCGGCTGACCAGAGCTGATTGAGTTCAGATAGGTGTAGATCCTCGACATTGCATCCCTTGCGCTCTGCGAAACAAGTGAAACCATAAGCTCTCTTGGCTATAGCATATATCGCTCGTCGCCGCTAAGCGTTTCAACGCATACAGTGCAGCCTTTTTGCTTGTGGGGCCTGCCTGGCAGACCCCACTCCCGAGGCCTCAAGATTCTTTTATCGATGAATACCTTCTCGCCCTATGCATATGTCAGGCGTGGGCCTTATCTAAAAACCACCGAATGGCATCGAAATGCAATCAATTCGAAATGCCGAACAACTTTATCGGCAGTATTTTAGTAACTATTTATGACGCTTCGATCCACCCCGTCTAGCGGCGCATAATGAGCTCGGCACGAAATAGCTTGCCGATGTCCAGCGAGGCTGAGAAACCGTCTGATGTAGCTCTGTTTTGGCCAATCAGTTCTGGCCAATCGAATTCAGAATTCTTAATGAGCTCAACGATTGTTGGTTGCTCGGCAAGCTCACTCACAGCATCGCGGTTGATGCCTTGTCGCACGATGACGTGGGATACAAAGTCGCCCCCCACTCGAATTGCCCGAGGGAGCTCAATACGCGTTTCACGACCAATGAACTTTTCATCAAACAGCCTCTTGTGACTATCAGCATCACTCAACTCGGCTCGCGCTATCGCATCACGCTCTTTTATCAATTGGTGACGCTTATCTTCTGCTGCTCGTGTCTCTTTTCCTCCCCAAGCTAGCACCTTCCCAGACGGCGAAGCGACAGCCTCTGCTGAGATCTCGAACCCTGCCATTCGTAATAGCTTGGACATGACCCCCCTTGTAGCCGCGTCAGTTGCGTTTGGTAGATCCTGTGACAAAATCTCGACTGGCTCATCTGGGACGGGGTCAATCACTTTCAAACGGCTTCCTTCTGCTCCTTCGATGCCAATAGTGAGCCCACACACAAGACGCTGTCCGACGTGTCCTTTGGGAAAAAGCAGGGAATGCTTCTGAGCTATCCCTCCTGAGAGCTGCCGCTCGCTGTAGTCAACTCCCGACTGCGTCCCCTTACATTCGATGACATGCCATCGACCTCTTGTATCCCTGGCTACGAAATCGGGAGTCTTGTTAGGCCCTCGTTTCGCAATCCGGCGTTGCGTTACAAGCAAGGACGCCGCGTACTGTTGCATGAAATAACGGCCGTCGACGATCAGATCTAGATCTAATTTATCTGTGAGCCAAAGCATAGATACTCCCATGCCGAAGTCATCGCTCAAGATAGTCTTCTGGTGAGCGTCAAGCTCCGCAAAGCTATGCGTTAGCTTCATCTCCGCATCACCAGGGGTGATTGCTGCTAGATATCTAACCCATGCCCAGAACTCACTCAGCGTGACTCCCGTCGTCGCCGCTGGCGTCGTCAGATAGCCGATCATCAGGAGCATTGACGGTATATTTAAATCGTAATGGCTACGCCCCTTTTTGAAAGACCTAGGAAAAAGAGGAGGCACCCCAGGGCCTGGCCACGTAGATTCGTCAATGGTGATAGGGAGAGTTCTGTCCATGGTGCTCCAATGCTGTGCGTTCCTTGCAGGAATCAATAGTTTTGTAACTAAACCGCATGCGTCAAATTCTACTCACCGTGATGGAAGATCCAGTAATCGGTTCTCGCAGAGAACTAACGTAGTCGAAACTTATCAACGTATCGACTGTACTGACCGTGCTACCAAGCAAGGTCAAGCTCATGCAAAGCCCTTACCAGAAACGCCTTCCTAATCCCCAGTCTGAAGAAGCACCGCCGACAATAGAGACCGGATTTGCGGACATCACATCAATGAGATTTGGATTGAACCTTGCCGTCCACCAAGGTCACCACCATATATACGTACACCTCCGTCCCCCATGTATAGATCTGTACGTTGCCGCCGCTGGCGGCCTCCTTACCGGGAATATTGACGATATTCAGCACCTGTTCATATGTCATGCCGGGCTTAATTGCAGCGTATTGTTGATCACTAATATTGGGACGCTGGGCTCTTATCGTTTCAAGATCGGGAAAACCGGATTGGTAGCTGACGTTATTGCCATTGCCAGAAATGACCGGACTGTTGTTACCGCTGGAGCTGTGCGAAACCGCCGGGGTCGGTAGGACGAGCGCCGCCACCGATGCCAACGCTCCCAATATGCCAGCGTACAAGCCAATTTGTTTCATGTTTGCCATGCCATTCTCTGGGTTCTCAGATGATTCAGTTATACGGTCACGGCGAAGCGCCGAGCATCAAGGGCGGCAACAGCCGAGAATCCAGCGCCCTTCTTGAAGCTCATGGTATGGACGAAATTCTTCATCGCATCAGACGGGTCGATGGTTTCGAGGTTAAGTCCGTCAACAGTTAGCCTAGAGAATGCAACACTCAGAATTGGCTGTTCCTCCATATGACCTGTCGAGCTGTTGAGTACATTGTCAAGAGCGGTGACGATGACTAGGTCATCCGGCAGGATTGCCAACAACTCTCGACCTACTCGCAGCGCGCAGCTGCACACGTAGTCCTGATGGAGTTCGTTGAACCGACCAATTGGCATAGCTTTGGTCGACAACTTGCCGCTTTTGAGTAAAGATTTGATTTCGGTAGGAATCACGTCGGAGCCATGGATAGCGACTTTGGCTTCTAGGACACCACCTTCATGAACAATCATCTGAATAGCTGAGCCGAGGTGTGATATTTCTGCAAACGACTCGAAAGCTTCGATGGCATCTAGCTTGGCCTGACGGTCACCATCAAGGATACGGATCGCAATGTCCCTTTCCTCTGCCCACTCGGTATGGGCAGTTTTCCATTCATCAAGCTGAGCCTGATATCGCCCTTCGTCTTCCGCCTGCGCGGCGCCAATCTTGCTTTTCAGGGCTGCACGCTGACGAGCCTCTAGCTTGAAGAGCCGAGCCCAGAAATTAGGGTGATACGTAGCGGCCGTGTGCGTAGCTTCTTGTTCAAGAGTACCGCTCTTGAGTGGCTGTCTAGGTTCAGGATTGGAGAGAAGTCGCTTCCATTTCACAGCCTCGGCACACTCCTTGTGCATTGAAAGGATGATATCTACGTGATTTTCGTACACCTCAACTTCATACGCTGCTTGTTCCAGCGCTTCCATCTTTGCGTACTCTTTCTGTCGCTTTTCAAGTTCACGCTGACGGCGATGAGCGTTACGCTCAGATCGCCGCGCAGACGCTTGCAGCGAACGTACAGTCCCTTTCCAACCCATCACGACTCTCCATAACGCCCATATGATGGCACATTAACATAACTCTTAGCGTCGCCTGAATCACCTGCGCATTTCGTAACCGAAACATCAGTTAGCCCATAAAGAATGCATTTGTACTCCACGCTTCTCAGAGCAAGGGCACGTTCAGTTTCCCAGAAGTAAGAGGACCTTCACGGCCCCCTTGTTTCTTGTTTACTCCGCCATTTGACGTACGGCCCTCTCAATCCGCTGGCGTCCCGCATGAGCAAGCTTGCTTACACCAGCTTCCTTCGCGACCGCATATATTAGGGCCTCCCCTTCGTGCCCCCGCTGCACCATCTCGTCAACCAAAGCACGTAGTTCTGGCAGGCAGATTTCAGATAGCCCTCTCGTGGTGTCTTCATCGCCGGGCTTACGAAAGACTACACTGGCATCCGACTCGATATGAGTCGGCCAGAAAAAGACTCCTGTCTGCTCCTCTTCATGTGAGCGGAATCGCGCCCGGGCAATTTGGTCAACGCGATCACGTATCCGTGAGCCGGTTCGTACCCAGCCATGAGCACGGGCAATGCGCCTTGCAAGCGCCGTGTCCAGAACCGGTCCCTCTTCCGCCACGACATGAGCAATCATCTGCTCCAACGTTTCCGTGTAACTCGCCTCAAAGAACTGATCTGGATCGACCAACCCTACCGCCTGACGAGGGTCGGATTCTTTATAAATCAAATATTCAAGGGGACGAGCAAAAGCCAGGACATCCTCATCTGGCTTGATAGATGCAGCCTTGGCGTACTTAAAATCAGGGAATGCACCTGAGGGATCATTGGATTCGCCCGCACTATCCACTGTGGCGACCACAGCAACCTGACTTACTACCTCAATGACCTGAGCCATAGCTGCGTCGATTTTCAGTCGCTCTGCCTCTTGAGCGGCATCGATGACAGCCTGCTTGGCTCGGGACTCAGCAAGGAGTTCGTTCAGACGTAGATGTACCTTTTCGGCAGTTCCAATTGCATCAACCCACCAGTCTGTCGACCATATCCTAACGATCTCCCAACCAAGTCCACGCAGTACAAACTCACGGAGCTTGTCACGATCACGAGCTGTCGCACTGCGGTGATAGGTAGCACCGTCGCATTCAATCCCGGCAAGGTACCGTCCAGGTGTGTCAGGGTGAACAACCCCAAGGTCTATTCGAAAGGAGGAAACGCCAATCTGGGTAAATATCTGCCATCCCTTTTTAGCCAAGGCCGCTGCAACTGCCTCTTCGAATGGGCTGTCAAAACTACCCACGCTACCAAAGTCAGCCTCTGCGAGAGCCCGTGGGCCACGCTCTGCAAACTCCAAGAAGTGCTTAAGATCTCGAACCCCGATCGCTTGCGTACGAGCTAGATCAATATGCTCTGGGCGCAAGGTCGAAAACACCACAAGCTCCTGGCGAGCACGGGTTATTGCCACGTTCAGTCGACGCTCACCACCAGGGCGGTTCATCGGACCGAAGTTCATGGAAAGCACACCGGCAGCGTCTTTTC
>Ga0308159_1004815_pt1 | contig 11973 bp, 8 predicted proteins | sample PhyCR1_FD_201040 | JGI IMG/M metagenome (GOLD analysis project Ga0308159, IMG submission 201040) | Phyllosphere microbial communities from UC Gill Tract Community Farm, Albany, California, United States - DLSLC.R1 | ecosystem: Host-associated > Plants > Phyllosphere > Unclassified | place: USA...
CGGGTGCGATCGGCACGCTGGCGGCGCTGGGCATCAACAAGGAGCTTGCCAAGCGCGCGTCGTAATACGACCCGCTCTGGTTCGATCGAAGCGGCCGGCGGGGCGACCCGTCGGCCGTTTTGCTTTCATACAGGCGGCTTCCCATATTCCTCTCCTGACAAGGACTTGCATCGGGATAGGACTGGCAATGAGCATGGGTGTTTTACGCGCGACGGGGATGCTGGCGGCCGTCATGGGTATCGGGTTGACGGCGAGTGCCGCCGATGCGCGGGTTCCGGCCGGGACCTGGGCTAATCCGTCGAACACGGTGCAGGTCCGCTTTGCGCCGTGCGGACGCGGGCCCGATGCCGAACTAATGTGCGGGACGGTCGTCTGGGCGAGTGAGCAGGCCAAGGCGGACGCCGCGCGGGGCGGCTCGCCACGACTGGTCGGCACGCAGCTGTTCAGCGATTTCGAGGAGGAAGAGCCGGGCCGCTGGTCGGGTACGGTCTATGTTCCCGATATCGGCCGTGAGGTTCAGGGCACGATCACCCAGATCGACGCCCGCACGCTCGTCGGCGAGGGATGCCTGCTGGGCAGCCTGGGTTGCCGCGAACAGCGCTGGCGCCGGGTCAAATAAGCCGGAGTTCAGGGAACCCGACGCCGTTTGCGGCGTCCCCGACGCAGCCACTTTTGGGAAGGAATGCCATGGCGGAAGAAGCGCTGACGATCGTAAGCGGCACGGTCGAGGACAATGTGTCGGACCGGCAGGTCGAGTTTGTCGGAGAACTCGACGGTGAGGAATATCAGTTTGCGGTCCAGTATGACATGCTGGAAGCGCTGAGTGGGGACGTGCCCGAAGGCGACGCGGTCGAGCTGTTCGAGCGCTATTCCGACGACATTCTCGAAGCGGCCCTGACTGCGCTCGGCCGTGACATGCAACAATCGCTCGTCGTTGTCAGTGAAAACGACCTCGACTGAGTAGACCAGTCGGCCGAACCGCTGACCATCCCGCTGCGCAAATCCCGACAAGGTACAGGATTTGCGCAGCAGGGCTGTGACACGGATTAGGCGCCACCACTACAGACTACAGTTCCTCGCCAGCCAAGGTTGCTGCGGCCTGGATGACCGCAAGATGGGTAAGCCCCTGCGGCATGTTTCCCAGATAATGCCCCGTCTTGGGGTCGATCATCTCGGCATAGAGCCCCGCCCCATGGCTGTCCAACGCCTCGGTCGCGGCGTCGAACGCAGCTTGGGCGACATCGTGCTGGCCTAGGATCGCGCGGGCCTCGATCATCCAGAAGGTGCAGGCGAGGAAACAGCCCTCTTCCTTCTCGACGCCGGTATAGCGGTAATGGAAAGCGCCCGACGCAAGCTCCTCGTCCAGCGCGTCCAGTGTCCGCGCCAGACGATCCTGCCCGTCAAAACGGAAGCGTACGGCCAAAGCCAGGCTGGCATCCAGCGCGTCGCTGTCGGGGTGCATTAGATAGGCCCCGCGCTTTTCTGACCAGCAATGTTCGCCGATCCATGCCTCGATCCGGTCGCGCTCGCGCGCCCAGCGGTCGCGGCAGGTGGTCGGGATCTGTCCTTCGTCCGCCAGCTCGACCGCACGAGCCAGTGCCTGCCAGCAGCTGATCTTGGACATGGTGTAATGCTGTTCCTCAGGCAGTTCCCAGATGCCAGCATCGGGAAGCCGCCAGTGATCGGCGCAGGCATCGGCCAGATGCGACAGCGTCTCGGCGCTGGAGGTATCGAGGAAATTGCCGCACGCGACGAAGCGACTCGCAGTCTCGAAAATGTCGCCGTAAATGCCATGCTGGTGCTGGCCTCCCGCCAGATTGCCGACGCGCACCGGCTTGGAATGTCGATAGCCACTGACGGCGATCTCGCGCTCCGCCGGGACAGGACAGCCGTCCAGCGTGTAGCAGACCTGCGGATCCCCCTCGCCCAGCCGCTTGAGCAACCAGGTAAAGGCGGCCTTCGCCTCGCCATGCGCGCCGATGCGCAGGAACGCCTTGATCGTATAGCCTGCGTCGCGGACCCAGGCGTAGCGATAGTCGTAATTCTTCTTGCCGCCGATCCCCTCGGGCAATGAGGTCGTCGCCGCCGCCGTGATCGCGCCCGTGGGTGAATAGAGCAGCAGCTTGAGCGCCAACGCGCTGCGCAGGATGCGATCGCGGTGCATCTCCGGCACCTTCAGTCCTTGCGTCCATTGCCGCCATTCGAAATCCGACAGGTCGATCCGCGCGTCGATCTGCTCGATATCCTGGCAGACCAGCGGCTCGTCCTCGCCTGCGATGATGGCGATCCGCGCGCGATCCCCCGGTCCGACCGCTGCCGTGCCGGTGACCAAGCCGTCCTCGACCGTATCGATCGTCACGCCGCCGCAATGGCGAAACACGCCCAGCACCCGGTCGACGTGAAAGACGTTGTGGCCACCCGCAGGCGCGAAATAGGGGCTGACCGTATCAGCCCGGCGGCTGAAGCGCAGGGTGATGGCGAAGCGGACAAATCCGTCCAGCCCCTCTACGCGCCGCGCCAGCTCCGCCCAGGGCAGCCGCCCCGCCGGGCCGCTATTCAGCGATTCGACCAGCTTGGCTCGGCCGCTTGCCGTGATGAAGATCGTCTCCAGCACATTGCTGTCGGGCCGATAGCGTCGCTCGACGGTAAACGGCTCGACCGGCGTGATGGAAAACGTGCCGCCCCGTTCCCCGTCGAGCAGTTGGTCGAACAGGGGTGCGGAGTCCATATTGGGTACGCACCACCAGTCGATGGCTCCATCCGCGCCGCTCAAAGCGACACTGCGCCCGTCGCCCAGCGCGGCATAGTTTTCGAGGTCCAGAAACCCGTCGGCGTCACGAAGCGGCTCGGGATGCTGATCGGGTAAAGTCACGAGGGCGCGTCTCCGTTGATGCAGGTTAGGCGATGGAAACTCGCCAAAACCATAATATCTCCGTGGGACCTTCCCCGGATTGGCGCGTTGCAGCAACCGTTACGAGATTTAGCGTCTTATATTTGGGAGAACGGCCATGAGCCTGGCATCGGCATTCGGTTTCGGCACGAAGAAGGTTCGCTATGCGGTCGTTGGCGCTGGCGACATCACGCAATCGGCAATGCTGCCTGGTATCAAGCACACCGGCAATTCGGAGCTGACCGCGATTGTCACGGGCGATGCGGAAAAGGGCAGGCTCCTCGCCGAGAAATACGGTGTCGAGCATGTCTATTCCTATAACGAGTTCGATAAGCTGCTGACCGCCGGAGTCTGCGATGCGATCTATCTTGGCACGCCCAACTGGCGCCATGCGGAATTTGCCATCCCCGCGCTCGACGCCGGTATCCATGTTCTGTGCGAAAAGCCGCTGGAGATTTCGAGCGAGAAGGCGCGTGCGATCCAGGATGCCGAGCGGCGTTCCAAGGCCAAGCTGATGACGGCCTATCGCCTGCACTTCGAGCCGGGCACGCTCGATGCGATCGAGAAGATCCGCAATGGCGAACTAGGCGAGCTCGTCGGCTTCACCTCCTGTTTCGGCCAGAAGCTCGACCCCGATAATCATCGGGCCAAGCACGGTCTGGAGGCCGGGCCGCTGTTCGACATGGCCCCCTACCCCATCAACGCCATCCGCTATCTGTTCGGGGCCGAGCCGGTCGCCGTCGAGAGCGCAGTCGCCACGCGCCAGCCGAGCGCGGGCCTGGGCGATCTGGACGATACCTTCGCGGTCGTGCTGCGGATGCCGGGCGACAAGCTGGCCAGCTTCACGGTCAGCTATGCGATGAACAATATTGACAGCCTGATCGTCGCGGGCATGAAGGGTTCGATCCATATGAGCCCGGCCTATGGTTTCCAGTCGGCGATCGAGCAAAACCTGACCATCGGCGACAAGCAAAGCCATGAGAAGTTCAAGCATACCGACCATTTCGGCGGGGAGATGCGCTATTTTTCGGATTGCATCCTGAACGACCGCGATCCCGAGCCGGACGCCGAGGAAGGACTGTCCGACCTGCGCGTCATCGAAGGGATCGTGACCGCGATGAAGACTGGCGGACGCGTCGAATTGCCGCCCTTCACCCGCACGCGCCGGATCGACCCGGCCACCCAGCTCCAGACCCTGTCGGCCGTCACCCCGCCCGAACAGGTGAAGGCGAAATCCCCGACGGGCGACTGATCCGCATCAACGCTTTTTTCGGGGAGCGTTATGGCCGATCCAATCGTTACGCTCGCGATAACAGTTTGCGAGTCACGATAGGGAGGTGACGATGAACGACCGGGAAGAACAGCTTCGGCAACGCGCATATGGCATCTGGCAGTCGGAAGGCGAACCGCATGGTCGTGACCGCGACCATTGGGAGCAGGCCGAACGGGAGCTGACCGAAGTGGTCCCGGACGAACCCGCCGCCTCGGCCAAACCGGCCACACGGCGGAAAAAGGCCGACGCTGCGCCGCAGACCATCGCGGCGGAGTCGAAGCCCAAGGCGCCCCGAAAACCGCGCGCCAAGACCGCATGACCTATGCCCGGTGGCTTCCGTTCGCGGAACGCCACCGGGCATAGTACCCTGCTTCCTATCAAAACTGCCACACGCATAGTCGTTCGACTTTTGCCGGAGAGCCCCTTTGACCGATTTGCCCGAACAGATACTGCCCGGCTCCGCTTATCCGCTTGGCGCCAGCTTCGACGGCGAAGGGGTGAATTTTGCCGTTTTTTCCGCCAATGCCGACCGGATCGAACTGTGCATCTTCGACCCCCAGGGGAAGCGCGAGCTGAAGCGCTACACGCTGCCCGAATGCACCGACGAGGTATGGCACGGCTATCTGCCCGATGTCGGGCCGGGTCTGCTCTACGGCTATCGCGCGCATGGTCGCTACGAGCCGGAGGCCGGGCATCGTTTCAACCCGAACAAGCTGCTTCTCGACCCCTATGCCCGCAAGCTGTATGGCGAGATCAAGTGGACCGACGCGCTGCACGGCTATCAGATCCGGTCGAAGAAAGAGGATCTGAGCTTCGACAAGCGCGACAGCGCCGCCGCTATGCCCAAGGCCGTGGTGGTCGACGATCATTTCGACTGGTCCCGCGACGTGAAGCCGAACACGCCCTGGTCGGAAACGGTGATCTACGAAGCCCATGTGAAGGGCCTGACCAAGCTGATGGAACTGGTTCCCCCGCGCGAGCGGGGCACCTATGCAGGGCTCGGCCATCCGGCGGTCATCAAGCACCTGAAGCGCATCGGCGTGACGGCGATCGAACTTCTGCCGATCCACAGTTTCACCCAGGACCGTTTCCTTCAGGAAAAGGGCCTGCGCAATTATTGGGGTTACAATACCCTCGGCTTCTTCGCGCCCGAGCAGGCCTATTTCGCGACCGATACCCAGGACGAGCTGCGTCGCGCGGTCCACAAGCTGCACAAGGCGGGGATCGAGGTTATTCTCGACGTCGTCTACAACCACACCTGCGAGGGGTCGGAGAAGGGGCCGACCCTGTCGTGGCGCGGGCTGGACAATGCCAGCTATTACCGGTTGGTCCAGGATCAGCCGCGCTATACGATCAACGATACCGGCACCGGCAACACGCTGAACCTGTCCAAGGCGCGGGTGATCCAGATGGTGACGGACTCGCTGCGCTATTGGGCAACGAGCTTCGGGATCGACGGCTTCCGCTTCGACCTCGGCCTGACCTTGGGGCGCGAGGCGACGGGTTTCGATCCGGGTGCGGCGTTTTTCGACGTTCTGCGGCAGGACCCCGTGCTCGGGCGGCTCAAGCTCCTGACCGAGCCATGGGATGTCGGGCCGGGCGGCTATCAGCTCGGCAATTTCCCGCCGGGCTTTTCGGAATGGAACGACAAGTATCGCGACACGGTGCGCAAATTCTGGCGCGGCGATTCCGGCCAGCGCGGCGATCTGGCGGCACGGCTGTCCGGCTCGGGAGACCTGTTCGACCGTCGCGCGCGGCGTCCCTGGGCCAGCCTGAACATGCTCGCCGCCCATGACGGCTTCACCCTCGCCGATACCGTCATGTACGAACAGCGTCACAACGAAGCGAACAAGGAAGACAATCGCGACGGCCATTCTGAGAATTACTCGCGCAACTGGGGCGCCGAAGGGCCGACCGAGGACGAGAATATCAAGGCGGCGCGTGGTCGTGTGATGCGCTCGATGATGACGACCCTGCTTGCCTCGCTGGGCACGCCAATGATCGTCGCGGGCGACGAGTTCGGCCGCACGCAACATGGCAACAACAACGCCTATTGCCAGGATAACGAGATCAGCTGGCTCGACTGGAAGGCTGCGGCATCGGACGAGGGTGAGGGGATGATCGCCTTCACCGCGCGACTGGCCGAATTGCGCCGCCGCTATCCCGTCCTTCGCTCGCCCAGCTTCCTATATGGGCAGGACACGCCAGGCCATGGCATCAACGACATCGAATGGTGGGACGAGCGTGGCGAGCAGCTGAGCCCCGAGGATTGGGACAATCCCGAGGGTCGAGCCCTGATGATGCGGCGCGCGTCCGCGACCGAGGATGGCGGCGTCGAGGCGGTCTCGCTGCTGCTCAATGCCTCGCCCGATCCGATCACCTTCACCCTGCCCCCGCCCCATGCCGCGCGCACCGTTCTGATTGATAGCGCCAAGCCCGAACAGGGCGAGGTCGAGATCGGCGATAGCTATGAGGTCGGACCGCAGAGCGCGGTGCTCATCACCTGGCGGGACACGGTCGAGGCATGACGAACTGGGGGCCTGAACTGCGCGAGGGCGCGGATACGCTGTTCCGGCTCTGGGCGCCGGATCGTGACGCGGTGACGCTGGAGATCGACGGCGCGCCCTCGGTGTCGATGGATCGAGACCAAGAAGGATGGTTTTCCGCCGCCGCCCCAGCGGCTGCGGGAAGCCGCTATCGTTTCCGCCTGGACAAGGAGTTGGCGGTGCCCGACCCCGCCTCCCGGCTTCAGGCGGGCGGTGTCCATGGCTGGAGCGTGGTGGTCGACCCGGCCTTTGCCTGGAGCGCCACGGAATGGCGTGGGCGGCCATGGGAGGAAACGGTGCTGCTCGAAGTCCATGCCGGGACGCTGGGTGGCTTTGAGGGCATTCGACAGAAGCTGCCCGCCATCGCGGCCTCTGGGATCACCGCGATCGAGCTGATGCCGGTCAACGCATTCGGCGGCACCCGCAATTGGGGCTATGACGGCGTCCTGCCCTATGCCGTGGCCGAGCCCTATGGCTCACCCGCCGAGCTGAAGACGCTGATCGACACGGCGCATGGCCTGGGCCTCTCGGTCTTCCTCGACGTGGTGTACAATCACTTCGGGCCGGACGGAAATTATCTGGACGCCTATGCCAGCGCCTTCTTCCACAAGGAGGTCGACACGCCCTGGGGCGGCGCGGTGGCGGTCGATGCCGATCCGGTGCACCGTTTCTTTGTCGACAATGCCCTGATGTGGCTGCGCGATTATCGCATCGATGGCTTACGCTTCGATGCGGTTCACGCCATCGAGAATGACGGCTTCCTCGACCGGATGGCGAGCGAGATCCGCGCTGCCCTTCCCGAACGGCACGTCCATCTGGTACTGGAGAATGAGAAGAACGACGCCGACCGCCTGCGCGCCGGTTGTTATGACGCCCAGTGGAACGACGATTTCCACAACGTCCTGCACGTCCTGCTGACCGGCGAGACCAGCGCCTATTATGGCGACTTCGCCGATCATGCGGCCGAGCGGTTGGCGCGCTGCTTGAAGGAGGGCTTCATCTATCAGGGTGAAGGATCGCCCAATCATGACGGCAAGCCTCGTGGCAAACCATCGGGCGATCTACCCAGCACGGCCTTTGTCGCTTTTCTCCAGAACCATGATCAGGTCGGCAACCGGGCGATGGGCGACCGGCTGATCCGCCTGACCGACCGCGAGCGGCTCCGTGCGGCGACCGCGCTGCTGCTTCTGGGGCCGCAAATCCCGTTGCTGTTCATGGGCGAGGATGAGGGGAGCGAAAGCCCGTTCCTGTTTTTCACCGACTTTCATGACGAACTGGCCGATGCGGTTCGTGAAGGGCGCCGACGCGAGTTCGCCAAGTTCGACGCATTCGCCGACGAGGAAGCGCGTCAACGCATTCCTGACCCCAATGCCCGCAGCACTTTCGATAGCTCGATCCCCGAGCCCGGTCCCCAGGCCGGGGAGTGGCGTGCGCTATACCGCGAACTGCTGGCGCTCCGGCAGGTGCATATCATGCCACGCTTGAAGGGTGCGGTGGGTCTGGCGGCCGATGTGATCGGGACCGCACGGGTCAAGGCGCGCTGGCGCATGGCCGATGGCGCGACGCTGACCATTCTGATCGACCTGGGCGAAGCGCCCGAGGCGATCGCTGCGGATCAAGGCCAGTTGATCTACCGGGAAGGCGATCGCTTCGCCGCATGGATCGCAGAATGAGCGACCTCCACACCCGCGCCGAAGCCGCCAGGCTGTCACGTCACTGGCAGGACGCCAAGGGACGGGACCAGACCGTTTCCGACGAGGCGCTGGCGGCGATCCTTGATCGGCTCGATACCGATGTCGGCGAGCCTGTGTTCGTCTCGGGTGAACTCGGCGAGCAAATCCCCCTTCCCGACATCTGCCGTGACGGGACAGCGCTGCTGACGCTGGAGGGTGGCGATACGGTGTCGCTTTCGATCCAGGGCCAAATGCTGCCGGCCATCCTCCGGCCCGGCTATCATCGGCTGGAACAGGGCGAGCGGCAATGGACGGTCGCCATCGCCCCGCCCCGCTGTCCGGCCCCACCGTCGGGCAGGCATTGGGGCAGCGCCGTCCAGATTCCATCCTTGCGCGAAGGCGGCGGTGCCTTTGGCGACTTCGCCAGTCTAGCAGGCGCCGCCAAGTCGCTGGGCCGAGCCGGTGCCGCCGCTCTGGCGGTCAGCCCCGTCCATGCGCTGTTTCCCGCCGACGCCGCGCGCTTCAGCCCCTATGCTCCGTCCAGCCGGTTGTTCCGCAACGTCTGGCTGGCCCCCGCTGGCGAGCCGGTGGCTGACACCCCTGCCCTGATCGACTGGCAAAGCGCCGCGCGGGACCGGATGCGGGACCTGCGCATCGTTTACGATCGGCTCGAAGCGGTGCAAGGCCAAGCCTTCGAACGCTGGCGGGCGGAGGGCGGCGAACGGCTGGAATCGCAGGCGCGGTTCGATGCGCTCCATGCCTATTTCCATGGCCGCGACCGGGCGGGCGGCTGGCCTGACTGGCCGGAAGAGTATCGCGATCCCGCCAGCGAAGCAGTCGCGCGTTTTGCCGCCGAGCATGTCGACGCCATTCGCTTCTACGCCTTTGCCCAATGGTGGGCCGACCGGGCGCTTCGCGACGCAGCGGACACAGCGCGGGGCAATGGCATGGCGATCGGACTGATTGCCGACCTCGCCATCGGTGTTGCCACGAACGGCGCGGACGGCTGGAGCCGACGCGGCGAGTTGCTGAGCGGCCTGTCGATCGGTGCCCCGCCTGATCCGCTCGGTCCCGATGGCCAGAATTGGGGGATCACCGCGCTGTCGCCCTTCGCGCTGCGGCGACAGGGCTTTGCGCCATTCATCGATACGCTGCGTGCGGTCTTTGCCCATGCGGGCGGCATCCGCATCGACCATGCGTTGGGGTTATGTCGACTCTGGGTCGTGCCGGACGGCGCTCCGGCCGATCAGGGTGCCTATCTGGCGATGCCCTTTGCCGACATGCTGCGCATCCTGCGGATCGAGGCGCATCGGGCCGATCAGGGGCGCGGAGCGATCGTGATCGGTGAGGACTTGGGCACCGTGCCGCCCGGCTTTCGCGACATCATGGCGAAGGCCGGAATGCTCGGCATGCGCGTCCTGCCATTCGAACGGGATGCGGACGGCGTGTTCCTTCCGCCCGAGACGTGGAGCGATCAGGCGATCGCGATGACCGCGACCCACGACATCGCGACCGTTGCCGGATGGTGGAAGGGCCGCGATCTGGAATGGCGCGCGCGGATCGCCGGGCGGCCCGTCTCGCCAGAGGACAGCGCGGACCGTGCCCGGGAACGCACCGCCCTATGGAAAAAAATCGGCCATGGTGCCCCGGAGCCTGACGAACCCGCCCCTGCGGTCGATGCCGCCATCGCCGCCGTCGCGGAAACGCCGTGTCCGCTGGCCATCGTGCCGGTCGAGGATCTGCTGGGGCTGGACGAGCAGCCCAATCTTCCCGGCACCATCGACGAGCATCCGAATTGGCGTCGCCGCCTGCCCGATACGCTCGATCGCTCGCTTGCCACGCCCGAGGTTGCGACGCGCATCGCCATACTTAACGCCCGCTGACCCGCTTTATCGAAGGACGTCGCCCATGACGCCGCGCGCCACCTATCGCTTTCAGTTCCACAAGGACTTCCCCTTCGCCCGAGCGGAAGCCCTGCTACCCTATCTCGACACGCTGGGGATCAGCCATGTCTATGCCTCGCCGATCACCACAGCGGCGGCTGGATCGATGCACGGATACGACGTCATCGACCCGACGCGGATCAATCCGGAACCGGGCGGCGAAGAAGCCTTCCGGTCTCTCGCCGAGGCCGCCAGGGCACGCGGCATGGGTGTGATCATTGACATCGTGCCCAATCATATGGGCGTGGCGGGCGGCGGCAATGGCTGGTGGAACGACGTGCTGGCCAAAGGTCAGGCAAGCCGCTTCGCATGCTTTTTCGACATCGACTGGTCCCGCAAGCTCGTCCTGCCGATCCTCGGCGAGCCGCTGAACAAGGTGTTGGCGGACGGTCAGATCGTCGTCGAACGACGCGACGGCCGTGCCGAGGTCGTCGCCTATGGGGAGCATCGCCTGCCGATCCGGGATGAGGATCAGGACGGGGCCGAGACGCAGGACCTAGCGGCCTTGCTCGACCGCCAGCATTATCGGCTGGCGTCGTGGCGGGTATCGAACGACGAACTCAACTGGCGGCGCTTCTTCACGATCAACGACCTGGCAGGGCTGCGCGTCGAAGACGATCAGGTCTTCGAGGAGACCCACGCCCTTTATTTCCGGCTATATGAGCAAGGGTTGATTGACGGCGTCCGGATCGACCATGTCGACGGACTGACCGACCCGATCGGCTATTGCCGCAAGCTGCGCGCGCGCTTCGATGCCATCGCGCGAGACGATGGCAACCGCGCCTATATCGTCGTCGAAAAGATCCTCGCGGCCGACGAGCCCATGGGCAATGATTGGGGCGTCGACGGCACCAGCGGCTATGACTTCATGGAGGAGGTATCGGCCCTGCTCCACGCGCCCGAGGGCACCAAGCCACTCGCCGAGCTCTGGGCACAATTGAGCGGTCGCTCGGACCAGTTCGCGCCGGAGGAACTTCAAGCGCGACAGGACCTGCTCGCGTGGCAATTCGCCGGACAGCTGGACCAGTGCATCTCGGCCTTCGCAGCGCTGACCGCTGCCGCCCCGGAACTGGAGGGAGCGATCACCACCCCGATGCTGCGCCGGGCCATCGAGCGTCTGCTATGGGTCTTTCCGGTCTATCGAACCTATGGCCCCGACGCACCTTCGTCCGATGCAGCCATCCGCCGAATGGCGCGCGAACGGGTGGAGCCGCTATTGCCCCCCGGAGAGGCTTTTGTCGTCGACCAGATGCTGGAATGGCTGGCAGGCTTCGGGCCCGGCGACCGCGAACGGCTTGGAGAAGCGGTCAGGCGTTTTCAGCAGCTTTCGGCCCCCATTGCGGCCAAGGCGGTCGAGGACACCGCCTTTTATCGTCACGCGACCTTGCTGTCTCGCAACGATGTCGGGTTCGACGCATCGCGGCTCAGCCTGTCGATCGCAGCCTTTCATGACCGGATGAAGGGCCGTGCGGATCGCTTTCCGCTGGCGATGCTGACCACCGCGACCCATGACCATAAACGTGGAGAGGATGTCCGCGCCCGGCTGGCGGTCCTGAGCGCGATGCCGGAGGATTGGCGACGTCAGGTCGAGGCGTGGCGGATGCAGACGCTGGACCTTGCCGAAGGGGTTGATCCGGCCGACTGGTAC
>Ga0308159_1004817_pt1 | contig 11972 bp, 10 predicted proteins | sample PhyCR1_FD_201040 | JGI IMG/M metagenome (GOLD analysis project Ga0308159, IMG submission 201040) | Phyllosphere microbial communities from UC Gill Tract Community Farm, Albany, California, United States - DLSLC.R1 | ecosystem: Host-associated > Plants > Phyllosphere > Unclassified | place: USA...
TACACCGTGACCGATCCGCCGATCAAGCTGATCCGTCGCTTCATCCCACCCCTGCGCATCGGGGGGATCGCGTTCGATTTCGGATTCGCGATCACCATGTTCCTGTGCTTCCTGCTGCTGAGCGTCACGCGGTCCCTGTCGACTTTGTGACCTCTCACGCCGCCGCCCTTCGACACCGGTCGAGGGCGGCGGCTATGCTGTTCCGAAGCGGTACGCCCCGGTGCGACACCCCCACAGTTCCAACTCAGAGCTCTCGAAAGAGGAAACACCATGGCACTGACCCCCGATGACGTCGTCACCAAGCAGTTCCAGCACGTGCGCTTCAAGGAGGGTTTCGACCCCGATGAGGTCGACGACTTCCTCGACGAGATCGTCGTCGAGTGGCGCAAGACGATCGCTGAGAACGACGAGCTGAAGGCGAAGCTCGCGGCCTTCGAGTCCGGCGAGGCTGCTCCGGCGGCTCCGGCCCCGGTGGCCGAGGCCTCGAAGGAGGCGGCCCCCGTCGTCGCCGAGGTGCCCGCACCCGTCGCCGAAGCTCCCGCCGTCGACGCCGACGCCGCCCCCGCCGCACAGAGCGCCGGCATCATCGAGCTGGCTCAGCGCCTGCACGACGAGCACGTCGCCGAGGGCAAGGCCCAGCGCGACCAACTCATCAGCGAGGCGCAGGCCCAGGCGGCATCCATCGTCGCCGAAGCCGAGCAGAAGGGCCGCGAGGAGCGCGCCCGCCTCGAGAAGGAGCGCGTCACCCTCGAGGGGCGCATCACCGAGCTGCGCAACTTCGAGCGCGACTACCGTTCGCAGCTGCGTTCGTACATCGAGGGTCAGCTCCGCGACCTCGACACCACCGCGTCGTCCTCGGGCTCCACGCCCGTGTCGGCGATCGGTCTGTAGGCCGACTCTTTGCGCAGTCGACCTCCTCTGCGTTCGGCGGCGGCCAGTACCCTCATCGCGATCCTCGCGGTGGTGGTGCTGGCCGCCGACCAGTTGGCGAAGATGATCGCCATCGAGAACCTGCCTCCCGAGCGTGTCGTTCCCGTCATCGGTGAGGCCCTTCAGCTGTACCTCGTGCGCAACCCCGGGGCGGCGTTCTCGCTCGGCGAGAACGTCACGTGGATCTTCACGATCGCCCTGGCCGTCGTCGCGTGCGTGATCCTCTTCCTGGCGGTCACGCGCGTGCGTTCCCGTCTGTGGGCCGTCGTGCTCGGTCTCCTGCTCGGGGGTGTCCTGGGCAACCTGAGCGACAGGCTTTTCCGCGAACCCGGTTTCCCCGTGGGACACGTGGTGGACTTCATCTCGACCCCGTGGATGATGCCGGCGATCTACAACGTGGCCGACGTCTTCATCGTCTCGATGATGATCTCGGTCGCCCTCCTCGTCCTCTTCGGGCTCCGGCTCGACGGGACGCGCGAGACGCGTGCTTCGCGCGCGGCGGAGACCGCGACGCCCGACGGCGGCGTCGACGCGACGACCGATCCCGGTGCCCGCTGACATGGAGTCGCGGAATCTGCCCGTCCCCGACGGGCTCGACGGGACGCGTGTCGACCAGGCGCTCGCCAAGATGCTCGGCTTCTCCCGGACGTTCGCGGCGGAGATCGCCGACGCGGGTGGCGTGAGCGTCGACGGTCGCACCGTCTCCCGCTCGGACCGCCTCCGCGCCGGCGGCTGGTTGAGCGTCGAGTGGGAGCCGAAGCGCGAGCCCGAGATCGTGCCCGTCGAGGTCGCGGACCTCGGCATCGTCTGGGATGACGACGACATCGTCGTCGTCGACAAGCCCGCCGGTGTCGCCGCCCATCCCTCGGTGGGGTGGGAGGGCCCGACCGTCCTCGGCGCCCTCGCCGCGGCCGGCTTCCGCATCGCCACGAGCGGACCGGCCGAGCGTCGCGGTGTCGTGCACCGTCTCGACGCGGGAACGAGCGGGCTGATGGTCGTCGCCAAGACCGAGCGCGCCTACACGCTGCTCAAGAGCGCGTTCAAAGAGCGCGAGGTCGACAAGATCTACCACGCGGTCGTCCAGGGACACCCCGACCCGCTGTCGGGAACCATCGACGCCCCCATCGGTCGACACCCGCATCACTCCTGGAAGTTCGCGGTCATCCCGGACGGGAAAGACTCCGTGACGCATTACGAGACGCTGGAGGCCTTCCCGCGTGCGTCGCTTCTCGAGATCCACCTCGAGACCGGGAGGACGCACCAGATCCGCGTGCACATGGCGGCTCATCGGCATCCCTGTGTCGGAGACCCCCTGTACGGCGCCGATCCCACGCTCTCCGCGCGCCTCGGGCTCGAACGGCAGTGGCTGCACGCGCATCGACTGGCCTTCACGCACCCGGCGACGGGGGAGTGGGTGAGCTTCGAGTCGGCGTACCCGGCCGATCTCGCGAACGCGCTCGAGATCCTCCGCGACGGTCTCTGACCCGCGTCAGGGGCGTGGTGCGGCCTGCTCGAAGCGCGCCGGCCCCGGGGTGAGTCCTGCGCGAACCCGGGCTCGCATCTCGTCGTCGAGCAGGGCGTCGAGGTCGGCGACCGGATGCCATCCGACCTCGGTCATCTCGCCGTCGACGGGCTGCGGCTCGCCGCCGAGCCAGGTGCAGGCGAAGACGAGATCGAGGTAGTCGCTCTGGTCGCCGTTGGCGTAGGTCACCCGGGGGATCTGGTGCACCCAGGCGAGTCGGTCGGCGCGGATGCGCACCCCCGCCTCTTCCTCGGCCTCGCGCACGGCGGCATCCGCGGGTTCCTCGCCCGGGTCGACGATCCCGGTGATCGGGGTCAGGCGTCCGTTGTCGCTGCGTCGACCGAGCAGGACCGATCCGTCCCGCTCGATCACGGCGGTGACGCCGACCAGCGGGAGCGGCCGGGTGCCGACGAAGCGGCGGAGCTCGAGCACGAAGTCGGGGGTGGGCACGCGCCCACCGTAGCCCAGACGACGGCCGCGCAGCGGCGGAGCCGGACAGCGACGCGCGGGAGAGAGCTGGGGGTCCGCTCTGAACTTCCGGACGCGATGTCGGAGGCCGAACGTACACTCGATACGTGGCAGCAGACTCCTTCGTTCACCTTCACGTGCACAGCGAGTACTCGATGCTCGACGGCGCGGCGCGCATCGGCCCGATGGTCCAAGAGGCCGTCAAGCAGGGCATGCCGGCCATCGCCGTCACCGACCACGGCAACACCTTCGCGGCCTACGAGTTCTACAAGACCGCGAAGGACGCGGGCATCAAGCCGATCATCGGCATCGAGGCCTACGTCACCCCCGGCACGCACCGCTCCGACAAGACCCGCGTGCGGTGGGGCTCGCCCGAGCAGCAGAGCGACGACGTGTCGGGTTCGGGCGCCTACACCCACATGACCCTGCTGTCCGAGACGACCGAGGGCATGCACAACCTTTTCCGCCTCTCGTCGAAGGCGAGCATGGAGGGGTACTACTTCAAGCCCCGCATGGACCGCGAGCTGCTGCAGACCTACAGCAAGGGGCTCATCGCGACGACCGGCTGCCCCTCCGGCGAGGTGCAGACCCGCCTGCGGCTGGGGCAGTACGAGGCGGCCCGCGCCGCGGCGGCCGAGTTCCAGGACATCTTCGGCAAAGAGAACTACTTCGCCGAGATCATGGATCACGGGCTGTCGATCGAGCGGCGGGTCATGAGCGACCTCCTCAAGATCTCGAAAGACCTGAGCATCCCGCTGCTCGGCACCAACGACCTCCACTACACCCACCAGCACGATGCGACGAGCCACGCCGCCCTGCTCTGCGTGCAGTCGGGATCGACCCTCGACGATCCCAAGCGCTTCAAGTTCGACGGCGACGGCTACTACGTGAAGTCCCCGGCCGAGATGCGGCAGGTCTTCCGCGACAACCCCGAGGCGTGCGACAACACGCTGCTCATCGCCGAGCGGTGCGACGTCGAGTTCGACACGTCGGCCAACTACATGCCGCGCTTCCCCGTTCCCCCGGGCGAGACCGAGGGCAGCTGGATGATCAAAGAGGTCGAGAACGGCCTGCAGGACCGTTACCCGGGCGGCATCCCCGACGCGGTGCGCAAGCAGGCCGAATACGAGACCGACGTGATCCTGCAGATGGGGTTCCCCGGCTACTTCCTCGTCGTCGCCGACTTCATCAACTGGGCGAAGAACAACGGCATCCGTGTCGGTCCCGGCCGTGGCTCGGGGGCAGGCTCGATGGTCGCGTACGCGATGAAGATCACCGATCTCGACCCCCTTCAGCACGGCCTCATCTTCGAGCGCTTCCTCAACCCCGACCGCGTCTCGATGCCCGACTTCGACGTCGACTTCGACGACCGTCGTCGCGGCGAGGTCATCCAGTACGTCACCGAGAAGTACGGCGACGAGCGCGTCGCCCAGATCGTCACCTACGGCACGATCAAGGCGAAGCAGGCGTTGAAAGACGCGGGACGCGTGCTCGGCTTCCCATTCAGCATGGGCGACAAGCTCACCAAGGCCATGCCCCCGGCCGTGATGGGCAAAGACATGCCGCTCGACGGCATGTTCAATCCCGAGCACCCGCGGTACAAAGAGGCGAGCGAGTTCCGCACCCTCATCGAGACCGACGCCGAGGCCAAGACGGTGTTCGACACCGCTCTGGGGCTCGAGAACCTGAAGCGCCAGTGGGGCGTGCACGCGGCCGGCGTGATCATGTCGAGCGAGCCGCTCATCGACATCATCCCGATCATGCGCCGCGAGCAGGACGGCCAGATCGTCACGCAGTTCGACTACCCCGCGTGCGAGTCGTTGGGCCTGATCAAGATGGACTTCCTGGGGTTGCGGAACCTCACGATCATCAACGACGCGCTCGACAACATCGAGGCCAACCGCGGCCATCCCCTCGTGCTCGAAGACCTCGCGCTCGACGACGCGGCATCCTACGAACTGCTCGCCCGCGGCGACACCCTCGGGGTGTTCCAGCTCGACGGCGGGCCCATGCGGTCGTTGCTCCGCCTGATGCGTCCCGACAACTTCGAGGACATCTCGGCCGTCCTCGCGCTCTATCGTCCCGGCCCGATGGGCGTGAACTCGCACATCAACTACGCGCTGCGAAAGAACAAGCAGCAGGAGATCGAGCCGATCCACCCCGAGCTCGAAGAGCCGTTGGCCGACATCCTCGACACGACGTACGGCCTCATCGTCTACCAGGAGCAGGTGATGGCGGTGGCGCAGCGCGTCGCCGGCTACACGCTCGGTCAGGCCGACCTGCTGCGGCGCGCGATGGGCAAGAAGAAGAAGTCCGAGCTCGACAAGCAGAAAGAGATCTTCTTCGGGGGAATGACCGAGCGCGGCTACGGCGAGGTCGCTCAGCAGACCCTGTGGAAAGTGCTCGAGTCCTTCGCCGACTACGCCTTCAACAAGGCGCACACCGCGGCATACGGACTCGTGTCCTACTGGACCGCTTATCTCAAGGCGCACTATCCCGCCGAATACATGGCCGCCCTGCTGACGAGCGTCGGCGATTCGAAAGACAAGATGGCGGTCTACCTGAACGAGTGTCGCCGCATGGGCATCCGGGTGCTGCCCCCCGACGTCAACGAGTCGATCCGCTTCTTCGCCGCCGTCGGCGAAGACATCCGCTTCGGTCTCGGTGCGGTCCGCAACGTGGGTGCGAACGTCGTCGACGGGATCGTCGCCGCCCGACAGGATGCCAAGTACACCTCGTTCCACGACTTCCTGGCGAAGGTGCCGATGCACGTCGCCAACAAGCGCACCGTCGAGTCGCTGATCAAGGCCGGCGCCTTCGACACCCTGGGTTCCACGCGTCGCGCGCTGCTCGAGATCCACGAGGACGCCTGCGAGGGCGCGGTCAGTGACAAGAGGCGCGAAGCGAACGGCGAAGTCGGGTTCGACTTCGACTCCCTCTGGGACGAGCCGCAGCAGGTGACGAAGGTCCCCGAGCGTCCCGAGTGGACCAAGAAGGACAAGCTCGCATTCGAGCGCGAGATGCTCGGGCTCTACGTCTCTGATCACCCGCTCGCCGGTCTCGAGGTTCCCCTCGCGAAGCACGCGTCGACCTCGATCCACGATCTTCTCGCCTCGGAAGACGTGCAGGACGGCGATCAGGTGACGGTCGCGGGCCTGCTCACGAGCGTGCAGCACCGCGTGGCGAAGCAGAGCGGAAACCCCTACGGGATGGTGACCGTCGAGGACTTCAACGGCGAGGTCACCGTGATGTTCATGGGAAAGACCTACGCCGAGTTCGCGCCGATTCTGCAGGGCGACTCGATCCTGGTGGTGCGCGGGCGGGTCTCGCGTCGCGACGACGGTCTGAACCTGCACGCGCAGTCCGCCTTCGCCCCCGACCTCGAGGGGATGGACGCCGCGAGCGGCCTGACGCTCGTCGTTCCGGAGCAGCGCGCGAACGAAGCCCTGATCGGCGAACTGGCGCAGACCCTTCAAAGACACGCCGGCGATACCGAGGTGCTTCTCAAGCTTCACAAAGGTGGGACGGCAAAGGTCTTCGAGGTGCCTTTGCCCGTTCGTGTGACCGCCGATCTCTTCGGCGAGTTGAAAGGACTGCTCGGGCCCAACTGCCTGGGCTGAATCGCGTGGATCGCGCGGCCGCCGACAGGATGCCGACGCGAGACGCTCGAAGACCGAACAGGGCGCTGCGGCGCCCTCGGAAAGGAAGACCGTGACCGATCGCACTGACGACCCCGTCTCGCCCGCGGACCCCGCGGCTGACGGCCCCCCGGCGTCCGGCGCACTCGAGGACTCCGGCCCGCGCGTCGCGCGCTCGACCATGGTGCAGCCGCACGATGTCGATGCCGCGTCGCCCGAGCACGCATCGCCCGAGCACGCATCGCGCGAGCACGCGTCGGCAGAGGCCGCCAGGCGCGACGCCGATGACATCGACGTCGATCCCGCCGACCAGTCCGCGGGTTCGTCCGAATCGCAGGTGTCCGCCCGCTCCCACGTGAACACGCACGGCGTCACGCTCCCGTCGCCGGCTGCCGGGTCCGGCCCGGTGCCGTACGGGGTCGGCCCCTTCTCGGTGCGCGAGGTGTCCTTGCTCGGGATCTGGGCCGTCGCCTTCCTGGTGTCGTTCTTCCCCGACAACAACGTCACGGGCGCCGCCCGCCTCCTCGTCGGCGGCAGCAACGTCTGGGTCTCCGGGCTCTGGTGGATCGCGGCGATCGCCGTGCCGACAGTGGCCGTCGGCCTTCTCGTCCTGCGGCGCCTGTCGCCCCAGGGCATCCGCCGTGTCGGGTCGCTCGGGATCGACCAGTTCGCCTCCGTCGCCTTCTCGCTGGCCGCTCTCGTCTGGGTGGCGTGGCTGTGGGAGACCGTGTCGATCGCGATCGACACCGGGGGATGGGTGCGTTCCTGGGTCGTGTGGGTCGAGGCGATCCTCATGGTCGCGGGTGTCGTCCTGACGGTCTTCGCCCCGTTCCTGCCCCCGTTCGCCGCCGACTTCGCCGGTCGCGACGAAGTGCCCGCTCATCGCAACGCGCGTCCCGTTCGCCCGGTCGTCCCGCGTCCCGCTGCGCCTCGACCCGCTCGTCGCTCGACGCGGGCGTCGGGGTCGCCTGCCGCACCCGGCCACGACACGTCGAGCGATCCCCTCGAAGGGGACGATGTCGGCGCGCCGGGCGAGGACGCGCGCTCGACCGAAGCGTCTCGGTCGGTTCCCGCCGACCCGCCCACCTCGGTCCTGACGTCGGTCGAGCACGCGCCCGTCGCGCACTCCGACCAGGCGCACGCCGACCAGGCGCACGCCGACCGCACGAGCACCGGGTACGCGGACGCGACGAGTGTCGAGGATGCGCACGCGTCCGACGATCACCCGACGGACGTGCTCACGAGCCTGCACAGCCTGTCCGCCGAGCCCGCGCATCCCGCGACGCAGGCTTTCTGGGCGCTCGCCCCCGTCGAACGCGACGTCGTCGACGACTACGGCACGCCGATCTTCCGGATCGGACCGTCCGCGTGGGCGCTCGTGGTCGAGGACCGCGGCGAGACGTTCGTCATACGCCACGACGACGGTCGCATCGGATACCTGCACGACGTCTCGGGAGTCACCCGCGGCTGAGGACCGCCCGCGAGCCGTCCTCTGCAGAGAGGACGGCTCGCGAGCGGCCGGTAGCCTGGTCTCATGCTCCGTACCATCGATCTCCGCGGCCGTGTCCTCTCGTCCGCCGAGCTTCTCGCGGTCGTCCCGCGCGCCGACAGTGCGCGCGACGAAGCCCTCATCATCGCCGCGCGCATCGTGGACGACGTCGCTGTCCGCGGCGAAGAGGCTCTGCGCGAGCAGGCGGCGCAGTTCGACCACGTGACCGATCACGCGATCGCCGTTCCCGCGGCGCATCTCGACGACGCTCTCGACGCCCTCGATCCGGCCGTGCGCTCCGCCCTCGAGGAGGCCATCGTCCGCGTGCGCGCCGCCTCGACCGCCCAGGTGCCCGCCCCCGTGGTGACCGAGATCGGCCCGGGCGCCCGTGTCACGCAGCGTTGGCAGCCGGTGCGACGCGTCGGGCTCTACGTCCCCGGCGGCAAGGCGGTCTATCCCTCGAGCGTGGTCATGAACACCGTCCCGGCTCAGGTGGCCGGCGTCCGCGAGATCGCTCTCGCCTCGCCGCCGCAGAAGGAGTTCGGGGGGCGGGTCCACCCGGTGATCCTCGCGGCTGCGCGCCTGCTCGGGGTCACCGAGGTGTACGCCATGGGCGGCGCCGGCGCCATCGGCGCGTTCGCCTCCGGCGTCTCGAGCCTCGGACTCGATCCCGTCGACGTCGTCACGGGTCCCGGGAACAACTTCGTCGCCTCCGCCAAGCGCGCCGTGGCCGGTCGCGTGGGGACCGATTCGGAGGCCGGAGCGACAGAGATCCTCGTGGTGGCCGACGACAGCGCCGATGCCGGTCTGGTCGCGGCCGACCTCGTGAGCCAGGCCGAGCACGACGAGCAGGCGTCCGCTGTGCTGGTGACCGACTCGCCCGCTCTCGCCGATGCCGTTCGGGCGGCTCTTCCGGCCCGGATCGCGGCGACGCGTCACCGTGAGCGGGTGTCCGCCGCCTTCGACGGGCCGCAGTCGGCGGTCGTCCTCGTCGACGATCTGGCGCAGGCGACGGCCTTCAGCAACGCATACGCGCCCGAGCACCTCGAACTGCACCTCGCCGATCCCCGTCCCGAGGACTTCGTCAACGCCGGGGCGGTCTTCGTCGGTCCGTACACTCCGGTCAGCCTGGGCGACTACCTCGCGGGCAGCAACCACGTCCTGCCCACGGGGGGACAGTCGCGCTACGGGGCGGGCCTGTCCGCGGCGACCTTCCTCCGCCCGCAGCAGGTGATCGAGTACGACCGCGAGGCTCTCCGCTCGGTGCACGACGCGATCGTCACGCTCGCCGAGGCCGAGGCTCTCCCCGCGCACGGTGAAGCCGTCACGGCCCGATTCCCCGCGTAGATCGGCGAGCACATGCACTGTCCCTTCTGCCGCAACCCCGACTCCCGGGTGATCGACTCGCGCACGAGCGACGACGGTCTCAGCATCCGCCGACGCCGTCAGTGCCCGAAGTGCGGGGGGCGGTTCTCGACCGTCGAGACCGCAAGCCTCAACGTCATCAAGCGGTCGGGCGTCGTCGAGCCGTTCAGCCGCGAGAAGGTGATGTCGGGCGTTCGCAAGGCCTGTCAGGGCAGGCCCGTCACGGACGCGGATCTCGCGATGCTCGCGCAGCAGGTCGAGGAGGCCATCCGCCAGACCGGGTCCTCGCAGATCGACGCGAACGAGATCGGCCTGTCGATCCTGGGGCCCCTGCGCGAGCTCGACGAGGTGGCCTACCTCCGCTTCGCCAGCGTCTACCAGGCGTTCGAGTCCCTGGACGACTTCGACACCGCGATCGCGCAGTTGCGCGCCGACCACGCCCATCGCACGGTCCCCGCGAGCGGCGCGACGGACGACGTCCAGTAGCCTGGCGGGGATGTATCCCCTTCTCTTCCGCACGGTTCTCACGCGTCTCGACCCCGAGTTCGCCCACCACCTCGGTGCCCTCGTCATCCGTGTCGCGGGCGTCGAGCCCGTGGCATCCGTGGTCCGCCGTTTCACCGTGCCCGCACCCGATCTCGGCGTGAGCGCCCTCGGGCTCCGCTTCGACTCGCCGTTCGGCGTCGCGGCGGGGTTCGACAAGAACGTGACGATGGTCCGGGGGCTCGGCGCGCTCGGCTTCGGACACGTCGAGGTCGGCACGGTCACCGCCCTCGCTCAGCCGGGCAACCCGAAGCCCCGCCTTTTCCGGCTCGTGGCCGATCGCGCCGTGATCAACCGCATGGGATTCAACAACGACGGCGCCGTCGCGGCCGCGGCCAAGCTCCGCCGCCTCCGGCGGGCGCGTCGGCGCCCCGTGATCGGGGTCAACATCGGGAAGAGCCGCGTGGTCGCCGTCGAGGACGCCACGACCGACTACGTGCGCAGCGCCCGCCTCCTCGCGCCCCTCGCGGATTACCTCGTCGTCAACGTCTCCTCCCCGAACACGCCCGGCCTGCGCGGGCTGCAGGCGGTCGAGACACTGCGCCCCCTTCTGACGGCGGTTCGGGATGCCGCGGGCTCGACCCCCCTGCTCGTCAAGATCGCCCCCGACCTCGAGGACGACGAGGTCCAGGACATCGCCCGTCTCGCGGTCGATGCCGGCCTCGCCGGCCTCATCGCCACCAACACGACGATCGCTCGGTCCGGGCTCTCCACGGATCCCGCCAAGATCGAGGCCGCGGGAGCGGGAGGCCTGTCGGGCGCCCCCCTGAAGGGGCGGGCGCTCGAGGTTCTGCGTCTCGTGCGGCAGTCCGTCCCCGCGGAGTTCGTCGTGATCTCGGCCGGGGGAGTCGAGACCGCCGACGACGTGCGCGAGCGCCTGGCGGCCGGGGCGAACCTCGTGCAGGGCTACACCGGTTTCCTCTACCGGGGACCGCTCTGGGCGCGGCAGATCAGCCGGGGCCTCGCCCGTTCGCGCTGAGCCCGGCCCTCGATCACGCCCGGCCGCCCCGCACGGGACGACGAAGCGGCGCGCGCCGTCACGCGCGGTGAGCGCCGCGCGTGGCGCCGCGGTCGGGACGCGTCCGCTGCCGCACGCGCGGTGCCCACACGCGTGGCGCCGCTGTCGGGGCGAACGCCGAAGCGGCGCGCCCGGAGGCACGCCGCTTCTCGAGATCTCTCGAGGTCAGACCGGGTACTGCCCGCGCTTGACCTGGGCCTTCGGCAGGCGCATGAAGCGCATCTGGACCGTGCGCATCGCGGCGTACCAGCCGAGCCCCTTCTCGAGCTTGCTCTCGCCGAACTTGTCCTTCGCCGCGCGCTTGACGCGGATCGAGGTGATGATCATGTCGCCGATGACGAACAGGATGAAGATCCAGAGGGCAACGAACGCCCAGTACTGGAAGAACTGCACCGGAAGCACCGTCAGCAGGATGACGATGAGCATGAACGGCATGACGCCTTCGCCGAGGTGCCAGCCGGCATCCACGAAGTCGCGGGCGAAGCGGCGCTGGGGGCCCTTGTCGCGGACGGGGAGGTAACGCTCCTCCCCGGCGGCCATGCCGACACGCGCCTTCTCGCGCTGAGCCGCGAGCTCGGCGCGGGCGCGAGCCTTGGCCTCTTTGGTGTCGGGGACCAACGGACGCTTGCGGGCGGCTTCCTGCTCGGCTCGCGAGGGCGTCGCGCGCCCCTTGCCCGAACCGGTCTCCGTCGGGTCGACGGGGGTGTCGTTGGGGGCGGGGGCGGGGGACTTTGCCACGGAAAACCTCGAGAGCTCGCTGATCGGGAGATTTAAGATTACCCGCATGACCCCCGACGTGTCCTTGCAGAATGCCGTGCGCGACGCCGCGGCCGCCGGCATCCCTTCCGCCCTCGCCGACCTGGGCCGCCTCGTCCGCATCCCCTCGATCGCCTGGCCGGCCTTCGACCAGTCCGCCCTCGAGAAGAGCGCGGATGCCGTGGCCGACCTGTTCCGGGGAACCGGGATGTTCGATCGCGTCGAGGTGAAACGCGCGGCCAT
>Ga0308159_1004818_pt1 | contig 11972 bp, 6 predicted proteins | sample PhyCR1_FD_201040 | JGI IMG/M metagenome (GOLD analysis project Ga0308159, IMG submission 201040) | Phyllosphere microbial communities from UC Gill Tract Community Farm, Albany, California, United States - DLSLC.R1 | ecosystem: Host-associated > Plants > Phyllosphere > Unclassified | place: USA...
CCTCCACGGCCGCGTTCAACGCCAGGATGTTCGTCTGGAAGGCAATGCCTTCGATCACCTGGATGATGTCGACGATCTTGCGCGAGCTGCCGCTGATGGCCTGCATGGTCTGCACCACCTGGCCCACGGCCTGGCCGCCGCGCTCGGCGGTGGAAGAGGCCGTAACCGACAGGCTGCTCGCCGAGCGGGCGCGGTCGGCGTTCTGCCGCACGGTGGTGGTCAGCTGGTCCATGCTGGCGGCGGTGTCGGCGAGCGACGCCACCTGCTCGGCAGTACGGCGCGCCAGGTCACCGTTACCGGCATTGATCTCGCCTGCGCTGGAAGCGATGGCGTCACTCGACTGCTTGATGCCGGCCACCAGTTCGGTGAGCGTGTCTTCCATGGTGCCCAGCGCGCCCAGAAGCCGGCCGAAGTCGCCTTGCAGCTCCGAGCTGAATTCCTGGCTGAGGTCACCCGCCGCCACGGTTTCGGCGATCAGGATGGCCTGCTCCAGCGGCGCCACGATGCCCTGGCGCAGCAGCACGAATGCGGCAGCGGCCGCCACGAACACGGCGCACCCCAGCCCGAGCAGCCACGCCCGCATGCCCGACAGCTCCTGCTGCGCCGATGCAATCGCACGCTCTATCGGCGCGCGCTGCGCCGCATCGGGCATCGCCGCCGCAGCCTGCAGTGCCGCGTCGTGCGCCCGCTGGGCGTTGGCGATGTCGCCCAGGCCGACCGCCATCAATACGGCAACGAGCAGCACCAAGGTGCCGAAGGCGAGCACGAGACGCGTGCCGATTCTCAAACCACCCCAAGCCATAGCCGATCCATCCTCGAGTCGTTCAGCGCTGCTGCACGCCCCGGCGGGACGCCCTGCAGAGCCGTTTCATTTGGAAACAAATGACATCGTAGGCAGGTTTGCTGCGGTGCGGTACGAGGGCTTCCCCTGCCTTGCCGCGGAAAGCCGCGTGCGCGCTCTGAGACAATCGGTGCCGTGGACTTCTCGAACCTCATCCAAACCGTTCTCATCTACGCATTGCCGGTGCTCTTCGCGATCACCGTCCACGAGGCGGCGCACGGCTATGCCGCTCGCCACTTCGGCGACACCACCGCGCAGATGATGGGGCGCATCACGCTCAACCCGCTCAAGCACATCGATCCGGTCGGCACCGTCCTGATGCCGCTGCTGCTGTACTTCGCCACTTCGGGCGCTTTCCTCTTCGGCTATGCCAAGCCGGTGCCGGTGAACTTCGGCCAACTGCGCAACCCCAAGCGCGACATGATCTGGGTGGCCCTCGCGGGCCCCGCCACCAATTTCTTCCAGGCCATCCTGTGGGCGGTGGTGCTGGTCGCGCTGATCGGCTTCGGCGTGGACGAGCGCTTTTTCACCGAGATGGCGCGCGCCGGCATCCTGGTCAACCTGGTGATGTGGGCCTTCAACCTGTTTCCGCTGCCGCCACTGGATGGCGGGCGCATCCTGGTCGGACTGCTGCCCTGGCGGCAGGCGCACTGGGTCTCCCGCATCGAGCCCTACGGGTTCTTCATCGTGCTGGCGCTGGTCGTGGCGGGCGTGGTCGGCACGGTCTGGCTGAGGCCCTTGATGTCGCTGGGCTACAGCATCATCAACCTGCTCATCAGCCCCCTGACCGCGCTGCTGCGCTGACCCGTCGCGCTGCTGCCTCATCGACTGCAGCGGCCTTCGTGGCCGCACCTGCACCTTCATTTCTGCACTGACACCCCATGAGCACCACGCGTTTCCTGACCGGCATCACCACCACCGGCACCCCCCACCTGGGGAACTTCGTCGGTTCCATCCGCCCTTCCGTGGCGGCCAGCCTCCGCCCGGGTGTGGAAAGCTTCTACTTCCTGGCCGACTACCACGCGCTCATCAAGTGCGAAGACCCGGCCCGCATCCAGCGCTCCACCCTGGAGATCGCGGCCAGTTGGCTGGCGGCGGGCCTGGATCCGCAGCGGGTGGTGTTCTACCGCCAGTCCGACATCCCCGAGATTCCCGAGCTGAACTGGCTGCTGTCCTGCGTGACGGGCAAGGGGGTGCTGAACCGCGCCCACGCCTACAAGGCATCCCAGGACAAGAACCTGGCTGCCGGGCGGGAGGCCGATGACGGCGTCACCGCCGGGCTGTTCATGTACCCGGTGCTGATGGGCGCGGACATTTTGATGTTCAAGGCCCACAAGGTGCCGGTCGGGCGCGACCAGGTGCAGCACATCGAGATGGCCCGCGACATGGCCTCGAGCTTCAACCACCTCTACGGCGAGCACTTCGTGCTGCCCGAAGCGGCCATCGACGAGCACGTCGCCACGCTGCCCGGCCTGGACGGGCGCAAGATGAGCAAGAGCTACGACAACACGATCCCGCTGTTCACGCCGCGCGAGGCGTTGCGCAAGCTCATCGGCGGCATCCTCACCGATTCCCGCGCCCCCGGTGAGCCCAAGGAGACGGAAGGCTCGGCCCTGTTCCAGATCTACCAGGCATTTGCCACGCCCGCTGAAACGGAAGCGTTACGCCAGCGGTACCGCGAAGGAATCGCCTGGGGGGATGCCAAGCAAATGTTGTTCGAGCGCATCGACACCGTGGTCGCTCCGATGCGCGACCGCTACGAAGCCCTGATGGCCGAGCCGGCGCAGATCGAAGACATCCTGCTGTCGGGCGCCGAACGGGCCAGGGCACTGGCGACGCCGTTCATCCGCGAACTGCGTGCAGCGGTGGGACTGCGGAGCCTTCGCACGCAGCCCGTGAAGGCGGCCACACCGAAGGCGGCGCGGTCCACGGCCTTGGCCTCCTTCAAGCAGTACCGCGAATCCGACGGCCGGTTCTACTTCAAGTTCGTGTCTGGCGAAGGCCGGACCCTGCTGCAAAGCAGCGGGTTCGACGCACCGAAGGAGGCGGGACAGGCGATTGCCGAGCTTCAGAAGAGCACCGACATTGCCGCCACCCTGGGCACCTTGTCTGCGCGGCTCGCTCCCGTTCCGGGAGTGGGTGCAGCCGAGATCCAGGCCGCGCTGGAGGCCCTGCAAGCCCATCAGGCGGCAGCCTCCTGACCCGTATCTGCACTCCCCTTGGGTGATTCCCGCCTGAGCTTGGCTGCACATTCGAGCCGTAGACCCAGCCGATCACCAGACTGAATTCGGAGTCGAGCGCCTGCGATTGGCGGCCCGGTGCGCGCCTTCGCGCGCGCAACTATCACAACGCTACAGGTGTAGATACTTGTGATTCTGTCGCCTGCCGGACAAAAAAGTGAACAACAGTTAATAAATTTCTGCGCATTCCGCCTGCTGGTCTGACCTTTCCTATACTCGTTTCGAGTAACTACTTGTAGGAAGACACATGCGCATAGTGGCGTTGGACGACGATGCGCTCCAGCTGGAACTGTTTCGTCGCGCGATAGAGGGTATGGGCCATGCCTGCCGCACGCACCTGACTGGGGCGTCTTTGATGAAGGACATGCGGCGGGAGACATTCGATCTGCTGATCGTGGACTGGCAGCTTCCAGACACCAGCGGGCCGGACGTGGTGCGGTGGGTCCGTGAAAACGTCGGAACGCACCTGCCGATCCTTTTTGTGACCAGCCGCCACGAAGAGCGGGACATCATCGAAGGGCTAGGCAGCGGCGCCGATGACTTCATGATCAAGCCCGTCCGGGTCGGAGAGCTGACGGCGAGGGTCACAGCACTCCTGCGCAGAGCCTATCCGGCGGTGTCCAGCGGCACCATGGAGTTCGGCCCGTACCGTTTCGTCCCGGATTCCCGCACCCTGCTGATCTCCGGCCGAACGGTCGAGTTGAAGAACCGCGAGTACGACCTGGCGTTGTTCCTTTTCCAGAACATGGGACGACTGCTTTCGCGGGACCATCTGCGCGAAATCATCTGGGGCCACAGCGCAGACGTCATTTCCCGCTCCCTCGACACCCATATTTCCCGGTTGCGCTCCCAACTCGACCTGCGGCCCGCCAATGGCTACATGGTCACCGCCGTCTATGGCGTGGGTTATCGCTTCGAGGCCGTCACACCCCGGCCCGACGATGGCCCGGCCACCGGTTCGGCCCCACCGCCGGCTGCCGCCGACACGGCTTCAGCTCCATGAGTCTCCGGGTGCGTCTGTCGGGGTCGATCCGCGCGGCCAGCGGCAGTGCCGCCCCCTGCGCCATCTGGCTGGCTGCCGCCTGCATTGCGGGCGGTTCGGCCATCGCCGGCCCGGCAGACGCGGCGGATCCATCGAGCAGGGCGGGCTCGGAGGCAGCGTTCCCGCCGGTCACCGATATCCACCACACCATCCAGCCCGGCGACACGCTGATGGCGCTGTCCCGGCGCTATGCGGGCGACGGCCGCGCATGGCCGGCCCTGGGGGTGCTCAATCAGGTGCGCGACCCGCGCCGGCTCCGTCCAGGCAGCGTGCTGCGCATCCCCTCCAGGCTGCTGCCTGCCGAAACCGCCATCGTGGAGTTCGTGCAAGGCCCGGTCGCCGCAGTCCCTGCACCAGGTCAAGCCGGAAAGCCGGCGCTGACGGTGGGCGAGCCACTCTCCGAAGGCGCGCGGGTGCAGGTGGGCCCGGAGGCTTTCGTGACCTTGCGTCTGGCGGACGGCAGCCTCATCCGCCTGAGGGCCGATTCCGACGTGCAGCTCCAGCAGTTGCGCCGCCGGGGGCGCGCCGGCAGCGTGCAGTCGGTACTCGATCTGCGCCGGGGCGGTGTCGAGTCCTCGGTCACGCCGCAAGCGCAGCCAGACCGGCGCTTCGACATCCGCACGCCCACGGCCACCACCAGCGTACGGGGAACCCGGTTCACCGTCGATCTGGCGGGTTCGGGCCAGGCCACGACCTCGGTGGACCAAGGCTCGGTGCTGGTTCGCGCAGCTGCCGAGTCGGGCGCCAGGCATGCCGCCCGGTCGAATCAACCCGCCGCCGCGCCGGCGGTCATGCTGGCGGGGGACCAGGGAGTTGCCGTCTCCGCAGGGGGGCAGCTGGGCACGGTGCGCCCCTTGCTCCCGGCCCCCGACGCCACCTCCCTGCCGGCGATCTGGCACGATGCCGACCTGCTCTCGCTGTCGGTGCCGGCGCTCGCTGGAGCAGCCGTCTACCAATGGCAGCTGGCCAACGACGCCGACTTCGCGCAGGTGGTGCGCAGCCAGCGCTCTTCCAGCCCCGAGGCCCGCTGGCCGGGACTGCCCGATGGAAGGTACTACCTGTCGATCCGCGGCGTGGATGAGGCAGGCATACCGGGGCGGGCCGCCACACAAGCCATCACGGTGAAAACGCAGCCCGCGCCACCGCTCTACCAGTTCCCGCCCCCCGGTGGCACGATAGACCGCGCACAGGGCGAACTGCGGTGCACCGGCGTCGCAGGCGCGGGCTTCTACCGCATCCAGCTGGCATCGGACCGGGCATTCCAGCGGCTGCTTGTCGACGAGGAGCGGCTGTCGGCATGCCGTACCGCCCTGGTGCAGGTGCCGCCCGGCTCCTATTTCTGGCGCGCTGCCAGCGTGCGCCAGTTGCCCGACGGCTCGCTGGATGACGGCCCTTTCGCCAAGGCCCAGGCAGTCGTGGTCGGCGAGTCCCCGGCAACGCCAGACGCCGCATCGGTGCACACCGATGAGGACCACGGCGTGGATGGTGTCCGCCTTTACTGGGCTGCCGACCCGCGGCAGACCTTCCAGCTCCAGATTGCGGCCCAGGGCGATTTCAGCCAGCCACTGGTCGATACGCATCTGGCGCAGCCGTCCTGGTCCTCCCAGGAGCTGGCTCCGGGCGATTACCAGGTGCGCATCAAGGTGATCGACCCTTCCGGCCTGCAAAGCCAGTTCTCCAGTGCCCGGACGTTCCGCGTGCGGCCCGCCATCGAGAGTGGCGCGGGCCTGCCTGTGACTTCGTCCGACGGCCAGCCGCTGACCCGCCCGTGAACCGCGTTGCTTCCCCCCTGGCAAGCGTTCCCGCATGAGGACTGCGGGCGCCCGTCTGCGCACCCATCTGCGGCGCCGCGAATGGGGTCTGCTGGCTGCGGCTCTGCTGACGCTGGTCATCTGGCTCAGCGCTCCCGGCATCCTGGACCGGATGAACTTTCCGATTCAGGATGCCGGGCTGCGTCTGCTGGCCCGGCCCGCCCATCCCGACATCGTGCTGGTCGCCATCGACAACCCCAGCCTGCAAGCGGTCGGCCGGTGGCCCTGGCGCCGCGCCCTGCACGCCGAATTGCTCGCCAGGATTTCGGAGCAGTCTCCTCGGGCCGTCGGGCTCGACGTGATCTTCCAGGAGCCCGACGCGGACTACCCCGGCGACGACGTCCTGCTGGCACAGGCGCTTCGCGCGGCGGGCAGAGTGGTGCTCCCGGTCGTCCTGCACCCGCAGGCGCAGGGCGGCCATTTCGAACTGCCGCTGCAACGCTACGTACGCAGCGCCAGCTACCTGGGCCATGTCGCCGTGAACGTGGATGCCGATGGCCTGACGCGCAGTCTCTACCTGCTCAATGGCCCAGCAGAGGCGCCCTGGCCCCATCTCAGCTGGGCCCTGCGATGCGCGGAAGGCGCGGACCTCCCCGCTTGCCGGCTCCCCTCAGCGTCCCCGGGCGTCATCGACAGCGCGGAATGGACGAAGGATGCCCTGCGGATCATTCCCTTTGCGGCGGGGGCCCAGCCGTTTCCGACCTACTCCTATGTCGATGTGCTCAAGGGGCAGGTGCCTACCGACGCCTTCCGCGACAAATACGTGCTGGTGGGCGCCACCGCCACGGGTCTGGGCGACCTGTTCGCCGTGCCGGTGAGCCCCTTGGGCCGGCGCGTGCCGGGTGTGGAGATGCTGGGGCATGTGCTCAATGGCGAATTGCAGGGCATCCGCATCCAGCCGGCGCCAGCCGCGTGGAACACGCTGCTTTGCGTCATGCCGGTGGCAGCGGCACTGCTGGCGGTGCTCCTGCTGGGCCCTTCCGCAGCGTTGTTGACGACGGCCGGCCTCTTCGTCACCACCATCCTCATATCGCTATTCAGCCCCTTGGTGACAGGCTGGCAGCCGGCGCCCGCAGCAGCGTTGATCGGGTTGCTGCTGACGTATCCCTTGTGGAGTTGGCGGCGCCTGAGTGCGGCCGCCCAGTTCCTGCGGCTGGAGATGCAGTCGCTGCGAACGGATGGCTTGCAAACGGCGGGCAGCCCCGGGCCCGGCGTGCGCATGGGCGTGGTCGAGGCGTCCGGTGATTTCCTCGACCGCCGCATCAATGCCGTGGACCTCGCCACGCAGCAGCTGCGTGAGCTGCACGAGTTCGTCAGCGACAGCCTGCACCAGCTGCCCTCACCCATCTTCGTGTGCGATGCCTTCGGCACCATCACGCTGGCCAACGCTGCGGCCCTGCGGTATGCCGCCACGCTGACTCGCGCCCATCCGCTGGGCCAGAACATCGGGAATCTGCTGCACACCCTGCGGCATGTCGATACCGGCGAACCGCTGCTGCCCGCCAGCCATGCCCGCTGGGTGCAGCCGCCACCGCAGCAGGAAGGGCGGGACGACCAGGGCCGAACGCTGCTGACGATGTGCAAGGCGTTCACCACCTCGGAAGCCGGCACCAGTTCCGGCTGGCTCATCACCCTGGTGGACCTGACCGATCTGCACCTGGCGATCCAGCAGCGCGACCAGGCACTGCATTTCATCTCGCACGACATCCGGTCGCCGAACGCATCCATCCTGACCATGCTGGAAATGCAGCGTGAATACCCCGACTTGATCTCGCACGACGAGCTGCTGACCCGCATAGAGCGCTACGCACGCAGCTCCCTGGGCATGGCCGAGAGCTTCGTCAGCCTGGCTTCCGCGCAGGCACAAACCTACCGCTTCGAATCCCTGGATCTGGCTGCGCTGGTGGCGGAAGCGGTGGACGACGCCTGGGCTGCCGCCCAGGAACGGCGGGTTCAGATCGCCCTGGCGCTGGAAGTCGATTGCGCGCTGTGCCAGGGCGACCGCTCCCTGATCGGGCGGGCGCTGGCGAACGTTCTGGGAAACGCCATCAAGTTCAGCCCCGAAGCTGCCAGCGTGGTGTGCACGCTGAGCGATCGGGCGCCGTATTGGTCTGTGGCGGTGCGCGACAGCGGGCCCGGCATTCCTCTGGCGCTGCAGGGCCGGCTGTTTCAGCCGTTCCAACGCCTGCACAACGACAGCCACCCATCGATCGGGGGCATCGGGCTGGGACTCGCGCTGGCCCACACGGTTGTGCAGCGGCACGGCGGGCGGATCGACCTGTGGAGCGAAGTCGACAGGGGAACCGAATTCCGCCTCTTGTTCCCACAGCCAAGCAGCCCGCCCTCCGCACAACACAGGGACAAGTGACTTCACGCTCTCCCATGCGTCAACTGCCGCCATGCAGGCGCGACCACGGGGCGATGCCGGGAACGAGTCGCCCTCTGAAGATCCGTCACCTGGCCTTGGTATGGTGGACGCCCTGGCCTTGAGCGGCCTCCTAAAGTTGCCTTGCCGATGCGCTCCCGTCCCCCACTGACTGCTTTCGCCCGTTCCTGCGCCATGCACGCGCTTCGCTGGTCCATCACGCTGACGATCCTGGTGGCGCTGGCGTATGCCGTTTTCGTGGCGATCCGTTTCCACCACGTCGATACGCGCGTGTATGCATGGGCAAGCCAGCTGCTTCAAGGCGGCGCTCCGCCTTCCGTCGCGCCAGGCGGCCGGCGGCTCGATTCCTATCAGCTCGACGCACCCCCATTGAAAGTGCAGGGCGTGGATCGCAATCTCTCCGGGCTGACCTTCGATGCGGAAACCCGCACCCTGCTTTCTGTCGTCAACCGACCGGCCCGGCTGGTCCGGCTGTCGCTGGATGGGAAGGTGATCGCCCAGCATCGGCTGCTGCATGCCGCCGACGTGGAAGGCGTCACCTACGTCGGCCAGGGCCGCGTGGCGCTGCTGGAAGAGGGGCGCAACCGTGTCGTGCTCGCTGCCTTGCCCAGCGCGCCGGATGCCGAAATCGACCTGGCGGACACGTTCGCCCTGACGCTATCGATGGACCCGCCCTCTGGAACCGCTTCCGGCGTACTCGCTTCCAACGCCGGATTCGAGGGCATTGGCTACGACCACGCCAAGGACGCGCTCTATGTCGTGAAGGAGCATTCGCCCCGTGCGCTCTACCGCATCGGCGGGCTGGCGAGCTACACGCCGGGCAAGGCCTTGCGTGTCTCCATCGACAACCTGAGCGAATGGGTCGGCAACGCCTCGGTCGTGGGTACCGATCTTTCCTCCGTGGAAGTGGATCCTGCTTCCGGCCACCTCCTGCTGCTGAGCGATGAGTCGCAAACCCTGGTGGAGCTGGATGCCACCGGAAAGCTGCTGGGCCGCACGCATCTGTCGGGCCGGCCGGGCGAGGGGGTCGCCGTGCCGCAGGCAGAAGGCATCGCCATGACGCCCGAGGGCGACATCTTCATCGTGAGCGAGCCCAATCTTTTCTACCATTTCCGTCCGGCCAAGACATAAGCCCCACCCCGGCTCGGGCCGGCCGCCTTCGCAGCGAACGCCGCTGCGAGTGGAGCCAGGCCCGCCCAATGCTCGACCGGCGTCTGCACAGGCAGCCGCGAGGCTCCGCGTCCTACACTGGCACAAGCCCTCCGCCCGTAGGTTCTGGCTTCAGTTCAACGAAAGCCAGACCATGCCCCACAAGCCAGAGACTCTTCCGTCCGACGCAGCGAACGTCGCCGCACGTTCGGCCGCACGCAACACGGACAGCGGCCCTGCGCAGATCCCGGCCCAGCAGACCGACGATGCGGCCGCACGCAAGGCGGCCAGCACGAACGCGCTGGCCGCGTCGATGCCGCACAACAGCATCAAGCCGCTGGAGCATGGTGCGGAAAACGGGCTGGCCCCGAACGCCGGCCTGACGTCCGAGCCGGACCATCCCGACACCTTGGCCAGCACGCTGTCGGAGCCGGAAGCGACTGCAAAAACCGGTGCGGGCGCCACGCCTGGATTCAATGCCAACACCGGCGTGCTCGACCGGGTCCGGGTGGACTCCACCGGCCAGGCGCTCACCACCAATCAGGGCGTGAAGATCGCCGACAACCAGAACTCGCTGAAGCAAGGCGTGCGCGGTCCGGTGCTGCTGGAAGATTTCATCCTGCGCGAGAAGATCACCCACTTCGACCATGAGCGGATTCCGGAACGGATCGTTCATGCGCGCGGTTCGGGCGCCCACGGCACCTTCGAGTGCTACGAGGACCTGAGTGACCTGACGATCGCTGCGCCCTTCCAGGCTGCGGGCAAGAAAACACCCGTGTTCGTGCGCTTCTCCACCGTGCAGGGCGAACGCGGCTCCAAAGACACCGCCCGCGACGTGCGCGGCTTCGCCGTGAAGTTCTACACCGACGAAGGCAACTGGGATCTGGTGGGCAACAACATTCCGGTGTTCTTCATCCAGGACGCGATGAAGTTTCCCGACCTGGTGCATGCCGTCAAGCCCGAACCGCACCACCAGATGCCGCAGGCGGCCAGCGCACACGACACCTTCTGGGACTTCGTGTCGCTCATGCCCGAATCCACCCACATGCTGCTGTGGGTGATGTCGGACCGCGGCATTCCGCGCAGCTACGCGACGATGCAGGGCTTCGGCGTGCACACCTTCCGCTTCGTGAATGCGCAAGGCACCTCGGTGTTCGTCAAATTCCACTGGACGCCCATGGCCGGCACGCATTCGCTGGTGTGGGACGAAGCGGTGAAAATTTCCGGCGCCGATCCGGACTTCCACCGCCGCGACCTCTGGGAGCGCATCGAGTCCGGCGCTTTTCCCGAGTACGAACTGGCCGTGCAGGTGTTCACCGAGGAACAAGCCGAATCGTTCAGCTTCGACATCCTGGACGCGACCAAGATCGTCCCCGAAGAACTGGTGCCGCTGCGGCCCATCGGGCGCATGACGCTGCACCGCAATCCGGACAACTTCTTCGCCGAAACCGAGCAGGTGGCGTTCTGCACGGCACACGTCGTGCCAGGCATTGACTTCTCCAACGACCCCCTGCTGGCGGGCCGCATCCACTCGTACGTGGACACCCAGATATCGCGCCTGGGCGGTCCGAACTTCCACGAGATCCCGATCAACACGCCTCTGGCCCCGGTCCACAACAACCAGCGTGACGGCATGCACCGCCAGAACATTCCGCGCGGCCGGGTGTCCTACGAGCCCAACTCGCTGGCGGGCGGCTGCCCCTTCCAGGCCGGTGCCGTGCAGGGCTTCATGTCGGTGCCGGCGCGGGCGCAGGCCAAGGAAGAGCAAATCAAGATCCGCGCCAAACCCGAGAAGTTCGCCGACCACTACACGCAGGCCAAGCTGTTCTTCGAAAGCCAGGCTCCGCACGAGCAGGCGCATATCGCCGCAGCTTTCCGTTTCGAGCTGAGCAAGGTCACCGTGCCCGCCGTGCGCGAGCGCACGGTCGCCATGCTGCGCAACGTGTCGGAATCGCTGGCCACCAGCGTGGCCCACGGCATCGGCATGCGGACTCTGCCTCCAGCGCTGCCCAAGGCCATCGACAACCCTGCTGCGCCGGACGTGGATCAGTCGCCCGCGCTCTCCTTGCTGGCGCGCCCGGGCGACGGCTCGGTCAAGGGCCGCAAGGTCGCCATCCTGGTGGCCGACGGAGCGTCTCCGGCCGGCCTGCACGCCTTGCAGGCGGCCCTCCTCGAGCAGGGCGCAGTGGGGCGTTTCGTGGGCCCGCACATCGGTCCAGTGGCGTTGGCGGACGGCACCGAGGTGGATGCCGATGCCTCGCTCGAAAACTCCCCCGGCTTCCTGTTCGACGGCCTGGTGCTGCCGGACGGCGAAGCAGCGGTGACCCTGCTGTCGCGTGATGGGCATGCGGCCGAATTCGTGCGCGATCAGTTCCGCCACTGCAAGCCGATTCTGGTGCTCGGCGCCTCGCAAACGCTGCTGGTGGAGTCGGGCATTCCAATGCAGGAGGAAGACTCCGCACTGATCGTGACGCAAGCGAGCGACGAGGCTGCCATCCAGCAG
>Ga0308159_1004819_pt1 | contig 11969 bp, 8 predicted proteins | sample PhyCR1_FD_201040 | JGI IMG/M metagenome (GOLD analysis project Ga0308159, IMG submission 201040) | Phyllosphere microbial communities from UC Gill Tract Community Farm, Albany, California, United States - DLSLC.R1 | ecosystem: Host-associated > Plants > Phyllosphere > Unclassified | place: USA...
TTCGGACGCCTTCGCGAGCAAGCCCGCTCCCACATTGGATCTGTGGCGTACACAAAACTCCTGTGGGAGCGGGCTTGCTCGCGAAGAGGCCGGTCGCTACAACACAATACTCATGCCATCAAACGCCACTTCCACATTGCGCCGCGCGAGTTCTGCGCGCTCGGCCGACTCCTCGTCGAGAATCGGGTTGGTGTTGTTGATGTGGATAAGCACCTTGCGCTGCTCAGGCAACTGCTCCAGCACTTCGAGCATGCCGCCCGGGCCGTTCTGGGCCAAGTGGCCCATCTCGCGACCGGTGCGGGTGCCGACGCCACGGCGCTGCATTTCATCGTCATCCCACAGCGTGCCGTCGACCAGCAGGCAATCGCTGCCCGCCATGATTTCCAGCAGCGGCGCATCGACCTTGCCCAGCCCTGGCGCGTAGAACAGCTTGCCGCCGGTGTTGAGGTCTTCAACGATCAAGCCGATGTTGTCGCCCGGATGCGGATCGAAGCGATGCGGCGAATACGGCGGCGCGGCGCTGCGCAACGGCAATGGTGTAAAACGCAGATTCGGGCACGCCGCTACGGTGAAGCTCTGGTCGAGTTCGATGCGATTCCAGTCCAGCCCGCCGTTCCAGTGCGTGAGCATTTTGAACAGCGGAAAACCGGTGCTCAGGTCTTCGTGAACCATGTCCGTGCACCACACCTGATGCGGGCAGCCTTCGCGCAGGCTGAGCAGGCCGGTGGTGTGGTCGATCTGGCTGTCCATCAGAATGATCGCGCTGATGCCGGTGTCGCGCAGGGCCCGGCCCGGTTGCATCGGGGCGAAGCTTTGCAGTTGCGCGCGGATGTCTGGCGAGGCGTTGCACAGCACCCAGTTCACGCCGTCATCGGAAATGGCGATGGACGATTGGGTGCGTGCCCTGGCATTCAGGCTGCCGTCGCGAAAGCCTGCGCAGTTGACGCAGTTGCAGTTCCACTGCGGAAAACCGCCACCGGCGGCCGAACCCAGAATCTGGACGAACATGAACGCTCCATCATTTCAACGCGGAAAATAAAACGCCTCGGCGAGCCGAGGCGTTGCACTGCAATTCTACGTAAGCAGAACTCAGCGGCTGGCGAAGTACATGGTGACTTCGAAGCCGATACGCAGGTCGGTGTAAGCAGGTTTGGTCCAGGCCATGAGATGTCTCCTTCTGAGGGTTGGGATAGCGCTATCCATAGGTATAGTCCACGGCAGCGCGACGATGTTCCAATTAGTTAGGCGGCTATGTTACTCAAAATTTCAGCGTAATGACCCGTGAATCTTTGAGAAAGCTCCTTGCAGCCCCGGTAATGATCAGTTTGCCGCTTGCCACGGCGCGCCCGGTACCGATTCATTGGCCAGGCAGTGGTGGCCGCCGTCCGCATTGATCAGCCGTTGCGCAGCGGCCAGTAAAGCCTGGCGATCAACCTGCCGGATGGCTGTGACAAGTTGCTCACGGTAATCCGACGAGTGGCCGCCGAGTTTGACCTGCCACAGGAATTCGGCCGCATCCCTGGCCGACAGCGTGGCGTCGTCGAACTGATCGGCGAGGCTTTGGCGCTGTTGCTTCAGGCTAGCGTCGTCGAGCTTTTCGATCAGCGCTGGAATGTCCTTGAAGAACGCTTGCATGTGTTCGAGCAACTTGACCGCCGAGGCCGTCGGCGATTGCACGCCGAAGACCATTGCCGTCGTCCCATGCAACTGACGTAGCGCGCTGAACACGGCGTAACCCAATTGCAGCTCGACGCGCAGGCGCTGGTAGAAAGGTGTCTGGCACAACTGTGCGAGCAGGCGCCAAGTGGCTTCATCGGCGCTATTGTGGCTGGTCGGGCAGATGAGCAGCAGGGCATGTTCACTGGAAGCGGTGTCGATCTTGCTCCAGCGGTATCCGCCGCCGTGCGGGGCAATCGGCAGTTGATTGTCCGGTGTGCCGGAAATGCGGCTGAGCGCCAGGCCCATGGCTGATTGGGTTTGCTGGTTCAGGCCAAGAGCGAGGCCGTCCCAGCGGGCAGTGGTCCACAGCTGCTTGATGTCATCGCTGGATTCAATCGTAGGCAGGGACTTTTCCGGTAGAGCTTCGAGCAGTTGGCGGATCGGCATCGAGGGTGTTTGCGCCTCGTCGCGCGGCGAATTGGCGTCGATGGCTGTCAGACATTGCAGCGCATGTTCGAGGACGCTCGGCATCGGTTCCTGTAGTCCGGTCATTTTCAGCAGCCATTGGTTACCCGGGGCGCTGAAAGACAGATCCACTCCGGCTTCAGCCGCATCCTGCCGCGTCTGGCGCAGACTACGCTGCAATCTCGAGCGCAGATCTGCGCCGGCCGCCGCCTCGACCTGCCAGCGCAAATAAATCGCCCCTTCATCGCTGTGGTCCGGCAGCGCTTGGCTGAACTGCATCGGCGAGCGTTCGCGACGGCTGCGCGAGCGATCCTGGGCGAACGTGCGCAGGCCGCGGTGGGCGCTGGTCTGGCCGCGAATCAGCCCGGCGTTGGTCAACGGTTCACTGGTGTGCAGGAACGGGTTGGCGGCGGGCGGGTGCCAATGATCGCTGAAGTTATCCACAACACCGATTTCGCTCAGGATGTGCTCTAGTGCGGCGGCGCCCGATTCGGTCAGGCCGAATGCTTGCTGCTCGATGTCGAGGCGCGCCAGTTGCAATGCCCCGCTGACTTGCTGCTGGCGCTGAAGCAGGACGGCGTATTCCTCGCGCAAAGGCGTCCACTCCTGTCGGGTGAAGAAACTCAGCCAGTCCAGCAGGTATTCGCCAATGGCGTTCAATTGCTCGCCGTCGGCATGGAATTGAAGATGCAGCAGTGCTTGCCCGGCGAACTGATAGATCGGTGCGGCCTTCAGGCTTTCTGCCAATTTCTGTTGTTGCAGGTGTGCGAGCAAACCACCGGGTTTTGCGCTGTTCAACCAATGGCACAAAAAGGCCATCGCCTCGGCGGATGACTCGGGTAGGCCATCGAAAGCGATTAACAGGTTCGCGTGAGCGCCGACCTGTTGATAACTTTTTACCGTCAGCGGTGGCGGGGCGACTTGGGCAATTTTATCCCCAACCGGCAACACCGCAGTCAATTGCTGCGCCAACTCCCGAAGCTCATCGATACTTTGCGGCCCGACCAGACTGAGGGTCATTTGCCCGGTTCGATAAAAGCGCTGATGGAAATCTTTCAGCGCCGACTGAAACCCCGGCGACTCCACCTGCAAGCTGTCCCGATTGCCCGCATGAAATCCACGCAGCGGGTGCTGCGCGGGTAAACCGTCATACAAGGCAAACTGCTGCTGCGCTGTCGGATCCTGCGACCAGGCGACAAATTCCGCCTGCAATACTTCCCGTTCACGCAGTTGATCGTCCAGATTCATACGCGGCCGGGCAAGCATGTCTGACAGACGCTCCAGCCCCGCGCTGAAAGACGACACAGGCAGCTCGAAGAAAAAATCCGTGGTGCGTTCGCGGGTGCTGGCGTTGACCTGCCCGCCGTGACGTTGCACGTAGGCCATCAGCCCTTCATCTGTGGGAAAACGCTCGGTGCCGAGAAACAGCAAGTGCTCAAGAAAATGCGCCAGCCCCGGCCATGCCAACGGCACGTCATGGCTGCCGGCCGCCACGCGCAACGCGGCGGCGCTGCGCTTGAGGGCGGGCACATGGCGCAGGGTCACGCGCAAGCCGTTGGCCAGAGTTTCTGTGTGAGGGCGAGGATGAGTCGGCGCAGGCATGGGCACTTCCAGAACAGTGAAGTGCCCATGCTAGCGGATTAGCGACGGTTGAGCGCGCCGTAAAGCTCTGGCCGGCGATCGCCGAGATAGCGGTTGGCCTGGCGTGAATCGTTCATCAGTTGTCGGTCCAGCTCACCGACGATCAACGCTTCGTCTAGACCTGCCAGGGCGCTACGGCTGCCGTCCGGCGCGGCGATGCTGCTTTGCCCGCAATATTGAATGTCGCCTTCATGTCCGCAGTAATTGGCGTAAGCCACGTAGCACTGGTTTTCGAAGGCGCGGGCGCGCACGGTGACATCGGCGACGAAGTCGAACGGAATCATGTTTGCCGTCGGCACCACAATCAGCTCGGCGCCGGCCAAGGCCAGACGACGCGCGTTTTCCGGAAACTCCAGGTCATAACAGATCAGGAAACCGAGCTTCCAGCCGTTCAGTTCAACCAACGGCAACTCCGCTTCGCCCGGGCTGAACATCGACCGGTCAAGGTCGCCGAACAGATGCGACTTGCGGTAATTGCACAGACGCTCGCCGTGGCCATCGACCAGTTGCACGGCGTTGTAGATCTGCCCATCGGCGGTGCGCTCCGGGTAACCGTAAACGATCGCCAGACCAGCAGCCTTGGCGATGCGACCGATCTGCTGCGCCCATTCGCCATTGTAGACCTCGGCCAGCGTGCCGACCGCTTCGGCGCCGATGTTGTAACCGGTCATGAACATCTCCGGCAGCACCAGCAGATCAGCGCCTTTGGCCTCCATCGCCACCTGATGCAGGCGATGCAAGTTGGCGGCGGGGTCCAGTGGCAGCGGTGGACATTGGTAAACGGCTACACGCATCGGGGAATCCTCTTACTCGGGCAGGGCGATAGGGCCGATGTCTTTGAACACATCACCCGGGCCGGGGTTCGCTTTATGTGTCGAACCGCCGAAATGCTTCATGATGCCCCACACCGCGTTAAGCGAAGTCTGCACCGCGCCTTCGACCCACGCCGGTGTCCACGACACGTCATCTCCAGCGATGAAAATACCGCGTTGCTCGGCCGGCATCTCGTCCTGCATGAAGTGCGCATACATGCGCTGGTTATAGCGGTAATGGCCGGGCAGGGCGCCTTTGAAGGCGCCGAGAAAGTACGGATCGGCTTCCCATGACACGGTGATCGGATCGCCGATGATCCGTGCGGCGATGTCGACTTTCGGATAAATCTTTTTCAGCGCGTTCAATGCCAGTTCAACGCGTTTCTCCACCGGATGCGGAAGCATTTTCAACGCGTCGCTCATCCACGAGTAGGACAGGCAGATGACACCGGGTTTGTCGTCACCGTTGTCGAACAGATAGGTGCCACGGGTCAGGCGATCGGTGAGGGTCATGCTCATCACGTCGCGGCCGGTTTCCGGATCCTTGTCTTTCCAGAACGGCCGGTCGACCATCACGAAGGTTTTCGACGACTGCATGTAGCGGGTGCGGTCGAGGGCCATCCACATTTTCTGCGAGAACAGGGTTTCGTCGCATTCAATTTGTGTGGTCAACAGCCAGCTCTGGCAAGTGGTGAGCACAGCGGCGTATTCACGAGTGTCACCATTGTTGTCGGTGACGGCGAAACGACCCTGTGGCGCGTGGGCAATTTTCTTCACGCCCGAGCGCGGCGCGCCACGGTGCAGGGATTTCAGGCTGGTACCCGCCGGCCAGTGCACGCAGCGTTCCGGCACATGGCGCCAGATGCCCTGCGGCACCTGCTCGACGCCACCGACCACCAGGTGCTGGTGATCGTCGCAATTGGTCATTACGACGCGGAAGATTTCCAGCATCGAATTGGGAAAGTCCGAATCCCAGCCGCCGGTGCCGAAACCGACCTGACCGAATATTTCACGGTGTTGGAACGACAACTTGGCGAAGGCTTTCGACGTGGCGACGAAGTCATAAAAAGTCCGGTCGTCCCATAGCGGCACAAGCTTGTTCCACAATTCTTTCAGACGCGGCACATCCCGCTCGCGAATGGCTTGCTGGATTTCGGAAAACTGCGAGCCGGCCTCCAGCGCATCCGCCCACGCGTCAGCGACTTCCTGAAACAATGCAGGAAGATCCTTCAGGCTTTCGGCGTAATAGGTTTCGCCTTCCAGGTCGATCACGGTGCTGCCAGAAGCGCCGGTCAACGGGTTGGGGAAAGGTCTGGTTTCGAGGCCAAGCTTGTCAACGTAGTGGTAGAACGCCGTGGAGGACACCGGAAAGCGCATGCCACCGAGCTCCGCGACGATGGCATCGGTGCCGTTGAAGGCTTGCGAGCGCAGACGTCCGCCGAGTTTCGACGCCTCGTACACCACCGGTTTCAAACCGAGCTTCATCAATTCGTAGGCAGCCACCAGACCGGCTATGCCCGCGCCGACAATCGCCACTTCAGCGCCATGGTGTTGCTCGGGAATGCTGCCCAGACCCGCGGGATGCTCGATCCAGTCGTCAAACGCGAACGGAAAGTCCGGACCGAAAATGGTGACTGGTTTTTTTCCTTCTGCAGGATGGCGATTGTTCTTGTTCATGGCTGACCTTGTTGGCGACTCGACGCAGGATTCGCGTCTGAGTATAGAAAAAGATGCCAGCCATTCTAGGGAGCGCGGAGCGCGTTAATAAGACGCAAAGTGTCGTCGTTTTGCTAGATTGTTGTGCAGACTGACGATTGCAGGCTGCATACCGACCAAAAAGTGCGAGCGAGCCTGCTCGCGAAGCGGCTCAACTGGAATGCCCGGCCAATGCTCAGACCGGTTGCCCCCGATCAATCTTGCTGCTCAGAATGATCGACGTCGTGGTCTTCTCCACGCCATCGACGCTGCCAATCTGATCCAGCAACTGATCAAGCTGCTCCGGCGAATCGGTGCGCAACCACGCCACATAATCAAATTCGCCACTCACCGCACACAGCTGCTGCACCTGCGCCATCGCACTCAAGCGCCGCAGCACGTCCTTGCCGGAGCGCGGCTGCACCTTGATCCCGACGTAGGCTTGCAGCCCGCCATCGACGACACGCTGACCGAGGCGCACGCCGTAACCGGTGATCACTTTGGCCTTTTCCAGCCGGGCCAGACGCGACGTCACCGTCGTGCGAGCAATGCCTAGCTGACGGGCAAGCATGGCCACGCTTTCGCGGGCGTTGATTTGTAGCGCGGCGATCAGCTGGCGGTCGATTTCGTCGAGCGCAGCAGGGCGGGTGTCTGACAAGGGGGGCTCCATAGGGCGCGGATCTTGGAGCGAGCATGTTACAGGCTCAACCGGCCAGGCGCTTGTGGGCGATAAATCGAATGGTTTGCCACCTTGGGGAGCGAAGAGGAGAAACAAAAAAGCAGCGCAATGCGCTGCTTTATTCGATTGGATTGTCGGTTATCTGGCCATTCTGCGTAATGCCCGATCGATAAGCTCGATCTGAAAGCGGTACCGGAGATTTACATGTTTGAGCAATACCGCCCCTATGGATAGGCCGAGTACCAAAGCAATAATCATCAATAAAGCGCTATTTCCCCAGTTTCCGCTCACGGGTCCGGTCAACAGGGTCTGACTGATCCAGGGCAAACCGCCGAATTTTTCCGCGCAAACGTAGGCCGTTCCCAGCAAAGCAAGCGCTGCAGCTTTTTCGCCAAAAAACAGGGCAACTCGGGCTTCTGCTCGATTGATTCTGAGTTCGAGCCAATATTTTGCATCTAGAAGCGCCACTTCCGTATGAGGTTGAAGTGAATCTACTAACGCATTCTCGTGTTTGACATCGGCGATCATGCTTCTCAAGGTGATGGTCTCCCATCGGAAGAGCGCGTGGATCAATGCCAGGATAGGTGTAAGCAGCGACAGCAGAGTAAATATTGTCGAGGCGAACACTAGAAGGAGAGCCAGATATTTGGCCTGTTCCGGCAGCGGAGTCTGCGGTGTATGCCAGTAGGCCATGCAGGCAGCCACGGCCATTCCGGCACCGCCAAGAGCGAGACACCAATTGGCAAACTTCTCTGCGTTCACTTCGAGCCTGCTGCGTCTCGCAGATGCCTTCAGGGGCCTGCAGGTACTCAAGTGCTCAAGAACTTTGATGGTGTCTTCGATGTGTATTTCCGGAAGTTCCTTTTCCATTACGCTCATTGCCTGCTCCATTGCAATTGATGTCGGGTACGTCCCGCATGCGCCACTCACATCCTGGTGATGGGTACGGCTGAATGGCCCACAAAACACGAAAACAAAAAAGGCCTATGCCATCAAGCACAAGCCTTTGTTTGTTTGGTGGGCCCACACGGACTCGAACCGTGGACCAAAGGATTATGAGTCCTCTGCTCTAACCAACTGAGCTATAGGCCCTCAGTAGGCGGCGGATTATAGCGACGGTTTCGCGGCTGTGCTATCCGAAAAATCCGATACGGTTACATGCAGAAATGTCGCGGCGAATTCGTCCGGTGGCAACGGCAGACTGACGATGTAGCCCTGGATCTGTTCACAGCCTTCCGCGGCAAGGAATTGTTGTTGCGCCTGGGTTTCCACGCCTTCGGCAATCACGGTGAACTGCATGCTGCGGCCGAGCGCGATGATGGCGCGCACGATCGCCGCGTCGTGGGGGTCGTCGGGCAGTCCGCGAACGAAAGACTGGTCGATCTTGAGGATGTCCAGCGGCAGGCGCTTGAGGTAGCTGAGCGAGGAATAGCCGGTGCCGAAGTCATCGATCGCCAGTTGCACGCCGAGGTGTTTGAGCTGGTGCAGTACCGCCAGCGCCTCCTCGGCCTGACTCATGATGAAATTTTCGGTAATTTCCAGTTGCAGTAAATCCGGGCGCAGGCGGTTTTCCTTGAGCAGCTGTTCGATGCGCACCAGCAGATTCGGCTGGCGTAGTTGCGCGCCGGCGAGGTTCACCGAAAGGGGGCCGAGTGGTTGGTAGATCCGGTTCCACTCGAACATCTGCCGACATGCGGTTTCCAGCACCCAGTCACCGATCTGCAGGATCATGCCGTTCTCTTCGGCCAATGGGATGAAGTGCTCGGGTGGCACTTCGCCGAAGGTCGGGTGGCGCCAGCGAATCAGAGCTTCTGCACCGACCAGACGGTGGTCGTCCAAGCTGATTTTCGGCTGGTAGTAGAGAAACAGTTCGTCGCGCTCGATGGCGCGGCGCAGTTCGTGTTCCAGCGCTATGCGTTCACTGGCCTGGGCGGTGAGGTCGCGTGTGTAGCTTTCGACGCGGTTGCGCCCCTTGGCTTTGGAGCGGTACATCGCCGCGTCGGCGTTTTTTACCAGCGTGGCCACGTCGCAACCGTCGCGTGGATAGAGGCTGGTACCGATACTGGCGCTGATGAAAAACTCGTGTTCGCCGGCCTGAAAAGGCGCACCGAAGCAGTTGAGCAGTTTCGTCGCGATGTTGTCGGCGTCGCCGGCTTGCTGCAAGCCCGGCAGCAGAAGGATGAATTCGTCGCCACCTAACCGCGCAACGGTATCGATATCCCGTAACTGTTCCTTCAGGCGCACGGCGATGCCCTTGAGCAACAGGTCGCCGACCGGGTGGCCGAGGCTGTCGTTGATGTGTTTGAAGCGATCGAGGTCGAGAAACAGCACGGCGCCCTGGCCGCCATTTTCCTGTTGGCTGGTGAGGGCCATTTGCAAACGGCTTTCGAATAATGTGCGGTTCGGCAAGCCGGTGAGCGGGTCGTGGTGAGCCTGGTAATCGAGCTTGGCCTGGGCGTGCTTGAGGCTGGAAATATCGGCGAACACCGCGACGAAGTGGGTGATGAATTTGTCACGATTGCGCACGGCGCTGATGGTCAGCCAGCTGGGGTACAGCTCGCCATTCTTGCGCCGGTTGGAAATCTCGCCTTGCCAGTGGCCTTCATCGGTCAGCTGGTGCCACATCGCCGCATAGAAAGCGCTGTCATGCAGCCCCGACGCCAATAGCCGTGGCGTGTGGCCCAGCGCTTCGCTTTCGCTGTAGCCGGTAATTTCAGTGAAGGCGCGATTGACCGCGCTGATGTGTTGTTGGGTATCGGTGATCAACACGCCTTCGGCGGTGCTCTCGAAAACGGTCGCGGCCTGTTGCAGTTTTTCCTGCATGAGATGGCGTTCCGTGATGTCGCGGGCGATGGTCAGCATGCAGTCTTCGTCGCCGATCGGCAGTGGGCGACTGGAGACCTCGCACAGGCGGATCTGCCCATCGCTGCGACGGATATGACAAGTGAAGTCGCGGACAAAACCGTCGCGTTGCAGCAGGTCGAGCATCTGTTTGCGTTCATTGAGGTTGACCCAGATCCCCAGATCCAGCGTCGAGCGATCTACTGACATGGCGCTGTTGAAACCGGTGATGCGACTGAAGCCTTCGTTGACCTCCAACAGCAGCCCGTCGCTCTGGCGCGACAGCAGCAAGCCATCCGGTGATGCATGGAAAGCCTTGGCAAACTTCTCCTCCGAGGTTTGCAGTTGCTGTTGCGTTTCCTTGAGCTGGCTGATGTCGCGCACTACAACCACCAGCGCCGGGGTGGTGTCGAGGTCGAAGGGCTCGGCGGAAATCAGCCCGGTGAACACTTGGCCGTTATTGCGGCGAAAGGGCATTTCCAGATTGCGGATGCTGCCAGCCTGCAAACGCTGCAAGAGGCCCGGCCCGACGCCGGGAATGCCCCAGATATTGAGATTGGTGGCAGTTTGGCCGATCACGTCCTCGGCCCGTAGGCCGATCTGCTCTTCGAAGGCCTCGTTGACCTCCAGCAGGCAGCCGTCGGACAGGCGTGCGATCACCAGAATGTCCGGGCATTGCTCGAACACCGAAGCGAATTTCTGCTCCGACAGGCGCAGCGCCTCTTCGGTGCGCTTGATTTCGCTGATGTCGATCATCAACCCGCGCATCACTGGCTCGTGGCCATGCTCAATCAGGCTGACGATATCGCGCACCCACAGGCAGCGGCCGTCGGCGGTGATCACGCGATAGTCAACGATATGGTCGCGGCCCTGGCGCAGCGCTTCCTTGCAGTAGTTCTGCGTGCGGGTCAGGTCGGCGGGGTGAATGATGTTGTGCCAGAAGCCCGGGATCAGCCAATGAGCCTGTGGATAACCGAGCAAATCCTCAGCGTGCGGCGAAACATAGCTGTAGGTGAAGTCGCTCATACGCGCTTCCCAGGCGATGGCCGACAAGCTCTCCACCAGGCCGCGGTAGTGATATTCGCTGCTGCGCAATTCCTGCTCAAGGTCGATGCGCCGGGTGATTTCAGAGCTCAGGCGGCGATTGATGCGGATTACCACGGCCAGGATTGTCATCAGCAGCAACAGGCCGGGCAGCCCGTACATCAGCAGGTCCGACCAGAAGGTACGGTGGTCGAGCACATTACCCACCCAATGTTCCTGGATGCTGCTGATTTCCGCTGGCGTCATGTCGGCGAGGACTTTATCGAGAATCCCGACGAGCACTTTGTTGTCGCGGGGCACAGCCATCGCCAGTTGATAACGATACGGCGTTTCGCCGCTGACGTAGAGGCCGTCGAGCTTGAGCTGGCGCAGGCTCCAGACGCTGGAAGCCAGATCGCCGACTACCGCGTCCACTTCATCGGTCGCCAGCGCTTGCAGCGCTGAACTGACATTGGGCATGGCGACCAGATTCAGATCGGGGTGGTGAGTGCGCAGCAGTTCGTGGGGGGCGTAGTTTTCCACCACAGCGATTTTCAGCCCGTACAAGTCGTCAAGTTTGCGCGGTTGGGCGCCGCCGACATGGGCGAGGATGACGATCGGGAAGTCGAGGTACGGCCGGGTGAATGACAGATAGTTCTGGCGCTCCGGCGTCGACATGATTCCCGGCAGCAAATCGATCTTGCCCTTCTTCACCTGCTCCAGCACTACCGTCCAGCTCACTGGTTCGATGGGCGTGAGTTTGATCGCCAGGCGTTGACGGATCACGTCGATATAGTCGGCTGCCAACCCTTGATAACGGTTCTGATCATCCCGAAATTCGAACGGCGGCCACGATGCATCGACACCCAGGCGCAAGTCAGGGTGAGCCGCCAGCCAGCTGCGTTCTTCATCGGTGAGAGTCAGCGCGTCAGCCGTGGCGGTGCAGATCATCAATGACAGCAGAAAAAGCACGGGCGCCAGTCTGGGCATAACGCTCTCGTCACGGCTTGGGGATGATTGTTTCGAGTGTAGACGGGGTACGCGGTGGGGAGGGCGGAGCGGGGAATTTAATCTGCCATAAAACAAAACCCCCGGCCTGGGCCGGGGGTTCTGGTATCACTCGTCGAGGAAGGAGCGCAGATGCTCGCTTCGCG
>Ga0308159_1004820_pt1 | contig 11968 bp, 11 predicted proteins | sample PhyCR1_FD_201040 | JGI IMG/M metagenome (GOLD analysis project Ga0308159, IMG submission 201040) | Phyllosphere microbial communities from UC Gill Tract Community Farm, Albany, California, United States - DLSLC.R1 | ecosystem: Host-associated > Plants > Phyllosphere > Unclassified | place: USA...
AATCCATCCGCACCCGCTGCTCGTTGGAGATCAGGCGCAGGAGAAACCATTTCTGCTTCTGGCCGATGCACAGCGGTTGGCTGTGGGTCCGGACCAGACGCTGCGGCAAACGATAGCGCAACCAGCCCCGGGTGCAGGCGAGAATTTGCACATCTTCGCGCTCCAGCCCCACTTCTTCGTTCAGCTCGCGATACAAGGCGTCTTCCGGCGTCTCATCGGGGTTGATTCCCCCTTGAGGAAACTGCCAGGCATCTTGATTGATACGGCGAGCCCATAGCACCTGTCCGGCATCATTGGTCAGAATGATCCCGACATTGGGGCGGAAACCATCGGGGTCGATCACGGCTACAACCTCGCAAACGCATGTCGCCGCATTGTTCCACAAAGCTTGGGAATGCAGCAACGAGGCTGCTTACCTTATGTGCACTCTTGTGAAAAGACCGTATTCTGGGCACCTTTTTCCGCGACTTTTCAGCGAGTAACTGCAATGCGCCTGGCTTTATTCGACTTGGACAACACGCTTTTGGGCGGCGACAGCGACCACGCCTGGGGCGACTATCTGTGCGAGCGGGGCTTCCTCGACGCCGTCGCCTACAAGACACGCAACGACGAGTTCTATCAGGATTACCTGGCCGGCAAGCTCGACAATGCCGCCTACCTGAACTTCTGCCTGGAAATCCTCGGCCGCACCGACATGGCCGTGCTTGAAGAGTGGCACCGCGACTTCATGCGCGACTGCATCGAGCCGATCCTCCTGCCCAAGGCCCAGGCCCTACTGGACAAGCATCGCGCTGCCGGCGACAAGCTGGTGATCATCACCGCGACCAACCGTTTCGTGACCGCGCCGATCGCCGAACGCCTGGGCGTGGAAACCCTGATCGCCACCGAATGCGAAATGCAGGATGGCCGCTACACCGGGCGCAGTACCGATGTGCCGTGCTTCCGTGAAGGCAAGGTCACCCGCCTCAACCGCTGGCTGGAAGAGACCGGCCACAGCCTGGAAGACAGCTACTTCTACAGCGATTCGATGAACGACCTGCCCCTGTTGGAGCAAGTGACCACCGCCGTGGCCGTTGACCCGGACCCGAACCTGCGGGCCGAGGCCGAGAAACGTGGCTGGCAGATCATCAGCCTGCGCGACTAGACAGCTCGCCGGCGGGCCGGCTGTAGGCGCTGGCTTGCCAGCGAAAAAACCTACGCCGGCTTGGCCACCATCAGATAGAAAATCGCCATGAAGGCCAGGAACGCCGGCCAGCCCAGGGCGAACCACCAGCGCATATAAAGGGTTGCCCGCAGCGGCATCGGCGTCCCGACCTGCAGGGCCTGCTCGGCCATCTTGTGCACTCGGATCTGCAACCAGACCACCGGCAGCCAGCACAGCCCCGCCACCACATACAGCCCCAGGCTCCACATCAGCCACGCCTGCTGCAGCGACCAGCCTGCCAGATGCACCAGCCCCAGCCCGCTCAACGGCTGGAATACCGCCGTGGTGGCGGTAAAGGCCCAGTCGGCGAACACCAGGTGCTTGAAGGTCACGGCGATCACTTCCACCCGGCCACTGCGCCAGGCCCGCAGGGCGTAATAGGCCGACCCCGCGCCGAGGCCGAACAGCACGGTGGAGGACAGGATATGCAGGGTTTTCAACAGCAGGTAAGCGCTCATTGGCGGGGTTCGGTCCACAGCAGCCATAGGGTCGCCACCATCAGCACCAGGTTCTTGGCGACGGCGGCATAAGGGTCAAACCAGAAGTGCGGCAGGATCAGGCTGATGATCAGGGTGTAGCCGAGCATCAGCCCCAACTGCGCCTGCAAGGCCCGCCGGCGCCAGCGCCGCAGCAGCAGGCCGACACCCAGCAGCGCATCACAGAGTGAACCGCCGATCACCGCCAGGGCCGCCCAGACGCCCTGCACGCCAGCCTCGGCCATGATCCGCAGGCCCCAGTCGTAACCCGGGCCAATACACACCAGCGCGGTACCCAGCCAGATCAGCACCATCACTGCCAGCAACAGCGGGCGCAGGGCCAGTTGGGTGCTTTGCGCCGCCTGCGGCCAGTCCTGCAAGCGGGCCGCCAGCGGCGCCGCGTGATACCCGCAGACCGAGGCCAGCACCTGCGGATCCGCCAGGTTGTCGTGGCGGGCCATGGCCAGGCTCTGCCGGTTCAAGGCTCGCCAGCCCAGGCGATCGCCAGCAGCAGCCACCAGCCGCAGCAAGACCGCTGGCAGCTTGAAGTAGCGCGCCGGGCCCCAGCCCTGGGCCGACCGCAAGTGATCGAGCAATTGCGCCATGGTCATGCGTTCCGGGCCGACCAGGGGCAGAACCATGGATTCCTGCGGCCACTGCCTGAGCAGCGCCAGCACCGCGGCACTCAAGTCCTCTATATGCAAGGGCTGCATCTGCGCCTTGGCGGACAGCAAAGGAATCAGCGGCCAGGGCGACAGCCTCGTCAGCCAGCCGCTGCTGGCACCGCCAGCGCCGAGCACCAGCGAGGGCCGCAGCACCACCGCCGGTACCCCCAACTGCAGCAGGTAATCATCCGCCGCCGCCTTGCTGGCAAGGAACGGCACCTGGGGCAGGATCCCGGCCCCCAATGCGGAAATCTGCAGTACCCGCACGCCCCGGGCCGCCGCCAGATCGAACAGCGCGCGGGTACCCAGGTCCTGGGTCAGGCTCAACGCCCGCGCATCAGTGCTCAACAGCCCCGCGGCGTTGATCAGCAGGTCGGTGTCGGCAGGCAGGGCAAAGGGCTGGGGCTCGCGGCCCAGGCAATCGAGATCCAGCTGGCGCCACTCCACCCCGGGCAACCCCTGGGGCTGCGGGCGACGGCTGGTGGCAATCAGCTGATGGCCGGCAGCGTGCAATGCCGCCAGCAGATGACGGCCGACAAACCCTGTGGCCCCCACCAGAACGACCTTCATGGCAATCCTTGAGAGTTAGACCGGCTTGGCGCCCATAAGACCGGCAATGGTCACGAAACATGCGGCGCTGAACACCGCCAGCACCAGGGTGAACGCCAGGCCGCTGGCAACCTTGGCCACCCGCAGGCGGTTGAGGCGCACCATCAGCCACAGCCAGGCCAAGGCCCCCAGGGTGTAGAGCACACTGGAACCCAGGACCCAGGTCTGCCCCAGCGGCCACCCCACCAGATGCACCAGCCACCAACCGCTGAACGGCAATGTCAGCATGCCCAGCGCCAGCAACAGCCAGCCGAACAGGCCCGGACGGTGCAGCACCCGGCTATAAACCGTGGCATCCCCCTGGCGGCGCAGGCGCCAGACCCAGATCGCCAGCCCCAGCGCACTGCCCAATAGCAGCACGGTGGCCAGTACATGAAGCGTCTTCAGCGTGGTCAGTGTTTCCATGTTTTCGCTTCCTTAAGGCTCCGATCCTCAGCGTAGTCGTTCAGCCGAGGAACAGCTGGTAGGCCGGGTTGTCGCTTTCATCCCAGTACGGATAGCCGATCTGCTCCAGCGCCGCGGGCACCAGGTGACGTTCATCGGCCGGCACTTGCAGGCCGGCGACTACCCGGCCATCCGCCGCACCATGGTTGCGGTAGTGGAACATCGAGATATTCCAGCGCCCGCCCAGCTTGTTGAGGAAGTTGAACAGCGCCCCCGGACGCTCCGGAAATTCGAAACGCAGCACCACTTCGTCGCTGACCTTCTCGGCATGGCCGCCGACCATGTAGCGGATGTGCAGCTTGGCCAGTTCGTTATCGGTCAGGTCGATCACCGGAAAGCCCTGCTCGGTCAGGCTGGCGATCAGGGCGCTGCGCGGATCGTTTTCCGGGTGGGTCTGCACGCCAACGAAGATGTGCGCCTCGCTGCCGGTGTTGTAGCGGTAGTTGAATTCGGTGATCTGGCGCTTGCCCACCGCCTCGCAGAAGGCCTTGAAGCTGCCGGGCTTCTCGGGGATGGTCACGGCGATGATGGCTTCGCGGCCTTCGCCCAGTTCGGCGCGCTCGGCCACGTGGCGCAGGCGGTCGAAGTTGACGTTGGCTCCGGAGTCGATGGCCACCAGGGTCTGCCCGCTGATACCGCGCTGCTCGACGTACTTCTTGATCCCGGCAACGCCCAGGGCGCCGGCAGGTTCGGTGATCGAGCGGGTATCGTCGTAGATATCCTTGATTGCCGCACAGATCTCGTCGGTACTGACGGTAATCACTTCATCCACATAATCCTTGCAGATGTCGAAGGTGTGCTGGCCAATCTGCGCCACCGCCACGCCGTCGGCGAAGATCCCCACGGTCGGCAGCACCACGCGCTCACCGGCAGCCATGGCCGCCTGCAGGCAGTTGGAGTCGTCCGGCTCGACGCCGATGACCTTGATCTCCGGGCGCAGGTATTTCACATAGGCCGCGATGCCGGCGATCAGACCGCCGCCGCCGACCGGAACGAAGATCGCATCCAGCGGGCCGGGGTGCTGGCGCAGAATCTCCATGGCCACCGTGCCCTGCCCGGCAATGGTGTGCGGATCATCGTAGGGATGGATGTAGACGTAGCCCTTCTCGTCCACCAGCTTCAGGGAGTAGGCCAGCGCTTCAGGGAAGGTATCGCCGTGCAGCACCACCTTGCCGCCACGGGAGCGCACGCCCTCGACCTTGATCTCGGGGGTGGTCTTGGGCATCACGATAGTAGCCTTGACCCCCAGCACCTTGGCCGCCAGGGCCAGGCCCTGGGCGTGGTTACCCGCCGACGCAGTGACCACGCCGCGGGCGCGCTCGGCATCGCTGAGCTGGGTCAGCTTGTTGTAGGCGCCACGGATCTTGAACGAGAACACCGGCTGCAAGTCTTCACGCTTGAGCCAGATCTGATTGCCCAGCCGCTCGGAAAGCTGGCGGGCAGTCTGCAATGGGGTTTCTACGGCAACGTCATAAACGCGCGAGGTGAGGATCTTCTTGACGTACTGTTCGAGCATCGGAAAGCATCACTGAGCGGGTTGGGCAGGGCCAGGGAGTCTAACCCAGCGTTTGCCCGGGCGACCACACGAATACAGAGGTTTTAGCCGCCCCCTCGCCTTCTCTGAAGCCCGGCCGATTAGCCAAACGGGCAATGACCTGATCTGCCGCGGCGCCTATAATGCCGGCCTTTGTGCCCCCCTTGCCCGCTTCGGAGCCCGCATGACCCAGGATCAACTCAAACAGGCCGTTGCCCAGGCCGCCGTCGACCTTATCCTCCCGAAACTCGATGACAAGAGCATCGTCGGGGTCGGCACCGGCTCCACCGCCAACTGCTTCATCGACGCCCTGGCCCTGCACAAGGGCGCCTTCGACGGCGCCGTGGCCAGCTCCGAAGCCACCGCCGCGCGCCTCAAGGGCCACGGGATTCCGGTCTACGAGCTCAACACCGTGAGCGACCTGGAGTTCTACATCGACGGCGCCGACGAAAGCGACGAGCACCTGAACCTGATCAAGGGCGGCGGCGCCGCCCTGACTCGGGAAAAGATCGTCGCCGCCGTGGCCAAGACGTTCATCTGCATCGCCGACGCCAGCAAGCTGGTGCCGGTGCTGGGCAACTTCCCGCTGCCCGTGGAAGTGATCCCCATGGCCCGCAGCCACGTGGCCCGTGAACTGGTGAAACTGGGCGGCGACCCGGTGTACCGCGAAGGCGTGATCACCGACAACGGCAACATCATCCTCGATGTGCACAACATGCAGATCACCAATCCGGTGGAACTGGAAAGCCAGATCAATGCCATTGTCGGCGTGGTCACCAATGGCCTGTTCGCTGCACGCCCCGCTGATGTGCTGCTGCTGGGTACCGCCGAAGGGGTGAAGACCCTCAAGGCCTGAGCCTGCCCTGCGGATAGGAGCCGGCGGGCGGGCGAAGGCGGTTTTGAAGGCCTCTTCGCTGGCAAGCCGGCTCCTAGATCGGTTTCTTGAAGACGTAGAACAGGTTCGGTTCGCTCACCAGGTACAGGGTGCCGGCGTCATCCATGGCCATCCCTTCCGCCTGAGGCACTGCCTTGCTCAGGCCCTGGCGCCACTTGCCCAGGGCCAGGGTACTCAGCGGGCGCCCCTCGACATCCAGCTCCACCACCAGCCGCGACTCGTCCGACAGTGCCAGCAGGTGGCCACTGCGCTCGTCGTATTGCAGGCTGGAGAGGTCGCGCACGAACAGGCCGGCATCGCGCTTGGGGTTGTTCACCACATGCATCCCGTAGGACTGCTCCGGATCTTGATGGGGGAAGCCCTGCACTTCATAGATCAGCATCGGGTCGCGCTCCTTGGCGACGAACAGGCGCTTGCCCTGGGAGTCGTAGGCCAGCCCCTCGAAGCCTTTGTTGCCGGCAAGGTGCACGCCCAGGGTGATCTGCTCGGCTTCTGCCGCATCCACCGCCGTGGTTTCATCGTCCAGCTGGATCTTGATCAGCCGGTGCTGGCGCTCGTCGCTGATCACATAGGTATTGGCACTGATGAACTCCACCGCTTCCGGATCGCCAAAGCCCACCAGAGCGATGCGGCGCAGGATCTGCCCGTCCAGGGATAGCTCGATCAGTTCGGAATTCTTGTTGGTCACGGTGAACAGGCTGTTGCGCAGCGGATCGTAGGTCAGCGCCGAGACCTCATCCAGACCCTCGATGGGCTGCGCCTCCAGCACGACACGGTAATCGCCCAACCCCAAGGATTGGGGGGCCGCCACCTGCCAGTAGGATTGCCAGTCGAACCAGGCGCGCTGCCACAACCTGTGGTTATGGACAAACACTGCCAGCAGCACGGCCATCAGGCAGAGGATCAGGTAAAGGGGTTGCAGGCGGGTGAGGCGATACATGGCGGGCAGGCTCGAAATCAGGACAGGCTGATGAAATATCACAGCCGCCTGAATTCAAGCTTAATGCCCTGAATGGCCCGGCTCGGGTGCCAGGCCCGGGCTCACTGTTTCTCGAAGCGATAGAACAGGTTGGGCTCGCTGACCATGTACAGGTTGCCGGCCTCATCCATGGCCACCCCTTCGGCCCGGGGAATGGTTTTTTCCAGGCCATTGAAGCCGCCGAGCAGGGCCATGAAGCTGACCTGCTCGCCCTGCTCGTCCAGTTCCAGCAGCAGATGGGAATCAGCCGACAGCACCAGGGTATGGCCGGTGCGCGGGTCGATACCCAGGGCCGAAAGGTTGCGCAAGTCGAGTTCGTCGCTGGCCAGCTTCTGCTTGTTGCCCTTGAGTACCTGGCTACCGTCGCTGCTCCAGGTAAACAACGCCGGCGGGCGCTCCTCCCCCAGCAGCAACTGTTGCTTGCGCGGGTTCCAGGCAATGGCTTCGAACGCCTTGTTCTGGTCTGCCGAAGGGCCCAGGTCGTATTTGGGGAAGTCCGCGACATTCAGCGACCGGGTATTGGCATCGACCTTGACGATCACCAGCGAATGCTCGCGCTCATCGACAACCGCCAGCAGGCCATTCTCCAGGACCGCGACCCCTTCCGGGTTGCTCCAGCCCACCAGAGGCATCTTGCGCAGGACGTCGCCTTGCAGCGACAGCTCCACCAGGAATGGGTGCTTGCCCATAACCGAAAACAGGGTCTTGGTCTGGGGGTTATAGGAAAGATCGGAGGCCTCGTCCCGCTCCATGCCTGGCAGGACCTTGGCATCGATCACCGCCCGGTAGCTGGGCAGCCAGATACTGGAGCTGCGTTCGGCGGTACTGACAAAACCTTCCTGGACCCAGAGAGCCCCACGGTCATCCCAATGCATGAGGCTGGCTACGCCATAGCAGATCACGCCCGCCAACAGCAGCCAGGAATACCAGCGCATGCGCAATCGCAAGCGGCGGATGAGGCGAGGTTTAGGTAGAGGGTGGGCGTCCATCACACAGATTCCAGAAACGCGGCCAAAGTTAATAGCACAGGGATTTTAGATCCGCGAACCATAAACTTCGGAATTATCCGGGAAAAATGTGAAAAAACGGTTAAAGCCGGTGATCTCTCTGCGCCGGGCCCAGGATTACCGGGCCCAGCGCAGAAAGATTCGGATCAACGGACGCTGCTGGTGAAACGGCTGGCACCGGGAAGCTCCAGCACCAGCTCATCGCCGACATTCAGCGGCCCAACCCCGACCGGCGTGCCCGTGAGGATCACATCGCCGGCCTGCAGGGAGAAACAACCGGCCATGTACTGGATCATCGGCACTATGGGGTTGAGCATGATGGCGCTGTTGCCGTCCTGGCGCACTTCACCGTTGATGGTCAGGCGGATGCCGATGTCGGTCAGATCGGCGAAGGTACTGCCCACCACAAAAGGAGCGATCACCGCCGCGCCGTCGAACGACTTGGCGATTTCCCAGGGCAGGCCCTTGGCTTTGAGTTCGGCCTGCTTGTCCCGCAGGGTCAGGTCCAGTGCCGGGGCAAAGCCGGAAATGGCATCCAGCACTTCTTCGCGGCTGGGTTTGGTGGAGAGCGGCTTGCCGATCAACACCGCGATTTCCGCTTCGTAGTGCACCGAACCACGCTCGGTGGGAATGGCGAACCCACCTTCCAGGGGCACCACACAACTGCCCGGCTTGATAAACAACAGGGGTTCGGTAGGTACCGGGTTGTCCAGCTCCTTGGCGTGCTCGGCGTAGTTGCGACCGATGCACACCACCTTGCCCACCGGAAAATGGATCCGGGTACCGTCGACATACTGGTGCTGATAGCTCATTACCGACTCCTGCTTGTGTGCTTTATCTGGACACTACCCGGCTTCAGATCGCGAAGATCTTGCCCGGATTCATGATGCCGTTCGGATCGAACACTGCCTTGACCGCCTTCATGTACTCGATCTCCACCGGCGAGCGGCTGTAGGTCAGGTAATCACGCTTGGTCATGCCCACGCCGTGTTCCGCGGAAATCGAGCCGTTGTACTTCTCGACCGTCTCGAACACCCACTTGTTGACCGTCGCGCACTTGGCAAAGAACTCGTCCTTGCTCAGGTTGTCCGGCTTGAGGATGTTCAGGTGCAGGTTGCCGTCGCCGATGTGGCCGAACCAGACGATTTCGAAGTCCGGGTAGTGCTTGCCGACGATGGCGTCGATTTCCTGAAGGAAGGCCGGGACTTTCGACACAGTGACCGAAATGTCGTTCTTGTACGGCGTCCAGTGGGAAATGGTCTCGGAAATGTATTCGCGCAGCTTCCACAGGTTGTGCAACTGGGTTTCGCTCTGGCTCATCACGCCGTCCAGCACCCAGCCCTGCTCGACACAGTGCTCGAAGGTTTCCAGGGCGTGGTTGGCCACTTCCTCGGTGGTGGCTTCGAACTCCAGCAGCGCATAGAACGGGCAGTCGGACTCGAACGGTGCCGGTACGTCGCCACGGGCCAGGACCTTGGCCAGGGCCTTGTCGGAGAAGAACTCGAAGGCCGTCAGATCCAGCTTGCCCTGGAAGGCGTGCAACACGGGCATGATCGAGTCGAAATCAGGGGTGCCCAGGACCATCGCCGTGAGGTTCTTCGGGGCCCGGTCCAGGCGCATGGTGGCCTCGACCACGAAGCCCAGGGTGCCCTCGGCGCCGATGAACAGCTGGCGCAAGTCATAGCCGGTGGCGTTCTTGATCAGGTCCTTGTTCAGCTCCAGCAGGTCGCCCTTGCCGGTGACCACCTTCATGCCGGCCACCCAATTGCGGGTCATGCCGTAGCGAATCACCTTGATCCCGCCGGCATTGGTACCGATATTGCCGCCAATCTGGCTGGAACCTGCAGAAGCGAAATCCACCGGGTAGTACAGGCCGTTTTCTTGCGCCAGGTTCTGCAACTGCTCGGTGACCACGCCCGGCTGGCACACTGCGGTGCGGTCGGTCAGGTTCAGGTCGAGGATCTGGTTCATATAGTCGAAGGACACCACCACCTCGCCGTTGGCTGCCACCGCTGCCGCCGAAAGCCCGGTGCGACCGCCCGAAGGCACCAGCGCAACCTTGTGCTGATTGGCCCAGCGCACAATGGCCTGGACCTGCTCGATGGTTTTCGGAAACACAATGGCTGTCGGGGCCGGGGCGAAATGCTTGGTCCAATCCTTGCCGTAAGCATTCAGGGAGTCAGCGTCGGTCAGCACCTTGCCAGGCTCAACCAGGGTCTTCAGCTCATCAATCAGGGCAGGATTGGTCATCGACAGAACTCTCGAACAATTCATGGTCATCCTGAGAACGCTTCACGTCGCAGGAATGAGTGTTTAGCGGGGCGCGTATGCTAGCATACCGCCCCCGCAGGAGAGTGCCCAAGGGCCTTTCTGCGGTGTCGGCCCAGTGCCGCCCAGGTCAGCTCAAGCTGTCCACTTCCCTGCCATTTTTCTCCGGGACACAGGTTTACGCAGATGAGCAAGACTTCTCTCGATAAGAGCAAGATCAAGTTCCTTCTCCTCGAAGGCGTCCACCAATCCGCTGTCGACGTCCTCAAGGCCGCCGGCTACACCAGCATCGAGTACCTCACCGGTTCTCTGCCGGAAGCCCAGCTCAAGGAAAAGATCGCCGATGCACACTTCATCGGCATTCGCTCCCGCACTCAACTGACCGAAGAGATCTTCGACCACGCGAAGAAACTGGTCGCAGTGGGCTGCTTCTGCATCGGCACCAACCAGGTTGACCTGTCCGCCGCTCGCGAGCGCGGCATCGCGGTGTTCAACGCGCCGTACTCCAACACCCGTTCGGTTGCCGAGCTGGTGCTGGCCGAGGCCATCCTGCTGCTGCGCGGCATCCCCGAGAAAAACGCTTCCTGCCACCGTGGCGGCTGGATCAAGAGCGCGGCCAACTCCTTCGAAATCCGTGGCAAGAAGCTGGGTATCGTCGGTTACGGCTCCATTGGTACTCAGCTGTCGGTCCTGGCCGAAGGCTTAGGGATGCAGGTGTTCTTCTACGACACCGTGACCAAGCTGCCACTGGGCAACGCCACCCAGGTGGGCAACCTGCACGAACTGCTGGGCATGTCCGACATCGTCACCCTGCACGTGCCGGAAACCGCGGCCACCCAGTGGATGATCGGCGAGAAGGAAATCCGCGCCATCAAGAAGGGCGGCATCCTGATCAACGCCGCCCGCGGCACCGTGGTCGAGCTGGACGCCCTGGCGGACGCGATCAAGGACAAGCACCTGATCGGCGCGGCCATCGACGTATTCCCGGTGGAGCCGCGCTCCAACGACGAAGAGTTCGAAAGCCCGCTGCGCGGCCTGGACAACGTGATCCTGACCCCGCACATCGGCGGTTCCACCGCTGAAGCCCAGGCCAACATCGGCCTGGAAGTGGCAGAAAAACTGGTCAAGTACAGCGACAACGGTACCTCGGTGTCCTCGGTCAACTTCCCTGAAGTGGCGCTGCCGGCCCACCCGGGCAAGCACCGTCTGCTGCACATCCACGAGAACATTCCGGGCGTGATGAGCGAGATCAACAAGGTCTTCGCCGAAAACGGCATCAACATCTCCGGTCAGTTCCTGCAGACCAACGAGAAGGTCGGCTACGTGGTGATCGACGTCGACGCCGAATACTCGGAGCTGGCGCAAGAGAAGCTGCAACACGTCAACGGTACTATCCGTAGCCGCGTGCTGTTCTAAAAGCAGCGGTCGCAGCACACAAAAAGGGAGCCCCGCAGGGCTCCCTTTTTTTATTCCACGTTAACGGTGATTTTCTTCGAGACGATGGGCGGGTCGAACGCCATGTGGCCGCTGTCACCCAGTTCCAGCTGCAAGGTGTGCTTGCCCGGAGCGAGCTTGATGTCAGCCTGGGTCTGCGCCTTGCCAAAGTGCATGTGGTTGGCGTCGGTAGGAACCACTGAACCGGCCGGCACGATTTCCTTGGCATCGATCAGCAGGTGATGATGCCCGGTGTTCTTGGTGACGTCACCGGCAGGTGCCAGCGCGACGTTTTTGGTACCAAACTTGACGGTGAACGTCTGGGAAACCGTAGCCCCGTCCTCGGGAGAAACGATGAACACTTCGGCGCCTTTTGGCGCCGGCGTTGCCGCACTGGCCAGCACCGAAACACCCATCAGCACACCGGCCAACGCTGCACGTGACATAAAGCTT
>Ga0308159_1004821_pt1 | contig 11967 bp, 13 predicted proteins | sample PhyCR1_FD_201040 | JGI IMG/M metagenome (GOLD analysis project Ga0308159, IMG submission 201040) | Phyllosphere microbial communities from UC Gill Tract Community Farm, Albany, California, United States - DLSLC.R1 | ecosystem: Host-associated > Plants > Phyllosphere > Unclassified | place: USA...
AGACTAAGTTTCTTCTCCTGTGTCCACTGTGAACTGTCCTTCATAGTGTGTAAGACCCTCGCAATACCCCTTTCAGCCCGCCCCGAGCGGGCTTTTTTTTTAAACTGAAATCTGAGAGCGCTATTCATCAATGCCGTGCCCGGTTATTCCATCCGCCTGACATCCGGATGCCTTTCACTGGCCGCCTCATGAAAAATATCCCCCAGCCAGCCGGGAATTTCATCTTCGGTCATCTCGTCAGGAATGATGATGTCATAAAGTCTTGAGAACTTTCTCTCTGCCAAATCCGCACGGAAGACTTGCCATCCACCGGAAGTCTTTTTAACAGCAAGGTGGCGACCAAAAACATTATAAATCAGCATAGAATTCGCCCTGTCAGGTCATACAAATAGAGTATGCAAACATCATAGCTACAGTGGAGTGAGAAAGTCTAAACTGGTGGTACTGAAGGTAAGTGAAAATCGGCTAATTGACTGTTTGGATTGCAATTTTTTGATTTTAAAACAGGCAAAAAAAAAGACCGAATATTTTCCTATGCCTTTAGAATCAATTACTTACAATGATAACTGGCGACACTATGGCGTTCTCCGACAGTTTTATAAAATATTGACGTAATGCTCATTAAGAATACAAAGGTAGTCCAATTTCCTGAATGTGTCTCGCTGTCATCTAAGTACATGCAATCACTTTTGTGAAAATGATCTCATCCTGCAATTTTGTCCATTTCTGAACAAGGCATAGGAGCAAGTTTATCAGTCATTTTATGTAACAAGTTTAAATAAATTGTTTACTGGTCTAGTAAAAAATGAAAAGATAAAAAAAACAATTTACTAGGATTTTTCATGTCTGATCGTTTGTTAATTGCCGTACTTGGAAATCGTAATTCTGGAAAAAGTACCACATGGAATCGACTATTTGATGGTACGGTGAAAACTGGTAAATATGAACGCCAGCTTTATCTTAATAGTGCTCAATCGGTAAACGTTTTTCTAATCAGTGGTTCTCCTGAAGAGAGAGAAATGAAGGTCGGAGAAATACTCCCAGAAACTTTACCTCAAATAGTTCTTTGTTCTACTCAGTATCGTGGAGATGTTATAAAAACTTTCGACTACTTCTTTCGTGAAGGATACGATGTCTTTGTTCAGTGGTTGAATCCAGGATATAGCGATGATGCATCATATGATGATCTGTTTGCTTTAAGAGACTATTTGTTACGAAATGGTGCAACTCTGCAGGTCAGGGACGGTCAAGTAGAACCTACACCCCGTGTTAAAGAGATCCGTCAATACATATTAGGTTGGGCTTCATATCGTAATTTAATATGGACTGAATTCCCGTAAGAGTGGAGAGATTCTCGTTTATCAGTATTGAATGTTTAATCAGTCCGCTAGCAAACTAAGTTCACAGGTACCCTCTTAGTATGCCGAAAACGGAATTTTAATCGGGTATAGAAACTTTCTTCTTTTACAAAAGCATTTGTCATAGTCAGTACAGTAACCCACAGAATAGGGGTGATTTCATGATCGTAGATACACAAATAATATCTTATTGTTATTCAGGTCGCTGGGATTCCAAGAAAGCACAGTCATCAGAAATATCGGCGATAACTGCCGCAGAGTTTTTGACATTCCATACAAGAGAAGATGGTACGGTTGACTATTATGTGATTGACCCTGAAAGGTATGGAAACAAACATTCCCTTTCTATGACTCAGCTAAATCCTGAGATCGTTGGTAACGCAAAATGGGCAAAAACGGGAGCTAAAAAAACAGATAGTGTAATAATAGATTTTTCTAATGAATTTCAGCCGTATAGAATATATGGAAATAAATCAATTACATCTATACTTAATAACAAAAATATCGAAGCATTCAAGTTAAGCATTTCACATCTTGAAAAGAATAAACAAAAAAACCTCAAAAAGAAGATCGAGTTTTTATTTGATAATGATGTCAAATGCCACAGCCTCAATAAGAGAATGTGTGATATAACGCTTGATCTGTTTATAAAATTCCTAGAAAATACAACCGCTAAAAACAACATCAAAAATACCGTGAATGATTTGCTCATTTTATCTACTGCAATAGAAATGAAAACATCCATTTCGACAGAGGATAAAGTTCTTGGGGAGTTTGCAGCCAAAGTACATCTGGCAAAAATTAAAACCAACTCAAATATACTTATTATTGATTTTTCCGAAAATATAAGTAATAAATTAAAAAAGAATAGAGAAAGCAAAGGGTACATTAACAGAGGATGGTCTTGTTCATTCATCAAAGGTTACCTTTGATGAATGAATAGTAAATAATTTTTAATTTCAAAGTTAGCATTCATCTATATCTCTCGGTTAAATTTATACTTAAAACTGCCATTAAAAAAAGCACAATGGGTAATTTTTTAATGTGAGATGAATACGTAAAATACGAAAATTGCGTCAGGAATAAAGAATGGATAAATATTTTAAAAATTAACACTTCATCTGTATACTTTAATTTACACAATCAAAAGACATCTATTTTGACTGTTTCTCTATATGACATTTTTTATTATAACTACTACTAATCCTTTAGCGATTACTTCATTTGTAGAACACTCAAACTCCCCATCTTGACCAATAATACGCAGTCTATTTCCAGGTCTTTTAGAAACTGCGTACACATCTAATGTGCCATCAATATCTAATAGCCATGATCCATTTGATAACTCATTAACACCCATTTCAATCAGCCAAGATGATTTACCGCCACGTACGTATGTCAAGTTGTCACAGCTGACACCATCAGGGACAAATGACTGATCAAGGTAGCAAAAGCCGCCATCATCAAGTTTTCCAGCAAGAAGTATTTTTTTAGATATCGTCGGAATTCCTGATATTGCACATAAATCATGTAATTCAGTATGCATCTCTCCTGTGGCTAACCACTCAAGTGACGTTCCAGTATCCAGTGCGCAGGTAATCACTACGTCGCCGGGGAAATATTCTCTTCTGACCCAAGTACTGATCGTTGCTGATGAAATGTTCAAATGCTCGCCAAGTTCTTTTTGCGTCTTGAAACCATAGGCTTCAATTATTCTGTTCAAAACAGCTCGCCCGCCAGACGAAAGCATTTTCTGCAGAAGAACGTGACCCGAAGATGAAGTGACTCTTTTTGTGATTTTATGGCCTTCTTTTTTTGAAAATGCAAACTCACCGGTTACCAACCATTTCAAATCAGCCCCAGTGTCCAGTGCACATTTGATGATTGCATTGCCTGGAACACTCTTGCGTTGAACCCAGGCACTTACATTATTTGAAGGAACATCCAGACAGCTGGCTAAAGCTCGTTGCGAAGTAACCCCATAAGATGAGGAAAGACGTTCAACGATTTGCACAGCATTGTCTTTAGTTTCAGGCATAGATTCACCAAAGCGAGCACGAAAGTGATTTACACGAGCACATTTGTGATCTAAAGTGAAAACATACCACATGTTACACAGTAGAACTCAAACTGCTCAAAAGGAGATTTTGCTTTATGTCTGATCAGAATGCAATTCAAGCGCCCGTTGATAAGACAGTCGTTTCTAAGGAACTGTTAAACTCAGTAGTTTCGCAGCTCCTTCCAGCATTAGAGTCAGCCCTGTCTGCAACTATCGTGAACTCAATAAGTTTGCAACTGACAACCCTCGCTAACTCCCCAACAATTTCTAAGAAAAATTTTGCTGAAATTAACGGCATCAGCTCCGCAGTGCTCGAAAAGTGGATCGCCAACGGCGTAGTCCTGCTTGCACCAACTCCTACAACTACGATCACGCAACAACGTAAAAATCGAAAAACAGGTCAAATGCAAACTTTTGTGATGGAACGTCATGGCAATGCGCTGATCAACCTCGAAGCTTGGCGTCAGAAGAATCGTCAGCAAGCCATCAAGTGCCGATACATAAAGCCTTGAGTCAGAATATTCAAACAAGTAGGGACTAACAATGTTTGATTATCGTGTTTCCAAACACTATCACTTTGACGATGCATGCAAGGCTTTTGTGAATCGTCATAACCTCACCGAACTTGCAGCTCAGATGGGCACTAAGCCACAAATCCTGCGCAATAAATTTAATCCGGAACAAACTCACAAACTCACTTGCGAGGAACTTCTGTTGATAACCGATCTCACCGAAGACGCTGCATTGCTCGACGGTATGCTGGCACAAATTAACTGCTTGCCCTCTGTACCCGTCAATGAAATCGCAACATCTAATCTTTCGACTTACGCGCTACAAGCAACCGCTGCCGTAGGTTCAATCGCTGCAGATGCGGTAAAGGGCGGAACTGTCAGCTCACAAAGAAAAATGTCACTTCTGGCAGGCGTGAACGCCGGTATCCGACATTTATCGCTGATCGGTCTGGTTGTACAAGGCCGAGTACATGCATCACCGGCTCTGGCGTCTGCAGTGGGCGCTATCGCGAACGTGACGACTAACGGATTGCTGTAATCATGCCTATTTCAATCGCACCTCTTCTGAAGCAACAGAGTCCGTCCCGTCATTTTGGTCATGGCTGGCTGGAAATGCCTGATGGAAATATATGGAACCCAGTAATCAAAAAGCGTCCCATTTGCCAGGCTCAGAAGAAAAGAAACACTGTCTTAAAACGTATATTTAGTTGAGGTGATTATGTTTTTAGTTAATGAAGAACATATTCAAATTGGCAAGAAACATCTGTCAAAAATTAAACAGATGCTGGAACACAAAAAGAATGTAGCGCAGGAGACATTTGATACTCAGCCGCTGCATATGCGCAAAACAATCTGCTTTCATGCTGGTTTAAAACAGCGACATGTTGATATGAAGTATGCAGAGTTAACGCCAACAGAAAGGCATCAAGTGGTTGCAGCATTGAATTCTTTACTGGGATTAACTGAATCACTGCCTAAATTTATCAGCGAAGACGACTGCAAAATAAATATTAAACACTAACCCACAACAAAATTAATAGGCGTCTACTCGCCGGGCATTCTTTTGCCTAAAAAACAGGAAAACACTATGAACAACATCATCAATAAATCTCGTCACGGCTTGGCTGGTTTACCGGTTACCGGTTTCGATATAGCGTCAGCAGTTGAAGGTGATTACACCGCTAAACTCACAATGATGCTGAACTGCGTGCGTAACGAAGAGCGCGCCAATCGTGCTGTAGTATTTGCTTCCCGTCTTGAGGCTATTGCAAGTTTCATCACCAAAAAGGAAATGACCGGCATCGAAGCCGCCGAAGCTTTGCGTGATGAAGCTACGCGCATTCAAAATGAAGCCGGAGATTTTCACTGATGGCCGATGTAATCGACGCCGCTCAAGAACGTGCTGACCTGATTCTCGCGTCTCAAATTCAAGCTGCCCGCGCATCTGTTGCAGGCGTTTCAGCGATGTTCTGCATTGAGTGTGATCGTCCCATTCCCGAAGAGCATCGCGCAACTCTGCCAGGCGTTGAGCTTTGCGTGTACTGCAAAGAAATTGCTGAGATGACAGCCAAACATTATCGAGGGGACAAATGATAATTCTCTCGATAGCGTTGATCATTCTGGCCGGCATTAATGCTGGCTATCTGATCACTGATATCAAAGATGGTCTGTAATGCTGACCAGCAGTTTTAATCCTCACACTGGAACGCCCGACGTATGGGCGTTCCCCTGGAATAAACCCCTCACCCCGATCGTGCCTCAAGAAAGACCGAGACCGCTTACCCGTGATGAATACCATCAGGGGCAATCCGTTTTAATCAGAGTAAAAAGTCTATCGAAGGATCTGCGTGAAATCTTCACTGGCCGTTACGCACACCTGCTTAATACCCAGGGGATTATCGCTGCATACAAATACCTGATTTACACTCTGGGGCGCAGCATCCTGCCGCGTGTTGATGCAGTTAATTCAGCTTACACAATGAATGCTGATGCCTCCATGAGATTCATGTCAGAGGCAGATACCTATCACGGGCTGCCGAGCATGACTGATAAGCCACTACGCAGGTTTGCTCAGGACATCGCGCGACAACTCAAAGACGTCTATGAAGACCGTTGCGAACAGCTGCTAACTCAATACCACGGTGATAACGCGATTCTGTTTGATCGTGATACGCAGTGTGAACTTTATGGCGAAATCGCGGGTATGGCTCAGGCCTTCAATGTCAGGCCGATGCACTGGACAAGGTACCTCAAGGACAAGCTTGATACTGTCTCCGCCATAGCTGGCCTGTCTCGCTTGGTTAATCCTGAATGGTGGCTAAGTCAGCTCAAAGGTCAGCGCACCCGCTGGCGTGAATCTTTGCTGATCGCCATCGGCAAAGTGAACCGTGATGCTTCCCCATATGCTAGTAAGCAGGCTATCCGTGAAGTACGTGCGCGCCGTCTGTCGAATCTCGACTACCTGAAAAGCTGCGACCTGGAAAACATCGAAACCGGCGAGCGTTTCAGTCTGATCGACAAAGTGATGGCGAGTATTTCAAATCCTGAAATCCGCCGCATGGAGTTAATGAGCACGATTGCCGGCACCGAAAAGTATGCCGCCGCAAATGGCGACGTCGGGATGTTTCTGACCATCACCACGCCTTCCAAATATCACCCGACCCGCATGGTGGGCAAGGGCGATAAAAAGCGCGTTCAGCGAAATCATGCCTGGGACAAAGAAGCCTATACCCCGAAAGATGCGCAGCGTTATCTGTGCGGGATCTGGAGCAAAATGCGCACCGCCTTCAAGGATAGCGGTCTGTCTGTTTACGGGATGCGCGTTGTCGAACCTCACCACGATGCGACGCCGCACTGGCACATGATGTTATTCACCAAGCCCGCTATGCGTCAGGGGGTGATTGATATCATGCGCAAATACGCCATGAAAGAAGACGGGGACGAACGCGGCGCAGCTAAAAACCGCTTTGACTGTAAACACCTGAACCGTGGCGGCGCGGCTGGCTATATTGCTAAATACATTGCAAAGAACATCGACGGTTACGCACTGGAAGGCGAGCGCGACCACGAAACAGGCGAGTTGCTGGCAGACTCCGCTGCCGCTGTTACTGCCTGGGCTGCTACCTGGCGTATCCCGCAGTTTCACCCTATCGGTCTTCCAACGATGGGTTCATACCGTGAGTGTCGCCGTATCCGTTCCATCAGCCTGACTGAAACCTTTGACGAAGAAGTCGAAGCCGTACGCGCAGCTGCTGATGCCGGTGATTTTATGGCGTACATGGAGGCTCAAGGCGGCGCAAATGTCCCTCGCGACGACCAGACGGTGCGTGTAGCCCGCCGCGTTGCTGATGAGTTGAACGCATACGATGAGGAAGTGAAAAAGGTTGTGGGCATTTTCGCGCCTCATCTCGGCGACTCCCGTGTTTATGAAACCCGTACAACACAATGGCGGATCGTTTCTTCTGCCGCTGACGTTGAGGTTTTGACCTTAAAAAGCGCCTCCGGCGCGCCTCGGAGTCCTGTCAATAACTGTGGGTTAGGTGGAAAGAAACAGGCTGCAAATAGGCGCGATAGCAAGACTGGGAGCGACCTTACAACGTCTAATTCTGACAACCTGCGAGTTATTGACTGGACAGACACAGCCGCCGTGAGGGCGATTGTGGTGCGTTTAAGGGAGGAAACACCGAGAGTCAGCAAGGCGCAGCGAAGTTTTGACCCAACAAAGGGTCGCGATGTTGCCCCATCAGCAAGATTAACGCCTGAAGAACGGGCGCGATTGCCTCAGATTGAACAAGAATTGCTTAAATACGATATCAAAGCTCAAAGATGGGAGCTGGAAGCGTTAACCAGGGGAGCCAAAATGAGTTTTGGTGATGTTGTGATCCATCATCCCCCTCTTATGGACTGGCAAGAATTTTATGACGATTAGGACTGTTTAAACATTCATCTAAGCTATTGGTTAAAAAGTAACATTCAGTTTTTATTGGAATTTGTTAAGAAATGATAATATTATACTGTATAAATAAACAGTGCATTGGAGTGAGTAATGGAATCCTCTCATGAGCTAAAGATGGCTTTGATAAAAATCCGGCTTATGGCTGACATCACACAGTCAGCCCAGTGCAGAAATGACGAGTATGCGCTGGTGATGGAAATGATCTCTGACATGGCCGATAGCGTTCTGGATGAAGAAGACACGCCGTCAGTGCCATTCTCTGTTTACGACGATGAAGAATAGCCAGGAACGCGGGCGATCTCACTTTGATAGCTCTGCGTGCAGTGAGTGCATGATTTTGCATTGTGATCGCCCTGCTCTTTTCTCCCCGCGACACCAGTGCTGGCGTGGATCACAGTGGATCACGCAACTGCATTAAAAGCGACCCATAAAGCGGGCAGGCGTGGCGGGGATAGCATTGCGCTCGTGAGCATTATTAAAATTATTTCCATTAAATGATAATTATGCTGCAAGGAATGAGTTTAAACTCTAAGTTAATGCAAACTGAACCTATCCTCAATCATAGCAGCGCGGTAGATACTTAGAGGACAGAGGCTGTAAAAAAGACACGCGAGCCTTCTAAGATATGCTGTTTTGAAAGCAACTTAATGATTCAATGACGTACTATACATGATAGGAGTATCTCACTTTATGGAAAGCTCAAAATTCGAAGAGTTAGAGGAATTATGCAGACAAGAAGGAATGCTTCATGTTTTGTCATATTTATCTAGGAGAGATTGCACCGTGGGATTTCACGGAGAATTAAAAAGCGATGATTTGAGTCATTTCTATAGCAAAGAAAGATTGATCCGGACTGAAATTTCAACGCTTCAAGGTCTAATTTTAAAACATGGATATAACACAACGCCAATTGAAACACCTAGTTTAAAATTACTTGTTGATAACTCTGAAAGAATTCTTTTTGAAATACATGAAGAGCTAAAGCCCTCATTCAAAATAAAACCATTCAATAAGAAAACAAAACCCACTTTTGAGGATCTTTTTTCTCAGCAAAACTCCATCCGAGAATATATATTCTACAGTGCAGAGCAAGCTTTTGACTTCCAGTTTGTAGACTTAGCAAAAATAAGGTATAAATACGATGCTGAATGGCTTCAAGAAAACATGGGCTTCAACATTAATGAAGTATGTTTAATATTTTCAGCAATAACAAAAACATTAAACTCAAACATTCAAAAAATGATTAAAAATGGTGATAGAAAAGCAGAATTTAAATCTTACTTAGAAGTCAATGAGATTACCATTTCAGAATTAACCTCAATCACAGAACTGTCGGAAAATAAAATAATATCCTTTTTGAAAGCATTCAGTGCAAATACGGAAGATGGTAATAACACATTCAATTACATTGATGACTTCAACATTGTAAATGCACGGCCGATTGTAAAAGTAAAAAATAGATTTTTCATTTTTCAAATAACATCCCTAGCACAGTCTATTTATGAGAGCCCGATTTTCTGGATGAGGCCTGATAAAACTTATGCAGATATATCCGTTAAAAACAGAGGGAAGTTTACAGAAGAATTCTCATATTCAAAACTAGTAGACATCTTCGGGAAAGACAATGTTTTTACTAATATTAATATTTTTAAAAATGCAGCCACCGGCATCGGTGAAATTGATGTATTGGTTAAGTTCGGTAGCAAGTTTTTAATTATTCAAGCTAAATCTAAAAGTATGACTATACCGTCAAGAAAAGGGCAAGTAGAACTACTTAAGGATGATTTTGCGAAAGGTTTCCAAAACGCATACGATCAAGCATTAGATTGTGCAAATGCATTAATGAGTGATGATGTAGTTTTAAAAAATTCAGTTGGAGACATCATTAATTTAGACGTTAAACCAAGCAAATGCTACCCTATATGTCTTACATCAGAAAGTTACCCTGCTTTAACATTTCAGTGTCGACAATACTTAAAATACGAAAAAAGAGGGAATTTAAACCCTCCGTTTATAATGGATGTGTTTTTCTTGGATATTTTAACCGAATTTCTGAAAAGTCCATTACTACTAACAAGTTATATAGACAGACGGAGTAATTATATTGAACCTATTTTTGCAAGCACTGAGATAGTTTTATTATCAATGCACTTAAAACAGAATCTTTGGGTCGACGAAAGTAAATTTAACTATATGCACCTTGAAGATGATATCGCAGCTGACTTGGATGCTGCATTTATGGTGAGAAGACTTGGCCTCCCGGGTGAAGATACACCTAGTGGTATTTTACAACGCTATTCAAAAGGTTTTATTAGCCATCTACTTAATAAAATTGAACAGACTAAAAATGATAAATTAGTTGATCTTGCCCTAGTCTTATTAAAAGCAAACGGTCGTTTTTTAGATACAATCGACAACGCTGTTTCAAAAATATCATACTCGGCTTTGCAGGATGGTAAAAACCATGATTTTAGCATTTTCCTCGATAAAGAAAATGGTGGCATAACAATTCATACATTATTAGGAACATCTGAAGCTCGCAGGGACCGTCTCTCTAAGCATGTAGATTTAAGAAAGTATTCTGCAAAAACAGATCGCTGGACGGGTATCATCATTAACCCCAAGAATGGCTTGATAACAGAAATGTACCATGTCAATGACAAATGGGATAAAAATCCTGAAATGGAAAAAACCATCAGAGAACTGAAAATAAAACCGCACTCCAATACTAATCTTAATAACATCAAAGAAACACTGAAGTTCAAGCTTGGCCGTAACGACAAATGTCTATGTGGAAGTGGGAAGAAATATAAAAACTGCTGCTTATGAAACAGTTTTATAATTAGAGAGCGCTTAATTATTAAAGCGCTCACACTCACAATGACCATCCTAAACAAGAATTTTAACTAACAACATTACTTACCCATTATTTGTAACAGCATAAAAACATCACACCCTAACAAATGAAAATCTAATAAACCTAAAGATTGAATGATTTAAACATAATGACCGAATAATCAAGTAGAAGATTAACCTCTTTCATCCTCTCCTGCAGCGGCGTCAGTTCGTTCCTCACGAACACCTGCGCCGCCTTTTCTACATCACCAAACCCTCCTGCATTATCAGGAATGATCCCCATCATCTGCGGCGGAACGCGGTGTGCGCTCAGCAGGTCATCACGGCTGGATTTCTTAATGTTGAAGAAATCATCCTTGGTGGCGACTTCACTCAGCGGCAGGATCTGAATGCCGTCTTTCTTGCCGTTCGGCGCGTACATGAACAGGTTGCGGAAGTTGCCCAGGCCTTTGGTGTCCCTCATTGCCTTACGCATTGAATCGATGTCACTGCTGCTCTGGGCGGCGTCGGTCATATACAAGATGTAGCCGGCGTGCGCGCCGTTTTGGTAATACTTGCGGCGGAACAACGTGGCGGCCTCGTTGAGCCAGGCAGAGTTCAGTGCGCTCAGGTATTCCGGCAGGCCATAAATTTCCTGATTAATGTCAGGTTCGATCAGGTGGAAGATGCTGCCTGCTGCGAACTGGTGGGGTTCCTTCCAGCCTTGTACAAACCAGTACGTCCCCTCTTCCACTCCGCGTCGCACATATTTAGCCGGTACAGCTTCAAAGCGTAACGGTTCGCCGAGCTGGTTGCGGATCAGTTCCAGGTACGCATTCCCGAACACCAGATAGTCCAGCGCGAATTTGCTGAACTCCTGCTGGCTCAGCAATGGATGCGGGATAAATGTCGAGGCGAGGATATTACGCTTTACGTAAATCGGAGAGCTGTGATGAACGGCGGCGCGCAGGCTGCGGGCAAGGCCATCGAAACTGACCGGTGGCTCATACCAGCGGCCGTTGCCGGTGCACTCTATGTAATCCAGAATCTCGCGGCGGTCTAAAACCGGCGTCGGATCACCGAAGCTGAATACCTCCGCGCCCTGCTGGCTTTCAGTGGTCGTGGTCTGTGTGGTTTTACGGTATTTGCGCTTGCTCATTTAGTAGAACTCCAGAATGTTCGGGCTTTGTCCGCCGTTGGCGGCGGTCAGCGGTTCGTTTAACAGGGCGTGCATGATTGCCCACGCGA
>Ga0308159_1004822_pt1 | contig 11965 bp, 11 predicted proteins | sample PhyCR1_FD_201040 | JGI IMG/M metagenome (GOLD analysis project Ga0308159, IMG submission 201040) | Phyllosphere microbial communities from UC Gill Tract Community Farm, Albany, California, United States - DLSLC.R1 | ecosystem: Host-associated > Plants > Phyllosphere > Unclassified | place: USA...
CTGGCTGGCCGATGTACTGGAACGTCTCCCGACGTGCCCGAACAGCCAGATCGACTCGCTGTTGCCATTCCAGGACTTTATCTAAACCTAAATACGCTGTACAGGTGGGGCCGCTGGCCGCTTACGGTTTTGGATGGTTTTGGACGTCCCCATTTTCTATGGGCTAGTAAAATCAATGGCTTAGCGATTTTTTTGGATATTTATGCATTGGGAATTGGACGACGTCCAATGTTCATTTGTTGAGCAGTTGACCGAGAAAGGCTGGTGCTATGTGGCGGGTGACCTGGACTAACCCGCCAAGACCGGCCGCGCCAGTTTCGCCGAGGTGGTGCAGGAAGGCACGCTGCGCCGCCCGCAATACGCCTCAATTGAGCCTGACGATAGAGCCAGACGAGTGCAGAAAAAATGGCGCAGGATTACGCTGCGCCATTGTGCTTAACTGTAGTGGAAGCGGCAGGCGACGATGTGAAGCGTGCCTTCCAGCATCGCGTACACCAGACGGTGCTCACGATCAATCCGCCGAGACCAAAGTCCCGTTAAATTGCCCTTCAATGGTTCCGGCTTGCCGATGCCCTTGAAGGGATCAGATTTGCAGGCGTCAATCAATTGATTGACCTTCTCGGCCAGCAGCGGATCGGTTTTCTGCCAGTGCTGATAGTCTTCCCAGCCATTGTCCGTAAATGATACTGCGGACTGTTTAGCTTGTTCTTTGTTGCTTGCCTTCTTGTTTTTCATGCCGGATCAGCTCCCGTTTTCGGGCCTTACCAGCTTTCAGCTGTTCCATGGACTCCAGCAGCCGGTTGGCGTTTTTCGGTGAACCGAGAAGATACAGTGTTTCCTCGATGCTATTGAAATCCGCCAGTGACAGCATTACCACGGCCTCACCGCTTTGACGGGTGATGATGGTAGGGCTGTGGTCGGTGCAAACGTCGTCCATCACAGCCTTAAGCCCGGCGCGTGCCTCGCTAAAAGTTAAGATGTTCATTCGATCTTTGCCTTTCTCGACCAGGATTCGCGACCCGCGACGGCCTTCCTGGTCCTGCGTGTAATTCCTCGAGAGGAAATATGGGTGTCTTCCAGCTTCTTGCTGGGAGAGTGATGTTAAAGATAACGCTAAGGATAAACAAGACGGCGATTTCGCTGGTTACTCATTTCTCACCTCCTTGGAACATTGTACGTATATCTGTACCACTGGTCAACATGGTACGGATTTCTGTACAACTGTGTTCTCAGGCAATGGCGGTAGCCGGTAGGCGATAGTTAGGGACGGGCGCAGCGGAATGAGGGTGGCCGCGCCGGTGCCTGAATGCCGACGGCCAGCCCGAATGCGTGGCGATGTTGCCGCATGAGCGCGCCAGCCGCGCCACCACTTTTGGCTTGGTGGATGCTTCCGCCCAGGCGGTGGCCGGCGCCAGGCTGAGTGATCTGGACCCGCAGGAGCGCGAACGGCTGCGCCAGAGCGTGCAGCAATATGGCGGCGACCGCGTGTTGCTTGAACTCGATGACGAAGCGCTCGATGGCGCGCTTGGATTGACCGCGCGCCAGAGCGATGGCACGCGCGTGCCCACGCTGACGGGGCTGCTGTTGCTGGGCAAAGAACTGGCGCTGCGCGAACTGGTTGTCACGCATGAGTTCGCGTTCCAGGTGCTGGCGCGCGAGGCGGTCTGCTTCAACGAATTTCGCCGCTTCCCCCTGCTCAAGGCGCTGGACTGGCTGGAGACGAATTTCCGCCCTTACAATCCCGAGCGTGAAATACAGGTCGGTCTGTTCCGCGTGCCCGTGCCCAAGGTGGACCTGGGCGCCTTCCGCGAGGCGGTCGCCAACGCGCTGGTACATCGTGATTATCACCGCATGGGCGCGGTGCATGTGCGGATGGACGACGAAGGGCTGACGATCAGCAACCCCGGTGGCCTGATGGATGGCGTGACGCTGGCGAACTTGTTGACCACCGAACCACGCCCGCGCAATCGCACACTGGCTGACGCGATGAAGCGCATCGGCGTGGTCGAGCGGTCGGGGCGTGGCGTCGATAAAATCTCTCGCGGCATGTTGCGCTTCGGACGTCCCGAGCCGGATTACCGGCGCAACGATGCCACCAGCGTCATCCTGCGCCTGGCCACGACCGATGTCGACGAGGCTTTCCTGAAGCGCGTGATCGAGGAAGAGGGGCGGCGCGGCAGCGCATTGCCGATCGACAGCCTGATCGCCCTGGCGGCACAGCGTGGCCTGAAGCGCCTGACAACCGAGGAACTGGCCATCCATATCCAGAGCGAGCCGGCGCAAGCGAAGCGCACCCCGCAGGCTTTGGTTGAAGCTGGCCTTGCGCAAGCCCATGGCACGACGCGTGGCCGCACCTATACGCTTGCAGCCGGCGTTTATTCGGCTGAGGGAGGCAAGGCTGCTTACACGCGGCAAATGGGCTTTAGCAATCTCCAGCATGAGCAGATGGTGCTGAGCTATGTGCGCCAGCATGGCGCAATTCGACGCGCCGAAGTGATTGAACTTTGCCGTTTATCCGAGGGGCAAGCAAAAAGACCTGCTCAAGCGGATGAAGATGAATGAACTGCTGTGGCTGGAAGGGGCGGGCCGCACCGCCGCTTACCGACTCGGCCCCAAGGTATGAGCCGCGCCTAAATGGATAGAATCGGATGTAATCGGATGGTTTTGGATGTTACTTTTTTCTATAGTATCAATGAAATCAATGGCTTAACGCTTGGATTAGATATTTGCGGAGTGGAAATTGGACGAAGTTGAACATCCGTTTATTGAGTAGTTGACCGCAGTGGGTTGGTGCTGTGTGGCCGGTGACCTTGACAACCGGCGAGGGGCGTGAAGATATTCAAGGTCCGGTAACGCCTCAAAGCAGACATACGAGATCATAGACACTCTATTCCCCCTCGTTATTATCGATGGGAATAAATACCTTCCCATCATTCAATCGCCCAAATTGGAGTTCTACACTCGATCCGAACTCTTCGGTGAGCCGAATAGCACGATCAACCAAAAGACTAAAAGGATACACTTCATCATTGTCTTCGCTAAGCACAATGACGATCCTAAGCTTGGCAAACTCATGGCCTTCTATGTGTTGAGCCGAATACCTAAGTTGACGATCAATGACATTTCGGAAGCGCTGTACGAAAGAGCGCGGACTTACCATCTTTACATCTACCGCAAGCTTTATACCGTCTTTGGATGCATAGAAATCGAACGGGCCACGCTCAGATGACGTGACCTCATAGCCAGACTTGGAGTAAAATTCGGCGACAGCCTTTTCGGCTATAAATCCTAGCGCGGCTGGCGACTCTGAGTTGTAAGAATATATAATTAGCTCACGATCTTCCTCGTTAAGATCAATCTCGCCGACCTTAGCTGAGGCCTTTGCAAGAACCTCTTTAATTTTTGACGTCAGCCCCTTAATCTTTTCGAACTCATCCTTCTTCACATGCCGGTTGTGAGCGACCTTGTTTCTTAGCTTGTAAAGAAGTTCCCACTTCTTTTCCAGACTGCTCTCACGATCCTCTATGAGGGCCGAGAAATATTTCTCCCAGTTAGAGCGAGGAATGTATTTCTGAATTTTTTCTTTATCTTCAGCGCTAAATTCGGTTCGACTCAAAATTCGATCGAGCTCATCAAGACTAATATCGCGTTTCTTTTCGAAAAGAACCTGTTTCAGATGTATGAAGTCAAGCTTATACAAATCATTAATATATGGCTCCGGATCTTCGAATTTCTCGATTTTTTTAAATAGATCAGGATGAATCGTGTCCTTTGACCAGTTGACGCCTACCGTGATCAGCATAAACTTTGCGATTAATCTACGAAGCAGATTCTCAACTTCGTTGATCAATGGATAGGACTTCTCTGCATATATGCGTCCGACGTCATCCCAGATTGTATTTATTGCGGTTCGTCCCGGTGATAATCGCTCTCCGATTGCGCGGATTCGCTCGCACAGTTCATTGAACTCATCGAGCAGCGCCTCGTCTTGGCATTCAAGCGTGAGCAAAAAGTATCGCTCTTGCTTTGACTTGACCTTATCCGTTTCGACTCTAAATCGCGCTGATAACAGCTCCTTGGATTTCGGAGAACGACGATAACTGATCTTTTGCCCTGAAATTGCGATCAGTGCATCAACCTTCAGAAAGTCAACGAACGCCTTTTTGCTGCTGCAGAAGGATTCGTCATCGGGAACAAGAAGTAAGAGTTCAGTGCGCAAATTGGAGTCCTGTTTATTCTAGTTTATTGGGGGCAGCAAGGCCTCCAACGCATGCAGGAAAGCACTTTTTGGCAGCCTCAGTGCATGTTTTGAAGGTCCGCTCTTGGCCGAACGCGGACTTATCTAATGTCCGCGTCGCCAACAAGAGTAACGAAAATTTAGTGTCATTTATTCTGATATTCGCGTGCCTAGCGTTCTCCAGAAGGTCGGGTGGACATACGCTGTCGAGCTTGGCTTTATAGCTCCAGAGCTAGGTCCTTCTGCGTTATGGAACGACCAATAGGTTCCACTTGTCGAATCTGGCTTAATTCCGATCAAACCAACCAAGTAAAATATCTCGAATAACACTTGGGTGGCCGAATGCGCAGTCCCTTTTCCGTTGACTACCAAATCGGAAATGGAGCGAACTACGGGATCTGTGCTGTCTAGGTCGTCTTCAAATTCCGAGAACAACAGATCTTGCAAAACCTCTTTTGATATCAGACTAAATTTAAATGATGCCGGTTTCCTAAGCATTAGATGCGTATATCTCGTGAGATTGGGAAATGTCGCTCCCCATTCCTCCTGAAGAGAAACGAGCCTTTTGCTAGAGTATTCGCCCTCAGCCTCGGAAACACACTGCGCGGTGACCGAATTTCGGTCCTCAGCATGTTCCAAACATGCATTTACGAACAAGATTGCATCTCGAGGACGGTAAAAAGTTCTTTCCGTAAGAAAATCGATGAAATTTGTTTTTCCAACCTTATTAGGAAATAGTTCTCGTAGCTTTATTGCGCGAGACGTGTAACGTTCACGAACTAATTTCGCGATCCGAAGATCAAGCAAATCTTCAATCTGACTCTTTGACCATTTTAATTTTAGATATAATGACTCATACTTTTCTTCTTGAAATCCTGAATCTCTAGTCGCAGTGATAACTCGACTAAGTAGGTCAACTCTCAAAGAAATAACGATTTTCACATATTTTATCTTTTGAAATGAGCGGACCGTTTCGATTAATGCTCGTATAAGCTTATATCGAAGTGAATCTTCAACCCAGTGTTCATCCAAGCCATCGATAGTAATGAAGTATCTTTGCTGAGGATCATTGAAAATATCCTCCGACAAAACTCGTATCACGTCGGAGAGTGCTTTTATCTGGATTTGGTTTACTACTTTCCTTCCGTGCTGAACGACTTCTTGCTTTTGTTCTTCCGAGAGCTTCTTTCCCGCAGAAAAATCCAATTTAATATTACTCATCGACGGAGCGAGAGACGCCTTGAGATCACTCTCCACTTTAGTTGTAAGTTCTTTAACCCGATACTCAGTTTCCTCCCAGAATTTCTCACCCCATTCTCTCAGATAATTGATCGCTTGTTCTTTCGATCGATCTTTGGTTATATTGGAGAAAAGATTAGATAAGAAGCTTCTTTTTTGATCTTCATTTTTAATTTTATACTTATTTTTTAAAAGCTCAACCGTGAGAACGTGCTTCCAGAGGAGTTGATAAAACAAATCCAAATTAACGCCAGCGGCCTCAAAGAATCTGAGGATATCTGAGTTCGCTATATATGCCAACGATAAATTCTGGGGCGGAAGCTCTATTACGTTCTCTTCGACCTCTTTTAACTTCCTGATTAGTGCGCTTTTTCCGGAGCCAGTTCGCCCAACGATGATTCGTTTCGGGCTCGTGAAATCCAACAACGCGGCAAGGTCGCCAGTTTCGACAAAGCAGTCCGAAATATATTTATCGTCCGACTCCGCATCTGCAGTTCCGACACTATCATTACGACGAAATCTGAAGTTTGCTCCGTTGGCATTAATCAATTTACTACCTCGAATTTATTAAAAAATTAGTCTTAACAAGACGCTTTCTCAAACCTGAGAGCTGAGTATTTTTTTAAATTTTTTTGTTGCAAATATGCTAAAAATGTTTCTCCCATACTTCAAAGAATGACGAAATTCAAATCAGATGTGTCGTTACGCTAATCACAACCGGCACATAATTCAAAATTTTCCGGCGTGAATGATGACCTAACTTCAAAAGTCTGTCTAAGGCCGATAGCCGCAGCAGAGCATAGCGGCTTTTAATGAGGAACTTCTCACACATTGTTACCCTATGGCGAATGACCGCTCTTGGCCGATGCCGGCCCAACGTCGAACGTAAGTTCAAATAACACGGGGCACGCCTGGCCGCCTGTCACTTGGTGCTTCTCCCACGGCAACTAAGGCCAAAACCATGTCGAAGTCGTCGGCGATTGCTATGCGTTTTTTAACGTCAGGGAGGTACTCGGCACGACTCCTGATAGCGCTGGCAGCATTCAACACAACGGCTAAAAATTGTTTTGATAGAACGCTCTCCCTCTTCAGCTTCTCGGCCACCTCGCAAACGTACGAGTACAAGTTCTTAAAGGCGGCTTCGTCGAAAACGTCCGCCATTAAAAGCCGCCCGGTTGCTTTGTCATTTAGCGCTTCCAGTTCCATATCGGTCATTCTGTGTTCATCCATCCAATGTTGTATTATCCGTGACCGTCGGCTCCTGGCCGTTGTCGTTCGGGATGCTCTATTTTCTGCTATTCATAATAGGGATAAAGAAACTAGCAATAAAGGCAATAGTTAATATTCACGCGACAGCTGTCACCAGCGGAACTAATATAATGGCGGACGTCAACGCACCTTACCACCCACCATTATCCCGAGCACTGCCCATACAACTATGAAGAAGATTGCCCCGCCCAAAAACTGCGATATTCCAGACCTATTTCGATATCCCAAAACCAGCGAAACCAAGAGACCCGTTACAAATCCTACCGGTACGCTATCAGCAACCGCCGCAGTCCAAGCGAGCGCACCCAAGGCAATCAAACCTGATGCAAATGGGGGAAGCTAGTTTTCGTAGATTCATTGAGCAGTTTCCTTTAGCTGGAAAGTCGCCTTCTCTCCTGGCCGCAAGCGGAGGTTACTTGGTCTTGTTTCCGGCTCTCAACCTGAAGCGTCCAATTAGCACGGGAACCAAACCAAACGGGACAAACGCCAGGAAAAATCCGCCGAAAGAAATCAACATCGTATCGCCTATTGCCGCCCCGTTGGACAACGCTTCTGCATGGTATTCACTGTTAACCGCGACAGCGCAGACTGCGAGAACTATCCCCAACACGACTCCAACCACAGCAGGTCCGGCCAACGTCTCTCGCTCACTTTTTGAAAAATTCACGTAGGTATCTCGAAGTTGGTAGGTCGATCTCAACAGCGAATTATCCGAGGAGCCCTCTCGCGCTGCCTCCGGTCCGCTTAAACAAGCTAGCTCTCAGGATATCATCTTTGCATCTATGAAATATTCACCGAATATCACCTGATGCGAACTGAAGCGAAAAAAATTTGAACTTTCCCCAAGTCCCTCAGTCCAACGCCCAAGCAGCTCGGAAATTGGCCACGTTCAATTGCTCCAGAGCACGCCGGGAACCATACTGGCGAACAAGAGTCCGCCTGAGGGACAAGCGAGGGACATTTGGTCTCTGGGAGAGGTGCGCCATAGAAGAATGTGATTCCGGCAAGCGCATGAGAAATGAGCACTGAAAAGTGCCAAGACGTACAAAAAAACCCGCTTTTTCCTAGAAGAAGCGGGTTTTTAGACGTCTCGAAATACTCTCGTGGCTGACCTACACACGACTTTCTGGATCAGCCCGCCGTTCGGGTGGTTCGCCTTCCTCGAAGCCGGCGACGAATAGCATCATCACGTCGCTGGCAACTTTATCCTGTCCTGCTTCGAGCAAATCGTTGGCGATCTTGGTCAGATCGGCCGGGCTGGCAGCGGCATGCAGCGTATCGATGGCATGTCTCGTCACCTTGCCAAGCTCGAACGCCAGTTCGGCGATCATGGTCTTTTCTGGGCTACTCATTCTTACTCTTTCGTTTTGGGCGCGGTGGTCCGCGCGGTGGGCTGTGGCAGGTTGATGCACCCGCTCGACTCAGCATAGCAGCTTGCCGTCCGGGTTCTTCACACCCTTCATGCCGTACCGCGCACTGTTTCCCCTGAAGCGACAGAGCGTCGCTGCACAGGTGGTTTATCCGGGACCGCAGCGCGGCGATACGGCCGCATCGGTTTCCGACACTTCCCCCTTACGCATCTTCAGGAGAACAGACATGCAACGCTTAATTTCCGGACTCATCTTCGCCACTCTCGCGCTGTCCGCCACCGCGCCGTCGCAGGCCGCTGCGCCCGACGTCAAAATGTACCGGCTCGACTGCGGCCACATGACGCTGGGCGACAAATCGGTGTTCTCGGACGCCGGCCTGTACCAGGGGCAGTCGCAGGACATCGTCATGTCGTGCTACCTGATCAAGCACGGTGAGGACTGGGTGCTGTGGGATGCCGGTTTGCCGAAAAAGTACCTGTCCGGTCCGGTCGTGGAAGGCACGTTTAAAACCAGGCTTGACCGCACGATCGTCGATCAGCTGGGCGACCTCGGCTTACGCGCCGACGACATCGATTATGTCGCCGTGTCGCATGCGCACTTCGACCATTCCGGCCAGGTCAATGATTTTCCGAAGGCGACCCTGATCATCCAGCGCGGCGAACTCGAGGCCATGGCCGATACCGAAAAGGCGACCGCGCATTATATGGACGCCGGCTTGTTCAGCGCCCACCTGGCAGGTAACCGGCGCGAGCGCGTGCGGGTGATCGATGGCGATGTCGACCTGTTTGGCGACGGCACGCTCAAGACGATCCAGACGCCGGGCCACACACCGGGGAGCATGGCGCTGTTGCTCAAGCTCGGCAACGCCGGCTACTACGTGCTGTCGGGCGACCAGTGGCATTTCACGGAAAACTATCGACGTCAGCAAGTGCCCACCTGGAACTACGACCATCACCAGACCATAGGGTCCGGCAAAAAACTCGATGACGTGATCGCGGATCACCACGCCACGCTGGTGATCCAGCACGAACCTGCCGACAATCGGAAACTGCCGACCTTGCCGCGTTTCCTCGACTGAGTTACCGCTGCAGCGTCGCCACCAGGTGGTCGAGCACCACCCGGGTTTTCGCCGTCATCTTGCGGCCCATCGATATCAGGGCGTGGACCGGTGGCGCTGCGACGTCCGCCTGCGGCAGCACATGCACCAGGCGACCGCTGGCCACCAGCGGGGCGGCAAAGCCGTCGATGACCACGAGATCCCAGCCGTCACCCACCGGGTCGGACCGGCGGTCGCTGAGCGACAGTTCCACGATCACCTTCGGATAACGCGCACGCAGCGCGCCGAGGGTGGGCAACACCACGCGTCCAAAGCCGGCAGGCAGGTCGACGCGCACGCGTCCCACCGGCTCTGCGCGATTGATCGCCAGCGCCTGTTCCGCCTCGCGCAGGTGCTCGAGCGCGGCGCGCGCGGCAGCCAGGTAGATCTGGCCATCCTCGGTGATGTGTACGGCGCGCGCGTGGTGCGCTGGAACAGCAGGGTGGCCAGGTGTTTTTCCAGCCGCTGGATGGCCTTGCCCACGCTCGATTTATTGGTGCCAAGCCGCTCGGCGGCCAGCGTAAAGCTGCCTGTCTGCGCCACGGCGACGAACGCCGTGATGTCCTGCAGCGAGGCGCCGGTGATTTCCTGCATGATGGCTCCGGTGGCGACAAAAGGTCGCAGTCTGCCACACAAGTCGGGCAGGATGTAATTGAGCAGCACCAAGCACCAGAATATGGCGCCGCCAATGATCCACGCGTAATTGGCCGCAGTGAAGTGATTGTTGCTATTGCCACCGGGATCGTTGCAACTGGCGTTGATTTTTTCCTGTGCAGTCGTGTAGAGCAACAACAGGGGAGCCAGGATGATCAGCGACAGCGTGTCCGTATAAGGAATAGCCTTCTTCGTAATACCCTAAGATTGCCAACAGAATATCATCTTGCATATATGAAATACACAATTGATAAGCGTTTCTTCGAATCTAGCGCACAGGACGCCTGCGCCAGCGTGCTGCTGGCCTGCGCGGTACTGTGGGGTGCCGCAAGCACTGCCACCGCTGCCGTCAGGGAAGAACAGTTCGACTTCAAGACGTTCTCTTTCGCCCGGATCACCTTGCAGGATAGTGACAGCGCTCCGGTGCGCTACTACCTCTCCAAACCGGCGCAAAAGGCGCCGCTGGTCCTGTATATCCAGGGTTCGGGCTGCGTTGCGCCATTCTTCGGGCTGGGCACGCCCAACCGGTACTCGAACATCTATTCGTGGATACCGCTCGCGGCCGAAAAGCGCTACGCCGTCATGGCCGTCGAGAAGCCATTCCAGTCGGAAGAGCCACAGCAGGGCAATCCTGGTTCGGCAGTCGGCTGCGCCGGCGATTTCAATCGTCACTTTTCCTACGACACGTGGCTGGCCACGCTCAAGCAGGCAGTGCGCCACGCATTGTTGCGGCCCGAAGTCGACGCGCGGCGCGTGCTGGTGATCGGGATGTCGGAAGGCGCGCCCATGGCCGCCGGACTGGCGCGTGAACTGGCCGAGGTGACGGACGTGGTGCTCATCGCTGCCAACGGACCGACCCAGCTCTACGACTTCGCCGCCAATATCTATCGCTCGAACGGCAGCGACGAGGACAAGCTCAAACAGCTGCAGGAGCTGGACCGGACCTACGGTGCGATCGCCGCCGATCCGACGAGCACCAGCAAGTTCGCCTGGGGTCACCCGTACCTGCGCTGGAGCAGTTTCTTTGCGCAGTCCACGGCGGAAAACCTGGCGCACTCGAAGGCGCGCGTGTACCTGGCCAGCGGCATGCAGGACGACAGCGTGCCGATCCTGTCCACCGAAGTGCTGTACGCGCAGCTGCGTACCCAGGGCCGGGATGTGACGTTCCGCCGCATTCCATTGGCCGGACATCAGCTGGTGCCCGCAGGCCGTCCGGTGCCGGAGGCGCAGCCGGAATACGACGCCTTCATGGCGTGGTTCGAACGGCGCTGACGGACCAGGCGCCTTACTGCAGCAGGGCTACCTTGCGCTCGGCCTTGTCCAGGTGGAAGCGCAGCACTAGCTGCGCCAGCATGCTGGCCTGGTCCTGCATGCTGGCCGAGGCGGATGCCGCTTCTTCCACCAGTGCGGCATTCTGCTGGGTCACCGCATCCATCTCGGTGATGGCCTGGTTGACATGGCCGATGCCGATGCTCTGTTCGTGCGAGGCTGCGGTGATCGCGGTCATGATGGTGGTCACGCGCGAGACGCTCGCCACGATCTGGTCCATGGTGGCGCCGGCTTCGGCCACCAGGTCGCTGCCCACCTTGATGCTGTCGACCGAGTCGCCGATCAGGGTCTTGATCTCCTTGGCGGCGGCCGCGCTGCGCTGCGCCAGGTTGCGCACTTCACTGGCGACCACCGCGAAGCCGCGTCCCTGTTCGCCGGCGCGGGCCGCTTCCACGGCCGCGTTCAAGGCCAGGATATTGGTCTGGAACGCGATGCCATCGATCACGCTGATGATATCGACGATGCGCGTGGCCGAACTGTTGATGGCGTCCATGGTCTGCACGACCCTGGCGACTACTTCGCCACCCTTGCCGGCCACGCTGGCGGCCGAGATCACCATCTCGTTGGCTTGCTGGGCGTTGACGGCGTTCTGGTTGACCGTCGCGGTCAGCTCTTCCATCGAGGCGGCGGTCTGTTCGAGCGAGCTGGCTTGCGACTCGGTGCGGGCCGACAGGTCCATATTGCCGCTGGCGATTTCGGACGAGGCGAGGGCGATGGTGTCGGCGCTGCGGCGGATGTCGCCGATGGTGCTGGCGAGCTGGGTTTGCATGC
>Ga0308159_1004823_pt1 | contig 11965 bp, 12 predicted proteins | sample PhyCR1_FD_201040 | JGI IMG/M metagenome (GOLD analysis project Ga0308159, IMG submission 201040) | Phyllosphere microbial communities from UC Gill Tract Community Farm, Albany, California, United States - DLSLC.R1 | ecosystem: Host-associated > Plants > Phyllosphere > Unclassified | place: USA...
CCCGTCCGCACGTGGCCGCGTGACGTGCGCCGCGTGCGCTTGGTGAGCAGAAATGGTCGGGTGCGCGCGTGCGACCCGACCGTTCCTGCTCACGAAGTGCGCGACGCTGCGCGCGCCGCGAGCGCTACGCGCTGCGACCGCGCCGCAGCAGCAACACGACGACCGCGCCGGCCACCAGGACGGCCCCGGCGCCGAGGCCGATCCACACGCCCGGCGCGATGCCCGGCGACGAGGACGGAGCACCGTCCGAGGCTCCGGTGGCCGTCGCGGTGGCACTCGACGTGGGAGCGGTGCTCGCCGTCGGGGTCGGGGTGACGCTCGCGCTCGGGGTCGACACGGGCGCTGCGGCCCGGTACTCGAACGCGAGCGTGCCCTCGATCGGGTGGCCGTCCGGCGACACGTACCGCCAGAGCACCGTGTAGCGGCCCTGGTCGAGGTCGACCGCGCGGCGCATGGTCGTTCCGGAGACCGTCACGTCACCCGTGGCGACGTCGGCACCGGAAGCGTCGGTCACCTGGATCCGGAGTCCGGCGTCGAGGCCGGCGAGCGGCGCTTCCGAGAAGGTCAGGTCGACGGACTCGAGCGGTTCGGTGACGACCGCCCCGTCCGCCGGGGTACTGCTGGTCAGGGCCGAGTGGGCCGACGCGGGCTGGACACCGACGAGCGTCAGCAGTCCCGCCGCGACGATCGCCAGTGCCGCCGCCGTGGTTCGGGCTGTGCGCATGCGCAGACTCTACCGACGGTCGAGCGGCAGCCCGCTGGGGGTCAGAGCTGCTCGCCGAGGAAGTCCGCGTAGGTGGGCTCGTAGCGCGCTTCGCTGACGCTGACGAGCTGGTGGCCGGTTCCTTCGAGGCGTTCGGCGACGAGGGCGGCGAGGTCTTCGGGCGAGCGGAGGCCGTGGCGGTGCCAGGCGTTCTGGATGGTGGCGGTCATGGCGACCAGCCCTTCGTCGAGATGATGCGCATCTCGGATCCGTCCGGGTCGACCCGCTGTGCCAGACCTCACAGATCGTGAGGAGCATCGTGACGACGAGTCCCTGATGACTGACCCGGTACCGCAACGATACGGTCGCGCCCGAGCGCCGTCGAGGCGGATGCGTTTCGCGGCTGACGGACGGGAGGCCCGGTGCCAGCTGGCACCGGGCCTCCCGTCATCAGGGGGTCGCGCCCAGGGCGCGGGTCCGCTCGATCAGTCGGTGCCGGAGTCGAAGGCCGCGCCCTCGGAGGCGAGGTCCGTGCGACGACCCATCGCGTCCTCGGCGTCGGAGGCGGCGCCGCCGAGGATCTCCTCCGCCTCGCCCGCCTCGAGCTCGCCGACGAGCTCGGCCGTCGCGCCACCGATGAGGCCGGCGGCGGCGTACTGCTCGAGCCGCGAACGGGAGTCCGCGATGTCGAGGTTGCGCATGGTGAGCTGGCCGATGCGGTCGTCCGGGCCGAAGGCGGCGTCGCCGACGCGCTCCATCGACAGCTTGTCCGGGTGGTACGACAGCGCGGGGCCCGTGGTGTCGAGGATCGTGTAGTCGTCGCCGCGACGCAGGCGCAGCGTGACCTCGCCGGTGACGGCGGAGGCGACCCAGCGCTGCAGCGACTCGCGGAGCATGAGCGACTGCGGGTCGAGCCAGCGGCCCTCGTACATCAGGCGACCGAGACGGCGACCCTCGTTGTGGTACGAGGCGACGGTGTCCTCGTTGTGGATCGCGTTGAGCAGGCGCTCGTAGGCGATGTGCAGCAGCGCCATGCCCGGAGCCTCGTAGATGCCGCGGCTCTTCGCTTCGATGATGCGGTTCTCGATCTGGTCGGACGCGCCGAGGCCGTGGCGGCCACCGATGGCGTTCGCCTCGTAGACCAGGGCGACCGCGTCTGTGTACTCGACGCCGTTGATCGCGACGGGGCGGCCGGCTTCGAACCGGACGCTGACGATCTCGGTCGCGACCTCGACGTCGTCACGCCAGGCGGCGACGCCCATGATCGGCTCGACGATGTCGAGGCCGCTCGACAGCTCTTCGAGGCTCTTCGCCTCGTGCGTGGCTCCCCAGATGTTCGCGTCGGTCGAGTACGCCTTCTCGGTGGAGTCGCGGTACGGGAACCCGCGGGCGACGAGCCACTCGCTCATCTCCTTGCGGCCGCCGAGCTCCTCGACGAACTCGGAGTCGAGCCACGGCTTGTAGACGCGCAGACGCGGGTTGGCCATCAGGCCGTAGCGGTAGAACCGCTCGATGTCGTTGCCCTTGTAGGTGGAGCCGTCGCCCCAGATGTCGACGCCGTCTTCCTTCATCGCGCGGACGAGCATCGTGCCCGTCACCGCGCGGCCGAGCGGCGTCGTGTTGAAGTACGTCTTGCCGCCGGAGCGGATGTGGAAGGCGCCGGTCTGCAGGGCGACCAGGCCCTCTTCGACCAGGGCGCTCTTCGCGTCGACCAGTCGGGCGATCTCCGCGCCGTACTCGTGGGCGCGGCTCGGGACGGCGTCGATGTCCGGCTCGTCGTACTGGCCGATGTCGGCCGTGTACGTGCAGGGGATCGCTCCCTTCTCGCGCATCCAGGCAACGGCGCAGGAGGTGTCGAGACCCCCTGAGAACGCGATGCCGACTCGTTCGCCGACGGGGAGACTGCTCAGGACCTTGGACACGGGGTCAATCGTACGGGGCCAGCGGGGTCGACTACCGTCCGGGGCGACGGTTGTGGAGAACTGACCTGCCACAACCCGGAACCGATCCAGGGCGACCGGACAATACAGGGCATGAACCAGATCACGGGGGACCGGTCCGACTGGGCCCTGGGCGTCGCCGGGGACGGCCGTGCGGTCGGTCGGCTCTTCGACCGGCACGCGGCGCGACTGCGTCGTCACGTCCGAGCGCTCGTCCCGACGCCTGACGACGCCGACGACGTGGTCGCCGTGGTGTTCCTCGAAGCCTGGCGGAAGCGGGACCACGTCCGTTTCGTCGACGACTCGATGCTGCCGTGGCTCCTCGTCACGGCGACCAACACGGCGCACAACCTGACGCGGTCGTCTCGGCGCCACCGCTCGTTCCTCGGCAGGTTCCCGGTCGACGATCCGGCACCCGACCCAGCGGACTCCTTCACCGACGCAGAGGCCGTGACCGCGCTCCGTGGTCTCCCGATCGCAGACCAGCGGGTCCTGTCCCTCTGCGTGCTCGAGGGGCTGAGCGAGCGTGAGGCCGCGACCGTCCTCGGCGTCCCGCCCGGCACCGTCAAGTCCCGGCTCCACCGTGCGAAGGCGCGGCTCCACAAGCAGTACTCGGCGACAGCGGAACCCCTCGGAGGCACACTGTGAACCACGACCAGATCTCCCCTCGTCTCGCAGCGATGCGCGACGCACTCGTCGCAGAGGTCGACGCCACCAGCGCCACCGGAGCGCCGATCCGTCGACGTCGCCGACCGACCCGCGGCACGGTCCTCACGATCGCGGCGGCGTTCCTGGCGGGATCGGCCGTCACGGGCGGGATCACCGCGGCTGCCCTCCCGTCGAACGACCCGGACGCCGCGCTGGAGAGCACCCTTGCGACCTCGACGCGCTACATGGTCGAGGAAGCGAACCACGCCACGATCCTCGGGGCTCCGGCCTTCGCGGCCACGCAGGGCGATGGTTCGTTCTCGCTCGGCACCCGCCCCGCGGACGCCGACCGGGTGACGCTCACGTGGAAGTGCCTCGACCCGGGGACCTTCACCGTGGCCATCGACGGGACGACCGTCGACGGGCCCACCCGCTGCACCCCGGGCACGACCGGCGGGGTGCGCGGTGAGCATTGGAGCCTGTCCCCAGCGCCCGGTTCCGGACACACGGCGGCGACCATCAGCGTGTCGGGCGGCGGCTCCGCCCGCTACGCCGTCTGGGCCTCGTGGGTCGAGTCCGCGCCGATCGCGGAACCCTCCGCTCAGCAGCGAGCCGAGATCCGGGACGACCGGATCGCCCTCGACGAGTACCGCGCCGCCTTCAACCGGCTCGAGGCCTGTCTGACCCAGGCGGGACACCCGATGGACAACGTGCCGCTCTCGTGGTTCGCGAACGGGTCCTGGACGAGCCGACCGGTGGGCACGGGCCCCTGGTACCTGTACGCCACGCCGGCCGAGGGCCTCGAGGTGTTCGACACCCAGTGCTACCCGCGGGAGTTCGGCCAGGTCGACGCGCTCTGGCAGGCGGAACACCCGATGCCGGAGGACCCGCCGGCCCAGCCCGCTGGCTGACGCACCATGGTGCAGAGACTCATGCGACCGAGGAAGGGAACGAGGGGCTTGGTCGTCATGCGCTTCCAACCACCAGCACGGCGGAGGCCCCACGCCTTGCGGTCGTGGGGCCTCTCTGTCGATCAGTGGATCTTCGCGGCCTAACCGGTGTACCGAACTGATCCAGTCGCACTTCCGAGGTCGAAGTGCTGGTGGTGGCAGGCGGTGTCCGTGACCGAGCGGATGTTCGAGAACGCGGGTCGGTTGGGCATGCAGTTGAACTGACCAGCCTGCGAGCCGCTCGGCACGATGCTGTCGAGGTAACGCACGTACTCGATGCGCTTCGCTTCCGAGGAAGCGGACATCGTGGTTCCTCCCACCCCGATGACGTCGATCGCCTTCGCGGGGTCGTAGCAGTGCAACGAGAAGTCGCAGTTCGTGGACTCGTCCATGCACGGACGTCCGATGTCACTCACCCGAATGCTACCGAAGTGGTCGACCGACATCGCGAGAGCCTGGAGGATCCGGACGTCCACCCTGCACCCGGCTGGAGCTGTACCGGTCTGGGCGTACGGAAGGATCTCTCGCTCGAAGATCGCAGCCTTGCCGTCGATGAACGTCAGTTTGCCTGCCTGGTACTGGGATTGCAGGCGCTTCGCGACGGCCTGGGCGCTGCTCGAGGGCGTCGACCTGCCGTCCCAGTCACCGGCGATGGGGACGAGCGAGCTGTTGCCGGTCGGTCCGAACACGAAGGTGATCGATGCGGACCCCGGCGCGTTCGAGTTCGTCAGGTGGTATGAGCCGTCGCTCGGGCGGTACCACCCGACGGTGTCCTTGCCGTCACCGTTCCAGTCGCCGGCCACTGGGGACACGGAGGAATTACCGGACACCCCCCACGCGAAGGCTGTCGAGGTCGCTCCGTTCCCGTTGGCGCTGGCCAGGTGCCAGGAACCATCGCTCGGGCGGTACCACCCGACGGTGTCCTTCCCGTCGCCGTTCCAGTCACCAGCGATGGCGGTCACCGACGAATTGCCCGCTGCTCCGTAGACGAAGGCGGAGGACGTCGCACTGTTGCTGTTCGCGCTGGCCAGGTGCCACGAGGCATCGCTCGGGCGGTACCACCCGACCGTGTCCTTGCCGTCGCCGTCCCAATCGCCTGCAACCGGGACGACGGACTTGTCACCGGCGGGGCCGTAGAGGAAGGAGATGTCGGTGCCGCCGTTGAGCTCGGCAGTGAGGTGCCACGATGCGTCGCTGTACCGGTACCACCCGACGCTCGATGATCCGTTCCCGTCCCAGTCGCCAGAGACCGGCACGATCCCACCGCTGTTGGCCGGGCCGAACACGAACGCACGGTCGCTCTGCCCACCTCCTGGCGGTGTGCTGTAGGACAAGTGCCACGACGAGTTCGACGGCTGGTAGTACCCGATCCCGGAGGCGGCATTGGCGGTGCTCGCCTGGGCCGAGTCCTCGGGCGTGGTCACCCCGACCGCGAAGCCGGAGAGCACCGTCGCTGCAGCCAACCCCGCGAGGACGCGGATGAAGCCAGCTCGCCTGTGTTGTTTCTGTGATTTCCCCATGCAACAACGATGGCAGACCAATCGTTCTACCCAGGGCGAGAGACGACCCCCAACTCGGGGGTGATGCTGGTGCCCCTGGAGGGACTCGAACCCCCAACCGTTTCCTTAGGACGGAACTGCTCTTCCATTGAGCTACAGAGGCTGGCCCGTCCACTCTAGCGGCGGAAGGGCCCCAGGAACGCGTGCAGTTCGTCGACGAACAGGTCGGGCTGCTCGAACGGCGCGAAGTGCCCGCCGCGGTCGAGTTCGTGGTGGAACACGAGGTTCGTGGTGCGCTCGAGCCACTCCCGCGGCGCCCGCACGATGTCGCCGGGGAAGATCGAGAAGCCGGACGGCACCTCGACCCGTCGTTCCAGCTGCTCCGCCGGGATCGCCGCGTTCGCGTGGTACATCCGCATCGCTGAGCCGATCGTGGCGGTGGCCCAGTACTCGGTGAGCAGCGCCAGGACCTCGTCGCGCGTGTAGACCGACCACAGGTCCCCGCCGCAGTCGCTCCACGCCCGGAGCTTCTCGACGATCCAGGCCGCGAGACCCGCGGGTGAGTCGTTCAGCCCGACGGCGGCGGTCTGCGGCTTCGTCCGGTGCAGCATCGCGTAGGCACCCTCGGCTGTGCGCCACCGATCGGTCGCGGCGACGAACTCCCGCTCGGCGGCGGACAACGTCGACGCATCCAGCCCCGGCCAGGCGAGCCCGCCGTCGATGCGGTGCACGGCGACGACCCGGTCGGGGTGGTCGAGCGCCAGGTAGCGGGCGACGTGCGTGCCGATGTCGCCACCGGACACCGCGAACCGCTCGTACCCCAGGTCCGTCATCAGCGTCGCCCACAGGCCGGCCACCTGCCGGGCGTCGAGGACCTGCGGCGGTGCGTCCGAGAAGCCGTACCCGGGCATGTCCGGCACGACGACGTCGTACCCGGCGTCGACGAGCATCGGCAGCACCTTGCGGTACCGCCAGCCGGAGTCCGGCCAGCCGTGCGCGAGCAGGACCGGCAGGGCGTCGGGCTGCGGAGCGCGGGCGTGCAGGACGTGGACGCCGATGCCGTCGACGACGACACGGCGCGAGGGCAGCGCGGCGAGCTCGGCGCGGTGCGCGTCGAAGTCGAACCCGTCGGCCCAGTACTCGACGAGCGGGCGCAGGACGTCGAGGTCCACGCCGAGCGACCAGCCGACCCCGGCGGGTGCGTCCGGCCAGCGCGTGGCGCGCAGCCGCGCGCGCAGGTCGTCGATGGTCGCGTCGTCGATGTGCGGTGTCTCGCCCATGCGGCCGACGCTACTCAGCGCCACCGACGCAGATGGGCGAGCGGGGACTGGGCCGCTCCCCCTGGCGGACCGACTGCATGTCCGCACAGGCTGTGAGGAGCCTCCCGGCGGCGTTCACCTGGCGGACACCCGTGCATCCTCTGCCCGCCACGGGGTGCGTCGACGCTGGTCGGACCGCGCCGGTCCCGGCGTGACGGCACGTACCCAGGAGTCCCATGATCTCGCTCGTCTGCCTCGACATGGCAGGAACCACCGTCGACGACGGTGGCGTCGTCCTCGACGCCTTCCGCACCGCGCTCACCGACGTCGGCCTCGAGCACGGCAGCTCGGAGCACGACCGCGCGGTGCAGTACGCGGTCGACACCATGGGCCAGTCGAAGATCGCCGTGTTCACGGCGCTGTTCGACGGTGACGGCGTCCGCGCCGAGGCGGCCAACACCGCCTTCGAGCGCGCCTACGCACGAACCCTCGACCGCGGTGTGCGGCCGGTGGACGGCGCCGTCGAGACGCTCGTCGCACTCCGCGCAGCGGGGCGACGGATCGCGCTGACCACCGGGTTCTCGCCCACGACGCGCGACGCGGTGCTCGACCTGCTCGGCTGGCGGCCGCTGATCGACCTCGCGCTCTCCCCCGCCGACGCCGGACGCGGGCGCCCGTACCCGGACATGGTGCTCACCGCCGTGCTCCGGACCGGCACCGACGACGTCCGTGACGTGGCGGTCGTCGGGGACACCGTCGCCGACCTGCTCACGGGACACCGCGCCGGCGCCTCCGTCGTGGCGGGCGTGCGGACCGGGACGCACCAGGACGTCGACTTCGCGACGGTCGCGCACACCCACGTCCTCGACTCGGTCGCCGAGCTGCCGTCGGTACTCGCCGAGGTCGACGCCGACGCCGACGCCGACGCCGACACCGACACCGACACCGCCAGGGTGTGACGACCGAGTGACGACCTCACCGGTGCCGGAGGCCGCCGGGGTCGTACCGTTCGCCGGCGTGGTCGGATGCTCCGCGACTGACGGTCTCCCTCAGCCGAGGACCGTCGGCGCGATGCCGAGGCCGGTCGTCATGCCGATGCCCGTGGTGACCGTCACGACGTCGACCCCGGGGACCGGCTGGTCGATGAGGAACTCCCGCCCCGGGGCCGAGGCGTAGACGCCCTGCCACCGGTCGACCACGGAGACCGGCGCACCGAACAGCCGCTCGGTCTCGGTGACGAGCAGCCGGAAGCCGTCCTCGTCCTGGAACGGCGGCGCGTCGACCCCGCGCTCGTGGGTGTCCCCGACGATGACGCTGCCGTCCGGCGGCGACGTGTACATCTGGTTGAGGTCCCACCGGATCCCCTCGGGCAGGTCGGCGGCGAGCCGGTCCCGCAGGGCAGCCGCTCCGGGCATCGCGGCGAACCCCGAGTAGCGCAGCAGCGACCACCCGGTCAGCAGCGGTGTGGCGAGCGGGAAGGCGAGCGGGATCGTCGCACGCAGCATGTGGAGCCGGCAGCGGACCAGGCCGATCGACTCGGCGAGCTCCGGGAAGAGCTGGTCGAGGTCGTGGTTGGTGCAGACGACGATCCGGGTGCCCTCCACGACGCCACGACCGGTGCGGACGGCGCCGGTGGTGACCTCGAGCGCGGGGGTGCGCCAGTGGAAGGTGACCCCCTGCTCGGCGAGCCAGCGCGCGATCGCGGGTGCTGCCTCCCGGGGGTCGACCTGCAGGTCGTGCGCCAGGTGCGCGCCGCCGAGGGCCGAGCCGGGGTCGACCGGCACCGCCGCTGTGATCTCGGCCGCGTCGGCCAGCCGCAGGTCCGCGCCGGAGTCGCGGTACTCCTCGAGCACCGCCAGCTCCTCGGGACGACGGGCGACGACGTGGGCACCGCGTTCGCGCGCCGTGAACCCGGCGAGCTGCGCGAGTGCGAGCCAGCGGCGGCGTGCTTCCTGGGCGTACCCGGCTGCCTCGCCGGCCTGCGGGGTGACGCAGGCGTGGCCGAAGTTCCGGACACTCGCACCGACGACCGCGGCCGCGCGGTCGACCACTGCCACGCGGGCACCCTGCCGGAGCGCCTCGTAGGCCATGCCGAGCCCGACGATGCCCGCGCCGACCACGACGACGTCGTACCGTTCGGTCAGCGGCTGGTGGTCCGTCTTGGTGTCGAGTGCGGTGCGTGCGGAGCGGGGCATGAAGACCTTTCGGGCGCCGCGGAGCGCCGGTCCGGTGCGGATGCCGCAACTGTCGCAGGTCAGCGGTGGGGCGGGGTTCCGTCCCGGTGCACACGGCGTGGACGGCAGGTGAAATCGATCGGCACCCGTCCCGACAGCCCGGCCGGGTCAGCTGGCCTCGGTGCCGCCCGGCGTGGCGCGGTGGTCACGGCGACTGCGGAGCGTCTCACGCCCCACGCTGATCGCGATCGCGACCGAGAGCGCGATGAGGATGATCTCGATGACTCCGGTGGTTGCCGGGGGCTCGGCGCCCTCGTGGTTGCGGCCCGCGGTCTGCAGGAACAGCGCGGCGTCGTTGAGCCCGTGCAGGAGCATCGGCACCCACAGCTTCCCGGTGGCGCGGCGGGCCGCGTAGAAGAGGGCTCCGTCCATGCTGAGGAACGCCACCTGGAACAGGACCAGGCCGAGCGGGAGTCCGGCGATCACGAAGCCGACCACGTGGGCGAGGCCGAACATCACCGAGGAGACGATGAGGACGACGAACTCGGAGTGGTGTGCGCGGAGCGCGGTGACGAGGATCCCGCGGAAGAACAGCTCCTCGCCGACGCCGACGCCGAGCGCACCGATGAGCACGACGACGATGATCCCGACCGACGCCTCGGACCACGGCACGAGGCTGTACAGGATCACTGTCGAGACGAGGGACAGCACCGGAGCGGCGAGCCACCACCAGCGCCGGGGTCGGCCGACGGCGACGGCCGGTTCTCGCCAGATGTCGTTCCACCAACCCGAGCGCCGGGCGAAGAACACTCCGGCGGCGATCATGATGCCGACCGGGATCCAGGTGCCGGCGAGCCAGTCCGCGATCGGGTGGTTCTCCCCGTCGACGACCACACTGAGCAGGTTCCCCACCCCGGCGGCCATGAGGACGTAGACCACACAGGCGACGAGGGCGATCCAGAACAGCCGCGGAACCTCGCGACGCCCATCGACTGAGGCGGTCATGCGGCCACTCCCTGCCGGTCGGTCTCGGTCGAGGTCCCGGTCTCGGGGCTGCTGACGCGGCCCTTGATGAAGAAGAGCACCAGGAGTGCGAGCACCGGGTAGGCGAAGTTGAAGATCCCCGCGAAGCCGATCAGCCCGGCGTCCCCGGCAGCCGCAGCGGTGGTGTCGATGCCACCGGTCGCCAGGATCGTGGTCGGGTCGGTCGCCGCGTGCAGGAGCATCGCGGGGACGATGCTGCCCGTGACCCGCATCGACAGGTAGAACATCATGCCGGCGCCGAACGTGTACACGACCGTGACGGCCACCGTGACGAGCGGTGTCCCTCCGATGGCGTTCGAGGCGTGCATCAACCCGAACAGCAGCGACGACAGCAGCGCGACGGTGCGTTCGGTGTGGTGACCGCGTCGGAGGAGGTTCACGGCGACGCCACGGGCGATGAGCTCCTCGGCGAACCCGATGCACAGACCGAGGAACAGCACCGCGAAGACCACGGAGACCGAGTAGGACGACCAGTTCGTCGCGACGAGCCGGATCACGATCGGGACGAGCAGCAGGACGACGGCGATCCACATCCACCTGCGTCCGGGCAGTGGCTGGCGACCGAAGACCTCGCGCCCCCATCCGAGCGTGCGGACGAAGACCAGGGTGAGCAGCCCCATCACGATGATCGGCAGGGCGACGCCCACGACGGCTCCGCGGGGTGAGCCGAACAGCTCGTCCGCGGTGATCCCACTGGCGAGGGTGTGGGCGTTCAGCCAGCCGAGCCCCTCGTAGACCGCCAGGTAGAGGACGACGGCCAGCACCGCGCGCCACCAGCCGCCGCGGTTCCAGAACCGCTGCCACGGGTTCCGTCCCGCTGCCGTCTCGGTCGACTGCTGTGCTCCTGTGGCCATGCTGTCCTCGCGGGTCTCGGTCGTCGGGGCGTCCGGTGACTGGTCCTCACATCAGCGTAGTGCGAACCCGGAACGCTCCGGGGCCCCGGACGCGCGACGGACGGACTGGAGGCCCGTGGCGGCGTCGCCACGGGCCTCCAGTCCGTCTGGTCGTGCGTAACGTGCGTAACGACGGCCGCTACGCGGCCACGAGGTACTCGTCCCACTCCGCCTGCGGGCGCTCGATGCCGCGCACGACCCACGAGGACCCGTGCGGCACCTTCGGCGGGAACCGGAGGCGCCACCCCATCTCCTGCGGGGTGCGGTCACCCTTGGTGTTGTTGCAGGCCAGGCAGCAGGCGACGAGGTTCTCCCACGAGTCCTGCCCACCGCGCGACCGCGGCTGCACGTGGTCGATGGTGGTGGCGTGCCGGCCGCAGTAGGCACAGTGGTTGCCGTCCCGACGCAGCACACCGCGACGGGACACCGGCACGAGCCTGGAGTGCGGGATGCGCACGTAGCGGGTGAGGATGATGACGGACGGACGGTCGTAGCTCGACGTCGACCCGGTGACCGGGTGTTCTACGTCGGCGGCGACGATGGCGGCCTTCTGGTTCATGACCAGCACGAGGGCTCGTCGGAACGAGATCACCGCGAGGGGCTCGTAACCGGCGTTGAGGACGAGAGTGCGCATGGGTTCCCTTCCGACGTGCCTGGACGGCTTCCAGGCGCTGCGGGTGCGTCGGACCGACGGCGCGAACGGGTGAGGACGACCTGTTCACGCCCCTAAACCACGAAGAGCACCACCCGGATGGGCAGTGCTCTCGTCATGCAGGGGCGTGCTCGTGCACGCAGGCTGTGCTCGACCATATGTCGACGCGCGCGCGCCGACCCATGGTGCGGGTCGTGCGGAAC
>Ga0308159_1004824_pt1 | contig 11961 bp, 13 predicted proteins | sample PhyCR1_FD_201040 | JGI IMG/M metagenome (GOLD analysis project Ga0308159, IMG submission 201040) | Phyllosphere microbial communities from UC Gill Tract Community Farm, Albany, California, United States - DLSLC.R1 | ecosystem: Host-associated > Plants > Phyllosphere > Unclassified | place: USA...
CTCGATATCGTCCCGCTCATTTACCCGGTAAGTGAAGCGGAGATTCTGGAATGGGACGCCGAAAAGGCGTTGCGCCGCTACGACATAGCGATCACTCGCCTTGGCGTGAAACAGGAGTAGAGCGGCAATGGCAGTGAATCAATTTGCGCTGGCGAATGCTGACGACAGCAAGCGCCTGGCGCTGGCCAATATCAGCCTGAGCGCAGCGACGCTGGGAGCAGCGCCCGGACCACTTATCGCCACAGACCAGACGGGCGGCCTGCATCAGGCGTTACTGACGGCCAGCGGCAAGATCAGTCTGCTCACTACGGCGATCGACGCGTTGAACGTGACGCTCGCGGCGCTACGTTCTTTGTCACTGGCGCCCAGTGCTGGAGCGAAGGGCGACTCATCCGGCGCGCACAAAGCCGAGGAAAAACCCTCAGCGAATGCTGAGCTTCCAGCAACCCGCAAGTCGGCGCTGGCAATGGATACGGCGGCGGCCGCACTCAGCAGCGTCGCCGGAATCTCGCGCAAGGATGGCAAGGACGTCGCCCAGTCCAGCCTGATCATGGCCAGCGCCCCGCTAGTAGCGGCGGGTGGCACCACCGGGGTGGATCTGGTCAATGTCGCAAGCGTGGCAGCCAAGGCAGGAATTGGCAGCCAGTACGCCAATGCTTCAGACAAAAAGCTCGAGTTGCTGACCTTTGCCAACGACGTGGCGATCACTGCGGCGGCCTTCAAGCTTCCGGCAATGGAAGTTGCCGAAATGGCGAAGGTTTGGCGGACCTCGATGAAGCTTACGCGGGACCAAGCCGTTGATCTGGCAGACGCGGTCAACCACCTCGGCAAGCTGCCCGGGGACGTCCAGTCAGCGGACATCGGTGCAGTCCTGCAACAATCGGGTGAGTCAGCGGTAGCCGCCGGCCTGCAACCGGAAAAAGCAGCGGCGCTGTCGGCAGCACTGCTGAACACTGGCACGAAAAAGGAAGATGCCGGCGCTGCGCTGAAAAACATTTCCGATGCGTTGGCTAAAGGCGACCAGGCCTCCGCGGCTGAAGCGGCCGCCTGGCAAGAATTGAAGCTTGATCCCAAAGCTGTTGCGCAAGCCTTGCGCGATACCGATAACCAAGGCACACAACAAGGCGCTGTGCTGACGGTGCTGGCTGCGCTGAACGCCAAACCTGTCGAACAACGTACGGCATTGGCCCGCACGCTGTTCGCCGACAGCGGCAATGCCGCGCTCGCGCTTTCGCAGAATCTGGGACTGGTCAACGAAGCGTTTTTCCAGATAGCGGACAAACGTCAATATGCGATCTCGGCCCCGGGCGATAACTCCTCGGTGAAAGCGTCCGCGCTGGCGCTCTCCAATACTCAACAAGGACAGTTGAACATCAAGAATGCGCGAGAGGAGCGCTTGTCGGTCGCCAAAGGCAACGCACTCGCGCCCGACATCGAGAAACCGGGCGATACGCATTCGACCGATAAGTTGAGTGAGCTGGCCGAAACCTATCCGAAAACCACCGGTGCCGTTTTGACTGCGGCTGAGTGGGCCAAACCAGTGTTCGACTTTGTCCTCGAATCGGTTGCCGATCAACTCAAAGAGCGCTTAGGCAAAGGCATCGTCGATAAAGCCGCCAGCCGTATTCCTGATCGCTGGAAACCGGCTGGATCAGCGGGTGCAGCTGTGAACTCGCTGACTCAAGGGGCGGGCCCCGTCATTGCCAATCGGGCTTCCAGCGCCAGCAACGGGTTGAAGATATTCGAACCGGCAGCATGGCCCAGTGCTCCGCGCCTGGGCGTTGCGGCCGCTGACATGCGGCCAGTATCACGGATGATGCCTTGGCCGGTGAAGGCGGCAATCGGCGCCGCCGATGTCGTCGAAGGCGTAGCCAGCGGTGACAAACGCAAAATGGCGACAGGCCTGGGTGCCGCTGGCGGTGGCTGGGCCGGTGCGGCCGCCGGTTCCGCCATGGGGGCATCGATAGGCAGCATCGGGTTGGCGCCGGGCATGGTGGTGGGCGGCCTCATTGGTGGGCTCATCGGCGGTTGGCTCGGCTCGGAAGGAGGCAGTTGGCTGGGAGAGAAACTGGTTGCGCCAACACCGGACAAGCTCGCTGCGCCCGAACAAGTCAGTAAAGAACTGACGACTGCTCAGCCTGCAGCGCAGCCGCTGACGTATGCACCGACGGTGCAGGTTTACTGCAGCGATCCCGGCAGCTCGGACAAGATCGGTCTGTTGGTCGCTCAGCATCTGCAAAACCAATTCATGCAAATCACCCCGTTGATGACCAATAACGCCCTCGCCACTCGCCGCGACGCAGCCCTCACCGATGGAGCCGCCACATGAAACAACAAATGGCACTGGGCAGTTTCATCTTCGGCCTCTCGCGCCAATTTGCGTACCACTCGCTGTTGCGCAAGTCCGATGGCGGCTGGACGGAAATCCAGATTCTCACCAGCAAACCGAAATCCAGCCAGACCGGCCAGAAGCCGGAAACCCTGACCATCACCGGCAAATCGATGTACGCCGTGGCCATGGACCGGCTCGATGAGTTGCGCGCCTTACAGGCACTGCGCGTGCCGTTGCCGCTGATCGATGGCATCGGGCGCAACTGGGGCCTGTGGCGAATCAGCAATATTTCAGAAACCCAAAGCCAGATCATCGATGACGGCACGGCGATGGTCGTCGATTGGGTCATCGAACTGGCGGAGTTCAACAATGCGTAAGGTACGAAGCGTGGCCGGTGATTCGGTGAATCTGCTGCTCTACCGCGAAACCGGACGCAGCGATGACGCTGCCGAAGAAGCCCTGTGGAAACTCAACCCGAGCCTGGCCGAACACGGTCCGGTGCTGCCCGCAGGTGTCTGGGTCGTGCTGCCGGAACTCGACAGCAAACCCGCTGCGATAAAAACGCTCACGGCCTGGGATTAAGGAGGTTGTATGGCATTGGGTTTTACCCCGGTCGTGCAGATTTACGGCGCCAACGCGGACCTTCTCAACCAGCGTCTGATCAGTTGGGAACACATTGATGCCGCCGGTATCGAGTCGGATCAACTGACCCTGACCATCGATCTGGAAGGCCTTGATGGGCTGCCGAACCTTGGCGGGAAAGTCGGCCTGCGGGTGGGTTACCTGGAAATGGAAGAGATGGTTGACAAGGGCCAGTTCAAAGTCACTCGCCTGACCCCGACGCTGTTTCCGTTTCGCCTGACCCTGGTGGCCACTGCAGCGCCTTTCAGCAAGGATGACGAGACCGGTTTCAAGCAGCGCCGCACCGCCAGTCATGGCCCAACGACGCTCGGTCAATTGTTCAGCAAACTGGTGTCGCAGCACGGCTTCTCATCGCGTGTCGCTGCGGACGTGTCGATGATCAAGATCGCCCATGTCGACCAGACCAATGAAACTGACATGGGCTTTCTGACGCGGCTGGCCAAGAAGTACAACCTGGTCGCCAAACCTTATGGCGATGCGTATGTGCTGGCGCGGCCCGGTCAGATCAAATCAATCTCGGGGCAGCAACTGCAGGATGTGACGTTGTCGGTGACCCACGACAATCGCCCCGGCGATCACGCCTTCATCAGCGCCACGCTGGAAGAGGCCGCCCGCGAACAGGCCAAGGGCTGCAAGACCTGCTTTGTCGATGCCGTTACCGGCGTTTTGCATTGGATCGAAACGGGACTGGCGCCGTTCAAAACCATCCGCCAGAAGCAACCCAATGAAGCCGACGCCATTGCCGTGGGAGAAGGCGAAGTGCGCAAGATGCTTCGGCAAAAGTTCAAGTTGAAGATCACCTGCCCGGGCGATCCGCGCCTGGCCGCCGAAGGCCTGCTAGTGCTCGATGACACCTGGCCGGATTTCATGCGCGGGCGCTGGTCGATCGACAAGGTCACCGCCAGCGGCAATCGCGAAAACAGCTATCGCTGCCTGATCGATGCGAGCGGCCTCGATCCCAAGGCTGACACCAAAGACTGATGCCCCCCTGTGGGAGCGAGCCTGCTCGCGAATGCATTCTGTCATTCAAAAGAACCATCGACTGACACACCGCTTTCGCGAGCAGGCTCGCTCCCACATTGGGTCCTGCGCAATTCTCATCATTCTGGAACACCCCCATGAAGATCACCCCGATCCTCACGCAGCTGCGTGGGCAATGCCCTGGGCTTGCCAACCACATTTCGGTGGGCGCCGATCTGGCCTTGCTGCAAGGCAACGCGGATCTGCCAACACCCTCGGCCCACGTACTGCCGCTAGCCGATCTGGCCGGCAACAGCACGGCCCAAAACCTCACCCGCCAACCGATCCGCGACCGCTTCGAAATCGTCCTCGTGCTTGACGCCAGCGACGCAACAAAAGCGCTGGATCTGTTGCATGAGCTGCGCGCCGAACTGTGGCGCGCACTGGTGGGTTTCAAGCCCGATTCCGACTACAGCGCCATCGTTTATGACGGCGGCGAACTGGTCTCGCTCAACAGCAGCCGCGCGTTTTACCGGCTGCGCTTTTTTGCCGAGTTCCAGCTCGGCCGCAATCTGCCAAGTCAGCCTGCGCAGAGCTGGCATGAACGCGAACTGGACGGTTTGTCGTCCTTTACCGGGGCCACTGTGCGGGTCGATGCGATCGATCCGGCCGACCCCAACCTGCAACGCCCGGGCCCTGATGGGCGCGTGGAAATGACTTTCTCTGGAGACGTAACCCCATGAGCAACCGCATCACTGTGCTGCCGGCCGCCGGCCGCGTCGTACCTGACCCGGAGGCCGGCGATCTGCTGCCGCCTGAAGGCCGTGAAGTGCCGGACAACGCCTGGTGGCGCCGCCGTCTGGCCGACGGCGACATCACTCTCAAAACCGCAACAGCCAAACCAAAGGGAGCCAAGTAATGGCGATCGGATTCAGCAACATCCCGGCGGACATTCGTGTACCGCTGTTCTATGCCGAAATGGACAATTCGGCCGCCAACAGTGCGACGTCGGCCATGCGCCGTCTGATCGTTGCGCAGGTCAACGACAACATCGCCCCGAGCGAAGTCGGCAAGCTGGTGCTGGTCTCCAGCGTGGCGCTGGCAAAAAGCATCGGCGGTCAGGGCTCGATGCTCGCCTCGATGTACGAGACCTTCCGCAAGGCCGACCCGATCGGTGAGATCTGGTGCCTGCCGCTGCACAACGCTGAAGGCGCGATCGCCAAGGGCGTGCTGACCCTGACCGGCGCCGCCACTCAGGCCGGTGTGCTCAACCTGTATGTCGGCGGCGTGCGCGTGCAGGCCACCGTGGTTAACGGGGCCACCGCCGTGCAAGCGGCCACTGCCCTGGCGCAGAAAATCAATGCCACCGCCGACCTGCCGGTCAGCGCTGCAGCAGCTGAAGGTGTAATCACCCTGAGCGCCAAATGGACCGGCAACAGCGGCAACGACATCAGCCTGCAATTCAATCGCCTGGGCAAGAGCAACGGCGAAGAAACCCCGGCCGGCCTGACCACTGCGATCACCGCCATGACCGGCGGAGCCGGCGTGCCGGATCAAGTGGCTGCGGTGGCGGCATTGGGCGACGAGCCGTTCGAGTTCATCGCACTGCCGTGGTCCGATCTGTCGACCCTCAATACCTGGCAAGCGGTCATGGATGACAGCACCGGTCGCTGGTCGTGGGCCAAGCAACTGTTCGGTCACGTCTACAGCGCCAAGCGCGGCACCGTTGGCACCCTGGTCGCCGCAGGCCAGGCGCGCAACGACCAGCACATGACCATTCAGGCGCTGGAACCGGGCGTTCCGCAACCGTTCTGGGTCCAGGCGGCGGCACTGGCGGCGCGCACCGCGGTGTTCATTTCGGCGGACGCCAGCCGTCCGACGCAAAGCGGCAGCCTGCCGGGTGTCGATCCGGCGCCGGCGAGTGAGCGTTTCACCCTGACCGAGCGGCAGTCGTTGCTCAACTACGGCATCGCCACCGCGTACTACGAAGGCGGTTACGTGCGCATCCAGCGCTCGATCACCACCTACCAGAAAAACGCTTACGGCCAGGCCGACAACTCCTACCTGGACAGTGAAACCATGCACCAGTCGGCGTTCATCGTGCGCCGTCTGCAAAGCGTGATCACCAGCAAATACGGGCGGCACAAACTGGCCTCCGACGGCACCCGTTTCGGCGCCGGCCAGCCGATCGTCACCCCTGCGACCATTCGCGGCGAACTGATCGCCCAGTACGCCAAGCTTGAGCTGGAAGGGCATGTGGAAAACGCCGAGCTGTTCGCCGAGCACCTGATCGTCGAGCGCGACATGCAGGACCCGAGCCGCGTGAACGTGCTGTTCCCGCCGGATTACATCAACGGTCTGCGCGTGTTCGCATTGCTCAACCAGTTCCGTCTGCAGTACGACGACGCGGCTTGATTGCCGTCGTTTTCGCCAGGCTTTCAGCCCACCTCGCGTGGGCTTTTTCATTCAAGGGAGTAACACTATGGGTCAACTGATTGCAGGTACCTGCTACGTCAAGGTCGACGGCGCACAACTGACGATCAACGGCGGCTGCGAAGCCCCGCTGATGGCGGTCAAACGCGAAACCGTCGTGCCCGGTTTCTACAAGGAAACCGACATCGCGCCGTCGTTCAAAGTGACGGCGCTGCACACCGCCGATTTTCCGCTGAAGAAGCTGATCGACGGCACCGACATCACCGTCACTTGCGAATTCAGCAACGGCAAAGTCTACGTGCTGGCCGGCGCCTATCTGGTCGAAGAGCCTGTCTCCAAGGGCGATGACGCCACCATCGAATTGAAATTCGAAGGCATCAAGGGGACCTGGCAATGAGCGGCGCCGTGAAGCTTCAAGTAGCAATCGAAGCCCACGGCGAGCCCCTGACCGAACTCGAACTGCGCCGTCCGACGGTGCAGGAAGTGCGAGCGATCAAGGCGCTGCCGTACAAGATCGACAAGAACGAAGAAGTCAGCCTCGACATGGACGTGGCGGCGAAATACATCGGGGTGTGCGCCGGCATTCCGCCGTCGTCGGTCAACCAGCTGGATCTGGCCGACCTCAATGCGCTGAGCTGGGCCGTCGCAAGTTTTTTCATGAGTGCGGCGTCGGCGCCATCACCGACCTGATCGCCGTCGCCTATGACCTGGCCTGGTTCTGGAAGGTTGACCCCGAACAGATGATGGCCAGGCCCCTGGATGTGCTCCGCGAATCGCTGGAGCACGCGCAACGGATCAATGCGATGCAGCAGGTGCAGTGATGGCGAAGACACAAATAAATGCGCTCCAGCAGAACATGCAGACCACGGTGAACATGCTGGTCGTGATGCAGGGTCTGCAGAAGATGGACACTGAAATGAAGGGCGTCCGAGGCAAGGTGGCGGCGTTCAGGAAAAGTCTGGAAAGCAGTTCGATCAAGCCCTTCGATTTATCGGGTTTCCTTTCCGGTGGCGGCTTGCTGAAACCTTTTCAGGAGGGACTGAAGAAGGCGATCAAGGCCGAAGACGAACTGGCGACCAAGAGCAAAAAGCTCAGCGTGCCGACGCTGGGCAAAGACGCGCTGATTCCTGCACCGTTGAACAAGCCCGTCCCGGCACAGGTGCCGGCGGTAGTAAAGGGGGAAGCTTCGGCTAATCTGGCGAAGTTCAACCTCTCCCTCGACAACATTTCATTGAAGATCGGGCAGGCTTTGCTACCCGCCGTCAATAGACTGGTAACGGCGCTGGTGCCGGTGGTGACTTCGGTCGGTGAATTTGTCGCCGATCACCCGCAACTGGTGGAAGGGCTGGCGGCGGCAGCGCTGGCGTTCACGTTCGTGACAACAGCGGCTGCCGGTTTCAGCGCCGTGCTGACGCTGCTCGCTTCGCCTGTCGGTCTATTTGCCGCCGCAGTTGCGCTGGCGGCCGGGTTGATCGTCGCCAACTGGAAACCCGTCTCGGCTTTTTTTGCTCGACTGTGGCTAGACATTGCGCCGGTCGTCATGCCGATGGCCAGTTTTTTTCGCACGATGTTCGGGTTCACTCCGATGGGCATGCTGATCAGCAATTGGGGACCGGTAAGCACGTTCTTTGCGGCGCTGTGGAACGTGCTCAAGGCGCTGGCTGCGCCGGTCATCGACTTTTATGCAACGTTGTTTGCGTATTCCCCGCAGGCGCTGATTCTGAAGAACTGGGCGCCTCTGGTAGGGCTTTTTGCATCGATCTGGGATCTGCTCCGAGCGGTGTCGGTACCGGTGGGCGCTTTTTTTCACGATCTTGTCGATTCCATCAAACTCCCCGTGCTCGCCCTGTATGCGGTGATCCGCGAGCAGTTGGGCTGGTCGCCTCTGGAGCTGATCATTCAGGCCTGGGGCTCGGTCACGGTCTGGATCGAGAAGTGGAGCGAAAAGTTTTACCAGGCGCTTGCCCCGGTCCGGGCATTTTTCAACGGGGGCCTGGGTGAGCTCGCCGCCGAAGCGTCGGCCAAGGTCGATGTCTTTACCCACGCGCAGGAACGAACCAATGCCCAAGGCAAGGGGGAGTGGGCGCCAGAATTCTTTGGCTCCAGTGCGGATTCCGCTTCCACAAGTCCTGCGCCGATGGTGGCGCTGACACAGTCCTCGACTTCTGTGACGCAAACTTCGAGCAGCCTCATCCAGCAAAGCGCCGCCAACAACCGCACGCAACTCGAAGGCGGCCTGACCGTGCGCTTCGAAAATGCACCGGCCGGCCTGCGCACCGAACAACCGCAAACCAATCAACCGGGCCTGGCCGTGTCTTCGCGCATCGGCTATCGCTCGCTGTCGATGGGAGGTACCCAATGAACTGGCGTGACCGTTTATTGCCGGCATCCTTTCGCGGTGTCGGTTTCTGGATCGACCAGGCGAAGACACCGGTCGGGCGCAAAGGGCAGTTGCACGAATACCCGCAACGCGACCTGCCGTTTTTCGAGGATCTCGGCCAGCAGGCCAAGACCCACGATCTGACCGCGTTCATCATCGGCCCTGATTGCCTGGAGCAGCGCGACAAACTGCTCCAGGCGCTGGAGCAGGGCCGTGGCGAACTCGTGCATCCGTGGCTCGGTCGCCTGCAGGTCAAGGTCGGCGAATGCGACATGACCCATACCCGCCAGGACGGCGGGCTGGTGACGTTCACCCTGAAGTTCTACCCCGATCAGCCGCTGCCGTTTCCGACGGCAACGGTCAGCACGCAGAAAGTGCTGTTGGTCAAAGCTGACGGTCTGCTGGGTTCGGCGGTGGCGCGTTTCGAGCAGGCGATGACGCTGATCAAGGCAGCGCGGATCGGTATCACCAACCTGCGCAACAGCCTTACCGGCGTCTATGACGTGATCAAGGAACAGCTGAAACCGTTGATCGAGCAGTACCGGCAAATCACCGAACTGGTCAAAGCCGTGAAGGAGTTGCCCAAGGAAGTGGCGGCGGAATTCAAGGGTTTGCTCGGCGATATCAAGGAGCTGAAAGCGTTCGCCAAGGAAGGCTACCGAGGCGTGATTGCCGACGTGTCGCAGCAACTCGAAGCGATTCGCAAGGCCGATGCGCCGAAGATCACCACCGGCAAGGACACCAATGCCGCCGCGCAAGCGATGGCCGATCTGGTGCAGGACACGATGCTGGTCAAAGTCGCGCAGTGGGTAGCGTCGATGCCCGTGGCAACCACGCCGGTGAAACTGGCGTCGACACCCTCGGTGGCGCAACAGTCGACGTCGCCGGTCAGCCGTCAGGAAGTGCCCGTCAGCGATGACATGCAAGCCCTGCGCGCAGCGGTGAATGCCGCCATTGACCCGATGCTGGCGAAGGCCGGGCCCGCGCATTTTCAGGCAATCAGTGATGTCAAGGAAGCGCTGGTCGCTCATCTCAAAGCAGTGGCTTCATCGGGCGTGCGGCAAGTCAGCAAATCGTTTCAGGAAAGCTTTCCGGCAGTGGTCGTGGCCTACAAGCAGTTCGGCGACGCCACGCGAGTCGACGAAGTGACTCAGCGCAACGGAATTACCCATCCGGGGTTCTCCCCCAACGACGTGAAAGTCTCGCGGGAGTGATGCCATGAATGAGATGGACAATCACGTCACGCTGACGGTCAACGACATGGAATACGGTGGCTGGAAAAGCGTCGAGATCACCGCCGATCTGGAGCGCCAGTTCCGCACCTTCAAACTCGACATCACCTGGCAATGGCCCGGTCAGTCCGTGGATCAAAGGATCAAACCGGGCGACCCCTGCGAGGTAAAAATCGGCAAAGATCTTGTGCTCACCGGCTACGTGTTCAAGGCGCCGATCCGCTATGACGGGCGGCAGATCAGCCTGACCATCGAAGGCAGTTCCAAAACCCAGGATCTGGTCGATTGCGCCGCTCGCAACCTGCCCAGCCAATGGCAGCAACAGCCCTTGCTGAACATCGTCCGCGATCTGGCGAGCGAATATGGGCTGTGGGTCGTCAATGAAATCAGCGAAACCACACGCCTGACCAAACACACCATCGTGCCGGGTGAAACGGCATTCCAGTCGATCGACCGACTGCTGTCGCTGCTGCGGGTGTTTTCTACCGACAACGAGCTGGGCCAGTTGGTGTTGGCCAAACCCGGTAGTGCCGGGCGCGCCAGCGATGCGCTGGAGCTGGGCAAGAACATTCTGTCGGCCGATGCGCCGATGGATTTCAGCCAGGTGTTCTCCGAGTACCGGGTGATCGGCCAGCAAAAAGGCTCGGATGCGAAAAGCGGCGCGGCGGTCAGCGAAGTCGAATCGACGGCGGCGGATCTGAGCTTCAAACGTCGGCGCACCACGGTGATCAATGAAGGCACGCAACTGACCTTTGAATTGGCGCAGCAGCGTGCCCTATGGGAAAGCGCCACCCGCATGGGCCGCGCGCAGACCACCACCTATCAGGTGCAGGGCTGGCGGCAGAGCAATGGTGATTTGTGGCGCCATAACATGTTGGTGAAGGTCAAGGACCCGGTGCTCGATTTCGACGGTGACATGCTGATTTCCAAGGTCACCTATTCGTTGTCGGCACAGGGATCTGTGACCACGCTGCAAGTAGCACCGCCGCATACCTTTGATGCCAATCCCGCCCCTGTGAAAAATCCCCAAGCCTGACACTAGACCCTGTGGGAGCGGGCTTGCTCGCGAAAGCGGCGGCAGTCTCGACATCGTATCGCCTGACCCACCGCCTTCGCGAGCAAGCCCGCTCCCACAGGATTGGCTGTGTCAGCTCAACCTCCAAGGAACTTCCATGAGCCTACTGACACGCCTGCTGGCGCGCGGCACTGTCGTGCTCGCCAATTCGGCTTCGAAACTGCAATCGCTGCAAATGCGCCTCACCGCCGGCGAGGTGAACGATGACCTCGAACACTTCGAACCCTACGGTTTCACCAGCCATCCGCTGGCCGGTGCTGAAGGGGTCGTCACCTTCATTGGCGGCGACCGCTCCCACGCCATCGCCCTGGTCATCGCCGACCGCCGCTATCGCCTGCAAGCACTCGCTGCTGGTGAAGTGGCGCTCTACACCGACGAGGGCGACCGGATTCATTTCAAGCGCGGACGGATCATCGACATCGAGACCGCCACGCTGAATATCCGCGCCAGTAGCGCGGTCAACTTCGACACGCCGGTCATCAACCAGACCGGCAAGATCGTTTCCACCGGTGATCAACTCGCCGGCGGCATCAGCCAGATCAAGCATGTTCACGTTGGCGTGCAGGCCGGTAACGGTCAGACCGGCGCGCCGGCTGGAGGCCAATGATGCTCATCAGCCAGAACCTCCACGCCGCACTGACCCGCGCGGTGCTCATCAGCCTGTTCACCTGGCGCCGCGCCGCCGATGACGATGCCCTCGATGACGAAGAGCGCTTCGGCTGGTGGGGCGACAGTTTCCCCACCGTCGCTGACGATCGCATCGGCTCGCGGCTGTGGCTGTTACGCCGGGTCAAGCTGACCCGGCAGACGCAAATGGACGCCGAGTTCTATGCCCGCGAAGCCCTGCAATGGCTGCTCGACGACGGCCATTGCAGCGCCATCGACATCATCAGCGAACGCCTCGACG
>Ga0308159_1004825_pt1 | contig 11959 bp, 13 predicted proteins | sample PhyCR1_FD_201040 | JGI IMG/M metagenome (GOLD analysis project Ga0308159, IMG submission 201040) | Phyllosphere microbial communities from UC Gill Tract Community Farm, Albany, California, United States - DLSLC.R1 | ecosystem: Host-associated > Plants > Phyllosphere > Unclassified | place: USA...
GGAAGCGGGGGTTTTTCATGCCTCGAAGGCGGCGGACTTACGCGGGGTAGGTCCAGGCCGTGCCACGGTCGAAGTTGTCCGAGGCGAACTTCCAGTTGAGGAGGTTCTCGAGGACGGCCTTCACGTAGGCAGGGCGCTTGTTCATCTGGTCGATGTAGTAGGCGTGCTCCCAGACGTCGATGGTCAGCAGCGGCACTACGTCGGTGGTCAGCGGGCAGCCGGCGTCATGGGTCGAGATGACCTTGAGCTTGCCGGCGTCGACGACGAGCCAGGCCCAGCCGCTGGCGAAGTGGTTGATCGCCTCGTTCGAGAGTGCCTCGAGCAGCGCGTCGAGCGAACCGAAGTCGTTCTTGATGGCGGCGGCCAGGCTTTCGCTGGGCTCGGTCTTCTCGGGGCTCATCGAGTACCAGTAGAAACCGTGGTTCCAAATCTGCGCGGCATTGTTGAACTTGGGGCCCGACGCGGACTTGGTGATTTCCTCGACCGACTTGCCGGCATCTTCGGTGCCTTCGATCGCGGCGTTCAGCTTGTCCACGTAGGTCTTGTGGTGGGCGCCGTGGTGGATTTCCAGCGTCTTGGCCGAAACGTGCGGTTCGAGCGCGTCCTGCGCGTAGGGCAGCGGCATCAGGGCAATGGTCATGGCATGGGTTCCTGTTCTCAGGGTTTCGAAGGCTGGGTAATCTGGACAAGGGCTACGACAATGGCACCTGGGAAGGCTCCCCGGGCGCCCATCGGACATGGGGCCTATTTCTGTCGTGCCGCTCAACAATTCAAGCGTGCATTAGTGGCATTTTGATTTCACGGCGAATTTTTCGCCGGTTTATCCGGATCGCGCGCATAGCCCGGACGCGAAAAAGGATGGCGGGGTTGCCGCCATCCTCTCCCGTAACCGTCGGACACCCTGCAAGGGGGGCGGGCGCCGATCGGTCAAACCTGTCAGTTGCCGGCCGTGAGGCGCTGCATCAGTTGGCCTTGTCGGCCGCGTCCTTCATGGCATCGGACTTGGCCTCGCCGGCCTTTTCGACCGCGTCGGACTTGGCGTCGAGCGCGTCCTCGGCAGCGCCGGTCGTCGCATCGGCCTGGGTCTCGATAGCGTCGGCCGCGGCGTCGGACTGTGCTTCGACGGCGTCGGCGGCCTTGTCCGTGGCTTCTTCCTGCGGGCTGTTGCACGCAGCAAGGCCCAGCGATGCGGAAGCGACTGCGATCATGGCGAGACGCGGCATGGTAATGGCTTTCATGGCGAGAAGTCCTTTCCCTCTGTTTTCTTAGATTGGCACGGGTTGATCGAGGAGGACGCGCCAGCCTCCTGCGCGGGGCCCGTTCGCAGGGCCCCGGCCGCGAGGCTTAGCGAACCGAGCCGCGACGGAACAGGTTGACGATAGCCAGCAGAACGACCGCACCCAGGAACGAAGCGAACAGCGACATGATGTCGAATGCGCCGCTGGTGATGGGAGCACCGCCGATAAGCGGGGTGATGATGAAGCCTGCGATCAGAGCGCCGACGATACCGACGACGATGTTCAGGAAAATGCCCTGCTGCGCATCGGTGCGCATCAGGATCGAAGCCAGCCAGCCGATGATGCCGCCGACGATAAGGATGAGTAGAAGGGTCATTGTACCGTCTCCGAATGGGTGTAGTTGCCCATTTAAACGGCCATCTTTCATCATGGTTCCGCGACGGGCGAATTCGTTTCATCGCATCTTTCCGGCTGCGGGCTCTTTTGTCCCTCGCGGAAAATGCCCTGGAGAAACCAACGCCGCGTTTCCCGGGTTGTCTCCACCGAGGAGACGAAGATCTGTATACGTCCCGTGCCCTGTCCGCGCTTGCCTCGCTGCTGATCGTGGTGGGCGGCATGCTCGCGCTCATCGCCGGCCTTGCCGCGCGGATGACCCCGCACGAGCGCCGCGAGGCCCTCGCCGCGATATTGCCGCTGCGCGATCCTCCCAAGGAACCGCGCCCCCGAGAAACTCCCGCCAAGGCCGATAGCACCGCCGCCAGGGGCCGCCCTTCCCCCGCCAACCTGCGCGGCAAGGCGACGCAGATCGTCGCCCCGCCGCCGCGCTTCCCGCCGCTGATCGTACCGCCTCCGGTCGTCACGGCACCGCGCGCGGGGGCAGGCGCGGCCACGCAGAGCGGCGCGTCCGACCGCCTCGGGACCGGCCAGGGCGCGGGCGGGATCGGCGATGGAGACGGCGGCGGTGGCAACGGCGACGGCGACGGCGAGGACGACGCCGTCACCCGGCCGATACAGATCCGCGGGCGCCTCCACTTCTCCGACCTGCCCCCGGACCTGCGCGAGGCGAAGACCGGCGGCGAACTCAAGCTGCGCTACCGCATCGGCATCGACGGAAGGGTCAGCGACTGCCGCATCCTGGTATCGAGCGGGAGGCCGCAACTCGATGCGACGACCTGCGCGCTGATCACCCAGCGCTTCCGTTTCCGCCCGTCGCGGGATGCGGACGGCGACCCGGTGCCGGCGATCATGGTCGAAACCCACGGCTGGTTCTTCGACCCCGAGGACGGGCAGTAATCCACCGTTACCGTCCCTGCACCCGCCTCGTCCCGGCAAGACGGCTTGACGCAGGCGCGCCAAGTGGAGCAAGTGTGCCCTTCAAGTCCTTGCGAGAATTGCGCCGATGCTGTCGCAGAAAACACGTTATGCGATCCGGGCCATGCAGCACCTCGCGGACAAGCACGGCCAGGGGCCGATCCCGCTGACCGACATCGCCGAGACGCAGAACATCCCGGCGAAGTTCCTCACCGTGATCCTTTCGGAACTGTCGCGCTTCGGCATCGTCGCTTCGCAGCGCGGCAAGGACGGGGGCTACTGGCTCGGCGTTCCAGCGGTCGACATCACTTACGGCGACCTCATCCGCGTGATGCGCGGCTCGCTGGCGCTGGTGCCCTGCGCCAGCCGCTTCGCGCACGAAACCTGCAAGAACTGCGTCGAGGAAAAGGACTGCCGCACCCGCGCCCTGATGCTGCAGGTTCGCGACGGCACCGCCGCCCTGCTCGACGGCATCACGCTGGCGGACAAGATCGAACTCGTCCCCGCCGCCGCCGGACTGGAAGAAGTGGGCGACCTTACCGCGGGCTGACTTCGCCCGCCCCGCTTTCCGCGCTGAAAGCAAAGCTACGCCATCGCCCTATTGTCAACTTTTTGGATTGAGAATACCAGAAGCGTCTGTTCCTGACGGGGGGAGGACTGCCCCCGCGACGCGAAAGGAGACGCGCATGCGCATTGCCAATCCCACCGAAGTGCCCGCAGGCGAACATCCGCTGCTCAACGAAGGCGTCCAGCACGTCATCGAGGCGCTGCAGCGGCTGCGGTTCGGGGTGATCCAGCTCACTGTCCACGACGGCAAGCTGATGCAGGTCGACGTTACGGAGCGCCGCCGCTTCAGCAACTGAGCGGAGGCGAAGCCCACCATTCCGGCGCCCGATACCGATCAAGGCTGGCCCGATCGCTCTCGACCTGCTCCAAGCCCGCGCCGGAAGGAATACCCATGTTCGATTCGTTGCCGACCGCGCTGGCGGCCCATCTGGCCGAGATCGCGCCGTTCATCGCCATCGGCTTCGTCGCCCAGATCATCGACGGCGCGCTGGGCATGGCGTTCGGCGTCATCACGCAGACGCTGCTGGTGAGCGTGGTCGGCGTCGCGCCGGCGGCCGCTTCGGCGAGCGTCCACCTGGTCGAACTGTTCACCACCGGGACCTCCGGGATCAGCCATATCTGGCATCGCAACGTGGACTGGGGCCTGTTCCGGCGCCTGGTCCCCGCCGGCATCGCCGGGGGCGTGACCGGGGCCTACGTGCTGTCGAGCGTCGACGCATCGGTGGCCCGGCCGTTCGTCATGATCTACCTCGCGGGGATCGGCGTCTACCTGCTGCTGCGGGCGATCCGCATGCGCCGTCCCAGCTTCGAGGACCCCAGCTACACCGCGCCTCTGGCGCTTGCGGGCGGCTTCCTCGACGCGGCGGGCGGCGGCGGCTGGGGGCCGGTGGTGACGTCCAACCTGCTGGTCCAGGGCGGCGAGCCGGCCAAGACCATCGGCACCGTCAACACCGCCGAGTTTCTGCTCACCGCCTCGATCTCGGGCGCGTTCATCGCCACGCTGGGCCTGTCCGCCTTCACCACCGCGACCATCGGCCTGATCGTGGGCGGGGTGGTCGCGGCGCCGTTCGGCGCGCTGTTCGCCAAGCGCATGAAGCCCCGGGTGCTGCTGGTGGCGGTGGCGATCGTCCTGATCGCGACCAGCCTGTTCAGTGTATGGAAGTCCTGGCCGATCTTCTGAACTCCTCCCGTGACCTCGCGCCGCCGAGCCTGTAGGCCTGCGCGATGCCCCGCGAGAGGACGAGAGAGGATCACATGGCCCCGCCCCTACCCCCGATCGACGAAACCCACGACCCCCGGCGCCTGTCCTGGGCCGTGAGCGCGAACGACCATGCCGAGTTCCCCATCCAGAACCTCCCGCTGGGCGTGTTTTCGCGTCCCGGCGAGGCGGCGCGCGGCGGCATCGCGATCGGCGAGCATGTCCTCGACCTCGCCGCGCTCGCCCGCACGGGGCTGCTGGCGGGCGAGGCGCAGGCAGCGGCCGAGGCGGCCGGCGCGCCCGCGCTCAACGCGTTGCTGGCGCTGGGCGCCGGTCCGCGCCGGGCGCTGCGCCGCGCGGTTTCGGCGCTGCTCGCACATGGCGCTTCCGAACGCGCGCGGGTCGAGCCGCTGCTGGTGCCGATGGCCGAGGCCGACTTGCACCTGCCCGCCCACGTCGGCGACTACACGGACTTCTACGTGGGCATTCACCATGCCACGACGATCGGCAGCCTGCTGCGTCCCGACAACCCGCTGCTGCCCAACTACAAGCACGTGCCGATCGGCTACCACGGCCGCGCCTCGACGATCCGGCCCAGCGGCACCGGGGTCGTCCGCCCGTTCGGCCAGACCAGGGCGCCGGACGCGCCGTCGCCGGCCTTCGGCCCGGTGGCGAAGCTGGACTACGAACTGGAACTGGGCGTCTGGCTGGCTGCCGGCAATGCGCTGGGCACGCCCATCCCGATCGGCGAGGCCCATGACCACGTCGCCGGTCTGACCCTCCTCAACGACTGGTCCGCGCGTGACGTGCAGGCCTGGGAATACCAGCCGCTGGGGCCGTTCCTGGCCAAGAATTTCCTCACCACCGTCTCGCCCTGGCTGGTGACGATGGAGGCGCTGGCGCCCTTCCGCCGCCCGCAGGCGCCCCGGCCCGAAGGCGATCCCCGCCCCTTGCCCTATCTCTGGGACGATGCGGACCAGGCGAGCGGGTCCTTCGCCCTGAAACTGGAGGCCCACCTGTCCAGCGCCGCGATGCGCGCGAGCGGACTGCCCGCGCTGCGGCTCAGCAGCGGGCCGGCGGGGGCGATGTACTGGACGATCGCGCAGATGGTCGCCCACCATGCCTCCAACGGCTGCGCGCTGCAGGCCGGCGACCTGCTGGGCACCGGCACGATTTCCGGAGGGACGGACGATTCGCAGGGCAGCCTGATGGAGATCACCCGGAACGGTGCAAATCGCCTGCCCCTGCCCTCCGGCGAGACCCGCGCATTCCTGGAGGACGGCGACGAACTCACCCTGTCGGGCCATTTCGAGGCCGAGGGTTTCCGCTCGATCGGTTTCGGCCCCTGCACCGGCACGGTGATCGCGGCACCAGGCGTCAGAACGTGAACGTCACCGTGATCGAATCGGCATAGGCCCCGGACTTCACGTATTGCTTGACCGGGATCCGGCCGTAAGCGGTTTTCGAGGCGTTGAAGTTGAGCAGGTTGTTGATCATCAGGGTCTGGCTCTGGCCGCCGTTGCTGCCATTGCCCCAGATCGTGGCATAGGCCGCATCCTGGTAGATGTTGTAGCCCAGCCGCCCCGCCCCGCTGGCCATCTGGCGCGCCGAGGCGCTGCCCGAGGTGCCCGCGCTCAGGCTCAGGTCGACGCTGGCGTTCATCGGCACGCTGACCGACACGCAGTTCGCCGAAATGGTCGCCGTGGCGGCGGCGGGCGCGGCGCTGGCGGGGTTGTAGGTGCCGAACCCCAGATTGGTGGTCGAGACGCTGCACAGGCACACCAGGCAGCCCGCAGCCAGTGCCGGTGCAGGCGGGACCAGCCCTCCTCCGCAGATGCCGAGCAACAGGGCGAAACGCAGGGCATCGGCAGGTTTCATCGCTTAACGTCCTTTTCCATGCCCCGCCGTTCGCCCTGTGGCGGGGCTGACCGCGACTGGGCACCCGGCGCCGGGTCGGCCTGCGCCCATTCCGTATCGGCGATGCAGGCGATGGCGGTCACGGCCGCCAGCCGCGCCGCGCCCGACAGTTCGGGCACGACGGCCTTGCAGCTTCCGCCCGCGCCGGTGACGCGCAGCACCGCGCCGCCGCCGGTATACCCGTCGATCCACGCCTCGCCGTCGTAGCCTACGGTCCCGCGCCCGCCCGTCCAAGCGAAGGTCGATCCGGCGCGGACCGGATTGCCGAGTCCGTCGACGAGGCGCAGCCGCGCGCCCTGCTCTGCCGCGCCGCCGAATGCCACGCGCACCGCCTGCCGCCAGCCCGGTGCCACGACCTGCGCGGAGGCATCGAGCCCCGCCTCGATCGGCATCTCGGCCGGGTCGACCGCGATGTGGTTCTGCGCATAAGGCTGCAGGCCGGTGACGACCACGCGGCGGCCGGCGCCGCCCTTTCGCGGGCGGGCGCGGTTCTCGACCATGACGGTGACGGGGGTGTCGCTGGCCACGTCGACCAGCGCGAAGCCCTCGTCGATGTGCTGGGTCGCCACCACCGTCCCGTCCACGCGCAGAAGGCCGCCGCGTGCGTTGAGCTGGACGCCCTGCTGCCCCTGCCGCCGCACCGCATCGACCCGCAGGTCGCCGGCGCCGGTGCGATAGGACAGCCCGCCCTCGACCCAGGCCGAACCCCGGTCGCGCCCGGCCAGCGCGCGCAGGCCCGCGCCGCTGCCATCGGGCAATCCCTGGTCGTAAGTGACGGCGGCGCGGCCCGGCTCGGCGACGGCGCCGAGGTGGCGGCGGGGCCCGAGCGGGACGGTCAGCGAGCCGAAGAAGCCCAGGTCCCGGCTCGTCTTCGCGTCACGGCCGCCCTCGCGGCGTCCGGTGTACTGGATCCCGGCCGAAAGGTAGCCGCCGCCGATGTCGGCCGCGTAATAGGCCGAGACGATGTCGAAGCGGCTCGTGTCGTCGCCGCCGATACCCTGGCGCAGCATGGCGTAGCTGGCGTTGACGCTGCCGACCCGCCCCAGCGACAGGCCGCCCGCGACTGCCAGTTCGCTGCGCCCGCCGCCGTCGGGCCGCCTTTCGCCGACCTGCCGGAACTGTGCGTCCGCCCGCTCGTAGCTGGCGGTCAGGGTATAGCCCGGGGTGACGCGCTGCGCCTGCGCGCGGACCAGCGTGCCCATGCCTGTATCCCTGCCTGTATCCCTGCCTGTATCCGGACCCGCCTCCCCCTGCGATACTGCGGCCGAGACCGACACCTCGCCCAGCGGCGCCACGACCATCGCCGCGCCCAGCCCCGCCATGCGGGTGGCGGCGCTGGCCTCGATGCGGCCTTCCAGCGTCAGCGCGGCGGTGATCCCGCGGCGCAGTCCCGCCGCCGCGAAGACCGGACCATAGGCGAAGTCCTCGATACCATAACCGCGGCGCAGCGCCCCGGCCTCGATCGCGAATTCGCTGAGGCCCGGGCGCAGCAGGTTGGTGCTGGTATAGAAGCTGCGCGTCACCTGCCGGGTGTTGCCGGCAAGGTCGCGCACGCTCATCGTCACCTGCCCGGCGCCGCTGAGGCGCGGCTGCAGCGACAGGTCGAACAGCCCCGGCCCGACGCCGAGCGACTGGCGCGAACTTTCCGAAAGCAGCTCCACCGTCGAGGGCGTGAGCGCGCTGCCCGAGATCACCGGCAGCGGGAAGTTGATCGCCTGCGGGTCGAGCGAGAAATCGGTGCCCAGGAACAGCCCGCCATAGCGCACCGGCCGGCTCCACGGCGCCCCGCGCCCCGCCGTGTCGCCCAGCACGAGCCGCATCCGCCGGTCGGGAAAGTCACGGCGCAGGCTGGTGTCGAGCCGGACGACGCCTTGCGCTTGTCCGTGTCCCCGCCCGTGTCCCCGCCGCCCGCTGCCGGCGTCGACCAGGAAAGTCGCATCGGCCACGCCCCAGCCGCCCGAGAACCCCGCGTCGACCAGTCCGGAAAGCTGGGCCTGCCCGTTCCAGTCGGAGAACGTCAGGTCGTAGTCGATGAACTGGGCCGCCACGGCGGGCGCCACCGGCACCTCGCTGCGACCGGGATCGAGGGCAAGACGCGGAAACAGCCGGGCATCGGCATCGACGCGCAAGGTGCCGCCATCGCCGTCGAGCCGCGCGACGAGGCCCTTCACGCGGTCGAGCGCGACGTAGCTCTCGCCTTCGAGGACCTGCGTGTCGGCGGCGGAGCGGGCGCTCAGGCCCCAGGCGGCAAGGTCCGCGGCGCGGGCGAGGATCTGGCCGCCGCGCACCAGCAGCAGCCCCGGCTCGGCCATCGCCTGCCCGTTCACCACCACGCCGACCGGGACTGGCGAGCCCGCATCCTGCGCCCGCGCGCCGCCTGCGGCCAAGGCCGAGGTCAGGTGGAGCGCAGCCGCCAGGGCGGCCGTCCGGCGGCGGGGTGCGGGCGGCACGGGCCGGGGATCATTGCATCACCGGGCCGAGGGCGACGTCGAACTCGCCCTCTTCCGCCCGGACGTGCAGCATCGAAACGCCCGAGGGCAGGCGCGGCGCGGGCACAATCTGCGCGCCGCCGGCAAGCAGGTAGAAACCGCGCTCCACGGCAACATCGTCGCCGCCCGGGCCTCTGAGCGCGAGGCCCAGCACCTTCACATGACGCGTGCCCGGATTGGCGAGGCGCACCCCGCCCGGCACTAGCGAGGCGGCAAGGCGCGGCGCGGCCTCGTCACCGGCGCGGAACACCGGGATCGAGATCCGCAGCAGCGTCTGCACCACGCCGGGCGCGTCGAAGGAAGGATCGGGAAGCTGGTCGACGATCAGCCGCCACTGCCGCTCGTCCTGCGCCGCCGGATCGCCGGCCGGCAGGCTGCAGCGCACCAGTCGGCTCCCGCCCGGCGCGATCGTGGCGATCGAGGGGTTTACGACGAAGGCACCGGCCCCCTCGGCCGGTTCGAGGATATCGGCGCCGGTCTCGTCGCGCCGCCAGGCGAAGCCGCGCACCTGCACCGTCACCGGCTGGTCGGCGTCGTTGCCCAGGGTCAGCGAACAGAAGCGGCGGCCGGCGGCAACCTCGACGCGCACCGGCATGACGCTGATCGTCCCGGCCCGCGCCGATACGGCGCCGAAGGCACCGCACAGGGCAACGAGCGCGAAGGCGGCAGTCGTCAGGATCGGGGCGCGCCGAAAGGCCATTTCAGTAGCTCACGGTGACGGTGACGGAGTCGCTGTAGGCTCCGGCGGTGGTGTTCTGGCTGCCGGGAATGCGCCCGTAGACGACATAGGCGGTGGCGGCGGTTCCGGCAGTGCCCGCGACGGTGTCGGTGCCGACGGTATTGCCCCAGTTGGTGGCGCGGGTGGTGTCCTGGTAGAGCGCGTAGTTGAGCGTGTGGCCGCTGCTGGTCAGCTTGCGCACGGTGGTGGTCGCACCCGTGCCCGCGCCGGCGCTGAGGCCGACGTTATAGCCGGTGCCCTGCGTGCAGGTGACGTTGAGCGTGGTCGACGCATCGACGTTCAGCGACGAGGTCGGGTTGTAGGTCCCGAAGGCGAGCGGACTGGCCGCCACGACGCAGGCCGACTGCACGGTCGCCGATACCGACATGGTATCGGTCGCCGTACCCGCCAGCGCAGCCTGGGGAGCGAGGACGAATCCCGCGGCAAGGGCAAGCCCTGCGGCAAGGGGGCGAAGGCACGTCGAGGCCGTGCGGGGGTGATGAACGTTGCTCATCGCAATCGTTTACCAAGAGGTCGTTGCCCAGCCTTCCAACCCCGGCCCCGGCGATTCACCTAGGCGGCGTGGCCAAATTCGATCGTGATTGATCGAGAGCTTTTTTCCGCTCGTTTCGTATCGCGTTACCGTCCCGCTCCCTTGGCATAGGGCGGGATATCCCGCGAACAAGCGGGGCCCCCGCCTGCGCGGGGGCGACGGGGCGTGGGATCGTGCGCCCATTCGATCGTGCGGGACGACGCAGATGCGTCCGGGTGCCTAAAGCTGCATTTCCGGGAATTTGTCACGCGGCCCAAGGCGGCGTGAAGAAGTCCACGAGGTAATCCGTGCTGGCGGCCCTCGCCTGCGCGGGGACGGCGGGGCCGGGTCCCGCGCGAAACGCCCATCCCGTCGCCCCCGCGCAGGCGGGGACCCCGCTTGGTCCCGGCGCCGGTCAGGCCTTCGCGCGCCCCGGCTAGCCCCGCGTGAAACGCCAGCGGTCGGCGTCGCTTTCCTGCGCGTCGAAGCGATAGCCGTCGCTGTCGAAGCCGCGCATCGCGTCGATGTCGGTGACGTGGTGCTCGCACAGCCAGCGGGCCATCATGCCGCGTGCGCGCTTGGCGTTGAAGCTGACGAAGCGCGGGCCGTTCGGACCGGGCTCGCGGAATTCGACCTCGATCACGCGCACGCCGGGCAGCTTGCCCGCCACCGCCGCGTAGTATTCCTGGCTGGCGAGGTTGAGGACCACGCCCGAGCCTTCCTCGGCCACTTGCGCCAGCAGCAGTTCGGCGATGCGCTCGCCCCACCAGTCGGTCAGCTTCTTGTGGCGCGGCGCCCAGCGGGTGCCCATTTCCAGCCGGTAGGGCCGGATCGCGTCGAGCGGGCGGAGCAGGCCGTAGAGCCCGGAGAGCATCCGCACATGGTCCTGCGCGAAGGCGATGCCGGCATCGTCCAGGGTATGGGCCTCGAGGCCGGTGTAGACGTCGCCGGCGAAGGCGAACAGCGCCTGGCGCTGCGGCAGGTCGGCAAAGTCGCGGAAACGCTCGGCGTTGAGCTTGGCGAGGCGCGGCGAGATGTGCATCAGCTCGGACAGCCGCTTCTGCGTCAGGTTGGCGGCCGACTTCGCCAGGCCGAGCGCCTCCTCGGCGAAATGCGGCGTCGTCACCGCGAGCGGCGGCAGGGCGCGCTCGAAATCGAGCGTCTTGGCGGGGGACAGCAGGGCGATCATGACGGCGGCGGTAGCGACGGGCTGGCCCGGCGTCAAACCCCCGGCCCGCTCCACCGGGTCCGCGCGGCCATGTCCGGGGGACCAATCGGCGATTGCCAACCCCCCTCCGCCCCCGATAGACGGGACGGATCATGACCCATTGCCGAACCCGCTAGACCCATGCTGCGTCCCTGGCAGATCAGCCTCAGTCAACGCATCGATTCCGCGCGCGCCGTGCCGGTCTACATGCAGATCATCCAGGCGGTGATCCGTGACATCGAGAGCGGACGGCTCACCTCGGGAAGCTACCTGCCCAGCAGCCGCGAGCTGGCCTCGTCGCTGGGGGTGAACCGCAAGACCGTGGTGCTCGCCTACGAGGACCTGATCGCGCAGGGCTGGCTTTCGTCGGCCGGCACGCGCGGGACGATGGTGTCCGCCGCCCTGCCCGATCCGGGACGCCCCGCGCCCGCCGCCGAAGCCCGCCCCGCCCCCGGTGCCGACGGCGACCCGGCGCTGACGCTCACCGCCGAATACCGCTTCGCCCGGGGGCCCGAGCGGCCGCTGGCCCTGCCCGGCGGCCCCGGCATCAAGCTGGACGAGGGCGCGCCGGACGGGCGGCTGTTCCCGGTCGAGCTGCTGTCGCGCGCCTACCGCGCCGCGGCGCAGCGCGCCGCGCGCCGCAACAGCCTGCAGTACCGCGATCCGCGCGGATCGGAGGCGCTGCGCGAAAGCGTGGCGGCCATGCTCAAGAGCCAGCGCGGCCTGCCCGTCACGGCGGCGAACATCTGTATCACCCGGGGCAGCCAGAACAGCATCTTCCT
>Ga0308159_1004826_pt1 | contig 11953 bp, 9 predicted proteins | sample PhyCR1_FD_201040 | JGI IMG/M metagenome (GOLD analysis project Ga0308159, IMG submission 201040) | Phyllosphere microbial communities from UC Gill Tract Community Farm, Albany, California, United States - DLSLC.R1 | ecosystem: Host-associated > Plants > Phyllosphere > Unclassified | place: USA...
CGTTACATTTCGGCCTTTTCGGTTTTTCGCGCACTCGTGCGAGGATCGGGCGGAGCGCTCATCCGCGCCGCCGATCGGAGGACGCCGTGACCCCGCGCAAGCCCACAGGCTCGATCACCCTGACCGACGTCGCCCGCGTCGCCGGCGTCTCGGTCGCCACGGCGTCGAAGGCCCTGAACAACCGCGACCAGGTGCGCGCCGAGACCCGCCAGCGCGTCCTCGACGCCGCCGCCTCGCTGTCGTTCACCCCGAACCCGTTCGCGAAGGCGCTGAACTCGTCGCGCACCGGCACCATCGGCATGCTCACCAGCGACCTCGACAACCGCTTCGTGCTGCCGGTCCTCCTCGGCGCCGAGGACGCCTTCGGCGCCGGCTCCACCTCGGTCCTGCTCTGCGACGCCCGCGGAGACTCCATCCGCGAGCAGCACCACATCAAGAACCTGCTCGCCAAGCGCGTCGACGGCATCGTGATCCTGGGCCGCACCACGAACTCGCGCCCGTCGATCACGAGCACGATCCCCGTGCCGGTGGTCTACGCCTACGCCCCCTCGGAGGATCCCGCCGACTCGTCCTTCACGCCCGACAACGCGCAGGCCGGCGTCCTCGCCGCGGGACACCTGCTCGACCGCGGCCGCCGGCGCATCGCCCTCATCAACGGCGAGCCCAGCTACGCGGCCGCCCGCGACCGCGCGGCCGGTGTGCAGCAGGCGCTGACGGAGGCGGGTCTGACGCTCGTCGGCGGCGACGTGCTCTACGGCCAGTGGTCCGAGAGCTGGGGGCGGCAGTGCGCGGAGGAGCTCGTGAACGCGCACCCGGACCTCGACGCGATCATCTGCGCGAGCGACCAGATCGCGCGCGGGGCGCTGGACCACCTGCGCGAGAGCGGGCGACGGGTGCCGCGGGACGTCGCGGTCGTGGGATTCGACAACTGGGACCTGCTGGTCGAGGCCGCGCGGCCGCCGCTGTCGAGCATCGACATGCAGCTCGAGACGCTGGGGCGCGCCGCAGCGGAGGAGCTGTCGCACGCGATCCGCGGCGGAGCGACACCGGGCGTCCGTCGGATGCCGGTGCGGCTGGTGCCGCGCGAATCATCGGCGTGAGGCGGCGCTCGGGTGCAGACGAGGCTCGCCTGGACGATCGCCTCCGAAGACACCGCTCACACTCACCTCACCCAGGGTGTGGAGCCGAGAGTGATCAGCACCCGAGAGGAGTCCCGAACCCCGTCGGACTCGGTATGCCCCTCCGAGCATCCTGCTGAGACGACATGAACTCGCGTCCGACGAGGTTCGCGGACGCGGCCCTGAGACGGACGATGTGCCGCGCTCCTCACCCTCCCTGGGTGAGGCCGGTGATCAGGTTGATGGCGACGGCCACCACGAAGGTGCCGAAGAAGTAGGACAGCAGAGCGTGGGCCAGGGCGATGCGGCGTGAGGGGGTCGAGGACCGGGTGATGCTGTCGGCGCTGTACGCCATGCCGATGGAGAAGGCCGTGTAGGCGAAGTCGCTGTAGGACGGGTCCTCGTCCTGGTCGAAGTCGAAGCGGTGGCGGTCGTCGAGGTAGTACATGCGCGCGTACTTGAAGGCGTAGACGGTGTTGATGAGCGCCCAGGCCGCGACGACCCCGACGACCGCGAGGATCGCGGCCGCGGATCCGACGGGATCCTTCTGCTGGCTGCGGAGGAGCGCGACGACCACGAGCACGAGGCTGAGGAAGGTGGCGGCGATGATGAGCGAGTCGACCAGCTTCCGGGACCGGTCCTCGTGGCGGGCGAGGTCGCGGGTGCGTTCGGGGCCGGCCGGCCACGCCGTCGACCAGGCCCAGACGAGGAACACCGCCGCGGCGATCGCCCAGCCGAGGAGAGGCGACAGATCGGGGACACCGAGGAGCGCGGTGATCGCCGCGACGGCCGCGCCGACGAGTGCGGCGACACCGGCCTTGACTGACAGGTGGGACATGACGGTTCCTTTCTGATCGGTGGTTCGTCGTCCGGTCGCGCAGTGCGGTGATGCTCCGCGCGGAGCTCATCCGGACCGGGCTCGCGAGAGGGGGACGTAGAGGCCGGCGCGCGCGGCGCGGACGGCCGCGAGCGTGCGCGACGTGGCGTCCAGCTTGAGCAGGATGTGCTCGAGGTGAGTGGCGACCGTGCGGGGAGCGACTCTCAGCGCCCGGGCGATCTCGAGGTTGGAGCACCCCTCGATCACGTGGTCCAGCACCTCGAGCTCCCGCGGTGTCAGGCCCCGCAGGCGCGTCGCGGGGGAGAGCACGACGACTCCGCGGGACACTGCGGCGAGCTCTCTCTCGCAGGCCAGCACCGTCACCCGCACGTAGCCGTCCGGCGACTGCCGGCGTCCGCGGGGCCACAGGAACGAGGCGTAGTTCTGCCCCTCGGCGAGGGCGTCCCTCGCGGCGTCGATCAGAGCCGAATCGGCGGTGAGCAGCTCGTCCGCGGAGAGACCCGGAAGGGAGGCGACGCCGTGGTCCGGGAGGAGGACCACGCCTGCTCCGGCTCCGCCGACGACCGAGGCCGACGCGGCGAGCGAGCGGACGGGGTCGATGCCCGAGGTGAGCGTCGGCACGAGTCGAGCGAGGCGTCGGCGGACCGCCGGCGACGGCGGTTCCGCGCTCCGGAACAGCACCGTCATGAAGCCCACGTGCCGGCCCCCGTCCTCGAACAGGGCGACGGACAGGGTCTCGTGGAATCCCGCGGGGAGCAGGCACTCCGCCCAGGTCTGCAGGTCCCTCGGCGAGAAGGGGACGTCCGACAGGCTGATGGGGGGCCGGTCGCGATCCGCACCGGTCCTCTCGATGTCGAGCGCCATCTGCGGACCGCTCAGGTAGCGGACGCACGACTCGTCGAGGTCGGTGCTCGCGACCGAGCGGTATCCCGTGCCGTTCGGCTCGGCCAGCGCCAACCACGCGCCGTCGAAGGGGATGTGGTGGTGCAGCTCGTCCAGCATCGCCTGCGCCCGCTCGCGGACCGGGCCCGGGCGCGCGGCCGTCTCGGCGAGGTGGAGCGCAGCAGTGCGTGACACGGGACTCGACCACCTCAGGACCGGGGGCAGGGAAACGACGGGATCGTCCGAAGACCGTTGCTTACCGGGATACCACTGTGAGCGCCCTCGACGGGACCCCCTCGACGGCAGACCGGGTCGGCAGTTCTGCCGATGGTGCCTCCCCGTCACCAGGGCGTGAGATCGACCTGTCGCCTGGTCGACCGACCCGCGGCGGCTTCGACGGAACGTCACGCACGGGAGGGAACCGAGCATGAGAGCAGTGGTGTACGAGGGGCCGCGCACAGTCGCGGTGAGAGACGTCCCGGATGCGCGGATCGAGCGCTCCACCGACGTGCTGGTGCGCATCACGACCACGAACATCTGCGGGTCCGACCTGCACATGTACGAGGGGCGCACCAGCTTCGAGACCGGGCGGTGGTTCGGTCACGAGAACATGGGCGAGGTGATCGAGGTCGGCGACGGCGTCGACAAGGTCAAGGTCGGGGATCACGTCGTCCTGCCGTTCAACGTGGCGTGCGGGCACTGCAAGAACTGCGAGCGCGGGCTGACCAACTACTGCCTCACCGCTCAGCCCGTCCCGGAATGGGCCGGTGCGGCCTACGGATTCGCCGACATGGGGCCGTGGGCCGGCGGGCAGGCCGAGCTGCTGCGGGTGCCCTGGGGCGACTTCAACTGCCTCCGGCTGGGAGAGGACGCGGAGGAGAAGTCCGCCGACTACGTGATGCTCGCCGACATCTTCCCGACCGGCTACCACGCGACCGAGATGGCGGGGGTGAAGCCCGGGGACCAGACCGTCATCTACGGTGCCGGCCCCGTCGGCCTGATGGCCGCGCTGTCCGCCACCATCAAGGGTGCGAGCCGAGTCATGGTCGTGGATCGGCATCCGGATCGTCTGCGACTGGCGGAGTCCCTCGGCGCGATCGCCATCGACGACTCGAAGGTCGATCCTGTGGAGGCCGTGCTGGAGTACACGATGGGGCTCGGCGCCGACAACGGCTGCGAGTGCGTCGGCTATCAGGCGCACGACCCCGGCGGCGAGGAGCAGCCGAACCTCACGCTGAACCGCCTGGTCCAGTCGGTGCGCTTCACCGGGCGGATCGGCACCGTCGGCGTCTTCGTGCCGCAGGACCCCGGCGGCTCCGACGAGCTCGCGAAGGAGGGGCGGATCGCCTTCGACATCGGCTTGCACTGGTTCAAGGGCCAGACCCTGGGAACCGGACAGGCGCCCGTCAAGAAGTACAACCGGCGGCTCCGCGACCTGATCGCCGCGGGGAAGGCGACGCCGTCGTTCCTCGTCAGTCACGAGCTGCCGCTCGAGCAGGCACCGGACGCCTACGAGCACTTCGACAATCGGGACGACGGGTGGACCAAGGTCGTCCTCAAGCCCGGAAAGGCGGCGTGATCATGGCCGGAAGAGCGACTGCGGCAGTCGGAGTCGGCATCGCAGGGGTCGCGGTGGGCCTCGTCGCCCGTTCCCTCGTGAAGAAGGAACGGGAGTCCGACGGGGACGGGCCGCACCCGGAAGGGTGGAAGGCGGTCACCGTCCTGGGCGAGGCCCGGGACTTCGAGAGCGGCGGGTATCCCGAGCCGCTGGCGCGTCTGGCGGAGTCGCTCGAGATCCGGATCGATCCGGCCCCCGGGGACAAGGGCTTCGAGGTGCACGCCCGGTTCCGCGAGGGTGCCGATCCCGGGGTGGACGACGATCCGGGCAAGGCGCTGCGCGAGGCTCTGCGCGACGCCAAGCAGATCTTCGAGACGGGTGAGGTCCTGCGGGCGACCCCGAGACCGCACGGAGAACGACCGCGCACCCTGCTCGGTGGCGCGGTCGACGAAGCAGAGGACGAGGCGAAAGGTGGAGGTGTGCTGTGAAGGCTCTGTGCTGGATCGGAGTGAACGAGCTCTCGGTCGAGACCGTCGAGGATCCCGGGATCCTCAATGCTCAGGACGCGATCGTCAAGGTGACCCTGAGCACGAGCTGCGGGTCCGATCTCCACCTCCTCGGCGGCTACGTCCCGACGATGCGAGCGGGCGACGTGCTCGGGCACGAGTTCATCGGCGAGATCGTCGAGGTCGGATCGGCCGTCACGAAGCACCGGGTCGGCGACCGTGTGGTGGTCTGCTCGTTCATCAGCTGCGGGAAGTGCTGGTACTGCCGCAACGAGCTCTACTCCCTGTGCGACAACGGCAACCCGAACGCGGGGATCCCCGAGATGCTCTGGGGCCAGGCGCCCGGCGGCTGCTACGGCTACTCCCACGCGCTGGGCGGGTGGGCCGGCAGCCACGCCGAGTACATCCGCGTGCCGTACGCCGACCAGGGCGCCTTCGCCGTTCCCGAGGGGATCAGCGACGAGCGGGCGCTCTTCGCCTCCGATGCCGCTCCGACAGGATGGATGGGAGCGGACCTCGGCGGAGTCCGGCCCGGAGACACCGTCGCGGTCTGGGGCGCCGGCGGTGTCGGGCAGATGGCGGCGCGCGCGTCGCTGCTGCTCGGCGCTGAGCGCGTCATCGTGATCGACCGCTTCCAGGAGAGGCTGACCCAGGTCGAGCAGGTCATCGGCGCGGAGACCATGAACTACGAGACCAGCGAGGTGACGGCGGAGCTCCGCGAGCTGACGGGCGGACGCGGCCCCGACGTGTGCATCGAGGCGGTCGGGATGGAGGCGCACCGCGACGGACCCGACTTCGCCTACGACCAGCTGAAGCAGCAGCTGCGGCTGCAGACGGACAGGCCCACCGCCGTCCGCGAGGCGGTCTTCGCCGCGCGCAAGGGCGGCAGCCTCTTCGTGCTGGGAGTCTTCGGCGGCTTCGTCGACAAGTTCCCCCTGGGGGCGGTGATGAACAAGGGCCTCACGCTCCGGTCCGCTCAGCAGCACGGGCACCGGTACATCCCGATGCTCCTCGAGAGGATGGCGCGAGACGAGATCGTCACCGAGCACCTCGCCACGCACGTCATGCCGCTCGAGGACGGCCCCGCCGGCTACGCCATGTTCAAGGAGAAGACCGACGGGTGCGTGCGTGCGGTCTTCCGACCCTGAACGTCGAGGGAGCCGCCCCCGCTCCACCCTGAGGAGCAGGGGCGGTTCCGATGGCGACGCCGCCGGAGGCCGCGGTCGAGCGGCCGGCGAAGTCGTCGAGGTCGTAGGTGCCGAGGGGTCGCAGTGGGCATCATGGGACCGTCACCGGGCGGACGTGATCCGGGGCCGGCTACGCCGATCGAGCAAGGGAGACCGATGATGGCAACCCAGGTGAGCAAGGCACTTCTCGTCCGTCTGGAGGCGCTGCCCGGCAAGGCGGACGACCTGCGGGCGTTCCTGAACCAGGGGCTGACGATCGTGGAAGGGGAGCCGAAGACGGTCCGGTGGTTCGCGCTGCAGTTCGGACCCACGTCGTTCGGCATCTTCGACGCGTTCCCCGACGAGTCCGGGCGCCAGGCGCACCTGTCGGGCGAGGTCGGCCGAGCGCTCGGCGAGAACACCGGGGTCCTGTTCGGGGAGCCCACCGTCGAAGAGATCGATGTCGTCGCCGAGAAGCAGCCCGCGTAGGCGCGGCAGGACGACGCTCATGGAGCACCGCCTGTTCGGCCGCCCTCCGTCGGAGGTCTCCGTGATCGGGCAGGGCACCTGGTACATCGACGATGCCCACCGCCCGACCGCCGTGGCCGCGCTGCGTCACGGGATCGACAGCGGCATGACGCACATCGACACCGCCGAGATGTACGGCGACGCCGAGCCGGTGGTCGGTGCGGCGATCGCCGGACGGCGGGACGAGGTCTTCCTCGTCTCGAAGGTGCTCCCGAGCAACGCCTCGCGTGCCGGAGTGGTGGGGGCGTGCGAACGCACGCTGACGCGGTTGGGCACCGACAGGCTGGACTGCTACCTCCTGCACTGGCGCGGCTCGCACCCTTTGGAGGAGACGTTCGCCGGGTTCGAGCAGCTGCGCGAGCAGGGCAAGATCCGGTCGTGGGGCGTGAGCAACTTCGATGTCGACGATCTGGAGGAGGCCTGGCGGTCGGGCGGGGAAGGGCACCTCGCCTGCAATCAGGTGCTGTACCACCTCGAGGAGCGCGCGATCGAGCACGCCGTGCTCCCGTGGTGCGAGCGGCAGGGCGTCGCCGTCGTCGCGTACAGTCCCTTCGGTCACGACCGCTTCCCCGATCCACGGACGCCGGGGGGCCGCGTGCTCGAGCAGATCGCGGCGGAGCACGGTGCGAGCGCCCGGCAGGTCGCCCTGCGCTTCCTCGTGCGCCGGCCGGCCGTCTTCGCCATCCCCAAGGCCTCCACCGTCGCGCACGCCGACGACAATGCAGGGGCGGGCGCGCTGGAGCTCAGCACCGCCGAACTCGACCGGATCGACGCCGCGTTCCCCCGCGGACCGCGACCGCGCCGGCTGCCCATGCTGTGAGGTCGACCTCTGCTCGACGCGCGCTACGAGCGGAGGGTGTCGGAGGGGTTCTCGGAGAACGCTGCGCGATAGCTGGCGGCGAATCGGCTGAGGTGGATGAACCCCCATCGAGTGGCCACCTCGGTCACGCTGACAGCTTCCGGCGCGGCGACGAGCAGTTCCTCGCGGACCCGCTCGAGCCGCTGCCGCCGTAGGTAGGCCATCGGTGTCGTGTCGAGAGTGCGGCGGAACGCCTCCTGAAGGCTGCGAGCACTCGTCGATACGGCCGCCGCCAGTTCGGTCACGGTCCACGGATGCTCAGGCCGGCGCCGCAGGAGCTCCACCGCCTGCGAGAGAGGGCGTGGGCCGCCCTTCGGTGCTGGTCCGGTCAGCTCCGACGAGTAGTTGTGCGGCTGCCCGAAGAGCAGGCTGTGCAGCAGGACCTGCTCCAGCCGTTGCAGTGCCAGCGGGTGCGCCAGGGGCCCGGACGCCTGGTCGGACGCGCCGTCGATCAACTGCAGCGCCTGGAGGACGAGCCGACTCGCGGGTGTGCTCAGGTCGATCTCGGAGGCGAAGTGGACAGGCGCGAGATCATCTCGCCCGAGCAGAGCCTCCACTTCGAGCTGCATCAGGTCGCGGGGGATCATCACGGAGAGTTGCGCGAAGTCGTCGCTGCAGTCGAGCTCGACCGGTTCGCCGGGCACGAAGGCGCCCGCCGTCGTCGAGGAGGCGTGAACGGGCGCACCCGCACCTGCGCGCATGACCGAACGCCCGTCCATGGGGATGTCGACGTGATAGTCCTGCGCTTCGACCGTCTCGATCCGCACCGCCCCCCCGGAACCTCATGAAGCCGCAGGTGATCCGCCCCACGAGCAGAGCGTTCAGGTGCATCGTGACGTCGTCGTCCGACCGCGCCGCGGGAAAGCCGACCGGGAGGAAGGCCTCGGACAGTGCCTGCCGCGTCTCGTCGAGACCGCGCGTCGACGCCATGCGTCGACTCGCGAACATCTCCGCCGAGCCGGTTCTCATCCCGTGATCCTCAGCCGCGCCCGCTTCCTGCTGCAGTCGGCCGCTCGCGCGGAACGGACACTCCTCCGCGTGCAGCGGATAGAGGCGGGTGCACACCTCTGCCTACCCTGGAATGCCGCTGAGATTCCCCCGCTCAGCGCTCCGCGGTGGCCGAACTCTTCGGGTGAGGGCGGCCACCGCCCCATCACCCGGTGAACTGCTGACACGGACACGGATCCTCCCGTCACGTCGCCGCTCCCACTGCCCTGTTCTTCTGCGGTCTCGGGCGGCGCGCACGTCGATGCTGCCGGCGAGCGATGAGTGGTCGCTCACCGATCGTCGAGGCGCGGAGGACGCGCGCCTCGAGGTTCTGTTCCGGCGCTCTGACACGATCGTCGCCTCTGGCGAATGGTGCCCGTGCTCAGGCGGAGGAAGCCGGCACCCGTGGCGGCGAGGGATGCCGGCGCCGGGAGCGCACTCGTGACGACGAGAACGACTCGAGCCTCCGTCTTGCTCGGACCGGTTGACGCTGAGGGGCTGCGTCGCGAGCGCGATCGGACCCTACGTCGCCGGCGCCGCAGTCGTGTCGACGACGACGAACGCGTCGAGGATCACGTTCGTCCCCGTGGACGCAGGATTGCGCCCCGTCCCGCGAGACACCGTGACCTCGTGCGGCCCCGCGGCCAAGGGCCCGCTGCTCCACACCGTCTGCTTCGCCCGCGTCGTCGCGCTGTACCGGTCGATGCTCGCCACCTTCACCCCGTCCAGCTCGACCTCGTTGATCCCCGACGAACTCGTGAGGCGACTCACCCAACTCACCCCCGTCCCCGTGAACCGCAGCGTCGCCGACGCGCCCGCCGTGCTCGAGTGCGCGATGCTCCCGCCGCTGTCCGACGCCGACGTCAGCGTCGTCCACGTCCCGGTCGTCACGATCCGATCCGACCCGTTCTCGTACGTCCCCGCGCCCGGAAGCGCCGACGGAGGCGGCGGTGCGGCGGTGACGACGAACGCGTCGAGGATGAGGTTCGAACCCGTGGCCGCAGGGTTGCGCGTGGTTCCACGGGAGACGGTGAGCGTGTGCTTGCCCGCGGGAAGAGGACCGCTGCTCCACACCGTCTGCTTCGCACGGGACGTCGCGCTGTACCGGTCGACCGTCGCGACCTTCACTCCGTCGAGCCGCACCTCGTTGATGCCCGAGGACGAGGTGAGGCGGCTCACCCAGCTGATCCCCGTGCCCGTGAACGCGAGCGTCGCCGAAGCCCCCGCCGTGCTCGAGTACGCGATGCTCCCTCCGCTGTCCGACGCCGACGTCAGCGTCGACCACGTCCCGGTCGTCGCGATCTTGTCGGAGCCGTTCTCGTACGTCCCCGCGCCCGGGAGAACCGCCGACGGCTCCGGCTCGCTCACCGGTCCCTCGGCGAGCCACCGGGTGAAGTACTCCAGCATCTCCTTGTTCGTGAAGCTCGGAGCGGCGTGCCCGTTGGTGCCCTCGCCCGGATGGGAGCGGAGGGTCGCCTCCTTCGCGACCGGGAGCGCCTTCGCATGCAGCGCCATGCCGTGCATCGCGAAGGGCACGACGAGGTCGTCCGGAGAGCCCGTGATCCGGAACCGCGTCCCACGCCAGACCTCCTGCGGAAGACGGGCAGGATTCGCGGCGGCGATGGCCGCGGCGTCGGGGAAGTAGGGCAGCACCTTCTGCGGCTCGCTCGCCGCGCGCTCCTCCAGGTCGTAGGAGCTGCTGGTGAAGTACGCACCGAGGATCCGCGGGAGCATCCGGTTGCCGTAGGCCCAGGCGAGCAGCGGGCCGCCCCCGGAGTCGGAGCGCAGCAGGCTCGCGTCGATGCGCCAGACCGACGACGCCCACGCGGCCACGGCGACCTGGATCTCGATCGCCCGGGCGCTGGTGTAGGTGCCGCCGCCGTAGGTCGGGCAGATGCTGACGATCCCACGGTCCACCGCCAGGTCCGCCGAGTAGGCGAAGGCGCTCGAGAGCGCGGTGTGGTTGGCGTTGAGGGAGTGGTAGTACCAGAGCATCGTCGCTCCGACGCTCTGCGAAGGCGGGGCGGCGTGCGGGACGAACAGTCGGGATCGGTCTCCCGCGACGACGACGTCGATGATCTCGTAGCGCTTCCTCCCCGTGCGCGACGTCGCGGTCGCCATCCGGGACACCTCGCCGGGGAGCTTCGGGACCGCACCGAGGTCGCCCGCGGCGACGGCCGGGGTGGCGAAGGCGACGGCTCCCGCGCCGGCCACGGAGGCGGCGAGGATCGTCCGCCTGGACGGGGTCCTTCTCTCAGACATGGTCATCGAGCCTCTCCGCTCATCTCTCTGCGAAGACGAACGACCGAGCGGAGGGAAGAGATGCAGACGCCGAGCGGCTGCTCGGATCCCTTGTGCGGCCTGTGCTCCGAGGAGTGTAGGCAGAGGGCCGAACGGATGTCACGGGCATTGTGCGAAGTCGTCCGGCCCGGATCGAGGACGGCTCCGCCCGCTGACCACGCCTGTGTCGGCTCGATGGTGACACCGCGTCGGAGCCCTCCCAGACAAGAACCGCTCCGCCGCCCTGCACGGAGCGGCCTCCTCCGCGATCGCCTGCCCCTACCCGCGCCCCTCCGCCGACTCCCGAGCCTCCGCGACCCGCATCGTCCCGCCCGCCTGCGCCGCGAACGCCCGCGCCGTCGCCGCGATCGTCCGCTGCATCACCCGCACCGCCGCCGTCGGCGCCAGATCCGCCGGCCGCGCGAGGCTGATGGTCCGGGTCAGCCGCGTCGGCTCCTCGATCCGCACGGACCGCAGCCCCGGCCGCCCCTGCAGCACCATCGCCGGCACGATCGCGACGCCCAGGCCCCGCTCGGCGAAGCGCAGCACCGCGTCCATCTCCGCCCCCTCCAGCACGACGTCGGGCGTCAGTCCGGCCGCCGAGAACGCCGCGTCGGTCGTGCGGCGCAGGTCGTAGCTCGAGTTGAAGACGATCTGCGGCAGGCGGGCCACGGCCGCCAGATCGAGCGTGCCCGACTCCGCCAGCGCCGGCTCCGCGGCCGACGAGACCACGACGAGCTCCTCGACGAGCAGCGGAGTCACGGTGAACGCGCCGAGGGCCGCCGCGGTCGACGTCGTCACGAGCGCGAGATCGAGCTCACCCCGGGCGAGGCGGTCGAAGAGGCTGCGCGAGCCGTCCTCGGCGAGGTGCAGCTCGATGGCGGGGTGCGCCGCGTGGAACGCGTGCAGCACTTCGGCGACGAGGCTGATGCAGAGCGTCGGAGTCGCGCCGAAGCGCACCCGGCCGCGCTCGAGCCCGGCGAGTTCCGCCAGCTCGCGGCGCACCGACTCCGCGTCGGCGAGCATGCGCCGTGCGAGCGGCAGGAGGAGCTCGCCGGCCGAGGTGAGCGTGTTGCCGGCGCGGGACCGGTGGAACAGCTCCGACCCCAGATCCTGCTCCAGCGCGGCGATCTGGCGGCTCAACGAGGGCTGCGCGAGGTGCAGCGACTCGGCCGCGCGGGTGAAGCTGCCCGTCCGCGCGATCTCGACGAATCCGGTCAGCTGCTCGAAG
>Ga0308159_1004827_pt1 | contig 11950 bp, 8 predicted proteins | sample PhyCR1_FD_201040 | JGI IMG/M metagenome (GOLD analysis project Ga0308159, IMG submission 201040) | Phyllosphere microbial communities from UC Gill Tract Community Farm, Albany, California, United States - DLSLC.R1 | ecosystem: Host-associated > Plants > Phyllosphere > Unclassified | place: USA...
GCTCGGGAACAGCGTGGTCATCACCGCCGTGGGGCCGCCCCACCAGGGCTCGGGCACGATGTCGAGAAAGCGCGGGTCTTCCAGCTGCATGCCGGCCTTGAAGCTGGAGACGTTCGACACGTCCGACTGCTTCTTGGCCTCGCCGCGCGTGGACACCATGGCCGCATGGCGGTGGTGCGCGTCCATCTTCAATTCGGACTTGTTGTCCGCCCGCCAGAGGCCGAAGGTGACGAACCAGGTGTGCAGCAGCCCGGGGTGGTACGGGTCCTTGATGTTCTCCTGCATCAGCTTCCAGTTGCCCGGAATGCGCTGGCGGTTGTAGCCGAGGATCTTCAGTTGGCGGCCGTTGAACATGCGGTCGAAATAGCCCAGGATCACCGGGCCCATGAAGTCCTCCAGCGATTCCACGTCGTGGTCGAACGAGGCGAACACCACCCCGCCGCGCACGGCCAACTTGAGGCGCGTGAGGCCGTGCTCTTCCAGCTTGAAATCCGCCGGCATGCCGCCGTGGACCTTGCCGTCCTGCTTCACGCCGCGCCGGAACGGCACGCCCTGCAGCGCGCCATCGAGCCGATAGTTCCACTGGTGGTAGGGGCAGACGAACTCCTTGCGGTTGCCGTGCCGCTCGCGGCAGAAGCGCATGCCGCGGTGCGCGCAGACGTTCTCCACCACGTGCAGCTGCATGTCCTCGCCGCGCGTGAGGATCACCGAGCGCTCGCCGATCGCCGTGCGCTTGAAGTCACCGGGGTTCGGCACCTCGGCCTCCAGGCCCACGTAGCACCAGTGGCCGCGGTAGAAAAACCGCTCCAGCTCGCGGCGATAGACCTCTTCGCTGGTATAGGCCGCAAAGGGCACACGGTGGGTGCCGGGGCTCTCCCAGACGGGCTGCAATGGAAAGACGGGGTGGGGCGTACTCATGTCGTTGTCTCCTTGTGATGGTTGTTCAATGCACGGCGCGTCACGATCGAAAGGCCGCGGAGCAGGCCATGCCAGCGGACGCCGCGGAACGGGCTTGGCCCGGCCGCTGGCGTCGTCCCCCTGGAAGGGGGAAGCGGCGCAGCCGCTCAGGGGGTACTCGCATAAAACGCGTCGGCGTAGAGGTGCTCGGGCGCGATGCCGCGCTGGCGCGCCAGCAGCGACACGGCCTCCACCATCGGCGGCGATCCGCACAGGTAGGCGCGCCAGCCTTCCAGCGAGGGCCAGTCCTGCGCGATCGCATCGGTGACGAGGCCCGTGCGCTGCCCCGGCGCCGCATCGGCCGCGGCTACCACGGCATGCACCTGCAACTGCGGATGCCGCTCCTGCAGCGCGGCCAGCCATTGCAGGCCGTAGACGTCGCGCGCAGACCGCGCACCGGCGTAGACGTGGATCGGATTGGGCATGCCGGCTTCCAGCGCGCCGCGCACGATGGAGAGGATCGGCGCCAGCCCCGTGCCACCCGCCACGCAGAGCATCGGCCCTTCGTACTTGCGGCGCAGGTAGGCCGAACCCAGCGGCCCGCTCACGCGCACCGCATCGCCCACGGCCAGTACGCTCGCGACGTGGGTCGAAACGAGCCCGCCTTCGACCAGCCGCACGTGGAATTCGAGTTCGCCGTCGTGCGGCAGCCCGGCCATCGAATAGGGCCGCACCAGGCCCGGGCCGAACTGCAACTGCGCGTACTGCCCCGGAGAGAAATCCAGCGGCTTGGCCGGCTTCAGAAGCAGGCGGCGGATGTCGTGCGTGAGCGTTTCCACGGCCGTCACCGTGGCCTTGAGCGTGCGGGCGGTGTGCACCACCACCTCGTCGGGCTCGGGAATCTCGATGGTGCAGGACTCGCTCAGCACCGTCTGGCAGGCCATCACGTACTGCGTCTCGCCATCGCCGCCCAGCGGCGGCATGCGCAGCGCCTGGCCGGAATCCAGCACCTCGCCCGCGATCACCTTGCAGCGGCAGGTGCCGCAGCGCCCGGCCATGCAGCTGTACGACACGGGAATCTGGTGCGCGCGCAGCACTTCCAGCAGGTTGGCGCCGGGCTCCACGGGCAGGACGCGGCCCAGCGGCTCGATATGCAATTCCATCGGGGTTGTCTCTTTGACGCGCCTCACACAACTCTTCTGGCGGCGTTGCCGCGCCTGGTCGTACTACCCGTACTGCCTGCGGCGCGGCGCCTTGCCAGAACCGCTTCGCTGAGCCGTGTGAGTCGCTTTTGAAATGGCTGTTATGGCCCCGATCATTCCCGCGAATGACCCATCAGCCAATAGAATGGCATGAATACATCGCATCACTCCGATGAATAAAGGTGCAGCGTGGAACTGGAAGAGATCGACCTGAACCTGCTGGTGGTTTTCCAGCAGCTGCTGGTCACGCGCAAGGTATCGCAGGCGGCCGAGAACCTAGGCCTGACGCAGCCGGCGGTGAGCAACGCCCTCGCGCGGCTGCGGCGCCTGCTGGGCGACGAACTGTTCCTGCGCACGGCCCACGGCATGCAGCCCACGCCCTATGCCGACCAGCTCGCGGAATCCGTGTCGTACGCGCTTGCGATGATCCACGGCGCCCTGAACCACAAGCTGAGGTTCGCTCCCGCCACCAGCCGGCGCGTGTTCAAGGTGGGCATGACGGACATCGGCGAGATCTACTTCCTGCCGCGCCTGCTGGAGCGCCTGGCCCAGGTGGCGCCGGGCGTGCGGCTGACCACCGTGCGCAATTCAGCGACGGATCTGAAGGACGCCATGGAGGCCGGCAAGATCGACCTCGCCATCGGCCTGCTGCCGCAATTGAAGGCCGGCTTCTTCCAGCGCCGGCTGTTCCGCCAGCCGTATGTGTGCCTCTTCCGCCAGGGCCACCCGCTGCACAAGCGCCGCCGCATCGGGCTGGAGGATTTCGCGAAGGCGCAGCACGTGGTCGTCGTCTCCGAAGGCACGGGCCACGGCAAGGTGGACGAACTGCTGGAGCGCATGGGCGTGGCCCGCGACGTGCGCCTCACCGTGCCGCACTTCGTCGCCATCGGCCACATCCTGCAAGCCACCCAGATGGTCGCCACGGTGCCCGAGAAGATGGCCCAGAGCATGGCCGAGCCCTTCGGGCTGGCCTATGCGCCCCACCCTGCCAAACTGCCGCAGGTGGCGATCAATCTGTTCTGGCACACGAAGTACCACCGGGACCTGGGGAACCAGTGGTTGCGGGGGGTGGTGGTGGAGATGTTTGCGGAGGGGGAGTGAGGGGTGAATGCCCCCAAAGGCCGGCCGTGTGCCGAGTGCGCTCCATTATTTTAATTCGCAAAGCCTCTATATCAAGCTCATTGCTCCGATGCAGTAAGCATGAGGCCAATTTATCTCCTAATGCTGCACGATTAATCTTTAGCTCAGATCAATTCATTGCCGTTTCGGTGATATCTTTTCGGCCAACCAAGTTACTGATGAAGCGCGCCCATCTTCTTGTGGATTCATTGACAAGAATTCCTGAAGTTTGCAGCTGAATTCAACGATCGCTGGCTCATTAGCTTTACAAAGGTGCTGAATTATATCTCGCTGGCTCATTATTTTTTTTCCAGTAATTGCTCTAAGCAGCTTTTTTCCAGCGTCCGAGAACTGACCTTCCGTCGCTACATCTAGGTTTTCAGGTCTACTTACTACATGCTTGCTAGAGAAAAAATTTTTCAGGCATCCGAAAAATTTTCTTTTTTTAGGTAGTGGCTCTTTTGTATAGCGGTCGTCATAATTTCGAAACTTGGGCATATATCTAGCAAGTCTTTCGACGTCGCCAAAATCCAGATCTCTATAATCGAATTTCGCATGCAGCCCCCCCTCCAAACAATGCGCCAAAAGTTCCTTCTCAAGACTCTCAAATGGTATGCAATAGACAGATCCATCATTTGCGATTTTCTTCTTTCTCTGGTCGCCATCGAGCACACAAATGACATTTTCTGCAGCTGAAAAAAATTCTTCTCTTTTATTCCTCCGCATCAAATCTACTGTATTTTGACCACCACCAATATAAATTATCTTATATGAGAAATAAATATTATTACAATATACCTGAAGCAAATATTCCAAAAGATCTTTCAAAACATCATCTTCAGTTAGGATATATTTATCCCAGCCTTTGAATCCGAACAAAACGCTTCTTATGTAGTTATAGGAAACATTCTCAACTTTACCCACCCCCGTCTCAGACTCGAAGTTCAAATAAAATAACTCTTGAGGCTCAACGGTTTGCATCATCGCCAAAGAGTGCGTCGTCAAAAGAAACCGGACATTGTTTTGTAAACCGAATTCACGAAGTTTTTTTATCAACCTCACCTGCGCAGCTGCGTCTAGAGAAATGTCAATCTCATCAATTGCAATAAGCTTGTAACCTCTGACGACACGTCTATATAAATTTATTAAAAAATATTCGCCTGAACTAAAATAATCCTCACGCAGATAACGCCCGTCCTCCTTAATTTTACAATAGTACACTGCGCCTTTCACATCGATTGCCACCAGATTTTCAAAATTCGAATTTTGATATATCTGCCGAAGAAAGTTGATTAGCTCAGTCGGTTTTTTGTAGATTCCTACAGCAACTGCCCTCCTGATGTCTTTATCTAAGCCACTAATCCGCTGAAAAAATGTGAACCGTTCTCCATATGGAATGGGTAGCTCTACGAATATTTTTTCTCGATACTCCAGAGGTATGGGTGTGCGACAATTTATAGCGGATATCGAATTTTCGTAGATATATTTCAGATTTTGGTCGTCGATCTGGTATTCAATTGCGCTTTTTTCATTGAATATGTCTTCAGATGAGGTTCGAGCAAACGTATCTGCATTGGTCAAGTTTCTAATCGCCTTGACTAACGTGGTCTTTCCCACTCCGTTTTTTCCGGTAATACAAATTATCGCCCCCTGGTCGAGCGTTGCTTGGAAAGTCAATTCAACAATCTGTTGAACGTGTGATATCTTTACGCTCAATCTCATTGAATTTTTTCCTTAGGCAACGGACGATGAAGAAAAGTATCAACTACTGTTGCACCAAATTTTCTTCGCAGCTTTTCGAGGTACTCCTTATCTACCGAATTGATGTAATTCAGGCACCCGGTTATCCGAGCGATGCCATGGTCTTCGTCTAAAGGAAGTGCCGCTAGAAATGCGTCTCGCCCCAGGGAATGACTGTAAAGCAATGATTCAATCTCACGCTTTAATTTTGAATCGACCGTCACTTTTCCATTCGGCAGGATCATGAGGCCTAATATTTTTATTTTTCCGCCCACTTGAAAATATTTACTCTTGCCGCGATTTAGATGCAAGTCAAGCGACCCATATGCATACAGCATCTCTTGAACAGTATTTTCGACATGGCCGAGTGCTTCCTTGTTGTTGCAGGAAATGACGATGTCGTCAGAATATCTTGTATAGATCAACTCATGCGACTTGCAATATTCTTCCAGTTTGTTATCAAAATTATAAATAGCAGCGTTGCTAATTGGAGCTGAGCAGGGAAACCCCACGGGTAGTGCGTCGTCAATGCAGATTAACTCCAATATACGAGGCAAATTTTCTTCAATGTCGGCGACGGGACAACTTCCCATGCCCTCCATGATCGCTTTCTGGATCAGCTCTCTTTTTAAGCTTGAGAAAAACGAGGCCACATCAGTCTGGAAAAAATACTTTGATTTTGAATGCTTGGAAACGGCGTCATAAATTCCAAAACCTTTCCTATAGGAAAAAACCACATTTTCATTTAGCGGGAGAAATTCAAAAATCACAAGATTCAAAAACGAATGGAATATTTTTAGCTTCTTGCTTGGGACCTTTACTTGGCGCCGATAGCTTATCGGGCCAATTTCCTCGCACCGGTACAACCTCTGAAGAGGTTCGGACATGAACTCATCAAAGTTGTATTTTCCGTGATACATAGCTTCAAACAGTTGAGAAAGAGTCTTCTTTGTCATGTGTAAGTCTTACTCTCGCACGAGTAGGTGCCGATGCCGACGCGCGGAACTTGCGAATCAGAGCGTTTTGCGCTATCCTACCCCCATGTCAGTGACTAGGAGCACCTCCAGTCGTGATGCTGACCTCTAGGCCGTCAGATCTACCCCTTTGTGGAATTTGTGTGATCGCGCGCTTCGTGCGCGATCACACAAATCGTAGATGCCCGGCCAATCTATGTAGCCCCCGGTAAGAACCTCATACTTTTCACAAGGCTAGTCAGCAGCTGTCATTGAGGGTTGCGCGCAGCACCAGGACGCGCTTGTAGTCACCCAGCGCCGCGGCAGCAGCACAGGTCTCTTCTTCGGCCCGGGCAGCCTCACGGTCTGCAGACCAATGCTGTTGTCCTGCGCTGCCTTGGATGCCACTTCATCCGTGTAGTCTTGGTCTGCCTGGGCCCCTTGCACCGAGTGGCCTTTGATCTGCTATACCTCTTCGCACAGGCGCTGCACCTGCGCACGTGCCTATCGTTTGCAGGCATGACATGCACTGCCAGCAGGTAGCCCAGCGTGTCCACGGCCATGAACCTTGCTGCCTCGTTGACGTTTATAACCGTCGTAGGCTGCACGTGGGTCACTCTCGCAACTCGATTGCAGTGTGCGCCCGTCCATCACCACGGCGCTGGGCTGTCCCCGGGCGCCCTTGGGCCACGCGGATGATGGAGCGCAGATCCGAGACCATCGCCTCGAAGCAGTCCGCATCCAGCCACCGGCGGCTCTGCTGATAGACCGTCTCCCAGGGCGGCAGATCGTTGGGCACAATCCGCCAAGGAGCCCCGCGCGCACCAGCCCGCGCAAGGCGTTGAAGACTAAGCGAAGGTCGTGCTTCCGCTGGGGCGCGTGCTGGTCCGCAGCGAAGCTCCATTCTTGATCGCTCACGTCCGTCAGGTAGGACTTGCGGCATCCGCAAACTCTACTTTTGGCTTCGTGCTCACAGAGCAAGTTCATACACGCTCTAAGCGAAAACGGCTCTATGCTGCTGCTCAGGCGGCGGCTGACGGAAGGAAGCCCTTGTTGGCTGAAAAGGTCCCGCATGCGCTTCTGGGTATACGAGCGGTTGACAGAAGTGCTCGGTAGGTTGCACTTCCTCATATTTATGATACTTATCCTGCCCGGCGATGCTTGGGTGGCGGCTGCGGCAATAAGTTAAGAACACTCTATACTAAGGCTAAAGCCGATTGACATCACCCCCCCCCAGTGTTGAAGTTAACGACGTCCCGCGATTTGCTGCGCATGCGGAATCTGAATTCCGGCTGGCAGACGCTTGGTACTGATCTCCTATAGTCGCGTCGGATAGCATACATGTGATGCTATGACAACTAGCGTTTTTGACAATCAACGTTCACACGGAATAGACTACTCTTAGGTTTCTAATAGGAAATTACGGTCAGTGCAATGATAAGAGGGGAAGGGGTATATGCAAGGAATTTTGGAAACGAGAGCTCGTGGTGCCGAGCATCTTAAGACCGATGAGAACGTTCGAGCGGCAGTTCTGGGGCTCATCAGGATCACATTGCAGCATGCGTGCGTCGTGCTTGGAGAGTGGATTGCCAACACTCTTCGCGCGGACCCATCAAAGCTGCAAAAATTCACTGGAGTTGACTTGAAGGACTTTGTCGCACCCGCAGACGGTGAACTCGTTGGATTGTTATCGGAACTACTTGTAGCGGTTGAAAATTTAGGTTGGAAATCTGCTGGGCGGCAATATTGGGAAGCAGCTTCCCTGTCCGCACCGCTCCAACGGCTTGTAGGAAAGTCAAAGGCGAATGTCGAGACGATACTTCTAGCATTTGTGCGGGAGCGCAATGATGGCGTCGAAGGACACGGTCTACCGGGCGGCTACGATCCAGAAGCTGACGTTGCTGTTATTCGTAGCCTTATCGCCCGGGCTGCGCCTTTCCTACCGATAGTCGCAGCTGACGGCGAAACACTATTGATACCCCCACTTGGAGGACGTGATGGCACACCACTCAAGACATTGAAGCTTTATGGTGGAGATCCAATTTGCTACCGTCGCCTGATTGCGACCTCTGCCGGGAAGATCAGAGTCGAGGCTCAGATTTCCCGCGCACTTCTTAAGCGCGAGTCGGTCACCTTTGAAGTTCCAAATTTACTTTTAGAATTACCGGCAAGATCGGCACCGGAATATTCTATTTTCGAGCCTGCTTGGGCTCCAGACTGGCGACCGTTCGTGCTCATTCCTGATCGATTGGCTGCCATTCAGGAATTTACCGGTCGGACGGTGGAGCTGGCCGCGCTCGAAGAATGGGCAGACGACATGGACTCACGCCGGTGTATGGTTCACGGCGATGGGGGCATGGGCAAAACCACTCTGGTTATCGAATTCTTACACCGCCTTTTGGAGGGTGAAACTGATGTCAAGTGGCGCCCAGAGTTGATTACGTTTTATACCGCGAAGAAGACGCGTTGGGGTCTCCAGGGCTTGGAGCACATCTCGGCGCAGGACGTTGGTGTAGCTGATGTTGCCGTCGAGATTGCGCGGCTCCACTCCACAAAACCGCTGGATCGATCTTGGTATGACAAGAGCCCTAAAGAGGTCGTCCAGAAACTTGCAGGCTTGCAAGCGCAAATGCGTTTAAAAAGGGACGACCATTTGGTCATTCTCGATAATACCGAGACAATGGCCAAGAACGATGCCGATATTCGCGCCCTTGGCTCGCAGATCAACGAATTGAGCAAGCATGTTGGACGTGTCATCCTAACCTCGCGACGTCGAGAGCAGATTGAGGCATTCCCCATCCAGACAGAAAGTTGGTCGCCAGATGAAGGACTGGAGTTTCTTAAGAAAAGAGGCCGGACACTGAATTGTCAGTCAATTATACAGGCCGGGTCGTCGACCTTGAAGGGTTACTCAAAAGCGCTAAATAACAAACCAATCGCATTAGAGGTTTTTGCCCAAGCCGCCTCCGCACCGGGGGAAAGCCTAGAACGATCTTTCGAACGAGTCCAGCGTATGCAACGTCAAGACCTTGGGCAGTTCTTGTATGACGATGCATGGACTCGCTTAGCACCTGAGATGCGGCACGTCATGTTGCTGATGAGCCGCATTGGAGATGTTATTGACCAATATATCATCCAGCTATGCTGCCGCGTGGCTAATGTAAATGTGGCGGCTGCGAGTGAGGCTATCGAGGAGAGCAAAGGCATTGGGACGGTAACGAAAATTCAGGGAATACTGCAAGTCGCCTTTAATCCTGAGTTCTCGAATTACTGTGCTGAGCGCACCGAGGTGTTGGACGGAAAAACCGTACCTTCACCAGACGATGTAAGCTGGATTCGAAAGCAGTACCGAGATTTTGTCGCCAATGCTTCCGCTCAGGTGCGAGATCGGAACACGCGTGCATTCGTAGTGCCGTCCGCACGCGCTGCCTGGAAGAGTTTTCAAGACGGCAACATTGATCAAGCATTCGAGCACTATGAGGCGGCCTGCTCTGAGGACCCAGACAACGGCTACCTCTACGACAGGTTTGCATACTCACTTTTCAGTCAGCGTCGGTACGAGTCCGCGCTCGAAAAGGCCAAAAGAGCAACCGTGCTGCTCACGGAGGAGCCTGAACCCTGGTTCACCCGAGGCATGATTAAAGCTCGCTTGGGACGCGCTGAAGATGCGGTCAAAGATCTCGATCGCGCAGAATTACTTGGCAAACAAAAGCACCTCTGTGAGTTGCAGCGAGCGTATGCGCATGCCTACTCTAACCCCAAGGATCTTGATAGTGCACGGCAGTGCGTCGAACGAGCCCTCAAGCTCGCCCCTAAAGACAGATTTCTAGACAGGTTTGCCTCAGAGGCAACAGCGTTTAAAAATCGCTGGCTACGTGATTGAGCGCTGTAGCTGCGGCCCGCTTCCTTAACCGCCTGGACCTAAATGGCGCGAGCCAAACTACCCTCATATGAGGACCGCGTGATGCTGCCGCAGTCACTTCGGTGGCATTACCTTTCAAGAAACACTACGTTTTTAAATCTTGAGGCCGAGCAAACGCGCTAGCGTCAAAACCGATAACTCACCCCCGCCGTCACCACCAACGGATCCAGCCGCACTTTGGCATACGCCGGCGCCCCGCCCAGCGCAGGCAGCGTGCCCGTCGCGGTCGTCTTGAGCCAGATCTTCTTCGCATCGACGAAGAAGCTCCAGCGCTGGTCGATCGGTATCTCGACGCCGGCCTGCAGCACCGGGCCCACGCCGTTCTTGACGTGAAGGTTCGACACGAATCCATCGCGGGATTCGAGCACCAGGGTGTAGTTGATGCCCGCGCCGATGTAGGGGCGCACGGGGCCGTCTTCCCACAGGTGGCGGCGCACGGAGAGCACGGCAGGGCCGTATTTCACCTTGCCGAGCGTGCCTGCGCTGGCCAGGGTGCCGGTGCCTTTGAGGGCGGTGGTGGGCGGCAGGCCCAGGGCGATTTCGGCGCTCCAGCCCGGGTGGAAGTCGTAGATGGCGCCGAAGCCGAGGCTGTAGTTGGCGTCGGCCTTGGCATCGGCGCCGGGCACCCGTTGGCCGCCGGCACGCACTTCGGCCGAGGTGCTGAAGCCGATGTGCGCGGCGCCAGCGTAGAGGCGCCAGGGCGACTTCGGAGCCGCGTCGGGTGCCTGTGCCTGTGCCTGCGCTTGTGCCTGCGCGGGCAGCGCGGCGGCGAGGCTCGCGAAAGCGGCGGCTGCGGCACAGGCGGCCCGGGCAGCAGACCGTGAAAGGAACGGGCGCGCGGCGGTGGCGGCGGCGGGGGTGTTGCGGTGTGCAGTGGCTTGCATGGCGTTGTCTCCTGGCTGTCTGGGTGTGTGCCGTTGTGACCGCGGATCAATCCCGCCCCGCGCGCTCGATGCCGCGCGCGAAGCCTTCGGGGTCGGTGAACAGGGCCTCGTGGCTGCCGCCGGTCTCCACGTAGCGGAACAGGCCGAGCCGCTCCGACAGGCGCGGATGCCAGGGCAGGCTCTGCGGGAGCGCGGTGTCTTCGCGGCAGTTCAGGTACGACTTGCCCAGCGCCAGTGCGGCGGTGGGCTGCGAGAGGGTGATGGGGTCGGTCAGGCAGCGCAGCGGCTGCGGGTGCAGCAGCGCATAGGTGGTGCGCGCCAGCTCCGCATCGGCGTCGTTGATGAAGCTTTCGCGCCAGACCTCGTAGGGCAGTTGCACCCCGCCGCCGTTCGCAGCGGCGATGTTTTCGAACATGGCGCGGTAGTAGGGGGGCGCCATGTCGGCCAGGGATTCGCCGGGCAGCGGCACGAAGGCGTTCACGTACACCAGCCGCCGGATGCGCCCGGGCACGCGGTCGGCCGCGCCGGAGAGCAGCATGCCGCCGTAGCTGTGGCCGACGAGGCGCACGTCGTTCAGGTCGTTCGATTCGAGAAACTGCACCAGTCCGTCGATCGCGTCCTGCAGGCCCAGCGGGGCCGTGCCGTCGCCGGGGCGGTTGCCTGGCAGCGTGGGGCAGTGCACGGTGTGGCCGCGCGCGCGCAGGTACTTTGCCGTCGCCGCCAGGGTGTCGCCGGTATGCCAGGCGCCGTGGACCAGAACGTAGGTGTCCGCCATGTCGTTGTCTCCTTGTGGTGTGGGAGACCCATGGTGGCCCGGCGGTGGGGCCGCGGATGGCCGATGCGTGCCAGCGTGGCGGACGCTGGATGCCAGGCGAGGCGAGGCGGGGGTTCAGGGGCGTGCCGCTGCGCCCGCCGCACCTGTGCCCGCGCCCGCGCTCCGCTCCTGCGCGGGTGTCCTGCCGCACCATTGCCGGCAGGCGCGTGCGAAGTGCGACGGGTCCAGGAAGCCTGCGCGCCGCCCGATCTCGGCCACCGTCAGGTGCCGGTGCGAGGGCGCATGCAGCATGCGCTGCGCCACGGCCATGCGTTCGCGCATGAGCAGCACCGCGAAGGTGGTGCCGCCCGACGACAGCGCGCGGTGCAGCGTGCGCAGCGAGACGCCGACGTCATCGGCCACGTCGGCGGCGGTGAGGCCGGGCTCGCAGAAGCGCTCGCGCACGCAGTGTTCGATGC
>Ga0308159_1004829_pt1 | contig 11939 bp, 11 predicted proteins | sample PhyCR1_FD_201040 | JGI IMG/M metagenome (GOLD analysis project Ga0308159, IMG submission 201040) | Phyllosphere microbial communities from UC Gill Tract Community Farm, Albany, California, United States - DLSLC.R1 | ecosystem: Host-associated > Plants > Phyllosphere > Unclassified | place: USA...
CCGGTTGGGGCTGGCTGGTGAAAAAAGCCGACGGTTCCCTGGCCCTGGCCAGCACCATCGGCGCCGGCAACCCGCTGACCAGCGGCGACACTCCGCTGCTGACCTGCGACGTATGGGAACACGCCTACTACATCGACTACCGCAACGTGCGTCCAAAGTATGTGGAAGCGTTCTGGAACCTGGTCAACTGGAAGTTCGTGGCTGAGCAGTTCGAAGGCAAGACCTTCACTGCCTAAGCACGGCTTGCAGTAACAAAGAGCCCGGCGAATGCCGGGCTTTTTTGTCGGTGGTGGAACCGAGCGGCGTGAAGCTACCACCCAGATAAGGAGAGGAATTCGCCCCTCACCCTGTCGGAGAAATAACCATGTCTATTGGAGCACTCGCAGCACTGCCCATCATTGGCGACCTCGCCAAAGTCGCCGGAGAGATCACCAAAGCGATCACCCCGCTCATCCAGCCCTTCGCCGATGCCGCTGCGAAGAAGCTATTTGCCGCAGACACCACCGCTCAGAACGATCAGAAGAAAATAGAGTTCGCCAAGACCGTCGATACAAAGATTTCCTACGCGTTTTCCAAGTCAGCGTAACCGTCCGCCCCTGATGCAACCTGAGGGCCTGTTGCGTTTATCAGGCAGGCGGACACAAATCCGCCTTGCCGCGCGCGCCCTGCCCCTCGCAAACCGCCCCTGTCCGTGCCAAACCCGCCGTTGCCCCAATGTTCCTTTGACTGCCATGCCCAGATTGCCAATACTCATGGCATATTGAAGGCCACCCGCATGAGACAAGGAATGCCCCTTTGAAGCTGGAACTCAAGAACAGCTTGTCGGTGAAGTTGCTACGGGTTGTGCTGCTGTCGGCGTTGATCGTGGGCGTGGCGCTGAGCGTGGCGCAGATCGTCTTCGATGCCTACAAGACGCGCCAGGCCGTGGCCGGCGATGCCCAGCGCATCCTCGACATGTTTCGCGACCCTTCGACCCAGGCCGTCTACAGCCTGGACCGCGAAATGGGCATGCAAGTCATTGAGGGTCTGTTCCAGGATGACGCCGTACGCATGGCGTCCATCGGCCATCCCAATGAAACCATGCTGGCCGAGAAGAGCCGCGCCTTGCAGCAGGCGCCCAGCCGCTGGTTGACCGACCTGATTCTTGGCCAGGAACGTACCTTCACTACGCCCCTGGTCGGCAAAGGCCCCTACAGCGAGTACTACGGTGACCTGAGTATCACCCTCGACACCGCCACGTATGGCCAGGGTTTTATCGTCAATTCGGTGATCATCTTTATTTCCGGGGTGCTGCGGGCCTTGGCCATGGGCCTGGTGCTGTACCTGGTCTATCACTGGCTGCTGACCAAGCCGCTGTCGCGGATTATCGAGCACCTGACCTCGATCAACCCCGACCGGCCCAGCGAACACAAGATCCCCCAGCTCAAGGGGCACGAGCGCAATGAATTGGGGCTGTGGATCAATACCGCCAACCAATTGCTCGAATCCATCGAGCGTAATACCCACCTGCGCCATGAAGCCGAAAGCAGCCTGCTGCGCATGGCCCAGTATGACTTCCTGACCGGCCTGCCGAACCGCCAGAAACTGCAGGAGCAACTGGACAAGATCCTCATCGACGCAGGTCGCCGGCAACGGCGCGTGGCGGTGTTGTGCGTGGGGCTGGATGACTTCAAGAGCGTCAACGAGCAGTTCACCTACCAGGCCGGCGACAAATTGCTGCTAGCCCTGGCTGATCGCCTGCGGGCCCACAGTGGCCGCCTCGGCGCCCTGGCCCGATTGGGTGGCGACCAGTTCGCCCTGGTACAAGCCGATATCGACCAGCCCTACGAGGCTGCCGAGCTGGCACAAAGCATCCTTGACGACCTGGAAGCAGAGTTTGCCCTCGACCATGAAGGCATCCGCCTGCGCGCCACCATCGGCATCACCTTGTTCCCGGAAGACGGCGACAGCACCGAAAAGCTCCTGCAGAAAGCCGAACAGACCATGACCCTGGCCAAGACCCGTTCGCGCAACCGCTATCAGTTCTATATCGCCAGCGTCGACAGCGAAATGCGCCGGCGCCGAGAACTGGAAAAAGACCTGCGCGAGGCCCTCACCCGCGACCAGTTCCACTTGGTGTACCAGCCGCAGATCAGCTACCGCGACAATCGCGTGGTCGGCGTGGAAGCCCTGATCCGCTGGCAGCATCCTGAACACGGCCTGGTGCCACCCGACTTGTTCATCCCCCTGGCGGAACAGAACGGGACGATTATCTCGATTGGCGAATGGGTACTGGACCAGGCTTGCAGGCAGTTGCGCGAATGGCATGACCTGGGTTTCACCAGCCTGCGCATGGCGGTCAACCTGTCCACCGTGCAATTGCACCACACCGAGTTGCCGCGGGTGGTCAACAACCTGATGCAGATCTACCGACTGCCGCCGCGCAGCCTGGAACTGGAAGTCACCGAAACCGGCCTGATGGAAGACATCAGCACCGCTGCCCAGCACCTGTTGAGCCTGCGCCGTTCCGGAGCGTTGATTGCCATTGATGACTTCGGCACCGGTTATTCATCCCTCAGTTACCTGAAAAGCCTGCCCCTGGACAAGATCAAGATCGACAAGAGCTTCGTTCAGGACCTGTTGGATGATGATGACGATGCCACCATCGTGCGAGCGATCATCCAACTGGGCAAAAGCCTGGGCATGCAGGTGATCGCCGAAGGCGTGGAGACCGCCGAGCAAGAGGCGTACATCATCTCCGAAGGCTGCCATGAAGGTCAGGGTTACCACTACAGCAAACCCTTGCCCGCGCGGGAGCTGGCGGCTTTCTTGAAGCAGGCGGAGCGCAATAACGCGGCGATTCTCTGACCCGTCAAAACGATACTGAATATTTCCCGCTTTAAACTCTTTACACAAAATGCAAATCTTTCGCATTATGTCGCAGTTTTTGCGCTCCCCCGCGCGCCCTATCAACAACCGAAGCAGGATGTTCGCCATGATTCGTATGCCCCTGGCCACCGCCAGTCTGCTGGCCATTGCCATTTCTCTCGCCGGTTGCGGTGAAGGTAAAGACAAGGCCGCAGCGCCCCAGGCGCCGACCCCGGCTGCCAGCACTACCGCTCCAGCGGCTGCCACGCCTGCCGGCAAGGTCGACGAAGCGGCCGCCAAGGCCGTGGTCGCGCATTACGCTGATATGGTGTTCGCGGTGTACAGCGATGCCGAGTCCACTGCAAAAAAACTGCAAACCGCGGTCGATGCGTTCCTGGCCAAGCCGAACGCCGACACCCTGAAAGCCGCGCGTGATGCCTGGATCGCCTCGCGCGTTCCGTACCTGCAGAGCGAAGTGTTCCGCTTCGGCAACACCATCATCGACGACTGGGAAGGCCAGGTGAACGCATGGCCGCTGGACGAAGGCCTGATCGACTATGTCGACAAGTCCTACGAACACGCCCTGGGTAACCCGGGCGCCACTGCCAACATCATCGCCAACACCGAGATCCAGGTCGGCGAAGACAAGATCGACGTGAAGGACATCACCCCGGAAAAACTCGCCAGCCTCAATGAGCTGGGCGGTTCCGAGGCCAACGTTGCCACCGGCTACCACGCCATCGAATTCCTGCTGTGGGGCCAAGACCTCAACGGCACAGGCCCAGGTGCCGGCAACCGTCCTGCGTCAGACTACCTGACCGGCGACGGCGCCACGGGCGGCCACAACGAGCGTCGTCGTGCCTACCTGAGCGCCGTGACCCAACTGCTGGTCAGTGACCTTGAAGAAATGGTCGGCAACTGGAAACCCAACGTCGAAGACAACTACCGCGCCACCCTGGAGGCAGAGCCTGCCACCGACGGCCTGCGCAAAATGCTGTTCGGCATGGGCAGCCTGTCCCTCGGCGAGCTGGCCGGTGAGCGTATGAAGGTTTCCCTGGAAGCCAACTCGCCGGAAGACGAACACGATTGCTTCAGCGATAACACCCACAACTCGCAGTTCTACGACGCCAAGGGCATCCGCAACGTCTACTTGGGCGAGTACACCCGCGTTGATGGCACCAAGCTGACCGGCGCCAGCCTGTCGTCCCTGGTGGCCAAGGCCGACCCCGCTGCCGACAGCGCCTTGAAGGCAGACTTGGCAGCGACCGAAGCGAAGATCCAGGTCATGGTTGACCACGCCAACAAGGGTGAGCACTACGACCAACTGATCGCCGCCGGTAACGACGCAGGCAACCAGATCGTGCGCGATGCTATCGCTGCACTGGTCAAGCAGACCGGTTCGATCGAAGCGGCTGCGGGCAAGCTGGGTATCAGCGACCTGAACCCGGATAACGCTGATCACGAATTCTGATCAGTACGCTGTTGAAAAAGGCGACCTTCGGGTCGCCTTTTTTGTGCCGCCTATCTGGCCATCTCTATCCCCTGTGGGTGCTGGCTTGCCTGCGATAGCGGAGGGTCAGTGATACCGGCTCCAACGGATACACCGCTATCGCAGGCAAGCCAGTTCCACCTTTGTACCCTGTCGCCTCGGACGGCCCGGTTTACAACACCTGCACCGCAGGTAGAATGGCGCCACCCCTCAACACCCGAGCTCACTTCATGGCGTTGCCGACCCTACGCATCATCGGTTTCATCATCGGCATCTTCCTGATCACCCTCGCAATCGCCATGGTCGTGCCCATGGCGACCCTGGTGATCTTCGAACGCACCAGTGACCTGCCCTCCTTCCTATGGGCCAGCATGATCACCTTCCTCGCGGGCCTGGCCCTGGTGATCCCTGGCCGCCCCGAGCACGTGCACCTGCGCCCGCGGGACATGTACCTGCTGACCGTCAGCAGCTGGGTAGTGGTGTGCATCTTCGCCGCGCTACCGTTCCTGTTGACCCAGCACATCAGCTACACCGACTCGTTCTTCGAAAGCATGTCGGGCATCACCGCCACCGGTTCCACCGTGTTGAGCGGCCTGGACACCATGTCGCCGGGCATCCTGATGTGGCGCTCGCTGCTGCACTGGCTCGGCGGCATCGGCTTTATCGGCATGGCCGTGGCGATCCTGCCGTTGCTGCGCATCGGTGGCATGCGCCTGTTCCAGACGGAATCCTCGGACCGCTCGGAAAAGGTCATGCCCCGCTCACACATGGTGGCGCGGCTGATCGTGGCGGCGTATGTGGGCATCACTATCATCGGCAGCCTGGCGTTCTGGTGGGCAGGCATGGGCCTGTTCGATGCAATCAACCATGCGATGTCGGCGATTTCCACGGGTGGGTTCTCCACGTCGGATGAATCCCTGGCGCACTGGAAACAACCCGCCGTGCACTGGGTGGCCGTGGTGGTGATGATCCTCGGCAGCTTGCCGTTCACCCTGTATGTGGCCACTTTGCGCGGCAACCGCAAGGCACTGATCAAGGATCAGCAAGTACAGGGTTTGCTCGGGTTGCTGCTGGTGACCTGGCTGGTACTCGGCACGTGGTACTGGTGGACCACCAACCTGCATTGGCTGGACGCCCTGCGGCATGTGGCGCTGAACGTGACGTCGGTGGTCACTACCACGGGTTTCGCGCTGGGGGACTACAGTCTGTGGGGCAACTTCTCACTGATGCTGTTCTTCTACCTGGGCTTTATCGGTGGCTGCTCGGGTTCTACGGCAGGCGGCATCAAGATCTTCCGCTTCCAGGTCGCCTATATCCTGCTCAAGGCCAACTTGAACCAGCTGATTCACCCACGCGCGGTGATCAAGCAGAAGTACAACGGCCACCGTCTCGACGAAGAGATCGTGCGTTCGATCCTGACCTTTTCGTTTTTCTTCGCCATCACCATTTGCGCCATCGCCCTGGCCTTGTCGCTGCTGGGCCTGGACTGGATGACCGCCCTGACCGGCGCCGCGAGTACCGTGTCCGGCGTAGGTCCCGGGCTGGGGGAAACCATTGGCCCGGCGGGCAACTTCGCCAGCCTGCCGGACGCAGCAAAATGGATCTTGTCGCTCGGCATGCTGCTGGGCCGGCTGGAGATCATTACAGTCTTTGTTCTGTGCATCCCTGCATTTTGGCGTCACTGACCGTCGACGCTTCCAGCAACCGCGCCCGGTATTCGCCGGGCGTGGCATCGAACCAGCGACGAAATGCGCGGAAGAAGTTGCTCGGGTCGGCAAAGCCCAACAGGTAGGCAATTTCCAGCAGGGTCATGCTCGGCTGCGCCAGGTACTGCTCGGCCAGTTCACGACGGGTGTCGTCGAGCAAGGTCTGGAAGCTGGTGCCCTCTTCCTGCAGCCGCCGTTGCAAGGTGCGCTGGGACAGGTGCAACGTCTGGGCCACCACTTCACGCTTGGGCTCGCCCTGGGGCAATAGGCGGCACAACACCTGCCGTGCCTTGTGGGTCACGCGGCTTTCCGAAAAACGCGCCAGGTATTCGCCGGCAAATCGATCATGCAGCAGTGCCATGGCCTCGTTCGCCGTGGGCAACGGCGCGTCCATGTCGGCCCGTTCAAAAATCAGCGCGTCATAGGGCGCGTTGAATTCCAGCGGCGCGTGGAAGGCTTGTTTGTAAGGGGCCAGGTCTGCCGGTTGGTCACCTTGCAACACCACCTTGCGCGGCTGCAGGGTTCGACCGGTCAGCCAGCCGCAGAGGGCCAGGGCACTGGCCAACGACGCTTCGGCACTTTGGCGCGTGGGGGGCAGATGGTCACCGTGCACCGTCAGAATCAGCGCGTAACCTTCGGGGACCAGTCGGAAACTCAGGTCGGCACTTTCGGCAATGATCCGCTGGTAGCGCACCAGGCGCCTGAAACCTTCAGCCAGCGTGTTGCTGGACATCAGCGCATAACCGGCCACATGAAACGACGCGGGGCGCACCACCTTGCCCATGTTCAAGCCAATTGCCGGGTTGCCGGACACCTCGACCGCCCGTTGCCACAATCGCGTCATGGCGTCTTGCGGGAACCGCGCATCGGGGTCATCCAGGGCGGCATAGTCCAAGCCGAGCTGCTTGAACAAGGCGCGGCAATCCAGGCCGTCCATTTCCAATGCCTTGACTATCCCCATCGCCCAGCTTGCAGAAGTTGTTCGTTCGCTCATGGCGTCTTCTTATAAAAGCAGGCTCAAATGGCAGCCAGGAAGCCAAGGATACTAAAGTGGCATCTATTGTCACTGGCTGTTACCACTGATCACTCTAGACTCAAATAAGCTCCCCGCCGAACATCTGTTAAGCGGCATAACAATCAAAGGGCCGTTCACCGTGGAAAACGTCAAGCGATTCAATAGCTTTGCTGAGTTCTACCCCTATTATCTGGCCGAGCACGCCAACAGCACGTGCCGTCGCCTGCATTTTATCGGCACCACACTGGTGATCGGCATCCTGGCCTATGCCATCGGCAAAGGTTCGCTGGGCTTGCTGATTGCCTTGCCGATTGCCGGCTACAGCTTTGCCTGGATCGGCCACTTCTTCTTCGAAAAGAACCGCCCGGCCACCTTTCAGCACCCGTTCTACAGCCTGCTGGGGGATTTTGTGATGTATCGCGACATGATTCTGGGCAAGGTGCCTTTTTAGGACGACGACCGTTTAAACGATGAAAGTTCATACATCCGTCGACATAAAAATCTTTTTGTCATTTGCAGTGCTGTATCCTGCCAAGGCTTTTTGAGAGCGCGGAATCACCTGCGATTGAAAAAACAGACTTTGCGAGGAGCGACGACGATGCACGAGATACCTAATCTCCCCTTCCCAAGCCTGCACCCTACAGAGCAGCCAACACCGCAGCAGGCCAGCGACAAACAGCCTGAGGCCAAAGAAGCAAAACCAGTCGACAGCGAAAGCCGGGACTGACGCCGTACCAGACCGTGTGGAAAGCGCGACATTGAGCGCTTTCCACACTGCCTGAATCAATCGAGACGCCCCCCATGACCGATACACTTCCCGACAACCCGGATACCGCCGTACTCGACGCCGCCCTGCAAATGGTCGAGATCTGGAACCGCCTCAGCGCGGACAAACAAGCCGCACTGCTCAAGCGCTTCGGTACTCAGGAAAACGCCCTGGCCGCCCTGGTCACTACGCGATTACTGGCCCCGTCACAGCCCTGATGGGTGTTTGATCGACAGTTTTTTTAGTTTTAGCCGCACGCCCGGCCAAAGCGCCGGTATCATTAGCAGCCTATCTTTACCTGCTGCGACAGTGGACCTCTCCCATGCCCGATACCCAGCGCCCCATGGCGGTCACGCTGCAAGTTGTTTCCATCGTCTTGTTCACCTTCATCGGCTACCTGAATATCGGTATTCCCCTGGCCGTGTTGCCGGGCTATGTCCACAGTGAACTGGGCTACGGCGCGGTCATTGCCGGCCTGGTGATCAGCGTGCAATACCTCGCTACCCTGCTGAGTCGCCCCTATGCGGGCAAAATCATCGATAACCTGGGCAGCAAGCGCGCTGTACTCATTGGCTTGGTCGGGTGTGGCCTGAGCGGTGTGTTCATGCTGCTCGCGGCGTGGTTCTCGAGCCTGCCGGCGCTGAGCCTGGGCAGCCTGCTGATCGGCCGCCTGGTGCTGGGCAGCGCTGAAAGCCTGGTGGGCTCGGGCGCCATCGGCTGGGGCATCGGCCGGGTCGGTGCGGCGAACACCGCCAAAGTCATCTCCTGGAACGGCATCGCCAGCTACGGCGCGTTGGCCATCGGCGCACCGTTGGGCGTGTTGCTGGTGAGAAACTTCGGGCTGTGGAGCATGGGCGTCAGCATCATCTTGCTGGCGATCGTCGGCGTGTTGCTGGCCTGGAACAAAGTCGCCGCCCCCATCGTCGCTGGCGTGCGCCTACCCTTCATGAATGTACTGGGCCGGGTATTGCCCCACGGGTGCGCGCTGGCCCTGGGATCCATTGGCTTTGGCACCATCGCGACATTCATCACCCTGTATTACACCACCCAGCATTGGGACAACGCGGTGTGGGCCCTGAGCCTGTTCGGCGCCAGCTTTATCGGGGCACGCCTGCTGTTTGGCAATTTGATCAACCGCATCGGCGGGTTTCGCGTGGCGATTGCCTGCCTGTCGGTGGAGATTCTCGGCCTGCTATTGCTGTGGCTGGCACCGGACGCGAACCTGGCCCTGGCCGGCGCAGCGTTGAGCGGCTTCGGTTTTTCCCTGGTGTTTCCGGCCTTGGGCGTGGAGGCCGTCAACCTGGTGCCGGCCTCCAGCCGTGGCTCGGCGGTGGGGGCTTATTCGCTGTTCATTGACCTGTCGCTGGGCATCACCGGCCCCCTCGCCGGGGCTGTGGCAGCAGGCTTCGGCTTTGCGTCGATCTTCCTGTTCGCCGCCCTCGCCGCCCTCGGTGGCCTGCTGCTGAGCGTGTACCTGTACCGCCAGGCACCCAAGGCCCGTGAAGCACGCGGCGACTAGAAGTCGACCTTGCCGCGCCCAGCCTTGATGCTGCCGCGCTTGGTCTTGGATTCGAGGCGACGTTTTTTCGAGCCCAAGGTCGGCTTGGTCGGGCGGCGCTTCTTCTCCACCTTGGTGGCGCTGAGGATCAACTCCACCAGACGCTCCAGCGCATCCGCGCGGTTTTGCTCCTGGGTCCGGTACTGCTGGGCCTTGAGCACCAGCACGCCTTCGCTGGTGATACGGCTGTCGCGCAACGCCAGCAACCGCTCCTTGTAGAAGTCGGGCAGCGACGACGCCGGGATATCAAAGCGCAGGTGCACCGCGCTCGACACCTTGTTGACGTTCTGCCCACCGGCGCCTTGGGCACGAATGGCGGTCAGCTCGATCTCGGCATCGGGCAGGTGGACGTTGTTGGAAATCACCAGCATGGGCAGCGGGATCCTCTGTGGGGGCAGCCAAGGATACGCGAATGCGCTCGCGCCCATTCCTGAAACAACAAACCCGGCGCATGGCCGGGTTTGGTTTACCTCACGCACGCCTCACTTCACGGCTGGAGCAGCCACCTCCAAGGCTCGCTGCGCACTGCGCTTGTTCTTGATGCCGTAACACACCCACATGAACGCCACCCACACCGGGATCGCGTACACCGACACTTGAATCCCCGGGATCATCAGCATGATCACCAGGATGAACACCACGAACGCCAGGCACACATAGTTGCCGTACGGGTACCACAGGGCCTTGAACAACGGCACCTGGCCGGTGCGGTTCATGTGCTGGCGGAACTTGAAGTGGGAGAAGCTGATCATCGCCCAGTTGATCACCAGCGTGGCCACGACCAGTGACATCAGCAGTTCCAGTGCGTGTTGCGGGATCAGGTAGTTCATCAGCACCGCGACCAGGGTGATTGCCGCCGAGGCAAGGATGGAGCGCACCGGTACGCCGCGTTTGTCGATCTTCGCCAGGGCTTTAGGCGCATCGCCCTGCTCGGCCATGCCCAGCAGCATGCGGCTGTTGCAGTAGGTGCCGCTGTTGTACACCGACAGCGCCGCGGTCAGGACCACGAAGTTGAGGATATGCGCGGCGGTGTTGCTGCCCAGCATCGAGAACACCTGCACGAACGGGCTGCCGCTGTAGGCGTCGCCGGAGGCGTTGAGGGTCGCCAGCAAGCTGTCCCAGGGTGTCAGCGACAGCAGTACCACGAGGGCGCCGATGTAGAAGATCAGGATGCGGTAGATCACCTGGTTGATCGCTTTCGGGATCACGGTGCGTGGCTGGTCGGCTTCGGCTGCGGTGAAACCAAGCATTTCCAGGCCGCCGAAGGAGAACATGATGATCGCCATGGCCATCACCAATCCGCCGACACCGTGGGGGAAGAAGCCACCGTGGTCCCACAGGTTGCTCACCGAGGCTTGTGGCCCGCCGCTGCCGCTGACCAGCAGGTAGCTGCCCAGGGCGATCATGCCGACAATGGCCACTACCTTGATGATCGCAAACCAGAATTCGGCCTCACCGAAGACTTTGACGTTGGCCAGGTTGATCAGGTTGATCAGCACGAAGAACGCCGCCGCCGAGACCCAGGTCGGGATCTCCGGCCACCAGTAGTGCACGTACTTGCCGACAGCCGTCAGCTCCGACATGCCCACCAGGATGTACAGGATCCAGCAATTCCAGCCCGACAGGAAGCCGGCGAACCCGCCCCAGTATTTGTGGGCAAAATGGCTGAAGGAACCGGCAACGGGCTCTTCGACGATCATTTCGCCGAGCTGGCGCATGATCATGAAGGCAATGAAGCCGCAGATGGCATAGCCCAGGATCATCGACGGGCCGGCGGACTTGAGCACCCCGGCCGAACCGAGGAACAGGCCGGTGCCTATGGCGCCACCAAGGGCGATCAACTGGATATGGCGGTTTTTCAGGCCGCGTTTCAGCTCGCCTGAAGAGGAATGGGGTCCACTCATGAAAAGGGTCTCACGCAAGGTTTGATGATGTTGAATGCACGTTGCTGTCTTGAATCTCTGCTCAAGCAGCGCCGCTCAAACCCCAGCGCAGGCACCAGGAATACAGCGTCTTTCTAAGGGTCATGCGTCACCTGTTTGTTTTTATCTGTGACGAAATCGAACCCGTCCGGCTCGTGGCCAGGCGGAGTGATCAGGGTAGGTAAACCCTGAGGTCTTGGCCTGTTGCGTGGTTACGCAAGGGGGTCACAGTAAAACGCGGCGCATTGTACACCGCTCGCAAGCTTCGGGCCGCCCTCGAAAAGCGCGTGCGACGATCTGTCAGCTAATCCTTACAGGATAGAATCAGCCAATATTGTCGGTATCTACGCGTAAATTAATCGTTACAGCACGGAAAATTAACGTTACAGCTGTAATCTGAATAAAAATTGGCGGTAGGAAATTTCCGAAAGATTAGTCGCGCCAGTTGCCTGTATTTATTCAAGAAACATCCAGCGGCGAAAAACAGAAGAAAAAATCCAAATGAGACCGTGTCAATAAAAATTTTGCATTTTGAAACACTCTCTCCTAGGTTCTTCCCACTTGCCAGCGAAGCCCGTTGGCAAGCCGTTCTCAAACAACGTCCTCTAGGAGATACACCATGCAAGCACTGGAAAA
>Ga0308159_1004833_pt1 | contig 11930 bp, 9 predicted proteins | sample PhyCR1_FD_201040 | JGI IMG/M metagenome (GOLD analysis project Ga0308159, IMG submission 201040) | Phyllosphere microbial communities from UC Gill Tract Community Farm, Albany, California, United States - DLSLC.R1 | ecosystem: Host-associated > Plants > Phyllosphere > Unclassified | place: USA...
GGGGGTTACTCGGGAGCGGTTGGGGGAGGCTGTCGTCGAGGCGGGGCTGGCGGCGGTGACGCCGGTGTTGCGGGTGCTGTTGCGGCAGATCCTGGCGGGGAAGTGACGTTTTCCGACAGTGCTGCGCGGCTCGCGGGGTTTGCGGGGGCTGTGCTGGGGTGGGCGCCGGAGGTGTTCTGGCGGGCTACGCCGGCGGAATTGGCGGGGGTGGTGGGGGCTTTGGTGGGCGACGTTACGGCACCGCCGGATGCTTCGACGATCGCGCGGTTGAGGGGGGCTTTTCCTGATGGATGATGATCTGGAGCCGGCGCTGGTGAGCGTGCGGGTGGGGACGGCCGGGTTCGTGCGCGATGTGGCGGCGATACGGGAGGAACTGGAAAGCGTGCTGGGGAGCGGGGCGGAGCGGGCTTCGCTGCGGGTCGAGGCGGGGCTGTTGCGCGCAGTGCGGTCGGGGAAGCTGGGGTTCGAGGAGCTGAAGGGGGTGGCTCTGTCGGCGCTGGATGCGATTGCTTCGGCGGCTTTGAAGGCTGGGGTGCAGTCCGTGTTGAGCGGCGGGGGGTTGAGTGGGGCGCTGGCGGGGTTGGTTGGCGGGTTGCCTGGGCGGGCGACTGGTGGGCCGGTGTCTCCGGGGCGGGCTTATGTTGTTGGCGAGCGGGGGGCGGAGGTTTTCGTGCCTACCTCCAGCGGGCGGGTCGAGACGGGTGCGCCGGGGGGCGTGCGTGAGGTTCGGGTGGCGATTACGGTGAATGCTGCCGGGGGGAGTGCTGCTGGGGTGCTGGCGCAGTCTGGGCGGCAGGTGGCGCGGGCGGTGAAGGCGGCTCTGGCTGTGGAGTGAGTGGTGTCCCTCTCCCCTCGGGGGAGAGGGAAGGAGGAGCCGTAGGCGACGGGAGGGTGAGGGGTTTTGGGATTGATGTTCCTAGCCTCACGCCCCTCTCCCTCCCACGCGCAAGGGCGCGCGGGCCCCTCCCTCTCCCCGTAGGGGCGAGGGACAGTAGGAGAACATTTATGGCGCATTGGCTTTGCTCGGGGCGGACTGTGCAGGTCGAGGGGCTGGTCTCGCGGTTCGATCCTCGATTTTGGACGGTGGATTTCCCTCGGCCGATGATGGCTTCGGTTGTGACCACCGGCCCGGCGTCGCTGCGGGTGGATGCGGTGTTCTATAAGGCGGACGATCTGGCCGGGGTGATCTGGGCGGCGGAGGATCGGTTCGATCATCCTTTGTTGCAGTATGAGACGTCTCGGGATTTTCGGGACTGTCGGCTGCGGTTTCGGTGGCGGTCTTTGGGGGTGATGGCGCTGGACGCCATCAACGGCCCGACACTCACGATCGAGGGGCGGGATGCGGCGGGCGTGGCTCGGGCCTGGTATGTGCGGTTGTGGAATTATGCGGTTGGGGCGCCGGAGGATGCGGTGGTCTCGCTCGATTTCGCGGCGATGGTCGGCGGGTATGAACTGCCCGAGGATAGCGATCCGGTGTGGGCGGGGGATATCGACCGGATGTTCGTGTCGGTGGTGCCGCCTGAGTATTCCGGGGCGGACGTGGCCCTGGCCGTGCCGCGCGAGGGGTGGGTCGAGTGGACCGATCTCGTCTGCGAGGGGCCGGGGGCGGTACTGGCGATCGGCGATGCCGTGGTGCCGGAGCACGGGGTTCGGATCGCGGGCGGGTATGACGACAGTTATAACCTGACGCCGGCGCGGTTGCTGCGCAATGCGCTGCATCTCGGGTATCGGGGGAGCATCACGCAGTATGTCGGGATGAGCCATTATTTCCGGCTCGAGGCGCTTGGCGCCGGGTTCTACGTTTCGGCCGCCGGGGGCGTGCTGAACGTCGCGTGTGCGGCGTGGCACCGGGATTTTGCGGCGCGGGCGAAGGCGCTCGGCTTCGACGTGATCTGGTCGCTGAGTTACGAGCTGTTCGACGCGCATTGCTGGAACGACTGGAAGCAGCGGGCGGCGGATGGCGCGCCCGCGCTGACCGGATGGGAGCCGCCGTCGACGTTGCTGTCGCCGGCGCATGCTGGGGCGATGGGGTATCTGCATGCGGTCGCGCGGGTGTTCATGGGGATCGCGGCGGCGGCGGGGTTGGCGGCGAAGTTTCAGGTCGGCGAACCCTGGTGGTGGATCATGCCGGATGGGCGGCCGTGCATCTATGATCCGAGCGCGGTGGCGGCGTTCGCTCCGGTGGCGATCGGTAGCATCCTGGGGGTCAAGAATGCCGCGCGGATCGCGACTTTGGATGCGGCGGGGGTGTGCCTCGCCGCATCGACGGCTGCGCTGGTGGCGGCGGCGAAGGCCGAGGCGCCGGGGTGCGTCACGCATCTGCTGACGTATCTGCCGACCGTGCTGGATGCCGCGGCGCCCGAAGCGAAGCGCGCGAACATGCCGGTGGGGTGGGCCAGTCCGGCGTTCGATGTGCTGCAGCTGGAGGATTACGACTGGGTGACGGCGGGGGATTCCGCGTCGTCAGCCGAGGGCGTGGCGGTGGCGTTCGCGCGGCTGGGGTATCCGGTCGAACGGCAGCATTATCTGTCGGGGTTCGTGCTCCAGCCAGGTTTGGGGCCTGACCAGGCGGTGCAGTGGGGGCTGATCGAGGCGGCCGCCGACGTCGCGCGTCGGCGCGGGGTGGCGGAGACGTTCTTGTGGGCGCTGCCGCAGGTGATGCGGGACGGGTTCGTGCATTTCGATACCGAACAGGAGGATGCCGTGGACGCGTTCGATGACGTGCTGTTTCCGCTGGAGCTGGGGCGCGAGGCCGAGGTTGCGCCGGGGTTTTCGACCTCGATCCTGACGAGTTCGGGGGGGCGGGAGGCTCGGAATGCGGCGTGGGCTGAGGCGCGGACGTCGTATGATGTCGGGCCGGGGCTTCGGAGCGAGGCGGATATCGGGGTGCTGCTCGCGTTCTTTCGGGCGCGGATGGGGGCGGCGCGGGGGTTTCGGTTGCGGGATCCTTTCGATTTCGACGCGGTGGGCGAGGTCGTCGGGGTTGGCGACGGGGTGGCTCGGCGGTTTGCTCTGGTGAAGTCGTACGGGGCGATGGAGCGGCGGATTACCCGGCCGGTTGGGGGGAGCGTTTCTGTTGCGGTGGATGGCGTTGGGACTTCGGCGTTTTCCGTGGAGGCTGGAGGGTGGGTGGTGCTGGATTTGGCGCCTGCTCTCGGGGCGGTGGTGACCGCCGGGTTTGCTTTCGATGTGCCGGTTCGGTTTGCCGAGGATCGGTTGAGCGTGGCTCGGGCTACGTTTCTGGCTGGGGTGGCGGCGAGTGTGCCGCTGGTCGAGGTGCGGGAGGCGTGATTTTCCCTCTCCCCGTTGGGGAGAGGGAGGGAGGAGCCTCTTGGCGAGGGGTGGGTGAGGGGTGGTTGGGATTCTGGTCCTGAGCCTCACTCCCCTCACCCTCCCACGCGCAAGGGCGCGCGGGCCCCTCCCTCTCCCCGGCGGGGAGAGGGTTCTCTCGAAGAGGAGACGCTCATGTTTCTGGATGCTGAGCTGGCGACGATCGCGCTGTGTTGGCGGGTCGAGCGGCGGGATGGGGTGGCGGTGGGTTTGACCGCGCATGACCGGGACCTGGTGGTGGACGGGCTGGTGCACCGGGCAGCGCCGGGGATGACGCCTTCGGCGATTCAAAGGGCGGACGGGCTGGAGGCGGATACGATGGATGTGGCGGGGGCTTTGACGTCTGCCGCGATTGGGGAGCGGGATTTGTTGGCTGGGCGTTGGGATGGCGCTCGGGTGGTGCTGTTTGCGGTGGACTGGACCGATCCGGCTTCTCGGGTCGAGCTGGGTGAGGGAATCATTGGGGCGGTCGAGCTGGGGGATGACGGGTTCACTGCGGAACTGCGGGGGGCGAGTGCGGCGCTGGACCGGCCGGTGGTCGAGGAGACTTCGCCGGAATGCCGGGCGGAACTCGGGGATCGGCGGTGTCGGGTGGCGATGGCGGGGCGGCGGCGGTTTGCTCGGGTCGTGGCGTGCGAGGGGGCGGTGGTGACGCTGGACGCGAGCGCTGAGGGGCTTGGGGGTGGGCTGTTGCGCTGGTTCGGGGGCGCGAATTGTGGGTTGGAGAGCGCGGTCGCTCGGGGGTTTGGGGTGGCGGTTACGCTGCGCACGGTGCCGGCGTTCGGGGTCGAGGCGGGAGTGTTGGTCGAGGTCGTCGAGGGGTGCGACAAGAGTCTCGCTACCTGTGCGGGACGGTTCGGGAATGCGGTGAACTTTCGGGGGGAGCCGTTTCTGCCGGGGATCGATCTGCTCACCCGGTATCCCGGGGCTTGAGCGCCATCGCGGCGGCTGCCGTTGCGGCAGTGGGGACGCGGTTTCGGTTGCATGGGCGGGGGGCGGACGGGCTCGATTGTGTCGGGGTGGTCGCGCTGGCCTTGCGGGCCGGGGGTTGTCTTGGCGAGGTTCCGAGCGGGTATTCGCTGCGGGGTGGCGATTGGGGTTTGCTCGATCGGGTGCTGGTGCGGGTTGCCGAGGCCGAGCCGGGCGACGTGCTGTTGATGGCGGTGGGGCCGGGGCAGTTTCATCTGGGGATCAGGACCGCGGGCGGGTTCGTGCATGCGGACGCGGGTCTGCGGCGCGTGGTGGAGCGGCCGGGGATGCCGCCTTGGCCGGTGATCGGTGTGTGGCGGATGGGGGGGTGACATGGCGACCTTGGTATTGACCGCGGTGGGGACTGCGGTGGGCGGACCGATCGGTGGCGCGATCGGCGCGCTGATCGGGCAGTCGGTGGATCATGCGCTGTTCGGCACGCGGAAGGAGGGGCCGCGGCTGGTCGAGCTGGCGGTGCAGACGTCGTCCTATGGATCGCAGATTCCGAAGCTGTTCGGGACGATGCGCGTGGCTGGGACGGTGATCTGGGCGACCGACCTGATCGAGAGTCGCTCGACGTCGCGCGGCGGCAAGGGGCAGCCGAGCACCTCGACCTATTCCTATGCGGCGTCGTTTGCGGTGCTGTTGTCGGCGCGCGCCGTGCTGGGCGTGGGGCGGATCTGGGCGGAGGGGAAGTTGCTGCGGGGGGCGGCGGGGGACTTCAAGACGGCGACCGGGTTTCGGCTGCATCTTGGCGGCGAGGATCAGGCGGTAGATCCGTTGATCGCGTCCGCCGAAGGGGCGTCGCCGGCGTATCGCGGGTCCGCCTATGCGGTGTTCGAGATGCTGCAGCTGGCGGATTTCGGGAATCGGATCCCGTCGCTGACGTTCGAGGTGATCGCGGACGAGGGCGTGGTGCTGGTGTCGACGATCGCGAAGGCGCTGGCGGGGGAGGTTTCGGGGGCCGCCTCGCTGGCGGTGGGCGGGTTTGCGGCGTCGGGCGGGAGCGTTCGGGCGGTGCTGGAGATGCTGGGGCAGGCGGGCGGGGCCTGGTTCGCGCCCTCCGGGGCGGGGCTGGTGATGCGGGATGCGGCGGGGGCGAGCGTCGCGGTGGCCGATGAGGGGTTCGCGGTTTCGGGGAAGGGCGTGCGGCGGGCTCGGGCGGTGGCGGCGATCGAGACCGTGCCGCGGACGGTGACGGTCGGCTATTATGACGCGGCGCGGGATTATCAGGCGGGGGTGCAGCGGGCGCGGCGGCCGGGGGCTGGTGTGCGTGACCTGTCGGTCGAGGTGCCGGCGGTGCTGGAGGCGGGCACGGCGAAGACCGTGGCGGAGGCTCTGCTGGCTCGGGCCGAGGCCGGGCGGGTGCGGCGCACCGTGGCGGCCGGGTTCGGAGCGATGGCGATCGCGCCGGGGGCTTGCGTGACGATTCCGGGGGAGGGCGGCGTCTGGCGAGTGGCCGATGTCAGTATCGAGGGGATGGTGACGACGCTCGGGCTGGTGCCGCTGGTGGCGGCGTCGCTGCCGGCGACGGCGACGAGCGGGCGGGTTTCGGCGGCGGTGGATGCGGTGATCGGCGCGACGATCGTGCATGCGTTCGAGGTGGCGGGGCTGGAGGATGCGCCGTTGACCGCGCCGCGGATGACGGTGGTCGCGGCCGGCATGGGCGTGGGCTGGCGGCAGGCGGCGCTGCTCTACAGCCTCGATGATGGGGTGAGTTGGGTGGCGCCCGGGGCGACGGCTGCGCCTGCGGTGCTGGGCACGATCGCGGTGGTGGCGCCGAGCGCGCCGGCGACGTTGGTCGATCGGCGGGGGGTGTTCGAGGTCGTCCTCGCGCATGCGGACATGGAACTGGGGGATGCCGATGCGGCGGCGCTCGATCGGGGGGGTAATCTGGCGCTGATGGGCGACGAACTCGTCCAGTTCGGGCGGGCGGAACCCTTTGGTGGCGCACGGTGGCGGTTGAGCGGGTTGCTACGCGGGCGGCGGGGGAGCGAGGCGGCTGCTGGGATGCAGGCGGTTGGGGACCGGTTCGTGCTGATCGAGGCGGAGGCGGCGCGGGCGTTCGACCTGCCGGTGTCGGTGCTGGGGCGCGAGGTTCGGGTGATGGCGTCGGGCGTGGGCGACGAGACGCCGGTCGAGACCCGGTGCGTGATGCGAGGGGCGTCGGTGGTGCCGCCGTCTCCGGTGCATCTCGGCTGGCGTGGCGAGGCGGATGGCGGCGCGACGGTGCGGTGGACGCCGCGGAGCCGGGCGGGGTGGCGCTGGATCGACGGGGTCGACGCGCCGCTGGCCGAGGAAAGCGAGGCGTACCGGGTGACGCTGACGACGGGAACCGAGGTGCGCGACATCGATGTCGCGGTGCCGTGGATCGTCCTCAGCGCGGCCGAGCGAGATGGGCCGGTCGGCGTCGCGGTGCGGCAGCGGGGCGTGTTCGGCGAATCGCTGGCGGCAGAACTGATCGTACCGGCCTGATAATCGAACGGGGGAACGAATGATGAGCGACGACACCACACCGCGGCTGGCATTGCCGCTGTTGCAGCCCGGACAGGCGCAGAAGGAAACGACGCATAACGAGGCGCTCGCGCTGCTCGACCTGGCGGTGCAGGCGAGCGTGCTGGCGGTGGGAACCGAAGCGCCGCCGGCGAACCCGGTGGCGGGGAACGCGTGGATCGTCGGCGGCGCGCCGACCGGCGGCTGGGTCGGGCAGGCGCGGGCGATCGCGGGTTGGACGAGCGGCGGGTGGCGGTTCGTGGCTCCGCGCGACGGGATGGCGGTGTGGAGCGTGGCCGATGGGCAGGTCGCGCGGTTCGCCAGCGGGGCGTGGACGCTGGGTGTGCTGGCCGGATCGCGTGTGTCGATCGGCGGAGTCGACGTGGTCGGCGCTCGGCGCGAGGCCATCGTCGAACCGTCCGGCGGACCCGTCGTCGACGTGGAAGCGCGGGCCGCTATTGGCGCCATTTTGGCCGCGTTGCGGGGGCACGGATTGATTTCGATCTGAAACCCCCGAAAACTGTGTCGTTCCAGCAACAGTATCAACTTTTGTTAGCTTGCGTGGAAACAAGGCCGAGGATAGGGAGTTTGCGATGTCCGTGTGACACTCATGAAAGGGGATTTAGTATGCGGAAGCTTGCCGTCGTTCTGGCACTCGCCTCCACCGCACTCGCCACTCCCGCCCTCGCCCGCGACAAGTCGTGGTACGTAGGCGTCGAAGGCGGTGCGATGATCGTTGAAGACATCGACTATGATATCGGCGCATTGAACAATGCCGGTTCGGTCGATCATGACTATGGTTACGATGTCGACGCCGTAATGGGCTACGACTTTGGCGGTTTCCGCCTCGAAACCGAAGTCGGCTACCGCAAGGCAACCGTGGACGGCTACTCGTCGACCACGACCACGCCAGTGTTTGGCCCGACCGGTGCACGCGGTAACGCGGCAACCGGCAACTACGACTATGCCGGTGGCTCGTCGTCGGCTCTCAGCTTCATGCTGAACGGCCTTCTGGACTTCGGTCCGGACGATGGCATCCAGGGCTTTATCGGCGGTGGTGTTGGTGTTGCTCGCGTCAAGGCGCAGTACGCACTCAACAACAACGGCGACTTCCTGAACGACTCGGACACCGTGTTCGCGTATCAGGGCCTGGCCGGTATCCGCGCACCGCTGACCGACCACATCGACGCGACGCTGAAGTATCGTTTCTTCAACGCCGAGAACGTCAAGCTGGTCGACGTTTCGAACCGCGTGTTCGACGGTCGCTATCGTTCGCACAGCATCCTTGGTGGTGTGACGTACAACTTCGGCGAGCCTGCTGCTCCGCCGCCGCCGCCGCCGCCGCCGCCGCCGCCTCCCCCGCCTCCTCCGCCGCCGCCGGCGCCGGTCGAAGTGGTCTGCTCGCCTGGTCCGTTCATCGTGTTCTTCGAATGGGACAAGTCGGACATCACGCCAGAGGCAGCGTCGATCCTCGACAACGCGATCACGCAATACCAGTCGTGCGGCAACGCACAGGTCATGCTCGCAGGTCACGCGGACAAGTCGGGTTCGGCTTCGTACAACGTCGGTCTGTCGCAGCGCCGCGCAGATGGCGTGAAGGCATACCTGTCTTCGCATGCCATCCCGGACAGCGTCATCTCCACGGAAGCATTCGGCGAGAGCCGTCCGCGCGTCGAGACCGCCGATGGCGTTCGCGAAGTGCAGAACCGTCGCGTGGAAGTCACCTACGGTCCGGGTTCGGGCCAGTAAGACTTTCGCCAACCGGCTCTTGGGTCGGTTACGGAATGAAGATCGGGGAGGTCGGCGCAAGCTGGCCTCCCTTTTCTTTTGTGCTTTGCGCGGGGGTGGCCGGTCGCGAGGGCGGCGGCTTGGGCTGGCGTAAATTTGGTTCACGCGGAGACGCGGAGACGCGGAGAGTAAGAGCGGAGATGGCTCGTTCCGGGTAAGCGCACCCGCGATGCGGCTTTGGATGATCGGCTTCGCCAGAGCGGGGCCATGGCGGGAAGCGCTGTCCAAACCTTCTTCTTACTCTCCGCGGCTCCGCGCCTCCGCGCGAACAAAATCAACGCTCGGACCTTTCGCGACGGCGGCGTTTGGCGGAACGCCGATGTGTTCACGCGAAGGCGCAAAGGCGCGAAGAGGGTTCGCGTGGGGCGGCGTCGATCGCCTTCTCATGGAATTTTGGGCTGCCGCATGAGTGCGAGGCGGAGCGCGGGGCCGGGGACGCCATCTTCGCGCCTTCGCGCCTTCGCGCCTTCGCGTGAACACATCTATCTACCCTTCACCGTAGTGGCTCGCGGCTATATTGGGGTGGGCCTAGCGAGGAGATGCAGATGAAACCGCTGATTGGCCGGGATACGCGGCTGTGCATGTCGCTGTCAGCGCGGCCGGGAAATTTCGGGACGCGGTTCCATAACCGGTTGTACGAACTGACCGGGCTGGATTTCGTCTACAAGTCGTTCTCCACCACCGACCTGGACGCGGCGACCGGCGGGATACGGGCGCTGGGGATTCGCGGATGTGCGATCTCGATGCCGTTCAAGGAGGCGGTGATCCCGTTGCTCGACGGGCTGGCGCCGACCGCGAGCGCGATCGACAGCGTCAATACGATCGTCAACGACGATGGCGTGCTGACCGGGCACAACACCGATTATGGCGCGGTGGTCGATCTGGTCGCGGACCTCGACCGGGCGATGCCGTTCGTGGTGCAGGGCTCGGGCGGGATGGCCAAGGCGGTCGCGGCGGCGCTGAGCGACAGCGGGTTTCGCGACGGCACGATCGTCGCGCGGAACGAACGCGCGGGGCGGGCGCTGGCCGATCTCTATGGCTATCGCTGGTCGGCGGCGGCCGAGGGGGAGGTGCCGTTGCTGGTGAACGTCACGCCGCTGGGGATGACGGGGGCGGATGCCGAGGCGCTCGCGTTTCCGGCGGCGATGATCGCAGGCTGCGAGGTTGCGTTCGACGTGGTGCAGTATCCGATCGAGACGCCGTTCCTGCGCGCGGCAGCCGCGGCGGGGAAGCGGTGCATCACCGGGGCGGACGTCGCGACGTTGCAGGCGGTGCAGCAGTTCGTGCTGTATACCGGGGTGACGCCGGATGCGGCGCAGGTGGCGGATGCGGGGGCTTGGGCACGCGCGCATTCTTGAGTCATCATGAAATCCTCCCCCCGCAAGGGGGAGGTGGATCGCGTAGCGAGACGGAGGGGGAGGGCGTGATAACGCAGGTTCCGTGTCGCCCCCTCCGTCACCTTCGGTGCCACCTCCCCCTGGCGGGGGAGGATCGTAGGGGCTCGTTAGGGCGTTTCTGTCAGTGCTGCGGCCAGCCAGGGGGGCGTGAGCGCGTCGCCGAAGGCTTCGACGCGGCGGTGGTCGACCATCAGGCCGAGTTCGGGATAGGTGACGCGGGTCCGGGCGCTCGGCTCGGTGAACGGGGCGACGACGAGGCGGCGGTTGACCTTCGAGCGGTGGTGCATCCGGGCGGTGTTCTCCTGGCCGACGTAGCACCCCTTGGTGAAGCTGACGCCGTTCAGCTCGCGCGCGTTGCATTCGAGCCAGAGCGTCTCGCCGCTGCCGAGCTCGCCGACGCCTTCGGTGACGCCGAGTGACAGGCGATGCGCGTGCCAGCCGGTCGCGGGGTCGCCGGCGGGGCCGAGCCAGCGGTGGCCGAGGTCCGCGAGGCGGGGGTCGGGGACGCCCTGGTTCCCGGTCGGCGACCAGTGGACCTTGGCCGCGTCGGGCTGGAGCGTGATCGCGCGGCGCAGGCGGTAGAGCGACAGGCGCTTCGTCAACGCTTCGGCCTGCGCGGCCTCGACGTCGATCAGCACGTCGTCGCCGTCTGCCCAGAGGATGAAGTCGAACAGCACTTTCCCCTGCGGCGACAGCAACGCGGCCCAGGCAGGGGTGTCGGGAGTGAGCAATGCCGTGTCGGCGGTGACCAGCCCTTGCAGGAAGCCGCGCACGTCCTCGCCCGAGACGCGGATCACGCTGCGGTCGATCAGCATGGTTGGGAGCATGGCGGGGGGCGTTGCGGGAGCGGGCTGTTCCATCGCTACCACCTAGTGCGCGTGGGGCGATTTCCAAGCGCGGGGCAATTTCCAACGGGCGTGCGGCTGGCATCTCAGCCACTGCGCCGATAGGAAGGCGGCATGACCGAGCGCCTCACGATCCGCCGCCCCGACGACTGGCATGTCCACCTGCGCGATGGCGCGATGCTGGAGGCGGTGGCGGGGCATACCGCACGGCAGTTCGCGCGCGCGATCATCATGCCGAACCTGACGCCGCCGGTGACCTCGATCGACGCCGCAAAGGCCTATCGCGAACGGATCATGGCCGCGTTGGGCGAGGGGACGATCTTCACGCCGCTGATGACGTGCTATCTCACCGACGGCACCGATCCCGCCGAACTCGAACGTGGCTATGCCGAAGGCGTGTTCACCGCGTGCAAGTTGTACCCCGCGCATGCGACGACCAATTCCGCGCACGGCGTGACCGATATCCGCGCGCTGACCGGCGTGCTCGAGACGTTGCAGCGGATCGGCATGCCGCTGCTCATCCACGGCGAGGTGACAGACAAGTCGATCGATATCTTCGACCGCGAGGCGGTGTTCGTCGAGCGCGTGCTGACGCCGCTCGTCCGCGATTATCCGGGGCTGAAGATCGTGCTGGAGCATATCACGACCGCAGAGGCGGCGGCGTTCGTGGCCGATGCGGACCATCCGATCGCCGCGACGATCACGCCGCAGCACCTGCTGATCAACCGCAACGCGCTGTTCGACGGGGGGCTCAGGCCGCATGCCTACTGCCTGCCGGTGCTGAAGCGCGAGACGCACCGGCTCGCGGTGCGGCAGGCGGCGGTGTCGGGATCGCCGCGGTTCTTCCTGGGGACGGACAGCGCGCCACATGTGGTTGGGGCGAAAGAGTCCGGGTGCGGGTGCGCTGGGATCTTCAACGCGCCGTTCGCGCTGGAGGCGTACGCGCGGGTGTTCGACGAGGAGGGCGCGCTCGACAAGTTCGAGGGGTTCGCGTCCGAGCACGGTGCGCGGTTCTATGGGCTGCCGTTGAACGAGGGTACCGTGACGCTGGTGCGTGGGGATGCCGAAGTGCCGGCGTCGATCGGCGCGGGGGAGACGGCCGTGGTGC
>Ga0308159_1004834_pt1 | contig 11929 bp, 9 predicted proteins | sample PhyCR1_FD_201040 | JGI IMG/M metagenome (GOLD analysis project Ga0308159, IMG submission 201040) | Phyllosphere microbial communities from UC Gill Tract Community Farm, Albany, California, United States - DLSLC.R1 | ecosystem: Host-associated > Plants > Phyllosphere > Unclassified | place: USA...
TGTTGACCACGCCCGGCGGGATCAGGTCGGCGATCAGTTCGATCAGCACCATGATGGATGCCGGCGTCTGTTCGGCCGGCTTCAACACCACGCAATTGCCGGCAGCCAGCGCCGGGGCCAGCTTCCACACCGCCATCAGGATGGGGAAATTCCAGGGAATGATCTGGCCCACCACGCCCAGCGGCTCATGGAAGTGATAGGCATAGGTGTCGTTGTCGATGGTGCCGATGCTGCCTTCCTGGGTGCGCACGGCGGCGGCGAAGTAGCGGAAATGGTCGATCGCCAGCGGGATGTCCGCGGCCATGGTTTCGCGGATGGGCTTGCCGTTGTCCAGGGTCTCGGCGGTGGCCAGCAGCTCCAGGTTGGCTTCCATGCGGTCGGCGATCTTCAACAGCATGTTGGCACGATCGGTGGGCGAGGTCTTGCCCCAGCTCTTCTTGGCGGCATGCGCGGCGTCCAGCGCCAGCTCCACGTCCTCGGCGCTGGAACGGGCCACTTCACAGAAGGCGCGTCCGATCACCGGGCTGATGTTCTCGAAGTATTCCCCCTTGACCGGCGGGACGAATTTGCCGCCGATGAAGTTGTCGTAACGTTGCTTGAAAGGGTCGCGTACGCCGAGTTTGCTGATGTCTGCCAAGTTCATGTCGTCTCCGTTATGGTGATGGTTGAAATCCCGCACGCATCGATGGCCGCGGCGGGCGTTCGACCTCCTGAGGGGCAAATCGCATGCCAGCCACCAGAGGCCCGTCCCAGGCGGCCCACAAGCCCGCAGCAACGGTGTGGCGCTGTCACGCTGTGTCAGACTGGCGCAATCCGTCACACCACGGCGCAACAGACTGCAACAGCTTTCCGGCTGCAATGGACGTAAAAAAAACCGGCCAGCGGCCGGTTTCGGGGAGAGCGGAACCTGCTCAGACGGCATCGGGACCAGTCTCGCCGGTACGGATACGGATCACCTGCTCCACTTCCTGCACGAAGATCTTGCCATCGCCGATCTTGCCGGTGCGGGCAGCCTTGATGATGGCATCCACCGCCTGCTCCACCACCTTGTCATCGACCACCACCTCGATCTTGACCTTGGGCAGGAAATCGACCACATATTCGGCACCGCGATACAGCTCGGTATGCCCCTTCTGACGACCGAAGCCCTTCACTTCGGTGACCGTCAGGCCCGTGACGCCGACTTCGGCGAGGGATTCACGCACCTCGTCCAGCTTGAACGGTTTGATGATGGCGGTCACTTGTTTCATGGCAATTCCTCTCTTGGTATGTCGTAAAGAAACGATCGGTTGCGATCTGTTGAATAGCGGGTGCTGCGATGTTGTTCTTTTAGGAACAGGGACGTGGCCCCCTGCCCACTTGTACATTGTCAATCAGGCTCGCCTAGCTTTCAACCACCCTGCGCAAGCGAGCCCTCAAAAAGCCGGTTTCAGCCCTCCAGATCCGGAATCCGCTCCAGGTCCTGCAGCCATACCGTGGCCTCGCCATCGCTGGGGGCGCGCCAGTCGCCGCGCGGCGAGAGCGAGCCGCCAGTGCCGACCTTGGGCGCATTGGGTACGCAGGAACGCTTGAACTGGCTGGTCTTGAAGAAGCGATAGACGAAGATGCCCAGGTTTTTCTTGATCTGCGGCAAGCTGTACTGGTTGTGGGCGCCATGCAGGCCGTCCGGCCAATGACCGGCATCGCGGTCATGCCAGGCGCTGTGCGCCAGGAAGGCCACCTTGGCCGGCGTGAAGCCGTAGCGCAGGATGTAGTAGAGGTTGAAGTCCTGCAATTCGTAGGGACCGATGAAGTCCTGGGTGCGCTGACCGGGCTCGCCATCGGAGGCGCCCGGCACCAGTTCCGGGCTGATCTCGGTTTCCAGGATGTGGATCAGCACTTCCGGCTGCTTCAGTTCCAGCGAGCCGGACTCGGCCACCCAGCGCACCAGATGGGTGATGAGGGTCTTGGGCACGCTGGCGTTGACGTTGTAGTGCGACATGTGGTCGCCCACGCCATAGGTGCACCAGCCCAGCGCCAGTTCCGACAGGTCGCCGGTGCCGATGACGATGGCGCCATGGTGGTTGGCCAGGCGGAACAGGTGATTGGTACGCTCCCCGGCCTGCACGTTCTCGAAGGTGATGTCGTAGACCGGCTCGCCCCGCGAATAGGGATGGCCGAGATCCTTCAACATCTGTTCGCAGCTGGGGCGGATATCGATTTCCTGCGCCGAGCAACCGACCTGCGTCATCAACTGATGCGCCTGCACCAGGGTACGACTGCTGGTGGCGAAACCGGGCATGGTATAGGCCAGGATGTTGGTGCGCGGCAGGCCCAGCTTGTCCATTGCCTTGGCGCAGACCAGCAGGGCATGGGTGGAATCCAGGCCGCCGGAAACGCCGATGACCACCTTCTTCAGGCCCGACGAAGACAGGCGCTGCACCAGCGCCATGACCTGGATGTTGTAGACCTCGCGGCAGCGCAGTTCGCGCTGCTCCGCGTTGGCCGGCACATAGGGGAAACGCGCCACGCGGCGTTGCAGCGGCAGCGGGCGGTCCTGCGGCAGCTGGACATCGAACGACACCACCTCGAAGCGGCGCACTTCGTCCGCATGGCGGCGCACCGACTGGCCGAAGGTGGTCTGGTGGAAACGCTCGCGCGAGAGACGCTCCAGGTCCACATCGGCATAGATGACGTGGCCACCCTGGGTGAAGCGCTCGGACTCGGCCAACAATTCGCCGTTCTCGCAGATCAGCGCCTGGCCGTCCCAGGCCAGGTCGGTGGTCGATTCACCATCGCCGGCCGAGGAATACAGGTAGGCCGCCAGGCAGCGCGCCGATTGCTGCGACACCAGCTGGTGACGGTAACCGGACTTGCCGACCACGATATTGGACGCCGACAGGTTCACCAGCACGGTGGCGCCAGCCAGGGCCGCAAAGGAGGACGGCGGGATCGGCACCCAGACGTCTTCGCAGATTTCGACATGGAAGCGCAGGTCGGGGATATTGCTGATCTCGAACAGTAAGTGACTGCCGAAATCCACATCCTGGCCCAGCAGACGGGTGCGGCGGGTGACGGCGCAATCGGCGCTGCTGAACTGGCGCGCTTCGTAGAATTCGCTGTAGTTGGGCAGGTAGCTCTTGGGGACCACACCCATGATGCGGCCGGCGCTGACCACCACGGCGCAGTTATAGAGCTGGTGTTCGACCTTCAGCGGCATGCCCACGATCAGGGCGGCCGGGATGCGCAAGGAGGCTTCCAGCACGCTCTGCAGGGCATCCTGCGCGGCGTCCAGCAAGGCACGCTGCTGGAACAGGTCTTCGCAGCTATAGGCCGACAGCCCCAGTTCGGGGAAGGCCACCAGCACCGCGCCACCGGCGGCGGCCTGCTCGGCCAGGGCGATGGTGCGCTGGGCATTGTAGACCGGATCGGCCACCTTGCAGTCCGGCACTGCCACGGCGACGCGGGCGAAACCGTGGCTATAGAGATTGAAGAATGGGCTAGTCATATCGTGCGGACTTTCTTGCTCTGTGCGGGTCGCCGCGATGGCGACGCGTTCTGTCGGTTTTGCGTAGAATGCCTGTTCGAGCGGGGCCGTGGGCCGCGCCTTCTTATGCAGGTCACTCGCAGTCCATGGATTATCGCACGCGAATCGTTTCTTCTCTGGCCGAGATCGGCCCCGGCCGCTGGGACGCACTGGTGGCCACCCAGGCCGAAGGCAACCCCTTCCTCAGCTACGCTTTCCTGCATGCGCTGCACGAGAGCGGCGCGGCCAGTGCCGACACCGGCTGGGAGCCGCATTACCTGACGCTGTGGCAGGACGAAGCCCTGGTGGCGGCCTTGCCCCTGTATCGCAAGTTCCACTCCTATGGTGAATATGTCTTCGACTGGGCCTGGGCCGAGGCCTACCAGCGCCACGGCGTCGAATACTATCCCAAGCTGCTGGCCGCCATCCCTTTCACGCCGGTGCGCGGGGCGCGGCTGATGGCAGTCGATGAGACGGCCCGCGCCGGCCTGCTGGCCGCCTTGCAGGCCCTGCAGCAGGAGGGCGAACACTCGTCCACCCACATCCTCTACCCGCCCCCGGAGCAGGCGGAACAGCTGGCCGATGCCGGTTTCCTGCTGCGCAGCGGCGTGCAGTTCCACTGGCACAACGAAGGCTATGGCAGCTTTGCCGAGTTCGTCGATACCCTGGATCGCAAGAAGCGCAAGAACATCCTGGCCGAGCGGCGCAAGGTGGCCGAACAGGGCGTGCAATTCACCTGGCTGCGGGGCAGCGAGATCACCGAGGCCCACTGGCGATTCTTCAACCGCTGCTATCGCCATACCTATGCGGCGCATTATTCGACGCCCTACCTGAACCTGGAATTCTTCCGCCGCATCGGTGCCACCATGCCGCAGCACCTGCTGCTGACCCTGGCCCTGCGTGATGGCCAGCCCATCGCCTCCTCGCTCACCGTGCATGATGGCGACACCCTCTACGGTCGCTACTGGGGCGCGCTAGAACACGTCCCCTGCCTGCACTTCGAGACCGCCTACTACCAGCCGCTGGAATTCTGCATCGCCGAAAAGATCCGCTGGTTCGAAGGCGGCGCCCAGGGCGAGCACAAGATGGCACGCGGCTTCCTGCCGCAGAAGACCTGGTCGGCACACTGGCTGGCGCATCCGGGGTTCTACGATGCCGTGGAGCACTTCCTGGCCCGCGAAGTCGGCGGCATCGATGGTTATATCAACGAGCTCAACGAGCGCAATCCCTTCCGCGATCCGCCCCACTGAGGCAGCGTAAAAAAAAACCGGCCCGCAGCAATGCTGCGGGCCGGGCCAGACATCCGGATTACTTGTAACCGACGCGATCCAGCATCTGCAACACCTTCTGCTGGTTGGCACCGACGGCGCCGATGTTGATCACTTCAGCCTTGAACGGACCCATCTTGACCAGCGCCGGGTTCTCGGTCTTCACGCTCTTGACGGCCGGCCATTCGTTATTGCCTTCAGCGAAGTAGCGCTGGGCCGCATCGCTGGCCAGGTATTCTAGGAACTGCACGGCTTCGGCCTTGTGCGGGGCATGCTTGGCCACGCCACCACCGGCGATGTTGACGTGCGCGCCATAGCTCTTCTGGTTGGGCCAGACGATGCCGACCTTTTCCATCAGGGCCACGTCTTCCGGCTTGGTGGAACGCAGCAGGCGGGCCACATAGTAGGAGTTGGAAATGGCCACGCCACATTCGCCCGAACCCACGGCCTTGATCTGGTCGGTATCGCCACCCACCGGCTGGCGCGCCTGGTTGGCGACCATGCCCTTCAAGATGGCTTCGGTCTTGGCCGCACCATCATGCTCCAGCAGCGCGCCGAACAGCGAGACGTTGTAGGGGTGCGAGCCGCTGCGGGTGCAGAGCTTGCCCTTGTTCTTCGGGTCGCCCAGGGCTTCGTAGGTGTCCACGTCTTCCGGCTTGACGCTGGTCTTGTTGTAGACGATCACGCGAGCGCGGGTGGAGAAACCGAACCACTGGGTGCCGTCGCTGCCCTCCTTGCTGTGCAGGTTGGCGGGGATGCGTTCGTCCAGCAGCCTGGACTTGACCGGCTGGAACAGGCCATCACTCTGGGCCTTCCACAGGCGCGCCGCATCCACCAGCAGGATCACGTCGGCGGGACTGGAAGCACCCTCGCTCTTGAGGCGTGCCAGGATGCCGGCATCATCGCCATCAACGCGGTTGATCTTGATGCCGGTGGCCTTGGTGAAGTCGGCGTAGAGCGCTTCGTCGGTCTGGTAGTGGCGTGCCGAGTACAGGTTCAGGACTTTTTCCTGCGCGAAGCTGGAGGCGGCAATGGCAGCCAGTACGGCGCCGACGGCGAATTGACGGGAGAACATGGACCATCCTTTTCAAAAAGAGTGAACGACCGCCGTGGCGAAACGGCGTTTTCTTTTGGCGCGGAAGGCGGTCCGGGGAGCGGGCTCCAGGATGGACTTGGCTGTCGCAGCGGGCGGCCTGATGGCTGCCTCGTTATGGGTATGCTTGTGCGTGTGCGTGTGCATACGCGAGAGGTAAAGCGCAGGCGAATATATCACAAATAAGAAGCATTATCATCTTCTAAAGGACATATCGAAAAGCCATGCAGTGAACGTAAAAACGCCCTTGCCGACTGATGTGGCAAGGGCGTGATGACGTGCTGTGAATGCAGCGAAAGCAGAGAAAGCGACAAAGACAGCGAAGGGGGACGAAGCGCGCTCAGATCACCTTGACGGCGAAATCGACGCCGATGCCGGCCCACCACTCCTGCTCCTTCTGGAACCAGAAGGAAATGCTGGGATGCTCCTTGATGTAGTCGCGACGGATCTCCAGGTCGATGCGGCTCTTGAGCTTGACCCTTACCTTGTCCAGGTCCAGCGTGATGTGCGCATGACGGAACATCACCGCCAGCCGCAGTGCCAGCACTGCCTTGGCGAAATCGACGTCCGCCAGCATCTCGCTGATCTTCTTCAGGTTGCCCTTCTGACCGAGGATCAGGGTACTCATCAGACGCTGCTCGCGAGTGGTAAAGCCCGGCAGGTCGGCATTGGCGATCATGTAGGCCGAATGCTTGTGGTAACCGGTGGGCGACACCACCAGCCCGGTCTCGTGCAGCAAGGCGCTCCAGTAGAGATAGCGGGCGTAGGAGTCGGTGGCCGGCTTCAGCAGATCGAAGAAACCTCGCGCGGTATCGGCCACGCCATGGGCGCGGGCGGCATCGACGTGGAAGCGGCGGGCAAACTCTTCGACCGAACGATCGCGACGGTCGGCCTTGGTGGCGCGCAGTTGCAGGTCCCACATCACGCCCATGCGCAGGCCGGCTTCCACCGGGGTGATGACCTCGATGCGGAATTCCTGCATGAAGCCGATCAGCACCGCCAGGCCGCCCATGATCACACCGGCACGGTCGGGTTTCATGCCGTCCAGCGCGATCTGGCTGACATGACCGAAGTCGATCAGGCGCTGCATCAGGTCAGCCAGGCTGGGCAGGCTCACGCGGCCATCGCCCATGCCGTTGCGACGGATGGTGTCGGCAATGGCGCGCATGGTGCCGGAAGAGCCATAGACATTCACCTCTGCCGGGTCGAAGCTGAACAGGTGTACTGCATCTTCGACATGCGAGCGGGCCGAGATGATGGCGCGTTCGAAGGCCGCCGTGGTGATGGCACCATCGGGGAAGAAGGCCAGGCTTTGATTGACGGTGCCGATGCCGAAGGATTCGACGTGACGGATATGCTCGCCCAGGCCACGGATGACCTCGGTGGAACCGCCGCCGATGTCGATGACCATGCGTTCTTCACCGGCATCGGCCAGCACGCCGGCCACGCCCATGTAGATCAGGCGGCCCTCTTCCTCACCGGAAATGATCTCCACCGGATAACCGATGGCCCGCTCCAGTTCCGGCAGCAGGTCGGCTGCGTTCTTGGCCACGCGCAAGGTATTGGTGGCCACCACCCGCACCGCGGTCAGCGGATAGTCACGCAGGATGGCGCGAAAGCGGGTGAGCGAATCGATGGCGCTCTGACAGGCCTGCTGGGTCAGGTTGCCGCTCTTGTCGATGCCCGCCGCCAGGCGGATGGGGTCGCGCGCGCTCTTGATGACGCGTATGCCGTCGTCCTCGTACTTGCCGATATGCAAGCGAAAACTGTTGGAACCGAGATCTACCGCAGCAAACATGCATGTCCTTTCGCAATCGCACTAGAAGCCAATTGCTAAATAATTTAAACCTCACCTTGTCTCCATCCCGACAAGATAATCGGCGCGCATTACACTTTGATGACAGCCGGCACCCTGTAGAATGGCGGCTCGGCGCTGCCATGCTGCGTCGCACATATTATTTTATACAATTTATCCCATTTCCCTTCCATGCCCGGCATTCTTTACCTGGTTCCCAACACACTGGGCCCCACCGAGCCTCCCGCCGACGCCAGCGTGACGCATCCGCTGGAAAGCATCATCCCGCGCCAGGTGCAGGCCATCGCAGCACGCCTGGATTATTTCGTCGCCGAGAACGCCAAGACCACGCGCGCCTTCCTGAAACTCCTGGGCAGCAGCCAAGCCCTGGCCAAGCCCATCCAGGAAATCCAGATTGCCGAGCTCAACGTCAACACACCGCCGGCCGCCCTGCCCTCGCTGCTGGCCCCCCTGCTGGAAGGCCGTGATGGTGGCCTGATCTCGGAAGCAGGCGTGCCGGCGGTGGCCGACCCCGGCGCCAACCTGGTCCGGCTGGCGCACCAGCATGGCATCCAGGTGCGCCCGCTGGTGGGCCCCTCTTCCTTGCTGCTGGCGGTCATGGCCAGTGGTCTCAATGGCCAGAGCTTCGCCTTCAACGGCTACCTGCCTACCGATGCCGAGGCGCGCGCCAAGCGCATCCGCCAGCTGGAAGATCGCGCCCGCAAGGAAAAGCAGACCCAGCTGCTGATCGAAACGCCCTATCGCAACACCGCCATGCTGGAGGCGCTGGTGCAATCCTGCCAGCCCGGCACGCTGATCTGCGTGGCCACCGACCTGTCGTTGTCCAGCGAGTCGGTACGCACGCAGACGGCCGCGCAGTGGAAGGCCGCCCTGGCTGCCGGCAAGGCACCGGACTTCCACAAGAAACCAACCGTCTTCCTGCTGCTGGCCGAATAGCGTCGCCCCAATGCGAGAGACGCGGCGCCCCAATGACTAAGGCCGGTTGTGATACACAACCGGCCTTTTTGCATGCTCCGTCCCCAGGCGTCAGCGCAGGGTGGAAAGCGGCGTCGACATCAGCGTCTTGGCAAAGCCTGCACCGAAGGCCACGCCGAATTTCTTGAGCACCCGTTCGGAGAGGTTTTCGGTCTGGGTGTAATCCACCACATCCTCGGCCTTGAGCACGTCACGGGCCACGCTATCGACCGTGCCATAGCCATCGGCCAGACCCAGCTCGATCGCCTTGGAACCGGTCCATACCAGCCCAGAGAAGGTATCCGGCGTTTCCTTCAGGCGCGCGCCACGACCCTGGCGCACCACCTCGATGAACTGCTGGTGGATCTCCTGCAGCATCGATTGCGCGTATTCACGCTGCTTCGGGCTTTGCGGGCTGAAGGGGTCGAGGAAGCTCTTGTTCTCGCCCGCGGTCAGCAGGCGGCGTTCCACGCCCAGCTTGTCCATCAGGCCGGTGAAGCCGAAGCCGTCCATGAGCACGCCCACCGAACCGATCAGGCTGGCCTTGTTGACGTAGATCTTGTCGGCCGCCGCGGCGATGTAATAGCCGCCGGAGGCGCACACTTCCTCCACCACCACGTAGATCGGCTTCTTGGGATAGGCCTTGCGCAGGCGGGTGATCTCGTCATTGATCATGCCGGCCTGTACCGGGCTGCCGCCGGGGCTGTTGATCTTGAGGATCACGCCGACCGAGTCGGAGGCGGCAAAGGCCTTGTCCAGCGCCGGGATCACCACCCCTGCCGAGCCCTGCCCTTCGGAATCGATGGCGCCCTTGATCTCGACCAAGGCGGTATGGGTGCCCAGCGGCTCGCTCTCGGTCTTGTTATAGGTGAAGGCCAGCCAGGCCCCCAGCACGATCACCACCAGGATGGCGATGCGGAAGAAGATGCCCCAGCGGCGCCGGGCGCGCTGTTCCTTGACGGCGAACAGGGCCAGTTTTTCCAGTACGTCGCGCTCCCAGCCGCTCTTCTTGTCCTCGCGCACGCTGGCGGGGATGGAGGGCGATGGTGGCGATGGCGGCGTTTGTGGAGGGACTGGCGGCTTGTCTTGCTGGTTTTCAGATTCGTTGTTGCTCATAGGCTCACTCTAAGCAGCGCAGCAGCCTGCGCCGGTTTCCCCGAAGCTCATGCCTCGACGGGCTTGACGATGTCGTCCGGACGCCAGTAGACCTGGCCGTCGCGTTCCACCGCCATGATCTTACGCAAGTGGGCGCCGGTACAAGGACCGCCCTCGCATTTTCCGGTATCGGGCGCGTAAACGGCGCCATGTGTTGCACACATGAGATACAGACCGCTGGATTCGAAGAACTCGCCCTCGGCCCAGTCCAGTTCGATGGGGACATGGGCGCAGCGGTTCAGGTAGCCATAGACCACCCCGCCATAGCGCACCACGAAACCGGTGGTCTCGTCGCCATGCACCTGCACCGGGAAGCGCTTGCCCAAGCCGCCTTCGGCCAGATCGCCGGAAGCGCAGATGAGGATGTCGCCGGAAGCGTTCACGTAGCCGTCCTCAGGCCTGCTCATTGAGCCACTGGTGCAGCTCGCGGATGGAGCGCGCCGAATACAGCGGCGAGAGCGTCTGCAACTGCTGTGGCGGATGCGCGCCGAACTCCACCGCCACGCCCGCGGCGCCGGCGTTGATGGCCATCTGCAGGTCGTGGGTGGTGTCGCCGATCATCAGGGTGCGGTGCATGTCCTGGCCCAGCTCGCGGGTCAGCTCCTGCAACATGGCCGGATGCGGCTTGGAGAAGGTCTCGTCGGCGCAGCGGGTGGCGTCGAACATGGACAGCAGGCCGGTGGTGTTCATGGCCCGGTTCAGCCCGACCCGGCTCTTGCCGGTGGCCACTGCCAGGAAATAGCCCTGCTGCGACAGGTCGGTCAGCATTTCGGGCACGCCCTCGAAGAGCGTGAGGTCCTTGTCCTGGCCCAGGTAATGGTGGCGGTAACGCTCCACGATGCGCGGATAGTACTTGGGGTCGACATCGGGAATGGCGGCCTGCATCGCGTCCTGCAGGCCCAGGCCGATCACGTAGGAAGCTGCACTCTTGTCGGGAATCGGCAGGCCCAGGTCACGCGCTGCGGCCTGGATGCAGCGCACGATGGTGGACGTGCTGTCCATCAGGGTGCCATCCCAGTCGAAGACGATCAGGTCGAATTGCTTTCTTGCCATGTCTGATGCTCTTTCTGCGGGCATGTCCGCCGCCGGCTTGCCAGCGCGACAAGGCAGCAGCGAAACATGCGATTTTGTTAATGCCGGGCAGAAAGTATCATATCCCGGCCGACTACGTGCACTGTCCTTCAGTCCTCCGCGCCAGCCAGCATGTTGTAGGGCAGGAGATCGCCCTCGGCCCCGCCTTCCAGGCTGCGCAGGAATTTTGCGCATTCATCGGGCAGGCCGGCCTTCAGGGTGACGGTCTGGCCGGTTTCCGGATGCAGGAAGCTGATGCGCCAGGCATGCAGGAACATGCGCTTGAAAGCGATACGCTTGCCATCGGCCTTCTGCAGCGCCTTGTTCAAGGGGAAGTCGCCGTACTTGTCGTCGCCGACGATGGGAAAACCGCTGGAAGACAGGTGCACCCGGATCTGATGGGTGCGACCCGTCTTCAGTTCAGCTTCCAGCAGGGCAAATTCACCGAAGCGACGCAAGAGCGAGAACACCGTATGGGACGGCTGGCCATCGGCCTGCACCCGCACCCGGCGCTCGCCGTCGGGCGTGCTGTATTTGAACAGCGGCAACTTCACGTGCTGGCGGGCATTCTTCCAGTCGCCCTGGACCAGGGTCAGGTAGCGCTTGTCGGTCTGGCCCTCGCGCATCTGTTCATGCAGGTTGGTCAAGGCCGACCGCTTCTTGGCGATCAGCAGCACGCCCGAGGTGTCACGGTCCAGCCGGTGCACCAGCTCCAGGAACTTGGCCTGGGGCCGTGCCGCCCGCAACTGCTCGATGACCCCGTAGCTCACGCCGGACCCGCCATGCACGGCCACACCGGCCGGCTTGTCGATGACCAGCATGTGGCTGTCTTCCAGCAGGATGCGGAATTCCGCTCCCGGGACTACAGTTTCTTGCTTCTCTGCAACTCGTATTGGCGGCACACGCACGACATCGCCCTCGACCAGGCGATAGGTCTGGTCGATACGGCCCTTGTTGACGCGCACCTCGCCCGAACGCAGGACACGATAGATATGGCTCTTGGGAACGCCTTTGCAAACCCGCAGCAGGAAATTGTCAATCCGCTGGCCCGCCTCTTCGTCGGAAAT
>Ga0308159_1004835_pt1 | contig 11928 bp, 5 predicted proteins | sample PhyCR1_FD_201040 | JGI IMG/M metagenome (GOLD analysis project Ga0308159, IMG submission 201040) | Phyllosphere microbial communities from UC Gill Tract Community Farm, Albany, California, United States - DLSLC.R1 | ecosystem: Host-associated > Plants > Phyllosphere > Unclassified | place: USA...
GATGGTGGCGGGCGATGCGCTGATCGCCTCCATCATGTCCTGCAGGCCCCCTTCGATGCGCTTGGCGATCTCGATTTCGCCTTCGCGCGTCAGCAGCTCGACGGTGCCCATTTCGCGCATGTACATGCGGACCGGGTCGGTCGTGCGGCCGAATTCGCTGTCCACGGTGGACAGTGCGGCTTCGGCTTCTTCCTCGGCTTCCTCGACCGTGGCGGCCGTGGGCGTCACGTTATTCTGGAACAGCGTTTCGGCGTCGGGCGTCTGCTCGTAGACGGCCACACCCATGTCGCCCAGCATGGCGACCACGACTTCCATCGTTTCGGCATCGACCAGCTTGTCGGGCAAGTGGTCGGAGATTTCGACTTGCGTCAGGTAGCCGCGCGTCTTGCCCAGGGTGATCAGGGTCTTCAGGCGCGAACGGCGCTTGGCCAGGTCCTCTTCGGACAGGACGGTCTCGTCCAGGCCGAATTCCTTCATCAAGGCGCGTTCCTTCGCCTTGCTGATCTTCATGCGCAGCGGCTTGACCTTCTCGGCAGGCGCAGCGGCGGCGGCGGCCACCTCGGGTTCCGCCTCGACTTCGCCTTCCAGGTCGGATTCGATGTCCGACAGGTCAGCGTCGTCGCCGCCCTCGGAGTCATCGGCCTTGGGCTTGCGGCCGCGCTTGGCGGGCGTCTTGGCAGCGGCAGTGGCGGTGCCGGCAGCCTTGGCGGGACGGCCGGGGCGCTTCTTCGGCGTGTCTTCGCCTTCGTCGGCGGCAGCGGGGGCGGCGGCCTTGACGCGGACTGGCTTTTTCTTCAGCAATTCATCGGCAGCTTTGATGAGCTCGGCAGAACTTTTCACGGGTGAGGTCTTGACAGTGTTGGCTGCGGCACGGGGAGCGGGCGGGGCGGCCACGGCTTTCGCGGTCGCTTTCACAGCGGATTTGGAAACGGCCTTGGCGGCGGTGCCTGCAGCGGACTTGGGCGACTTCTCGGGCTTTTGAGCGGGCATGGGCAACCTCAGGATCAAAGACGGACAGAAAGAAACGCAAGCGCCACGGTTCCCGGCGCGGGTGGCACGGCACAGGCTCGCAGCCTGCGCGGCTCGAGAAGCCATGAACCCTTTCAGTTGACTGAAATAGGTGTCAGGTCCTCAAAAGGCAAGATGTCTGGGCGAACATTTGGTGTGCAGTCCTTGCGGCAGTTGGGGCGGTTGTGCGCGGTCGTCACGGTTGCCCCGGGGCCGGAGGTGCTGCTGTCGCTCTTGCCGGTAAACCGTACATTATACCGGCATGCCAGAATTCAAGGGCTGATGTCAAGAGCCATCACGGTGCGGCCCATGTCGCGCGGTGGCAAACAGAGGGTTCGTCCCGCGGCGCGCCCCGCGGCCAGTGCCGGGCGCCCTGGGCGGGCGCTCGGGGTCAGGCCGCCCGCGCCGCGATCCCGCGCAAGTGCTTGATGCGCTGCTCCAGCTCCTGGTAGCGCGCCAGGGCCTCGGGTTCGCGCGTCACGCGCAGGATCAATGCCTTCTGTTCGCGCATGAGTTCCTCGACCAGCATGCGGTCGAGCAGGCCGCGCAGTTCTCCCAGCAATTCGGCTTCGTCGCCCTCGGTCTGGGCATGCGAGCCGGTCATCACCCGCTCGGCCGTGGCCGCGCAGGCATGGCCGCGCAGCGCCTCGCGCAGCACGGCCCAGGGCTGCGGGCCGTGCTCATGCAACTGGCCTTCCAGCCAGGTGAAGAGCGGGCCGTGGGGCGCGGGCTGCGCGCACAGGGTGGCATGGTCGTCGTGCGACAGCCGCTCCAGGAATTCCATGTGCGAGAGCAGCAGGCGCGCCGCATGGTCCACGCGGCTGGCCTGGGGCGTGCGCGGCAGGGGCGGCTGCGCGGGCCGCTCGTCCTTTTTCCATTTGCTCTTCCAGTCGCCCTTTTTCCAGTCGCCGTTCGATCGGGGGCTGGAGGACTTGCGGGGGTAGGCCGTGCCGCCGCCTGGTTCGCCAGCCGGCTGCCAGCCGGCATCGTCGGCCGCGCCCTGACCCCAGGGCGGCTCGTCGGCATAGGGGTTGTGCTCTTCGGCCGGCGGGCGGGCGGCGTTGCGGCTGGGCGCACGGGCGGCGTCCTGCGCGCCGGCTTGCTGCCAGAGCTCGGCCAGGTCCTTGGCATCCAGCTGGCCCAGCTCGCCCAGCTCGCCCAGCAGCTGGCGGCGCAGCGCACCATCGGGCAGCGCGGACCACAGCGGCCGCGCATGGCTCAGCATGCGCGCCCGGCCCTCGGCCGTGCCCAGGTCGCAGCCCTCGCGGGCGGCCTCCACCAGGAAGCGGCTGAGCGGCATGGCGTCGCCCACATGGCGGGCGAAGGCCTCGGTGCCGTGCGTGCGGATGAAGCTGTCGGGATCGTGCTCGGCCGGCAGGAAGAGGAACTTCACGCTGCGCGTGTCGCTGGCGTAGGGGAGGGCGCCGTCCAGCGCCTTGCGCGCGGCGCGCCGGCCTGCCGCGTCGCCGTCGAAGCTGAACACCACCGTGTCGGTGAAGCGAAAGAGCTTGTGCACATGGTCGGCCGTGCAGGCCGTGCCCAGCGTGGCCACGGCATTGGGGAACCCCAGTTGCGCGAGCGCCACCACGTCCATGTAGCCTTCGGTCACCAGGGCGAAGCCGTGTTCGCGGATGGCCGTGCGCGCTTCGTACAGGCCGTAAAGCTCGCGGCCTTTGTGGAACACCGGGGTCTCGGGCGAATTCAGGTACTTGGGCTTGTCGTCGCCCAGCACCCGGCCGCCGTAGCCGATGCACTCGCCCTTGACGTTGCGGATCGGGAACATCACCCGGTCGCGGAACCGGTCGTAGCGCTTGCCGCCGTCGTCCTCGCTGACGATCACGAGGCCGCTTTCTTCCAGCAGCGGATCGTCGTACTGCGCAAACACGCTGGCCAGCCCGCGCCAGCCTTCGGGCGCGTAGCCCAGGCCGTAGCGCTTGGCCACCGAGCCCGATACGCCCCGGCCCTTGAAGTACTGGATGGCACGGGGTGAATCGCGCAGGTGGCGTCGCCACGACTCGCCGGCCTTCTCCAGCACGTCGGTCAGCGTGACCTGCTTCTGGCGCTGAGCCGCGGCGCGCTCGCGGTCCTGCGGCGAGACGTTGTCGTCGGGTACCTGCAGCCCGGTCTGCTGGGCCAGATCGTGTACGGCCTCGACGAAGCCCATGCCCGCGTGGTCCATCAGAAAGCCGATGGCATTCCCGTTCTTGCCACAGCCGAAGCAATGAAAGAACTGCTTGGACGGGCTGACGCTGAAGGAGGGCGACTTCTCGCCGTGAAAGGGGCACAGCCCCATGAAGTTCGCGCCGGCCTTCTTGAGCTGCACGTAGCGGCCCACCACGTCGACCACGTCGACGCGCGAAAGCAGCTCCTGGATGAATGACTGGGGGATGGACACCCGGCGATTTTCACCGATGGTCCCGCAACACGCGGTGTTCTCCTGCAAGCAAGGGGCACTGCACTGCTGTTACCCTTTGCGACATGTCAGCTGCCCAGCCCCTCCGACGTGCGTCTCCGCTGACGCAGATTTCTCCGCCCCCCTGTGGTTTGTGCCGCGACGCGCCACCCCTGGACTTCGATTTCACGATGGCCTTCCAGCCGATCGTGGACGTGCGCGAACGCAAGGTGGTTGCGCACGAAGCGCTGGTGCGCGGGACCGACGGCAGCGGCGCGTACAGCGTGCTCCAGCGCGTGACGCCGGAAAACCGTTATGCCTTCGACCAGTCCTGCCGGGTGAAGGCGGTGCAGCTGGCCAGCCAGCTGGGCATGCAGGGGCTGCTCAACATCAATTTTCTGCCCAACGCGGTCTACCAGCCCGACACCTGCATCCGCGCCACGCTCATGGCCGCCGAGCAATACGGGTTTCCGATCGAGCGCATCGCCTTCGAAGTGGCCGAGCAGGAGAACGTGGGCGACATAGCCCATTTGAAACTTATTCTTCAGTCCTACCACCGGCAAGGCTTCCACACCGCCATCGACGACTTCGGCGCAGGCTATGCCGGGCTGAGCCTGCTGGCCGACTTCCAGCCCGACATGATCAAGATCGACATGGGGCTGGTGCGCGGTGTGGACAGCGACCCGGTGCGCCAGGTCATCGTGCAGTCCGTACTCGGTCTGTGCGAATCGCTGGGCATACAGGCACTGGCCGAGGGCGTGGAAACCGTCGCCGAAATGGAGTGGCTGCGGGCGCGGGGTACCTACCTCTTCCAGGGCTACCTGTTCGCCAAGCCCGAGGTCGAGGCGCTGCCGGCCGTCCGCTGGCCTTGAGATGGCCTTGAGGTGGCCGCTCCGGGCCGGTGCGGCGGAGCATTTGCTATTATTTATATAGCACAATATCATGGAATGACGGGCGCTTGAGGGTTGTTTGGCCTTAAAGCTGCCGCGTTCCACGCCATCACAGCATCGAACTGACGCCACCCCGCAGGGGCTCCTGCCCGGATTCCGCCGTGGCGGGCATGCGCACCTGGGGCAGGCACTCCGGATAGTCGCGCTGAATGAAGGTGACTAGGGCTTCCCGCACCCGGCAGCGCAGGTCGAACGCCAGGCCCGATGACCGCGCCGACACCAGCACCCGGATCTGGATCGTGCGCTCGGTCACATCGGTGAGCTGCAGCACCTTCACACGGCGGTCCCATTCGGGCGCCGTCTCCAGCACCCGGTCGAGCTCGGCACGCAGCGGCTCCAGCGGCAGGCGGTAATCGGCGTAGAGGAACACCGTGCCCAGAATCTCGGAGCTGTTGCGCGTCCAGTTCTGGAACGGGTTCTCGATGAACCACTGCAGCGGAATGATCAGCCGCCGTTCGTCCCAGATGCGCAGCACCACGTAGGTGCCGGTGATCTCCTCCACGCGGCCCCATTCGCCTTCGATGATCAGCACGTCGTCGATCCGGATCGGCTGCGCCAGCGCGATCTGCAGCCCGGCGATCATGTTGCTGAACACGGGCCGCGCCGCGATGCCCGCCACCAGGCCGACCACGCCGGCCGACGCCAGCAGGCTGGCGCCCACCTGGCGCGCGCCCGGGAAGGTCATCAGCATCATCGCCAGCCCGGCCATGAACACGCCCGACATGGCGGTGCGCGACAGCACCCGGGCCTGCGTCGCGATGCGCCGGGCCTGCAGGTTGTCCTCCACGTCTGCCGGGTGGCGCGCGATGATGCCGTTCGCCAGCCCGCGTATGCCGCGCATCAGCAGCCAGGTGCCGCAGGCGATCACCAGCAGTCCGTTCAGGTGCCGCACGCTGGCGATGTAGCGCTGCTCGTCGCTGGCCGCCTGCCACACCATCTGCAAGGCCACCAGCGGCAGCAACACGCGCATCACCGGCACGCAGGCCTGTACCACCGCGTGCAGCAGCGGAGCCGGGCGCGTGGCGCGCAGCGCCAGCAGCGCGGCGATGCGGTGGCCGATGGCCGCGGCAAAAACGGCAGCCAGCGCCGCGATGGCCGTGGTGGCCCAGGGTGAGAGGTGCAGGGAGTCGAGCATCGAGCGCAGGAAAGTGGACTGCCACAGCAACGCCGCAGCCGCTGGACATGCAAAGTGCTAGACCGTAAGGGCGAAATTCCGGGCTTTGTGTCGGAAGGCTTCCCGCGTGCTGGAACGCAGACAGCACTTTCGTCGGTGTTGGAGAAAAATGGCACCGAATGAGGTTACGTTTTGACATACTGCATTCAGATGCAGGGATGGGGCCCGCCGCGCCTTCGGTGGGCTTGCCCGTCGCCCCGCGTCCCTATCCCACCCAGACCCTGTAACCGTGATGGCCCCCTCCGCCAGGCGACTGCGTCGTAGCCCACCCATTCGCTGCCGTGCAGGCAGGAGGCTGGGGTGACGCGGCCGCCCGGCGCGCCGGCTTCGCTGCTCGAGCGCTGGATCGAGCGCGACGCGCGCTGGTGGACCGGAGCGCTCTGGGTGCTGCTGGTGGCGGTGGCTGGCACGGCGCTGGTGATCGAAGGGCTGGCGGAATGGCGGGCGCATGAGCGGGCTGGCGACCGCGCTCAACTGCTGCAGGGCGCCGCGGATCGGCTGGTGCACGAGACCAGCGGGGGCCCGATGCTGGGCGCGGTCACGTTGCTGGGGCTGTCCGAACCCTCCCTGAAGGCGCTGGCCCGCGGCGAGCTGCCCCCCGACGCGCCCTCGGCCCTTGCGCGGCTGGGGCTGGTGCGCAATCGCTTTCTGGGCAGCGGCATCTACGTCATCTCGGCCAGCGGCACGGTGGTGGCGCACGACACGGCCGGGCAGTCAGCCGTCGGGCTCAACCTTGCGTACCGCCCCTACTTCCAACAGGCGATGGGCGGCGTGGTTGCGGTGTACGCAGCACTCGGCGCCAACACCCACGAGCGCGGGCTCTACTACGCCGCGCCGCTGTACGACCAGGAAACGCCCGCCAGCGCCATCATCGGCGTGGTCCTGTTCAAGGTCGCGTTCGAGGTGTTCGACGCGGCGCTGACGCGCGTGGGCCGGCCCATGCTGCTGATGTCCCCGCAGGGCGTGGCCTTTGCCTCCACCCGGCCGGAATGGCTGTACGCCGTGTCGCCGCCGCTCACGCAGGCGCGCATCGACGAGATCCGCGCGCTGCGGCAGTTCGGCCAGCGCTTCGACAACGGCGTGGCTTCCGCGCTGCCCTTCCGTCCCGATGCGCACGAAGCGCTGATCGACGGCGTGCGTTACGCCATCGAACGCCGCGACATCGACTGGAACGACCCGGCGGGCCCCTGGCGCCTGGTGATGCTGGACGACGTGAGCGCACTGGTCTCGCCCGCGGAGCGCCTGTGGGTGGGCAGCGCGGCCTTCGTGCTGCTGGCGCTGCTGGGTGCCCTGGTGCTGGACATGGTGCGCAACCGTCTGCGCATGCGCGCGGCGATGGAACGCTTCGGCGTGCTGGGCGCGGCGCTGGAAAGCAGCCCGGTGGCCGTCACCATCACCGATGCGGACGGGCGCATCGAATGGGTCAACCCGCAGTACGAGCGCAAGACCGGCTACAGCCTGGCCGAAGTGCGTGGCGCCAAGCCCTCCATCGTGGCCAGCGGCCAGACCCCGCGCGAAACCTACAACGACATGTGGTCGCAATTGCTGGCTGGCCAGTCGTGGCGCGGATCGTTCGTCAACCGGCGCAAGGACGGCACGCTCTACCACGACGACGCGACGCTGTCGCCGGTCTTCGACAGCCGGGGCCGCCGCATCGCCATCGTCGGCCTGCACGAGGACGTGACCGACCGCCGCACCCTGCAGGCCCAGGTGGCCGGGCAGCTGGCCTTCCAGCAGGCGCTGATCGACGCGATTCCGGTGCCGCTCTTCTACAAGGGCGCGGACGGCCGCTACATCGGCTTCAACCGCGCGTACGAGCAGGCCTTCGGCGTGCAGCGCACCGACCTCATCGGCAAGACGGTACTGGACCTGGACTTTCTGCCCGCCGAGGCCCGCGCCCGCTTCGAGGGCGACGCGCAAACGGCCCTGGCCGGCGAGCAGTGGGTGCACAAGGAAGTCGATCTGCCGTATGCCGACGGTGCGCTGCACCACACCCTGTTCTGGCTGCACGGCTTCCAGCGCCCCGATGGATCGCCCGGCGGGGCCATCGGCACGTTCGTGGACATCACCGACCGCCAGCGCGCCGAGCGCGAACTGCGCCGCGCCAAGGAGCTGGCCGAAGAGACGGCGGCGCTCAAATCCAGCTTCCTGGCCAACATGAGCCATGAGATCCGCACGCCGATGAACGCCATCATCGGCATGTCCCATCTGGCGCTGAAGTCGGGCCTCAATGCGCGGCAGATCGGCTACGTCTCCAAGATCCAGCAGGCCGGCCAGCACCTCCTGGGCGTGATCAACGACATCCTCGACTTTTCCAAGATCGAGGCCGGCAAGCTGGTGGTGGAAAAGCAGCCCTTCGTGCTCGACCGCATGCTGGGCGGCGTGGCCGACGTCGTGGGCTACAAGGCGGCAGCCAAGGGGCTGGAGCTGGTGCTGGACGTCGCGGCCGACGTGCCGCCCAATCTGGTGGGCGACGCGCTGCGGCTGGGCCAGATCCTCATCAACTACGCCAACAACGCCGTCAAGTTCACCGAGGCGGGCGAGATCCACGTGCTGGTGCGGGTGGTGGAGTCGGTCGGTACGCGCGTGGTGCTGCGCTTCGAGGTGCGCGACACCGGCATCGGCATTGCGCCCGAGCAGATGGGGCGGCTGTTCCAGAGCTTCCAGCAGGCCGATACGTCCACCACGCGCCGCTACGGCGGCACCGGGCTGGGCCTGGCCATCTGCAGGAACCTGGCGGAGCTGATGGGCGGCGAGGCCGGGGCCGAGAGCACGCCGGGCGAAGGCTCGTCCTTCTGGGTCACGGTGCCGCTGGAACGCGGCGAAGCCCCCCGGGCCCTGCTGCCGCCAGCCGGCCTGCGCGACGGCCGGGTGCTGGTGGTGGACGACAACGAAACCGCGGCCACCGTGCTGGCCGACATGCTGCAGGCCATGGGCTTCGAGGCCACGCAGGTGCATTCCGGCAACGAAGCGCTGCAGGCCCTGGCCGAGGCGCGCCACACCGGACGGAGCTTCGGGCTGCTGCTGCTCGACTGGCAGATGCCGGGCATGGACGGCATCGAGCTGGCGCGCCGCATCCGGGCGCTGGGGCTCGACCAGGTGCCTCAGATGCTGATGGTCACGGCCTACGGGCGCGAGGAGCTGAGCCGCGCGGCGCGCGATCAGGGCATCGATTCGGTGCTGGTCAAGCCGGTGAGCGCCTCGGTGCTGTACGACACGCTGATGCAGCCGCTGGAGCACGGCTGGCTGCCCAGCCATGCGCCGCTGCTGCAGCCGGTGCCCGACGAACTGCCCGCATCGCTGCGCGGCGCGCTGGTGCTGCTGGTCGAGGACAACGAACTCAACCAGCTCGTCGCCACCGAGCTGCTGCGCGATGCCGGGCTGCGCGTGGACCTCGCCGCCAACGGGCAGATCGCGCTGGAACGCATCGACCGCCAGCGCTACGACCTGGTGCTGATGGACATGCAGATGCCGGTGATGGACGGCGAGACCGCCACCCGCCGGCTGCGGGCCGACCCGCGCCATGCCGGGCTGCCCATCATCGCCATGACCGCCAACGCCATGGAGACCGACCGGCAGCGCTGCTTTGCCGCCGGCATGAACGACCATGTGGCCAAGCCCATCGACCCGCCCGTGCTCTGGGCCGCGCTGACGCGCTGGATCGCGCCGCGCGGCGAGGGCGGCGCAGAGGCCGCAGCCGCTGCGGCAGCCGCGGCAGCGGGCCCCGCGGGGCGCTGGCCAGTGCCGCCAGTGCCACCAGCGCGCCGGACGTCGCCGCGAGCGCGCGATGCCGCCGTGCTGCTTCCGCGCGACATTGCCGGGCTGGACGCCGCGCTGGGTCTGCAACGCGCCCTCGGCAAGCCTGCCCTCTATGCCGACATGCTGCGCCGCTTCGCGCAAGGCCAGCGCAGCGTCGACCGCGCACTGGAGGCCGCCGAGCAGGCAGGCGATGCGGTGCTGGCCGAGCGGCTGGTGCACACCCTGAAGTCGGTGGCCGCCAACATCGGCGCGCGAGGGCTGTCGGAGCAGGCGCAGGCGCTGGAGCAATCGCTGCGTGCCGGCGAGCCCCCCCGCATGCGCCAGCACCTGCGCGATGCCATGGCCCTGTCGCTGGCCGTGCTGCTGCGCGGGCTCGATGCCTGGATGGAGGAGAGCCGCCCGGCGTCCTCCGCTGCGGCGGCGCCCGGCGCGGCGGCCCGGCCGCAGGAGGCCCTGCACCAGTTGGCGGAGCTGCTGCGGCAGGACGACCCCGCCGCCCTTGATTGCCTCGAGCAGCATCGTGCGGCGCTGCAGGCGGCGCTGGGCGATGCGTTCGAACGGCTGGAGCGCAGCACGCGCGGCTTCGATTTCGACGAGGCCCTGGCCGTGCTGGCCCGCGCCGGACCGGAGTGAGCGGGCAGCACGCCGCATCGATCCGCCGCCGGACCATCGACCGACCCTCCCTTCTTCATCCCGTTCTTGCAGGACCTGCCACCATGGAATCGACCTTGCCAGCCGAACCCCGCGATCCGCCGGACACGCACGACCCCCGCGATCGCTTCACCGGCAAGCCCAGTGCCACGGTGCTGGTGGTGGACGACACTCCCGACAACCTGACGCTGATGGGCAATCTGCTCGCAGACCGCTACCACGTGCGGGTCGCCAACAGCGGGGAGAAGGCGCTCCGGATCGCGCAGTCAGCCACGCCGCCCGATCTGATCCTGCTGGACATCATGATGCCCGGCATGGACGGGCACGAGGTCTGCCGGCGCCTCAAGTCGCATGCGGCGACGCGCGACATCCCCGTCATCTTCCTGACCGCCAGGTCCGAGTTGGAGGACGAGCGCGCCGGCCTGGCGCTGGGCGCCGTGGACTACATCACCAAGCCCATCAGCCCCCCGATCCTGCTGGCGCGGGTCCACACCCACCTGGCGCTGAAGGCCACGGCCGACTTCCTGCGGGACAAGAGCGCCTATCTGGAACGCGAAGTGGCGCTGCGCACCCTGGAAGTGCAGGCCATCCAGGACGTGACCATCATGGCCATGACCTCGCTCGCCGAAACGCGTGACAACGAAACCGGCAACCACATCCGACGCACCCAGCTGTACGTCAAGGTGCTGGCCGAACGCTTGCGCCGCCATCCCCGCTTCGAGTACCTGCTGAACGACCGCACCATCGACCTGCTGTACAAGTCGGCCCCGCTGCACGACATCGGCAAGATCGGCATTCCCGACAGCATCCTGCTCAAGCCCGGGCCGCTGACGCCCGAGGAATTCGAGGTCATGAAGACGCACACCACGCTCGGGCGCGAGGCCATCGAGAAGGCCGAGCGGCGGCTGGGCATGCGGGTCGCGTTCCTCAGCACGTCCAAGGAAATCGCCTACAGCCATCAGGAGAAGTGGGACGGCAGCGGCTACCCGGAAGGCCTGCGCGGCGACGACATCCCCGTATCGGCCCGGCTCATGGCGGTGGCGGACGTCTACGACGCCCTCATCAGCCGCCGGGTCTACAAGCCGGCCTACACCCACGAGCAGGCCTGCAGCACCATCGTGCGCGGCCGCGGCAGCCATTTCGATCCGGACATGGTGGACGCCTTCGTGGAGGTGGCGGAGGACTTCCGCCTCATCACGCTCAAGTACCCCGATGACGAGTGACGCCGATCGGCGCGAGGCCTGAAGGCCTCAACGCATGAATGGCTGAATGGCTCAGGGAACGGTGCCGCCCCCGCAGGCGCCGGGCTCAGCGTCCGCCCTCCGCGATTCGGCGACGAACCAGGCCCGCCCCGCCTGGGCCAGTTGCGCGCGCAGCCCGGGCTGGGCGTGCAGATCGAGCACCGCTTGCGCGAACTGCGGCGGCGTCTCCGCTGGCAGGTAGTGCTTGCCGGCCTCGAGCGCCAGGCCGCGCACGGCATGCGCGCTCGCCACGACGGCCTTGCCGCGGGCCAGCGCCTCCAGCGTCTTCAACTTGGTGCCGCCGCCGGCCATGACCGGAAGCAAGGCGACGCTGCAGTCGGCGTAGAGGGGTGACAGGTCAGGCAGGTCCGCATGCAGCTGCACATGGCCCGGTCCGCCCAGGCGATGGCGCAACCACGAAGGGGGCCGGGCGCCAGCAATGGCCAAGGACCAGGGTGGGGGCAGCCGCCCGTGCAGCAACGGCGCGACCTGCTCGGCCAGCAGCAGGGCTGCCTCCTGATTGGGCGCGTAGTCCAGGCTGCCGACGAACAGCAGGTTGAAGCGGCCGGTGGCCGGCGCGCTGGCACTGGGTGTCGCTGAGGGTGTGGCTTCAGCTGGGGCTGGAGCCGGAAGGCGGTTGGGGCGCAGCCTGGCGCCAGGGAAAGCGGCCAGGTCCTCCCGTGCCGCCAGCCAGCAGGTGTCGTAGCCCTGCAGAAGGCGTTGCTCCAGCAGCCGGTACTGCAGGCTTTCGCG
>Ga0308159_1004836_pt1 | contig 11928 bp, 12 predicted proteins | sample PhyCR1_FD_201040 | JGI IMG/M metagenome (GOLD analysis project Ga0308159, IMG submission 201040) | Phyllosphere microbial communities from UC Gill Tract Community Farm, Albany, California, United States - DLSLC.R1 | ecosystem: Host-associated > Plants > Phyllosphere > Unclassified | place: USA...
TATTTTTGCATTTCCTAAATTTTTGGCGAATACCAAACTAGGAGCATTTCAATTCGAATAATACTATGTTAGATAAGTTAGAAGCCATAAAACTACGTTGGGAAGATGTAGAAGAATCGTTAAGTAATCCGGATGTGATTCAGGATATGAAACGTTTTGCGGCTTTAAATAAAGAATATAAAGACTTGGGCAAAATTGTAGATGAGTATAAAATCTACAAAAATGTAATGAGTAATATTGATGCCAACAAGGAAATTTTAGCGGTTGAAAAAGACCCTGAAATGCGTGAAATGGCTAAAGAGGAGCTCGATTTGTTGTTGAAACAACAAGAAGAAATGGAAAGCAATATCCGTTTGATGTTGATTCCTAAAGATCCGGAAGATGCTAAAAATGCAGTTTTTGAAATTCGTGGTGGAACAGGTGGCGATGAGGCAGCTTTATTTGCTGGTGATTTGTACCGTATGTATACCCGCTTTTTTGAAACTAAAGGATGGAAAGTAGAAACGGTTGATGTAACTGAAGGAACCGCTGGCGGTTATAAAGAGGTGATTTTGAAAGTGAGTGGTGATGATGTTTATGGTCAGCTAAAGTATGAGAGTGGTGTACACCGCGTTCAACGGGTGCCAGATACTGAAACGCAGGGACGTGTGCATACTTCCGCCGCTTCTGTAGCTGTTTTGCCGGAGGCTGAAGAAATTGATCTTTACATTAACCCAGCTGATATTGAGCTGCAAACTTCTCGTTCAGGTGGTGCTGGTGGACAAAATGTAAACAAAGTAGAAACCAAAGTGCAGTTAACACACAAGCCTTCGGGCATTGTAGTAGTTTGCCAGCAAGAGCGTTCTCAGTTAGGTAATCGGGTGATTGCTATGGAGATGTTGCGTAGTAAGTTGTACGACATCGAATTGCAGAAAAAGAACGGTGATATTGCTGCTAAACGTAAAACGATGGTTTCTACAGGAGACCGTTCTGCCAAGATTAGAACTTATAACTACCCACAGGGGCGTGTAACCGAACACCGTATTGGCTTAACCATGTATAATCTACCGGCCATTATGGATGGAGATATTCAAGAAATTATCGATGCGTTACAGTTTGCTGAAAATGCTGAGAAAATGCAGGAAGGTGCTGGCAACTAGGCGATTAAAATTATTTTAAAATAAAATTTGCAAATAAAGATATAGTCTCTATATTTGCAACCTCGAAAGAGGAAAGAGGTTCTAACTTTAAAGAGGAGCAAAAGGAGTGGTAGTTCAGCTGGTTAGAATGCCTGCCTGTCACGCAGGAGGTCGCGGGTTCGAGTCCCGTCCATTCCGCAACAAAAGCCTTAACTTGAAAAAAGTTGAGGCTTTTTTGTTTTTTGAATGAAGAAAATGAAAATATACCAAATGAGATTCAGCAGGTTACAGATTTGATCTGCAAAATTTTGTTTAAAATAGCGATTAAGTAAATATAGTGCCTATATTTGCATTCCCGAAAGGGAGAGAGGTTCTAACTTTAAAGAGGAACAAAAGGAGTGGTAGTTCAGCTGGTTAGAATGCCTGCCTGTCACGCAGGAGGTCGCGGGTTCGAGTCCCGTCCATTCCGCAAAAAGAGCCTTAACTTGGAAAAGTTAAGGCTTTCTTGTTTCTAAGGTATTAAAGAAGAGCGAACTATTTATTTCTTCCCAGCTTTTGGAGCTAGTGTTAAGAACATTCTCTTGCCCTCTAACTTTGGTAACAATTCTACTTTTCCAACATCTTCAAGTCCCTGGGCAAATTTTAGTAATAATATTTCACCTTGATCTTTATAGACAATTGATCTACCTTTAAAATGAACAAAGGCCCGAACCTTTTCGCCGCATTCTAGAAACGAAATGGCGTGCTTCAGTTTAAACTGAAAATCATGATCATCTGTATTAGGACCGAATCTGATATCTTTTATAATGGTTTGTTTTGCTTTGGCCTTGATTTCTTTTTGCTTTTTCTTTTGTTCGTAAAGAAACTTGCTATAATCAATAATGCGACAGACTGGTGGACTGGCGTTTGGTGATATTTCAACCAAATCTAAGTCCTGGTCTTTAGCTAATGCTAAAGCTGTTTCCAATGGATAAATGTTTGTCTCAACATTTTCTCCGGTCAACCTTACTTCAGGCGAAGTGATGTATAGGTTAATTTTGTGTTCTGCTTCTTTTTTTCTGAAGGGCAAGCGTGGCCCCCTATAAAATCCTGCTTTTTTTAATGCCAAATTTGAAAATTTTTAGTTTAAAATTAATTATTTTTAGTTCCCATTTTAAGGATCTTTTTTAAGATACGATAATTTGAAAGCAAAAACGATTTCGAGCTTAATGATGACGTTGGCGCGACTTTAATTATAAGAGATTTGTAGCCGTGTCGGTTTGATTCGAGGGTTGGCTTTCCATTCTTAAAGCTTCGTAAGTAATAATGACAAAGCCAGATAGTAGTAAAACCAAAGCGATGTATCGAATCGCTTTTTCCATTTTTTTAGTATTAACCATTCTATCCGAACAGGTAAATTCTGCTAAGCCTGCAACTTGTTTTCTTTGATCCTTACGTTTAATCGCAATGATAAATAATGCGGTTCCGAAAATGAATAATACGATACCGATAAGCAGAGGCATGGTAATAAAATGATATGCTTCTTGTGTGTTAATCATACATAATAGACACACCTTGATAGAAAAAGTTTAAATTTTATAGCAAATCTTTAATTTAAAGGAGAGATCTAAGGCTATTTAGCATACTCAAATCAATCAACATTTATCGACTTTGTTAAGTTTATGAATGGTAATTTTTAATTCGCAGGGTAATTTATATTTCCAGCGTTTTTTTTGCGGTAAGTGAAGATCCCGCTGAAGCAATAACAACACAGGCAACAGCGGCACATTCTACCACCGTGAGGTATTCTTGCAAAAAGACAAAAGCTGCAAGCGAAGCCATTGCTGGCTCCAAACTCATAAGTATACTAAAAGTTCTCGGAGGTAATTGTTTCAGGGCAGTAATTTCAAGCGTAAAAGGTATAGCGCTTGAAAGTAAAGCAAGCGCAGCGCCCAGCGCTAATAATTTAGGGTTGAGGTGATTTAGACCTCCTCCCGCAAATCCAAACGGCAGGATGAGAATAGTTGCGAATAACATGCCTACCGCTACAGCTTCACCGCCTTTCATTATCTTTGAAATTCTACCACCCAATAAGATATAAGCAGCCCAGAAAGCGCCTGCAAGTAGTGCCAGTAATACGCCAATTAAATCTAATCCTTTATCAGTCCAAGGTGCAATCAGCGCAATCCCCGCTGCCGCTAAGATTACCCAGATAAAATCGACAGCTTTTTTGGAGCTAAATATTGCTACAACCAGTGGGCCAACAAACTCTAGGGTAACGCCAAGGCCAATAGGAATGCGCTCTATGGCAAAGTAAAATATCATATTCATTGCGCCAAGAGAAAGGCCATATAAAATTACATATTTCCATTGCTTAGCGTTAAGTTCGCTCAGTTTGGGACGGAAAGCAACAAGTAAAATGATGGCAGATATGCCTATTCTTAACGAAGCAGTTGCAGCAGCTCCGATCTCCGGGAAAAGACCTTTTGCTATCGCCGCACCACATTGAACACTAACTATGGCCAATAAAACTGCAGGAATCGGTGGAATGATAAATTTGCTTTTCATCAGAAATGATAAATAAGCGGCAAAAATACATATAATGGAAAGAGGAAGCACATAATGCTTAAGGCATATTAATAAAAAAGCACGAATGATGTCATTCGTGCTTAATCAAGTAATTTCAATAAGTTCTTTTAGCAGAATAGCTCTTGCTCATCCCGGTTTTCAGTCGGAATTTTCTTAAGAAAATCATCAAAACCTGAACCTATATTATCAGAATAAATACCATAAGCATCTAAAATATATCCAATATTTTTATCCTTATCTTCTACTAAATAAAGTACCGAGTTGTCTCCAGGATCGGAGTCCCCCTCAAATCTATAAGTTTTAACTATTGTCAAATCTTCTGGTTTATAAATCTTGCTAAGCGATTTGCTTTGCATTTTACCATGATCAGACATCTTTAACTCATTATCTTTTCCTTTCAGCCTCAACTTTTCTAAAATTTGACTCAAAGTATTCATCGCAATTGGCCGTTCCATAATTCTATGATTTTATACTTGTTAAACATGTGGCTTCTTAAATGGTTTTAATGTGTTCAGTTTTTTAATCAAACCAAATGATTGCCAATCTGTTTCATATGAAAACTAAATTTAAAAGTATGAAAAAATATTTCTTAGGATTAGCGATTGCTAGTATTGCATTATTAAGTGCTTGTGGTCAGAAAGAAAGCAAACTTGCTACAGCAAGCTTAGCAGAAACTGCAGATCCGTCAAAAAGTATCGGCAAAGCTACCTTTTATGGGTTAAGTGATGGAAAAATTAAAATGGATTTAGAGTTGAAATTTGCTGCAAGAGCAGATAGTAACGTTGCTGTACATTTTCATGAGCATGGAGATTGTGGCGATATGGGAGAAAACACTCACGGGCACTGGAATCCAACGAAGGAAAACCACGGCAAGTGGGATTCTGGAGCATTCCATAGTGGTGATATAGGCAATATAAAATTGGATTCGAAAGGCGAAGCAAAAATTTCCATTACTACTGATCGCTGGAGTGTGCAAGATGGCGATGTTAAAAATATTATAGGAAGAGGTATTATTGTTCATGGAGGAACAGACGATTATAAAACACAGCCTACAGGTAATTCTGGCCCGCGGGTCGGTTGTGGTGTAATCGAAGCTGTTAGGTAATACACTTCGCCAATTCTTTACAGCGATTAATTTTTAATCGCTTTTTTTATGCAATCTCTATTCAGTTGGCATCATCATTAAAATCCAAAACTTATGGCAACTTTAAACGAAACTACAAATGGCAAGCCTGCTAAAGGAAGAGCCCAAAAAGCAGCACCAGGAGTCGATTTAACGGCGATGGTCGATCTGATGTTCTTGCTAACCACATTTTTTATGTTAACCACGTCGCTGGGTACCTTGAATGCTGCAGATGTAGCCAAACCAGATGAGTGTGCTGGCTGTACAATGGATTATCCTGCTTCACGAACGATGACGGTTTTACTTGGCAAAAACAACCAGGCGGTAAGCTATCTGGGCACAGCTGATGCATCAATAATGACAATTTCGTCTATTGATGATCTTCAGAAAGAAATAGTAGGAAATAAACTTAAAGTGGCAAAAGTGCATGCAGATGATCCATCAAAATACATGATTGTGATCATCAAACCAACTAAAACTGCTAAATTTCAAGATTTTGTTGATGCGATTGACGAAATGAAGATCGCAGATATTAAGTCTTATAGTATTGACGATAAAAATATATTAAAACAAGAAACAGATTTTTTAAAATCGAAAGGTTTATAGTAACTGCTCAAAGCAAAAAAGCTTCCCGTTGATGATTACGTGAAGCTTTTTTTATATTTCTGTTGAATTAAATGCCGAATGCCGCTTTAACCTGATCTACATAATCCAATTTCTCCCAAGTAAACAGTTCAACACTAACGGTTTTTTCTTCACCGTAAGGGTTTTTAAAAGTTTTACTTACAGTTTCCGGGGTTCTGCCCATGTGCCCGTAAGCAGCTGTTTCACTATAAATCGGGTTTCTTAATTTTAAACGTTGTTCAATGAAATAAGGACGCATATCAAAAATTTCTTCCACTTTCTTGCTTATTTCGCCGTCAGTTAGGCCAACTTTTGCAGTCCCGTAAGTTACTACGTTAATTGAAGTTGGTTTTGCAACACCGATAGCGTAAGAAACCTGAACCAACACCTCATCGCATAAGCCAGCAGCAACAAGATTTTTTGCAATATGACGAGTAGCATAAGCAGCACTTCTATCTACCTTACTTGGATCTTTGCCAGAGAAAGCGCCACCACCGTGAGCACCTTTACCACCATAAGTATCTACAATAATTTTTCGGCCAGTCAAACCCGTATCACCGTGCGGACCGCCAATTACAAATACTCCGGTCGGATTGATGTGGTAAGTGATGTCATCATTAAACAAATGAGCGTACTGCGGATATTTTGCTTTGATTCGCGGAATTAAAATGGAAACCAAATCACTTTTAATTTTGGTCAACATTTCTTCGTTGGCAGCGTCTTTATCTGCTTTGGATTCAGAATTAGGCTTCACAAAATCGTCATGCTGTGTAGAAATTACAATGGCGTCGATACGCTGAGGTTGGTTATCGTCAGAATATTCTAACGTTACCTGCGATTTTGCATCTGGACGTAAATAGCTGATTTCAGAATTCTCTCTTCTTAAATTGGCTAATTCTCTCAATAAAGCGTGAGACAAATCAAGTGCCAATGGCATGTAGTTTTCAGTTTCGTTTGTAGCATAACCAAACATCATTCCCTGGTCGCCTGCACCCTGCTCTTCTTTACTGCTTCTGTCTACCCCTTGGTTAATATCTTGCGATTGTTCGTGAATGGCAGATAAAATACCGCATGAGTTAGCCTCGAACATGTATTCGCTTTTTGTATAACCAATTCTTTTGATTACATCACGGGCAATCTGTTGAACATCTAAATAGGTTTTTGATTTGACCTCTCCAGCTAAAATTACTTGTCCGGTAGTTACTAAAGTTTCACAAGCTACTTTAGATTCTGCGTCGAATGCTAAGAAATTATCAATTAGTGCATCCGAAATTTGATCGGCAATTTTATCTGGATGGCCTTCAGATACAGACTCTGATGTAAATAAATACGACATTTATTAAATATTATTAGTGAAATGTAAACAAAATAAATAATTGCCAAAACCCCTTGAAAACAGGTTTGTTATGATTGGAAGGAGGCATTAGCAATTTTTTTAAGTGGTTGCAATCCGGTCCCGATGATCGGGATAGCAAATCAATCCACTTTTAATGCCTGCAAAATTAGCATATTTTCTTTATTTCAAAAATTATAGATTATTTTGTACGCTCATTCTTACACTTTGCACACAAAGAACAATATACTTTTCATTATTAATCCTATTTCCGGTGGAAAGGGAAAGCTGCGTATTCCTGATTTTATCGATAAGTATCTTGATAAAGAAAAGTTTAATGCAAATTTCGTATTCACAGAATATGTAGGCCATGCTTCGGAACTGGCAGATGAGGCCGCCACGAAAAATTTCGATGTGATTGTTGCCGCTGGCGGCGATGGTACCATTAATGAAGTGGCCACCAAAGTTTTAAAACATAATATTACATTAGGGGTTCTGCCGCTAGGTTCTGGAAATGGTTTGGCCCGTTTTCTAAATATTCCTAAAAACCTGCGCCACGCAATACTAGCTATAAATGCATTTAAGGTTGATAGAATAGATACTGCTGAATTCAATAACAAATGTTTCTTTAATTTAGCTGGTATGGGTTTTGACGCACATTTGAGCTCAGCTTTTTCGAGAGATAAAAAACGTGGTCTTGCAGGATATGTTAAGCTAGGGTTTCAAGAGGTCTTCAACTATAAGCCCGAACAATATCTACTTGATATTGATGGCAAGGAATATAGAAGAAAAGCCTTTGCCGTTAGTATCGCAAATTCTTCGCAATATGGTAACGATGTTTACATATCGCCCAACGCATCAGTAAAGGATGGTTTGCTCGATGTTTGCATTATTAAGCCTTTTTCTATCTTGAAACTACCCATGTTAAGTTACATCATGTTAAAAGGTATGGCAGAAACTTCTGATATGATTGAAATTATGCGCGGAAAAAACATCAAAATTACAAGAGAACATGCGGGACCGGTTCATGTTGATGGCGAACCATTGCAGATGAGCGCCGATATTAAAGTGAGTATAAACCCACTTTCTTTAAAAGTTATAGTTCCTTAGCTTTACAAAACCTTCCATTACTTTCTACCTTTGTATAATGAAACCAAAAAAAAATAGCCTGAGTGATCTTGGTGGAATTATGTATTCTACAAATCCGGAATTCGAATATGAAGAGGAAGTAGACGATACAGTAACCTCACCAAATAACCAGCAAGACTTACGGGTAATGCTCGATAAGAAAAATAGGGGAGGAAAGGCAGTAACGCTTGTCACCGGTTTTAGGGGTAAAACAGAAGATCTAGAGGTTTTAGGAAAAATGTTAAAAACCAAATGTGGTGTCGGTGGATCTGTAAAAGATGGTGAAATTATGATTCAGGGCGACGTGCGAGATAAGATAATGGTTATTCTTCAAAAAGACGGTTACAAGGTGAAAAAAGCTGGGGGATAATTTAGTAGTAAACCTTAGCTTCTAAAACTGGAACATAACATCATTGGAAGGCTCCGTTGATCCATCCTCTTGAACGCTGTTTCTTCCAGCGAAGAAAATCTGAGTTATTATTTCTTTATACGGGCCTGTATCTTAGTGTATTTTTTTCATTTTTTTTAAGGCTTTAAAATGGCATTTAAAATACTGTAAGTAAGATAGTTGTGCAATAGTGTAATTGCTACAATATGTAAATAATTACTTAAAAATACTAGTTTATTTCATCAATTACTCTTTACCTTTGCCTCACTAACTAACTTATTGTTATGAGCAAAAAGAAACTGCATGCGCCAGATTTAAGCTATTTAAATTTAGGCGAAAACAATGCCGTAAAGTACCAATTATCTCCAATGGAATTAATTGATGAAGCCTTATTAAATAAAGAGGGCGAATTAGCATCATCTGGCGCATTAGCTGTTGATACTGGCAAGTTTACCGGTCGTTCTCCCAAAGACAGATTTATCGTGAACGACGATATTACTGAAAGCACTGTTTGGTGGGGTGAGGTAAATATCAAAATTAGTCCGGCAAATTTTGATCAATTGTTTGCCAAAATCACAAGCTATCTGATAGATAAAAAAATCTACGTTCGTGATGCTTCCGCATGTGCCGACCCTGATTACTCCATTTCTATTAGGGTAGTGACAGAAACCGCTTATCAAAATCTTTTTGCAAACAACCTTTTTCTTAGACCAGAAATTGATGATTTAGGATCTACGCCCGAATGGACAATTATTGCAGCGCCGGGCTTTTTAGCAGATCCAATGGCAGACGGCACGCGGCAAGAAAATTTCTCCATTATCAATTTCACTAAGAAGATAATTTTAATTGGCGGAAGTGGATATACTGGAGAAATTAAAAAAGGAATTTTCTCTGTTTTAAACTTCATCCTTCCAATCTATAGAAATACACTTTCAATGCATTGTTCGGCAAATGTGGGTAATGATGGCGATACTGCAATATTCTTTGGTCTTTCAGGAACGGGTAAAACGACTTTATCGGCTGATCCTGAGAGAGGATTGATAGGCGATGATGAGCATGGCTGGGGAAATGATTCTGTTTTTAACTTTGAAGGAGGTTGTTATGCTAAATGTGTAGATTTAACAGAAGAGAAAGAACCACAAATATATAAAGCAATAAAATTCGGGGCACTTTTAGAAAACATTAATTTCTTCAATAATACTAAAGAGGTAGATTTTTCAAATATTCAAAAAACAGAAAATACGAGGGTAGCTTATCCGATTGATTTTATTGACAATGCGATTGTACCATCAATTGCTTCTGTTCCTAAAAACATATTTTTCTTAACAGCTGATGCTTTTGGCGTGCTGCCACCAATCTCGAGGTTGAATGTTGAGCAGGCCATGTTTCATTTTATGAGCGGCTACACAGCTAAGGTGGCAGGAACGGAGGCGGGTATTAACGAGCCCCAACTCACCTTTTCAGCTTGTTTTGGCAAGGCTTTTCTTCCATTGCATCCTTCAAAATATGCGGCGTTATTGGGTGAAAAAATGAAAGCCCATAAAGTAAATGTTTGGCTAGTGAACACGGGTTGGAGTGGCGGTCCGTATGGCGTTGGAAAGCGAATGAAATTAAGTTATACCAGAGCAATGATTTCTGCTGCTTTGAACGGAAATTTAGATCACCACCACTACAAAATGCACCATGTTTTTAAATTAATGATTCCTTTACATTGCCCTAACGTTCCCGATGAAATATTAGATCCATCGAAAACCTGGAGCAGCCAGGAAGAATACTTTTTGAAAGCTTATGAACTGGCAAATGCTTTTGCTAATAATTTTAAACAGTTTGAACAACCCAAAGTGTCAAAACTACACCAAGAAGAGTTAAAAGCGTGCTAATTTGTACTTAAAATACATTTTTTGGGCGAAAAATTTGCAATTAGGTTTTTTTTTAGTTTTTATTGTGAAAGAATTGCCTCTAGCTGGGGCAATTCTTTTGTTATGCACCTAGGTGGTTACCGTAAACTAAATGTTAAGTAACGATTTAATTGTTTATTGATTTATTAATTTGTAATTTAAAATCAATTTATAAATTTGTTTTTCGCAACAAAACCAGATAACAATCGTTGTGTGTAGTACAAAAGTAAAAACAGCTAAAAATTAAAAACAAGAACTAAAACTAAAAATTAAAAAAAAATGGCAAACGCACCAAAACCAACAACTGTTAAAAAAGAGAGCTCTTCAAGTGCTTCAAATGTTTTTGCAACATTAGTAATTCCAATTTGTATTGTAATCGGCTTTATCATTTGGAGATTTGTATTAGGAGATCCATCAAACTTTATCGACAATAACAACGAAAATTTACCATTACCAAACAACTATCCTGGTACAGCTTATAAAGGTGGTCCGATCGTAGCTATCCTAATCGGTTTATTATTAACTACAATCGTTTTCTCAATCGAACGTTTAATCGTTATTGGAAAAGCAAGTGGTAAATCAAGCTTAGATACTTTTATCATCAAAGTAAAAGGTTTCTTAAACGCTGGTAACATCGAAGCGGCAAAAGCAGAATGTGATAAACAACAAGGATCTGTTGCTAACGTAATCAAATCTGGTTTGAAAAAATATAGCGAAGTTGAAGCTGACACTAACTTAGATGTTGAGCAATCAATTGTTGCCATCCAAAAAGAAGTTGAAGAAGCTACAGCTTTAGAAATGCCTATGTTAGAGCAAAATTTAACTATTATTGCTACTTTGGTATCTATCGGTACTTTGATCGGTTTATTAGGTACAGTAACAGGTATGATCCGTGCATTCGCAGGTTTAGCTAACTCTGGTGCTCCAGATCAATCAGCATTAGCAGTAGGTATCTCTGAGGCACTAATTAACACAATGACTGGTATCGGTGTATCTACATTAGCAATTATCATGTACAACATATTAACTTCTAAAATTGATAAGTTGACGTATGCAATTGATGAGGCTGGTTTCAGCATCGTTCAAACTTACGCTAGCTCGCATAAATAATATTTTGAAAATATTTTTACCGGCTTTATGGAAAACCGGAAAAAAGATCATCATTATTAAAAAGTAAAAATATTATGCCTAGAATTAAAGTTAAAAGAACCAGTACAGTAACAGATATGACCGCCATGTGCGACGTAGCTGCACTGTTACTTACGTTCTTCATATTAACTGCTACGGCGAAACAACCTGAACCATTAGCGGTATCCACCCCTTCATCAACGTATGAATTTAAGGTGCCCGTTGAGAACAATGCAATTTTAACCATTGGTCAGGGTAAGGTTTTTTTCGAGGTTGCAGGTCAGAAAGTTAAGGCTAGAACCTTAGAGTTGATTGGACAGCAGTACAACATTACATTTTCTCCTGAAGAAATTAAAAAGTTTTCTTTAGTTGCATCATTCGGTGTTCCTGTATCAAGTCTAAAATCGTTTCTTGCACTTGATGGAGGTGAGCGTATGAAGCCGGGAGTACAAACTGGTATTCCAACAGATTCAACTGATAACCAGTTAAACTCGTGGGTACTACAAGCCCGTACTGCAACTGCAGAGGTTAATTCTCAACCAATGCGTGTAAGTATCAAAGGAGATTCAAAAGAAGAATATCCGGTAGTTAAAAAAATTGTGGATGTATTGCAGAAGCAA